>Ga0207646_10002250_pt1 | contig 22963 bp, 12 predicted proteins | sample KBSK5502metaG_FD_184343 | JGI IMG/M metagenome (GOLD analysis project Ga0207646, IMG submission 184343) | Corn, switchgrass and miscanthus rhizosphere microbial communities from Kellogg Biological Station, Michigan, USA - KBS K5-50-2 metaG... | ecosystem: Host-associated > Plants > Roots >... | reverse complement strand
GTGAGTTTCGGCGTCGTGTACTGGCGGGGGCAACCTCTGGCGGCCGGGTGCGGCTTCGTTTGGGGGAACGAATTCGAGATCACGTGGGTGTCGTCGCTCCGTCGCTATGACCACAAGATGCCCAACATGTTGCTCTACTGGTCGTATATGGAGCACCTGATCTCGCGCGGGGTTCGCGTGTTCAATTTCGGGCGGTGTACACCGGGCGGGCGAACCCATCAGTTCAAGCATCAATGGGGAGGTGTGGACGCGCCGTTGCCGTGGCTGCAGTGGTCGCCGCGCCACGTCGACGCGACCCCATCTCCCGAGCGGCCCCTGTATCGGGTGGCGACGGCGCTGTGGCGGGGCGTGCCGCTCCCGCTCGCGAATCGGGTGGGGCCGCTCCTCGCCCGTCTCCTGCCGTGACGGACTGACTGCCGCGCCCGATTGCCCCCGTAGTCGTGTCTCGCACCCAGCGACGCATACGGATCTTGCTGCTCGGCCTGAGCGGGGCGGCGGCGTCTCTCGCCGGTCAAGTGGCGCCGGCCCCGCCAGTCGTCGTGGTCGGGGCGGGTGACATCGCGTCCTGCTCGTCGACCGGCGCCCAGGCCACGGCAGCGCTGCTCGATCAGGTGGCCGGCACCGTCATCACGATCGGCGACAATGCGTACCCGAACGGCTCGGCCAACGATTTCGCGCAGTGCTACGCCCCGTCCTGGGGGAGACACCAGGCGCGAACCAGGCCCGTGCCCGGCGACCACGACTATGGCACGCCCGAGGCGTCCGGTTACTTCGGCTATTTCGGTCCCGCGGCCGGCGACCGCGGGAAGGGCTACTACAGCTACGATCTCGGGGTGTGGCATCTCGTGGCGCTCAACTCCGTGATCCCGAACGGCCCGACCTCCGAGCAGGTGGGCTGGCTGACGAGGGATCTCCAGTCCACCTCACAGCGTTGCACCCTCGCGTACTTCCATCATCCGCGGTTTTTCTCCTCCGCGTCCGCCGTCCCCGGGGGCGGTGTCAACGACTACGAGCGGGCGTTCTGGGACGTCCTGTACGAGGCGGGGACCGACCTGGTGCTCAACGGTGACCAGCACCAGTACGAACGCTTCGCTCCCCAGACTCCAGATGGTCAGCTCGACTCCGTAGGGGGCATCCGCGAAATCATCGTGGGCACCGGGGGCGCGAGCGTCGGCATGCCGACCAGCATCCGAGCGCACAGCGAAGCCCGGAATGGAGACACGTTCGGGGTACTCAAGCTCACGCTCGGCGTGGGCAGCTACACGTGGGAGTTCATCCCGGCTGCGGGGCGGACGTTCCGCGACACGGGTCGAGGGACGTGCCATGGCCGACCGAATCGGCGGCGGGCGCAGCAGCCGAACCAGGGGCCTGGGGTGGTTGGGGCCGATCCGCGTCAGGTGTTCTCGGAGCCGATAGTCGCAAAGCCCGCGTACCTCAAGGCCGTTTTCCCTGAGCCGTTCCGTCTTCCGGTGACCCGTATCGTTGCCGATTCCGGGAAACCGATCTCGTTTCGGAGCGGTGGTGTTGGACGGTGGGGGTCGGATGCCCGCCATCACTACTCCAACGATCAGCCCTGGAGCGCTGACGGCGCGCTGCTGGCGGTGCAGAACAGCGGGTCACCCCGCTACGTCTATCTCGACGGCGAGACGTATCAGCCCGCGCGCGGTCCGTGCCCCGGCTACGACTCCTACGACGATCGCTGGCATCCACTCCGGGCCCACGCGCCGGAGCGTATCAGCGTGAATCGGACCACACGACTCAGCTGGTTCGATGTCGTGACCTGCGCCGAGACCCGCTTCTGGACGCTGCCGTTCCCCGTCATCGGTATCGGGGGCAATCCGTCCGATGACGGGCGCTTCATCGCCCTGTCGGACGGCAGGCGCTTCATCGTGGTGGACATGGATCCCCAGCCTCCCTTCGGACCGTATCCCAACCGGCGCATCGGTCCGCCCGCCGACATGATCGCGGAGTGCGGCCTGGCCGGGGGGTGCGCGCCCAGCTGGGTGTCCATCTCCCCGTCCGGCCGCTACGCAGTCGTGAACTACCACGGCGATCACCTCCGCGTCTACGACGTGAACCCCAGCACGCTGACGGCGACGCCTCGCCCCATGGCGACCACATCTCCGCGCTGCACCGGCGCTGCGACGGCCGGTTTCATCTACGATCTCGGCCATCAGGACCTCACCCGCAACCCGTTCGACCGTGGGGAGGATGTCGTCCTCGGGCAGGAACACTGTGGCAACCGGGGGAAACGGGTCGCAGGCGTGCTGATGGGCGGTGTGGTCATGGTGCGCCTGCGCGACGGGGCGATCACCTCGCTGACCGACCCGACGAACGAAGCGTACCCGTACCACATCTCAACGCGCAATTACGACCGGCCCGGATGGGCGTACGTCTCCTACTGGCCGGCCCCGGGCCGACGCTTCGACGACGAGATCGTTGCCGTGAAGCTGGATGGGACCGGGACGGTGGAACGGTTCGCGCATACGCACACCGAAACCTCGGGGTGCTACCGGTGTGAAGCGCACGCCGTCCCGGCGCGGGACGGCAGACGGGTCCTCTGGGCAAGCAACTGGATGACGAACGGCGGCGGGACGGGAACCAAGTCCCTCATTCAGTCCTACGTGGTCGACGCGCGCTGACGGGACGGGCGCGGGCTACGGTCGCAGGCGAGACGCCGCTGCCGCTACGGCGCCGCGTGAGGGGACCGGCGGACGGATCACGTCGCGATAGATCGCCAGCGTCTGCTCCAACATCCGGTCGAACGTGAACCGCTCTTCGTATCGAGCCCGCCCCGCCTGCCCGAACCGGCTGCGGAGCGTCGGGTCCTGCAGCAGTACATCCAGCCGTTCTCGCAGCGCATCCGGATTGCCGCGCGGTACCAGCAGTCCGGTCGAGCCGTCCACGACCGCCTCCCGGACGCCCCCGACGTCCGACGCGACGACCGGCAAACCCGCCCGCATCGCCTCGAGAATGCTGCGCGGGAACCCCTCCCAGTTACTGATCAGCAGGAACGCTTGCTGACAGGCGAGCCGCTCGGCCACGTCGCGTCGCGCCCCGAGGAAGTGCACGCGGTCACTGATTCCCAGGGCGCGCGTGAGCGCCGCGGCCTCTGGCCGGAGTGGACCGTCCCCGATCAACTCCAGCTCCCACGCCCGGTGTGCTAACCCGGCGAGCGCCTGCAACAGGGTGGCATGGTCCTTCTGCCGCTCGAACCGAGCCACCATCGCGAGACGGACGGGTGAGCGGCCTGGCTGAGCTCGCAGCTCGCGCGGGACGTCCGGCATTCCATTGTGTACGGTCACCAGCTTGTGGGGGGGGGCGACATGGTAGCGCAGGGCCAGCTGTCGATCGTATTCACACACGTTGATCACGCGGTCAGCGCACACCACTCCGATGCGCTCCGCCCACCGATAGAAGAATGCAGACGTTCGGGGGACTCCACTCGTGAAGGACCAGCCGTGCGTGGTTTGGATGGACGGGATGCCGAGCCCCGCCGTAGCCAGGGGACAGAGCCATCCGGCTTTGGCACTGTGCGTGGAAACGAGATCTGGCTGGAGGCGCCTAAACAGCTCCCGGATCTCGAAGAAGGCGCCCACATCTTTCCACGGGTGGATCGGACGACCCAAGTTGCGCAACGCGTAATACGGAATTGCGCTCTGCCTCAGTGCGTCCGTGAAGGGCCCGGTCTGACCAACCAGGACGATCGCCTCATGCCCGCCGGCCTGCAGGCTGCGGGCGAGGTCGTGGATGTGGATGTGCCCCCCGCCGATCGAGTCTGAGCGGGTGATCACGTACACGACCCGGAGGCACGGGCGTGTGCCTAATCGGGCCGGCATCGGCAGTCAATCGGCATGACGCCTGCCATTTGCAAGCGACATGCAGCGAGGTCGACTCATGTAACGATCGTGTTGCCATCGCGTTAGCGAGAGCGCCGCGGGTGTGACCCCGTGGCGCTTGTAACGAACCTGCTATAGAAGCGGAGCGCAAACGAACGTTCGGGGCTTCAAACGGGGGCTTCCGGCCAAGTAAGAGGGCCGGGGCCCCCGGCAATTCGTTGCAGGGGCGGCGCTTATGAGTCCCGTGTCAGGGTCGCACGAGGAGCCGTCCGGGGGCACAGGACTTGAGACCTCATGCGTGTCGTGTTGCGGCGGCGCCAGCCTGTGCTCTGCCGCGCGTGTGCCCGGACTGCTGGGAGGACCGCCCATGCGAACCAGTGTAGCGCTCTTGGGTTTGGCCCTCGGGTTGGCCGTGGTCGTTGCCACGTGCACCGATGATCGGGGCCCCACTTCCCCACGCGGGGGCCCGCTCCGGGCGTTGACGACTGGAGGCGATCCGGTGTTCGTCGGTGCGGGCGACATTGCCGAGTGTGATCGCCACAGCTACGACACCGACACCCTGCTGCAGGGAATCCCCGGCACCGTCTGGACGGCGGGAGACAATGCCTATCCCAACGGCTCAGATTCCGATTACACCAATTGCTACGCTCCAACGTGGGGTACGGAGAAGGCGCGCACATTTCCCGCCATCGGCAACCACGAGTACGTGCAGGGCACCAACGGGTATTTCGACTATTTCGGCACCACGGCGTTCGGTTATCCCAACGCGTATTACAGTTACAACGTTGGCGCCTGGCACATCATCGTCCTCAACAGCATGTGGCCCCCGTACAATCCGGCGGGATTCGACTTTGGCTCTCCGCAGGAGCAATGGCTCAAGGCGGATCTGGCCGCACACCCGGTGATGTGCACGCTCGCGATTTGGCATCACTCGCGGTTCTTTTCCCCCACAAGGAGCTCTGACACGGGTGTGACCGACTGGGTCAGAGCATTTTGGGTGGACCTCTACAACGCCGGCGCGGATGTCGTGATCGGCGGCCATTTTCATCAGTACGAGCGCTTTGCGCCGCAGGATCCGGACGGGAATCTCGATTCCCAAGCGGGTATCCGCGAATTCATCGCGGGCACGGGCGGGGCGGGGCTCTCGGGCCCCCTGTTCTCAAGCATCCGGCGCAACAGTGAAGCGCTGAACGGAACGACGTGGGGCGTGCTGCAGTTCACGCTGCACCCGACGAGCTACGACTGGAAGTTCATCCCGGCGAAGGGCCAAACGTTCAGCGACTCCGGCAGTACCTCGTGTCATGGCGCGAGGCCGACGGTGAACGCCGGCTACGACCAGTTGGTGAACCCGGGCGGAACGGCCAACCTGAATGCGACCTTCAGCGATTTGGATGGCAGCAGCAGCAGTCCGTGGAGCTATACGATCACGTGGGGAGACGGCTCGTCGAGCAGCGGGAGCGTCGCCACCGTCGCGGCTGTCGACACCATCAAGGCGAGCCACACCTATTCCACGCTCGGCCAGTACGTCTTGGGCGTCAACGTGACCGACGCGACGGGACTATCGGGCTCGAGCAGCGCCAACGTGACCGTGACGACCGACAACGTGCTCGTAGCGGCGGGGAATATCTCGCGCTGCGATTCGCAGAACCCGAACGCGACGGCGAACCTGCTGGACCACATCGCGGGGACGGTGATCACCGTCGGCGACAATACGTACGCGAGCGGCTCGCTGACGGAATTCCAGAACTGCTACACGCCGACCTGGGGACGCAGTCTCCCGCGAACACAGCCTACCCCTGGGGATAGGGACTACCAAACGGCAGGCGCCTCAGGGTATTTCTCCTACTTCGGCGCTGCGGCGGGCGATCCGAGCAAGGGATACTACAGCTACGACTTGGGAGCCTGGCACATCATCGCGCTGAACAGCAGCCTGTCGACGTCGACCGGCTCGGCTCAGGAGCAGTGGCTGAAGGCAGATCTGGCCGGGACCACGAAGCAATGCACCCTTGCCTACTTCCACTATCCACTCTACGCGTCCCAAAACGGGTCACAGGTGTGGGGCCCCGAGCAGCCGTTGTGGAACGATCTCTACGCCGCCCGGGCGGACGTCGTGCTCGGCGCGCACTACCAGTTCTACGAGCGCTTCGCACCACAGACGCCTGCCGGCGTGGCCGACTCGCTCGGCGGGATCCGCGAGTTCGTCATCGGGACGGGGGGACAGAGCTGGAGTGCCTTCGGCACCCCGCTGCCCACGAGCCAGGTCCGCTCGACGCAGACCTGGGGCGTGCTGAAGCTCACGCTCCACGCCACGAGTTATGACTGGCAGTTCATCCCGATCGCGAGCCAGACATTCACGGACGCCGGCAACACCGCCTGTCACACCAAGGGCGCGGTCGCCTCGGTCGTGATGAGCCCGACGTCCGGAACGGTGTCCGTGGGAGGCACCCTGCCGTTGACCGCCACCCCACTCGATGCGAGTGGGAACGCCTTGACGGACCGCGTGGTGACCTGGACGAGCAACGCGACGGGAGTGGCGACCGTTTCCACGAGCGGGCTGGTGACGGGCGTGGGTGTGGGGTCGGCGACGATTACGGCGACGAGCGGAGGAAAGAGCGCGACCTCGGCCATCACCGTGGTGGTGCCGGTCGCGTCGGTCGCCGTCAGCCCGACCTCCGCCACGGTATCCGTGGGGGGCACGCAACAGTTCACGGCCACGCCCCTCGATGCTAGCGGCAACCCACTGAGCGGGCGGACCGTGACGTGGACGACTGGCACTCCGGGCGTGGCGACCGTGTCGGCAAGCGGGCTCGTGTCCGGGGTGGCGGCAGGGTCCGCCACGATCACCGCCACGAGCGAAGGCAAGACTGGAAATGCGGCGGTCACCGTGCCCGTGCCGGTGGCCTCCGTCGCGGTGAGCCCGGCGTCGGCGACGGTGGCAAACGGGAATACGGTGCAGCTCACCGCGACGACCTTGGATGCGAGCGGAAACACGCTGACGGGGCGGACCGTGACGTGGGTGAGCGGGGCCACGGGGGTCGCGACGGTCAGCGCCACCGGGCTCGTGACCGGCGTGGCAGTTGGTTCCGCGACAGTCACCGCCACGAGCGAGGGGCAAAGCGGCCAATCCGCGATCACGGTGACGAGCGTGCCAGTGGCGTCGGTTGCGGTGAGCCCCTCGTCCGCAGCTGTCCTGGTGGGCTCGACTGTGCAGCTCACTGCGACGCCGCTCGACGCCAGCGGCAACCCGCTGGGGGGACGCACCATCACGTGGACGAGCAGCGCCCCGGGCGTCGCCACGGTGTCGGCGAGCGGCGTGGTAACGGGGGTCTCGGTCGGTGGCGCGACGATCACGGCGACGAGCGAGGGCAAGAGCGGTAGCTCGGCCATCACGGTGAACCCGGTGCCCGTGGCCTCGGTGGCGGTCAGCCCGGCGGCGGCGACGGTGGGGGTGGGCAGCACGGTCCAGCTTACCGCGACACCGCTCGATGCTAACGGGAATCCGCTCACCGGGCGAACCGTGGCCTGGGCAACCAGCGCCCCGGGCGTCGCGACGGTGGACGGCTCCGGACTCGTAACGGGTGTCGCCGCGGGCCCCGCGACCATCACCGCGACGAGCGAAGGGAAAAGCGGCACGGCTTCGATCACGGTCGCGACACCGGTCGCGTCGGTGACGGTGAGCCCAGCGTCGGCGACCGTCGCGGTCGGTACGGCCGTGCAGCTGACAGCGACGCCGCTCGACGCGAGCGGGAATCCACTCGCGGGGCGGAGCGTGACTTGGACGAGCGGCACACCCGGCGTCGCGACTGTCTCGGTCAGCGGTCTCGTCACCGGCGTGGCACCGGGTGCGGCGACGATCACCGCCACCAGCGAGGGGAAGAGCGGGACGTCCGCGATCACGGTGCCGGTGCCAGTGGCGTCGGTTGCGGTGAGCCCCGCGTCCGCGGCCGTCCTGGTGGGCTCGACTGTGCAACTCACTGCGACGCCGCTCGACGCCAACGGCAACCCGCTGGCGGGACGCACCGTCACCTGGACGAGCAGCGCCCCGGGCGTCGCCACGGTGTCGGCGAGCGGCGTGGTGACGGGGGTCGCGGTCGGTGGCGCGACGATCACGGCGACGAGCGAGGGCAAGAGCGGTAGCTCGGCCATCTCGGTGAACCCGATCCCCGTGGCCTCGGTGGCGGTGAGCCCGGCGACGGCGGGTGTGCAGGTGGGCGCGACCGTTCAGCTCACCGCGACGCCGCTCGATGCCAATGGAAACCCCCTGAGCGGACGGGCGATCACGTGGACGACCAGCGCGGCGGGCGTGGCAACCGTCTCGGCCAGCGGGCTGGTGACCGGCGTGACAGTCGGCTCCGTCACGATCACCGCGACGAGCGAGGGCAAGAGCGGCAGCTCGGCCATCACGGTGAACCCGGTGCCCGTGGCTTCGGTGGCCGTCAGCCCAACGTCGGTGAGCGTAGCGATCGGCGCGACTGCGCAGCTCACGGCGACTCCGCTCGACGCGAATGGCAACCCGCTGAGCGGCCGCGCTGTCACCTGGGGGAGCGGCAACAGCGCCGTCGCGACCGTGTCGTCCGCGGGGTTGGTGACCGGGGTCGCGGGGGGGTCGGCGGCGATCACCGCGACGAGCGAAGGGAAGACCGGAACGTCCACCGTGACCGTCACGGCGGGGTTCGCCCCCGTGACGTTCGTGGGCGCCGGCAACATCGCGCGGTGCGATCAGTCACACGACGATTCCACGGCGATGGTGCTCAACGGCATCCCCGGAACGGTGTTCACGTCCGGCAATAACACCTACTCGACGGGTAGCCTGAGCGACTTTACGAACTGCTACGGACCCTCCTGGGGTCAGCTCCTGACGCGTACCCGGCCGGCGGTGGGCACCAAGGACTACCAGACCGCCGGGGCGGCCGGCTACTGGCAGTACTTCAACCCGGTCGTCGCCGTGGGCGATTCCGGGAACTATTACTACAGCTACGATCTGGGAGCGTGGCATATCGTGGTGCTGAACAGCGAGATCAGCATGGCCGCCGGCTCACCCCAGGAGCTGTGGCTGAAGTCGGACCTGGCAGCGAGCACGAAGCGCTGCCAGCTGGCCGTCTTCGATCACCCGCGGTTCAGCTCGACGGGGACCCAGATCTGGTCGACGGGGTTACCGATCTGGCAAGATCTCTACACGGCGGGAGCCGAGCTGGTGGTGAACTCGCACTATCGCGTTTATGAGCGCTTCGCCCCGCAGACGCCAGGCGGCGCGTTAGACACGCTTGCGGGAATTCGACAGTTCACGATCGGCACCGGCGGCATTACGGCCGACACGTTCTATACCGCCCTGGCCCCGAACAGTCAGGTGCGGGCGACCAAGCTGTACGGAGTGTTGCAGCTCACGCTCGCCGACGGCAGCTACAGCTGGCGCTTCGTGCAAGTACCCAACGAGTCGCCGGCGTTCACGGACGCCGGTAGCGCGTCGTGCCATTGAGGGCAAGCGCTCTGTCGCCGGTAGCGGCCTCGACGCGGGCGGAGCCACCCCAGAGTCGCACGGAGCGGGCGTTGGCCGGATGGGTCTGGCTCTCGTCTGGGGCCGTCGTGCAAGGCGTCGTGACCGTGGGGTCGCTCGCCGTCTTGGCACGCCTGCTGTCACCTGCGGACTTCGGGGCGGTCTCCGCTGGGATGCTGGTCGTCACATTCGCCTCGATCATCTCGCAAGCGCTGGTGGGTCCGGCGCTCGTCCAGCATCCACGGCTCCGCGCCGAGCACATCCACACGGGTTTCGCCATTTCGCTGGTGGGCAGCGCGGCCTTGTTCGGTTTGCTCTGGGGGCTCGGGCCTGTGGTCGGGCGCGCGCTGCACGCGGCGACGCTCGTGCCGGTGCTCCGGGCGCTCGCGTGGATGCTGCCGCTCCAAGGCCTTGGGGCGGTCGCAGACGCTCTCCTGCGCCGTGATCTGCAGTATGGAGCCATCGCCAGGATCCGCATGGTCTCCTACGCGCTCGGGTATGGAGCCGTGGGTATCACCGTCGCGGCGCTGGGAGGTGGGCTTTGGGCGCTGGTGGCGGCGAACCTGTCGCAGGCAGCGCTCAATACCGCCTTGCTGTTACAACGGAAGCCGCACAGCTTGCTGGTGCGGGTCTCCCGCCCCGAGCTCGACGACCTCGTGTCGTTTTCCGGCGGCTTCTGCCTGGGCAAGATCGGGAACTATGCGGCGACGGAGGGTGATTACCTCGTCACGGTCACGTGGCTGGGAGTGAGCGCGTTGGGCCTGTATGAGCGCGCCTACCAGCTGATGGCGATGCCGGCGATCTTGGTCGGACAAGTGCTCGACGACGTGTTGTTCCCGGTGCTGGCGCAGATCCAGGCGGAGCCCGAACGCGTGGCGAACGCGTACCGGCGCTGCGTGGCGGCGGTCGCGCTGTTCGCGTTGCCCCTGAGCGCCCTGGTGCTGATTCTGGCGCCGGACATCGTGCGCGTGCTGTTGGGCCCGAAGTGGAGCCAGGTGGTGCTCCCATTTCGGATTCTCGCGGTGGGAACGTTGTTTCGCACGAGTTACAAGATCAGCGACTCGGTCACGCGCGCCTTGGGTGCCGTGTACCGACGGGCGTGGCGGCAATGGATGTATGCGGCGCTCGTCGTGGGTGGTGGGATCATCGGGCAGCAGTGGGGACTGCCGGGCGTCGCGGCGGCCGTGCTGTTCGCGCTCATGGTCAACTTTCTGCTGACGGCCCAGCTGGGCACGCGGCTCGTGTCGCTGAGCTGGGGGGACTACTTCCGGGCCCATGCCGCCGGGGCGCGAGCGGCGGCGCTCGTAGCGTTCCCGGGGTTGGTGATCGCGACGCTGGCGCGGAGCGTCTTGGGGCTGCCGTCGGCCGGGGTGCTGGTGACGACGCTTCTGGGTACCGGCGTGGTGGTGGTCGCGCTCCTCGCGCTGAATCCCCGGTGGCTGCTGGGCTCGGACGGCGCGTATCTGATGCAGGAGGGAACGAGGCTGGTGCTGCGCCGGATGCGGCGCAACGAGCCGCAGGTGCGGGGGGTCATCTGAATACCGCTGCAGCGGTGCGGGTCGGCGCGGCGAGCCGACCGCCGCTCCCGAGCCGGGCTCCACTCACGCCGGTGGGGCGCGGCACGGTGACTATGACCGTCCTCCTCGCGCTGTTGTATCCGTGGCACTTCGCCGTTTGGGCCAAGACCTATACCGGCACGAGCCCACCCATTCCGCACGGCGGGCTGAACGTCAGCCTCGGTGACGGCGTGGTCTTCCTGATCGGCGTCGTTCTGCTGCTCCGATTGGCGACAGGCAGGTCGGTCCCACTGCCGCGATACGCGCTGCAGGCGTTCGTCTGGTTCGCCATCGCCGTCGCCTCGGTCACCGTCAACACGCTGTCGCCGGGATTCTTCTTTGAGTTGCGTGTTTCGGTCATCGGCCTGACGAAGATGCTGGGGGCCGGAGCATGGATGATTGCCGTCTTCTGGTTGCTCCGGGAGTCATTTCCGCGACGGTTCCTGGCGCTCGCGGGCGCGTCGGTTCTGGCGGCGACGGCCTTCGCGGTCGGGTCAATCATCCAGAACGTGTTCTGGGGTATCGAGCGGACCTTCGGCCCGTTCGAGAACGCCAATATCTACGGCAATTATCTGATGCTCAACGTCTTCTTGGCCGTGGGCATCGATCGCTTTCTCGGCACGGCGCCCGAGGGCGTCACCGTCGGGCGTTGGGCGCGTCGGCTGGTTCGTCCCCTCTTGCGATTCGGCGCCGTGACGGTCCTGTTCTTGGGCTTGCTGGCGACCGGCTCGCGTGGCGCGCTGGTAGGCTTCTTCGCTGGCTTGATCCCGGCCATCCCGTGGGCCGCGCTGCGGCGCACGCGCCTGCGGGGAGCCCTGGCGCTCGCTGGGGGCGCGCTCGTGCTCGGGCTGGCGTTGTGGTGGTACTTGGCGCAAGATCCCTATGTCGTGAAGCGGTGGACCTTGACCGCCCAAGGCGAAGGGCCGAACGTGGAGGAGCGCTACGCGTTGTGGCAGGGCGCCCTGCAAGCCTTCTCGGAGCACCCGATCCTGGGCCTCGGCTACGCGCAATACCCCAACTATGCCGAGCACCAAGTCGGTCTGCGGGCGACCGTAGCCCACCAGACGTATCTGGCGACCGCGGCGGAGCTAGGAGTCTTCGGGTTCCTTGCCCTGGTGTGGTTGCTCGTGTCGGTTATCTGGGACAGCTGGCGTGTGAAAGACCGGAGGTTCGTCGGCGTTGCCCACGCGTGCTGCGGTTTCGTGGTGGCGGCCTGCACGCAGGGCTTGTTCAACAACGTGCAGCAGGAGCGGTCGTTGTGGCTCACGTTCGCCGTGATCGCCGCCTTGCTGGTTCACATCAACCGAACGCAGGTGGTCGCCGCGAGGGCGTGAATGGCGCCGGCGGCCGGCGTGCGGGTGCGTGTCCGACTCTCGGGGTCAGGCGTGGTGGTTCGTGCCGTTGATTGAGGATCCGACCGGAGCAGCCGCTGCCGCAAGGCCCGAGCCGCGCGCGCCGACTCGGACCGAACGGGCGTTCAGCGGCTGGTTCTGGCTCTCCTCCGGAGCGGCCGTCCAGGGCGGGGTTACGCTCGGGTCGGTCGCTGTTCTGGCCCGGCTGCTGTCGCCGACGGATTTCGGCGAGGTCTCGGTCGGCATGTTGGCGGTCAACCTCGTCTCAATCATCTCGCAGGGCCTCGTTGGTCCGGCGCTGGTCCAGCACCCACGGCTCCGCCCCGAACACGTGGAGACGGGCTTCACGTTGTCCCTGCTGGGCGGCATCGCGCTGCTGGCGGTGCTCTGGCTGGCGGGCCCGGCCGTCGCGGTCGCGCTGCATGCGCCGGCGCTCGTCGCGGTGCTGCGGACGCTCGCGTGGTTCATGCCGATCCACGCGCTCGGGGCGGTCGCCGATGCTCTGCTGCGCCGCGCGTTGCAGTACGATGTGCTTGCGAAGATCCGCATGACCTCCTATGCCCTGGGGTACGGCGCGGTCGGGGTCACCGTCGCGGCTCTTGGAGGCGGGCTCTGGGCCTTGGTGGCGGCGAACCTGGCGCAGGTCTCGCTCAGCACGGCATTGCTGCTGAGGCGCAAGCCTCACACGAAGCGGCTGCGACTGCATCCCGGCGCGCTGCGGGAGTTACTGTCCTTTTCGGGTGGCCACTGTCTCGGCACGCTCGGGAATTACGCCGCGACCGAGGGTGACTTCTTCGTGGTCGTCAAATGGCTCGGGGTGACGGCGCTGGGCTTCTACGAGCGCGCCTACAAGCTCATGGCGATGCCCGCCATCTTCGTGGGACAGGTGCTGGACGATGTCCTGTTTCCCGCCATGGCGCAGATTCAAACGGAGCGGGAGCTAGTGGCGAAGGCGTACCGGCGGTGTGTCGCCGCCGTAGCCCTCTTTGCCTTGCCGCTCACGGCGCTGGTCGTCGTTCTCGCGCCCGAGATCGTGGCTGTGCTGTTGGGCCCAAGATGGAGCGAGGTCGTGCTGCCGTTCCGCATTCTGGCGGTGGGGACGCTGTTTCGGGCGAGCTACAAGCTCAGCGACTCGCTGAATCGTGCGATCGGGGCGGTGTACGCGAGAGCCTGGCGCGAGTGGGCATACGCGACCGTCGTCGTCGCCGGGAGCATCGTCGCACAGCGCTGGGGTCTGGCCGGCGTGGCGGCCGCCGTACTGCTGGCGCTCGCGACGAACTTTCTGCTGACGGCACATCTCGGCACGCGGCTCGTGGCGTTGAGCTGGGCGGATTATTGCCGGGCGCACGCGGCCGGGCTCCGCGTGGCGGCGGTCGTAGCGGTCCCGGCGCTCGTGGTGGCGACCGCCGCCCGGACCGTGAGTGGCGTAGCGCCGGCGCTGGTGCTGGTCGTGACCGTGGCCGCCGCCGGCGCCGTGGTGATGGCGTTCCTGCTGGTGCGGCCGGCCTGGCTGTTGGGGCCGGACGGTCACTACTTGATGCGGCAGACCGCTGACTTTCTGCGCAGGCGGATGCGTCGGGCCGCCGCGTCCGGGGTCCCGGGCGCGATCTAACGACCGCGCAGTCCGCGGCTAGCCCGGCTGCCCGGCGATCGGGATGGCCGGGCTCGCCTCCCGCAGCAGGCGTGACAGGGCGTCCGCGACGCGCTCCGCGCCTTGGGGCAACTCCGCGTCGCTCTCGTTGCTCACTCGCAGCACGTGGATTCTGCCGTCGCGGGCGAGTTCACCCGCCGCCGCCTCTGCGCACCGCAACACGGCGGTCGCCGTCGCGAACGCCGCGGCCGAGCGGCCGTTGGTGAGGGCCCGCTGCAGCCGGCTCGTGGTGCCCGGCCGCTCGAGCAGGCGGGCGCGCACGGTCGTCACACTCGCCTCGACCACAACGACCACGGCCGTTCGCGGGAGGGAGCGCCGCACGCGCTCGAGCACCGGCCCGGGGATGACGCCGGGTGAGGCGGAGTCGTAGGCCAGTGACCACAGGGCCTGGAACAGGCCCTGGTCGAACAAGTGAACGCCGGGACGAGCTGCTTGGCTCCGGATCAACTCGAGAAGGTAGAGCAAGTTCGCGGTCTCGAGCCAGCTGCTGCCGAGCGCGCGCTGGTGTGACCCGAGCACCGTTCGGGCCCAACGCGCACTCAGCAGCGGGCGCCGGATCATGCGGCGCAGCGAATACCACAGCTTGACCGCCTGGCGAACGCCGTTCCCCACCGTGTGATCCACCCGATACGTCGGTTCGGTGACGGAAATCCGGCGCTCCCGCAGCGCAGCAGCCACGGCGCGTGACATGGTTGTTTTCCCGGCACCGGGCAACCCGAGAAACTCGACGTGCATCCCGCGCCCCTCCGTATGCGTCAAATCTGGTCCCACACGAGGCGGTACACGTCCTCGCGCACCACGGCGAACGGACGGTCGGCATCGACGCTCACAACCTCCGCCGGCAACGGGAACTGAAAGGTGTTGAGCGCGGCCAGCCGGCGTTCGATCTCGCGGATGTTGGTGTCCGGTTTGCGGCACACGGCGGTTTCCGGCGTCACGTGCAGCTTCACCACCAGGTCGGGGGGATACCGCTCCGCCGCGACGTAGGGCGCTGCTTCGACGCGCGCCAGCCAGCGGAGCAGCGGGCTGCGATGGTGCGCAAGGTGTCCCAAGAGCGGACCGTCGTTGAACCCCGGCACCTGCGCCTGCGGATACCGATCGGCGATGACCACGATCCCTGCATCGCGCGCCTTCCAGGCGGTCTTGAGCTTGCGTCGCTTCTCCAACGCCAGGGTGAGCGCCCAAACGATGAGCGCGCCGGTCCAGATCGCGCCGCGCGCCGCACGAGGCCCGGAGCCGGGGTCCGAGGGATCGCCCCGGGTGCTCAAGCCCTGGCCTCTGGGTAGCACGCCCAGGCGCGCTGCGGCCGCTCGGGCCAGGTCGAGGGGCCAGCGCAGCAGGGAGCCCGGGCCCTGACCACTGCCGAAGTAGATCAGCAGCACGTCCAGCTTCTCCGCGAGCAGCGAGGCGGTTGCCCGGGCCAGGGTGGACTTGCCGCACCCGTCCGGTCCCATGAAGGCGATGAGCACACCGCCCGTGGGCACGGTACGCCGCACCGGGTGCGTCGTGCGCAGACGCATCCGACCGATAGCGGCTTCGATCGCCACGATTTCACGGCGCCACCGGCGGAACGTGCGCGCCAGCAGACCGTGACGACGGAACAGCCCCAACCGCTGAGTAACGACCCGCCGGAGGCGAATCAGTCGCCAGATGGTGAGCGGCGCGTGCAGCAGCATCACATAGCGCGCGGCCGCCTCCTCACCTAGCAAGTCGCGGCACAGCCGGACCGATGCGTCCGGATCGACCCGGTGGCGGAGCCACCGATACTCGGGCACCAGCTGCGACCTCAGCCAGTTCTGTCCGACGAGGTATCCCGCGAGGTCGCGGAGGCGCAGCTTGATCGCGAATCGCACGAGCAGCACCAGCATCTCGAAATCGGGCTCCGGCACGTAGACGTCCGTGCTCCGGTCGTGCCGGCGCGACTGGAGCAATCGCTCCTCCCAGGGCAGCCGGTAGCTCTTGATGTTCGGTTGCCCGAAGATGAGGCGATAATGCACGTGACAGTGGATGATCCGTCCGGCGGCGGTGTCGATCCCCAAATAGTCTTCCACACCGGGGTAGCCGGCCGCGTCGGTGGCGAGAAACCGTTTGAAGCCGCAGCGGTGCAGCGTCTCCTGGGTCTCGCGCGACTGCCGACGGTCCACCAGGAGATCGAGATCCGTTTCGCCGGCGAGCGATCGTTCGAGGGCCCACACACTCTTCCAGTGGCAGTAGCGGATCCCGGCGCGCTCGAACGCCGCGAGGACGGCAACCGCAGCTGCCAGCCGGCCCTGGAAGCGGGGTTGAGCGAACGGCCCCGGGGAGGGCGTTGGGTCCCCGTCCACATCCCTCGCCGTGGCCAGCAGCGCCGCAGGCGCCTCGTGCCCGCCCCTAGTCACGTAGGGTCTCTCCACGCCGTAATAACCCCCCGAGTGCGATGGAATTGCCGCAGACACGGCTCAGTGTCGCAAGGGGCGTGCGAGAGTGCGATCCCAGCGTCAAGTCTGTAAGACGCTGCATGACAATGACGTACGTTGCACGGCAGGACGCCACGGTCCAGCCGCTGTCGCACCCTGCCGGCCGGGTGTAAGCGATTCGCGACGCCGCCGGCCATGCCCATGTGGGCAGACGGCGCTGCTGTGGGTCGGTTGCACCCGAGCACGGCAGTAGCGGAGTTGTAACGACTCTGCTACATCCCCGCGTCCGGCACGCCGCTGCCGCTTGTGGTCTGGGCCTATGTGCCCGTGGCCCCGAGCGATACACGAGATCCCAGGCTCGGAATGACGGTCCCGGCTTTGCACCAGGGCGGTTCTGGCTCACGCCACCCACTGCCACTACCGCATTGCCGGCTTGCACCCGTCCTGGGCCTATCCCGGGTCGGTCCACTGGGAGGGTCTCTGACGACGTCGAACGAGTTACCCGATCAACCACCCGTGGTCGTTGGGGCGGCCGGGCGCGTGACAGTCACCGCGCTGCGGCCCTCGACCGTGGCGAGCGACGCGCCTTCGGATGTCGACTGGGGACGATACCGGACCGCAATCCGTCGCTTCAAATGGCCTGTGTTGGGAGTGACGCTGCTCGGGACACTGGGCGGTATCGTGGCCAGTCGCTTCATCAAGCCCATTTACGCGGCACGCGCGTCCATCTGGATCGAGGGGGCGAACCAGAAGACAGCACCGCCTCCCGGAACGGCATGGTCCGGCGACCTGTTGGCGACGACGGGGTGGGTAGATCTGTCCCGGTCCTACGTGGTTCTGGAGCCAGTGGTCAGCAAGCTGCGCCTGTACCTCGGCTCGACGCACCCGCGCGACTCCACGGTCCTCGCCTCCTTCGGCGTCAAGGACAGCTTCCGCCCAGGACGGTACCGGCTCGAAGTGGACGACACCAGTCGCAGCTTTACCCTGGTCACCCGGGGCGGCGTCACGCTGCAGCGAGGGGTGGTGGGCGACTCGGTCGGGGCCCTGGTGGGTTTCGCCTGGGTACCGCCGGCGGCGGAGCTCACGCCGGGACGACGCGTCGATTTCACGGTAGAATCTCTGAACGAGGCGGCACTGCGGCTCGCCGAGCGGGTGCGTGTCAGGACCGATCTCGACGGCAACTTCCTGCGCCTTGAGCTGCGTGGCGGGAATCCGGCGCAGATCACGGCCATCGTGAACGCGATCGCCCGGGGGATCGTGACAGTGGCCGGGGATCTCAAGCGTCAGCAGATCACGGCGCTGGTCCGCATTCTGGACGAACAGCTCAAGCGCGCACAGGACAATCTGCAGGCCGACGAGGCCGCCCTTCGGGGGTTCCTGGGTAAGACCGTGACCTTCGTGACGCAAGGTTCGGCGCCGGTGACGCCGGGCCTCGACTTCGCGCGCGATCCGGGGCTGTCCCGCTACTTCGAGACCAAAGTCAACCTGGAGCAGGTGCGGCGGGACCGTGCGGCGATCGAACGCCTGCTTGCGCAGGCGCCGGAGTCCGGCCTCGCCGTGGATGCGCTGGCTGCGATTGGTGCGGTCGATCGCTCCACGGAGCTCGCCGCGACGCTGCGGGACCTGACCACCAAGCGCGCACAGCTCCGGGCCCTGCAGTCACGCTACACGGACGCCCATCTCCCGGTGCAGCGCGTAGCCCGGGACGTGCAGGAGCTCGAGCGGCGGACCGTGCCCACGCTTGCGCGGGCGCTCGTGGGAGAGCTGGCCGCCAAGGAGGCGGAGCTGTCCCAGCAGGTGGCGGTGGCGTCGGGCGGCCTGCGTCAGATTCCTCCACTTGCCATCGAGGAGACGAGGCTGCGGCGCGAGGTGGCGAACGGGGAACGGCTGTTCACGAACGTGCAGCAACGCTCTGACGAAGCCCGTCTGGCGGAAGCCACCAGCATCCCGGACGTGAGCGTGCTCGATCCGGCGGCGCTGCCCGAGGTTCCGGTGCTTAACACGCTCCCCTTCCTCGTGATCGCCTCCGTGCTCGGCAGCTTCAGCCTGGCCGTGCTCGGTGCGGTCATTCTGGATCGTGCGGACGCCAAGGTCCGCTATCCCGACCAGGTGACTCAGGCGATGGGGCTCCCGATCCTCGGCGCCTTGCCGCACCTGACGCGGGGCGCAGGGGGGAAGGGCGAACGGGTGGACATGATCATCGAGGCGTTCCGCGGCGTGCGCCTGAACGTGGCGCACACCCTCGGAGCAACCAGTCCGTTGATGATCACCGTCAGCAGTCCGGGGAGAAGCGAGGGCAAGTCGTTCGTCGCATCCAACCTCGCGCTTGCGTTCGCAGAGGTGGGGTACGCCACGCTGCTGATCGACGGGGATGTGCGGCGCGGGGGATTGCATCGGGTGCTGGACAGGGCGCGGCGACCCGGGCTCACCGATGTGCTCTCGGGCCGGATTCCAGAAGCCGAGGCCGTCCAGGCGACGAACTACCCGTCGCTGTGGTTCATGGGCTGCGGCTCGCGGACGACGCATGGTCCGGAACTGTTGAGCACGGTCGCGATGTCCCGGCTCATCAGCGGCCTGCGCTCGCAGTACCAGGTGATTCTCGTCGACAGCCCTCCCCTGAGCGCGGGCGTCGACGCCTATGTGCTCGGCACGCTCACGGCCGGCCTTCTCGTCGTACTCCGCACCGGCGTGTCCAATCGCGAGCTGGCGGAGGCCAACCTCGACGTGCTGGGTCGGCTGCCGATCCGCGTCTTGGGCGCCGTGCTGAACGACGTGCGGCCCGGTGGCGCGTACCGTAACTACTCGTACTACTTGCCCGGCTACCAGGTGCAGGAGGAGGAAGGAGAGGGAGCCCGCACGCACGCTCTGGGGACCACCGAATGACAGGCGCGGCCTGAACGCCGCGGGTTCAGCGGGGCGCCCCTCGGTCGTTCAGGCGGTGGCGGATTTGGGTGCGCCGTCCGGACCGGACAGGCGCGCGTACGCGGGCCGAACCGGCGAGCGGGGGTCGGGGGTGGTGCGCGGACGCCCGGGAACCAGGAGCGGTCGTTCGTGCGTCTGCCAGGGCACGTACTCCGGCACGAGGCGTGAGATGGCGTCGATCAGCTCGTCGCGCGTTCCGTGGGCCAGGATCTCGAGCAGGTGCTCGAGATGGCGCTCCACCGCCGGTCCGTCGGCCCCGTTCCGCTGGATGACGCGAATCTTGTCTACGGAGGTGGCGACGCTGTCCTCGGCGCCGGTCACGAGCTCCTCGGCAAGCTTCTCTCCGGGGCGCAGCCCGCTGAACGTGATCTGAATGTCGCGGTAGGGCTCGAGCCCCGACAGCCGGATCAGCTGCTCCGCGAGCTCGACGATGCGGACAGGCTTCCCCATCTCGAGGATCGAGATGCGGCGGGCGGCCTCGGGCAGCGCCGCCGCTTCGAGCACCAGTGCGACGGCCTCGGGGATCGTCATGAAATAGCGAGTCACATCGGGGTGGGTCACCTTCACCGGCCCGCCGGCCGCGATCTGGCGCTTGAACAGCGGGACCACGCTGCCGTCCGAGCCCAGCACGTTGCCGAACCGCACCGCGCGGAAATCGGTCGCCGCTGCGCACAGCGACGGCAACTCCAGCACGATGCGCTCGCCGATGCGCTTCGTGGCCCCGAGCACGCTGGTCGGGTTCACGGCCTTGTCCGTCGAGATGAGCACGAACTTCTCCACGCCGTGCAGCGCCGCGCACTCGGCGACTCGCAGCGTGCCGAAGACGTTGTTCCAGACCGCCTCCGTCACGTTGCTCTCGAGCATCGGCACGTGCTTGTAGGCCGCGGCATGAAACACGTAGTTCGGCTGGTACAGGCGGAACATCTCCTCGAGCCGGTCGGGGTTCGTGATGCTCCCGATGAACGGCACGACCTCGACCCCGGGGTTCGTCTTGCCGACTTCGAGATGGGTGAAGTAGAGCGCGTTCTCTGCCCGCTCGAGTAGCACCAGGCGCGCGGGCCCGTAGGAGGCGATCTGGCGCGCCAGCTCCGAGCCGATCGAGCCGGCCCCGCCGGTGACGAGGATCGACTTGCCCGCCAGGTCGCGCTTGATCTGCTCGAGGTTGAGCGTCACCGGCTCGCGGCCCAGCAGGTCATCGATCTCGACGTCGCGTAGCTGGCCGATCGTGGCTCGCCCCGCCAGGAGATCGTCGAGCGACGGGATGATCTTGAACTCGATCCCGGTCCCACGGCAGCGCTCGACGATGCGCCGGGTCTGCTCCCCCGTCGCCGTGCGGATCGCGATCACCAACAGCTCGACCCGGTGGCGGTCTACCAGCTGGTGCAGCCGGTCGGTGCCGCCCAAGATGGGCACGCCGTGCAGGGTGCGGCCGTGCGTCTCGGGCTTGTCGTCCACGAAGCCGACCACATGCATCCCCGCCCGGGGATCGTGGAGGACCTGCCGGAGCAGCTGCTCGCCGCCCTCGCCGGCACCGATGATCAGGGTACGCCGCCCGTCGTCCAGGCGGCTGCGGCCCAGCTGACTCTCGCGCCAGGCGCGGAAAGCGAACCGGATGCCCCCCGAGAAGAAGATCATCACCACCCAATCGAGCGGGAGCACCGAGCGAGGCATGCCCCTCGTCACGCCGAGCAAGGCCACCGCCGTCGCAAACAGTATCGAGCTGAGCGTCACGGCGGCGGACAGGTCCAGCAGGTCCTTCAGGCCGACGTGCTTCCAGTAGCCGCGATACAGCCCGAACGCCTGGAACACCAGAAGGCGGATCGCGAGGAGGAGCCACACCGTGGCCCTGAAGTGGGCGAACTCGGAACCCGGGATGTGGAAATCGAAGCGCAGTGCGAACGCCGTCAGGTAGGCGAGCGGAATCAGCGCGATGTGGGCCGCGAGCGTGACGGTGCGGCGATACGGCATCGGGCGTGATACGCGAGGCAGGAGGTCGGTCATTCCGCCGCTGCTATCTCGCACGTCTCGTGCGCTCCCTCTCGGTGACGTAAGTATCATGCGGGCAGGCAGTTAGGCGCGCAGAGCGCGCCGCTCGGCGGCGCCGCTGCTACGATCCCCTTACAACTCCGCTGGCGGATTGCGACAAACGCCGGGGCGCGCGGGCGCGAATCGATTCGATCGGTCATCGGGACGGGGACGGCGTCCAGCTCGGGGAGTCCAGGGCGGGCGGTTCGAGGCGTGCCTCTTTCAGCTCCGGCGGGTCGCCGAGGGAGCGCCGTCCGCACAGGGTGGCGACGATCATGCCGATGGTTCGGGCCACGAGCACGGCGTCATACGCCAACGACGCGCGGCGCACATACACGAGGTCCAGCGCGAGTCGGAGCGGCAGTAACTGCTCTACGTAGGCCCGCTCCGGATCGGCGCGCCCGACGATCGCATCGCCCTGCGCATAGTCGTACAGCGCGCCAGGACTCGTCAGACCGGGGCGCATCTCGAGCAGCTGACGATGCTCCGGTGTGTAGTAGCGTGCCACGATGTCGGGGTGCTCGGGCCGCGGCCCCACGATCGACATCTCACCCCGCAGGATGTTGACGAGCTGGGGCAGCTCGTCGACCTTGGCGCGCCGTAGCGCCCCCCCGAAGCGGAAGACCCGGGGATCCCGATCGGCCGTGATGATGCTCTTGAACCGCCCGTGATCCACGCGCATGGTGCGCAGCTTGTACATCGTGAACGGCCGCCCGTACCGCCCGGTCAAGCGTGCTCGGTAGAGAATCGGGCCCCGGTCGGAGAGCCAGATGCCGAGCGCCGCGATCGCCAGGAACGGGCTCAGCAGGATGAGTGCGATCGCCGAGAGCAGCACGTCGACCGTGCGTTTGATCGTCGGGCGTGAGGAGCGGCGCGACGTCATGACGGTGTACGGCCGGTGCGTAGGGTGCGCCGCACCGTCATGAACACCTCGGCGGCGTCCAGGCAGCACTGATTCCCCCAGGCGTGCGCGCGATGGCGCAGTGCTTCCAGCGAGCGCGGATGGGGGTACGGGCGGACCTCGCTTTCGTAGCACGCCATGGCACAAAGCTTTTGTTCGAGCGTGGACGCGATGTCGACCCACGTGTCGGGGACGAAGGCCCGCGGATATCCCCACTCCGTGCTGCTGGCGGTGTCGAAGGCGTACACCGCTTCGATGTCGGGCTCGATCGGCCGCGTGGCCACGAGTGCGGCTCGGAACAGCAGCTCGTGGTCGCGGTTGGCGTCGCCGCCGAACTGACAATAGACGACCGCCGGACGCAACTCCCGCACGACGCGCTCGAGCGGCGTGATCAGGTCCACGAGCGACAGCGTGTCGAGTCGCTGATCGGCGAAGCCCAGCTGGCGAGTCTCGTTCATCCCCAACGCCCGCGCGGCACGGCGGATGTGTTCCGCTTGCCCGACGCCCCCTGGTCCGTACCGGAGCGACTCCCCTTCGCACGCGATCACCGCTGTCACCTCGGCTCCTGCCCGGGCGTGCAGCGCGGCGGTGCCGCCGCACCCGAGCACTTCGTCGTCCGGGTGGGCAGCAATGACCAGCACTCGCTGATTCATGGCTCGGGCCCTCAGCGACGGTACTGACGCACCACGTCTAACACGGCCCCGATCACGTCGGCCACGTCCTGGTCGCTGAGCCGGGGGTTCAGCGGCAGGCTGAGCATGCGCTGGTAGTTCGCGCACGCGATCGGGAAGGTGTGGGGGCGGTAGCCGTACTTGTTTCGGTAGTAT
>Ga0207646_10002249_pt1 | contig 22969 bp, 14 predicted proteins | sample KBSK5502metaG_FD_184343 | JGI IMG/M metagenome (GOLD analysis project Ga0207646, IMG submission 184343) | Corn, switchgrass and miscanthus rhizosphere microbial communities from Kellogg Biological Station, Michigan, USA - KBS K5-50-2 metaG... | ecosystem: Host-associated > Plants > Roots >... | reverse complement strand
GGCTCGATGAGATCGACATCGAGTTGCTGCTGATTGCGATGGCGCCCGACGTCGACGCTCGCTTCGAGCGGCTCTACGGGTATTTGCAAGACGATGTCTCCCGCCGACGCGCCAGCGTTGGCCTCGGGCTCGAGTTGTGCGGGCTGCCCTCGAGCGGGGCATACGCTCGCAGCCGGCTGGCCGCCGGTGCGCCGCTCGTCGACGAATACCTCGTGCTGGTCGAAGAGAGCGAGCGGCCGGTCCTGACGAGGTCGCTGCGCGTGCCGGACCGCGTGACGGCGCACCTGCTCGGCGGCGACATTCCGGATGCCGTGGTTGCGGCACTCACGTACCAGTGCGAACAGGCAACGCCCGAACAGGCGGCGAAGCTCGTGCGCTGGATGCGGCAGCAATCCGACTCCCCCTCTGGCGGATCTCAAATTCCCTCCCCCTCTGGGGGAGGGCAGGGTGGGGGCAAGCTTGCCTACATTCGCGAGCGTCCAGGCGCATCGGGTGCGGCGCTAGCCTCGAGCGCCTTCACGCAAATCGGGCGTCCGACGCTGGCGCTCGACCTCGAGCGACTGCGATCGGATGACGACCCGACGACGGTCGCCGCCCTGACTGCGCGTGAGGCCGGTCTGACCGGCGCGGGTGTTGTCGCCGGTCCGGTCGAGGTGTTGTTCGCCAAGGGCCTGCCGGCGGTCCGTGCCTTTTCGGAGATGCCGGCCCTAATTGCGCTCGTTGGTTCCCGCGGTTGGGACCCGGCCTGGGCCCGCGACGTACCCTTCGTCTGCGAGGCGCCCGTCCCAGATGTCGTGCAACGGGCCGAGCTCTGGCGGCGGAACCTCAATGGCGATACGCCACCCGGCCTCGATCTGGCCGGGGCCATGGCCCAGTTCCGGCTGACGGCGGAGCAGGTGCACCGCGCGGCGCGAGCTGCCCGAATGGAGGCCCACGCCCGGGAAGTCCCACTCGATGAAGACGAGCTGAAGGCCGGCGCGCGCGCGCAAAATGCGGCGGGGTTGGAGCGGCTCGCGCGGCGGATCCAGCCCGCGGTGGGATTCGACGATCTCGTCTTGCCACCGGACACGATGGCTCAGCTCAGAGAGTTGCTCATCCGTGCACGCTATCGGGAGCAGGTGCTCGATGTCTGGAAGATGGGCGGCCCGTCGACGCGCCGCCGAGGACTCACCGCGCTTTTCGCCGGTCCCTCGGGCACGGGCAAAACCATGGCCGCCGAGGTCCTGGCCAGCGAGCTCGGCCTCGATCTCTATACCGTCGACTTGGCCACTGTCGTTGACAAGTATGTCGGGGAGACGGAAAAGAACCTCGATCGGATCTTCGCCGAGGCGGAGCGCATCAACGGGGTGATCCTGTTCGATGAAGCGGACGCGCTGTTTGGCAAGCGATCAGAGGTCAGTGACGCGCACGATCGCTATGCCAATGTTGAAGTGGCCTATCTGTTGCAGCGAATGGAGCTGTTCGAGGGCATCGCCATCCTGGCGACCAACTTGCGGGCCAACCTTGATGAAGCCTTTACCCGGCGGCTCGATGCATTAGTGGATTTTCCGGACCCGGAAGAGGAGTATCGGCGCCGGCTCTGGGAGCGAAGCCTCGGCACGACGATACCGCGAGACGCCAACCTCGACCTGGATTTCCTCGCCCGGGCCTTCAAGCTCTCGGGTGGCGCGATTCGCAACATCGTCGTCGCCGCCGCGTATGCCGCGGCGGAAGAGCAACGGGCGATGTCGATGACCGACTTGATTCGGGCGACTCACCGTGAGTACCTCAAGATGGGGCTGCTCACGGTGGAATCTGAATTCGGTCCGTACTACAAACTCCTGATCGACCGCTAACCGCAGCGACCAGAGGCTCCCGGCGGCGTCCGCAGGCGCCACACGATGTCGGCGATTACGCCTCTTCGGAGTCTTCCTCGGCCTCAGCTTCGCGCTGGACGAACGCGCCCTGGACTGCTTCCTCCTCTTCCTCGCCCTCGCGCTGGACGAATATGCCCTGGACCTCTTCTTCTTCCTCCTCGCCCTCGCGCTGGACGAATGTGCCCTGGACCTCTTCGTCTTCCTCCTCGCCCTCGCGCTGAACGAACATGCCCTGGACCTCTTCTTCTTCCTCCTCGCCCTCGCGCTGGACCGAGGCCGGCGCCGCCGCGACTGAGGCCTGCGCCGTACCGGGCGCTGACGACATCACCCGATCCGCGCTGCTCTCCGCCGCCTGCTCGAAGCGATCCGACGGGTGACTGATCTGGATGCCGCCCGGCGCGGGCGTTCCTGCCACGGGTCCGGAGCGTTGCTGCACCACGTGCGTCAGTTCATGGGCGAGCATGCGCTTGCCCGAGTCGCTCTCGGGTTCGTACTTGCCAGATTGGAAGACGACATCACTGCCGACGGTGTATGCGTACGCTTGAACGGAGCGCGCCGAATCGCTGGCCGTCGCATCCGTGTGCACCCGGACATCGCTGAAGTCAGCGCCCAGGCGCGACTCCATGAAGCCCTTCGTGTCCTTATCGAGCGGCGCCCCACCGCCCGAGCCGACCACGCCCTTGACGAGGGATGGCTCCTGCTCCTCGAGCGCGGCGCTCACGGTGGCATTCCCGGCGGTCTTTTGGAGGTGCATCACTGCCGCTGGCGTCAGGGCATCGGTGCGTCCGGCCATCAAGGCCGCGGCGCCCCCGGAGTCCGCCTCGTCCTTCCGTGGGGCGGGGGTCTGATGGCTATCGGGATTGATCAGAAAGTCGTTTTCGTGTGATTGCATATTCCTGCCTCCGTCGAGCTCACGAGGCTACCAAAGGCGCGCAAGCTCCTTTCGATCATCAGACTCCAAACCCTCGCGACGGTCAACGTTCGACGGCGCAGGTCTCGGGGCAGGGCCGATTGCCCGAACGGGCAGTGAGCGGTCGGAAATGAGTGGGCATCACACCCTATCGAAAATTCCGGGAAATGGGGGATCCGGCGCGATCATTCGCCAAATTTCCCCGTTGGCCTTGCACCTGTACCAACGTTCGTCGATGGTCTTCAACCCACTGTAGGGCTTTGACACCCGACGCTCATCAGCTTTTCCCAACCTGACTTGGTCATTCACCGAGTCACGGAGTCTTTCGTACTCTGCTAGCGAGTTGAATCCGTCGACCGGTTCCCATCCGCAGTTAGCGGCCATCAGGGTACCTCCCACTCTTTGAGTGCCTTTGGTAGGACGTATTGTGTTCCTCCTCCCAGCCAGCCTCCTTGGCGAGCCGCGGCCCCTTCATGTGCGATCTCCCCAGCGGGTACGCGAATATGGACAACTTTCGTCGCAGCGTTTCCGTAAGACGGCAGCAAAGCGGCATCAATCGTAGCCTGCAAAGGCCCACTCGGCGGCACATCGGTCCAGAAAGCGCCGAGTCTCCGGGTTGGGTCGCTGTAAACCCGATAGAGATCCCGCGGTTGGCCTAACTTTCGGGTTGTATAACTCGAGGATCGGAAAGAAGACTCGAAATGCCCTTTCAGCGGCCCTGGGTTCAGTGGGCCGTGCCGTACACAGCGATCGCCGCCGGCATCGATCCAAGCCATGCCCTTATGCGCAAGTCGGCGGTTCTTCAGTAGAAACCACTTGTCTCCGATTTTCATCGAGGCTCTTCTTGCGAGCTTGCCGGCACTCCTGACAAGCCGGCCACTTGCTGCAGAGACCGACTTCGCGCCGCGAGCAATAGCCCTTCCAACCGAGGCCAAGCGTGACCCGATACGTTTTGCGAGAGCTCGCAACTTTCCGGCAACAGCGCCAGCGGCGCCCATAAGGCGCTGGAGCAGGAACTGCGAAATGAACTCAATGACAGCGACGGCCCCGGCCGCGATGGCCGTGCCAAAGAGCGCACCGGCATTGCCCCAGCGAACGCCTTTCAGGAATGCGACGAAAGCATCAACCGCCTGTAGGATGCGACTTAGGCTGCCCCAGGCGGCCTGAAGCGCCTGAATGATCAGCATGACGGCCGCGGCTGCTGGCACGATCAAGGCAACCAGCTTTTCGATGAGGACCCAGATGACCGTCTGCGGGATCATCGATTTGATCCCTTCCCAGGCGAAGGTCGCGACGTGCGCAACAGTGATGCCGCCGCGGCGCAGCAGGTTCCATACGGCGGATCCCAGGCCGAGAACCCCGTCGACTTTGTCCTTGAACCATCCCTGGACCGCTGCTTTGAGGTCTGGCCAAAGGTGATTTCGGATCCCATCCCGGGCGGCGGCTGCGAGGTTAGCAACCCAGCGGCCAGGGTTGGCCGCGATGTCCTTGACGAGGACGGCGAAGGTTCCCAAGGCATCAAGCGCGCCCTTTGCGAAGGCAAGTGCTCCCTGCACCGCGCTGCGGACACCGTCGACCGCCGCCTGCATCCCCTTTTGGAGAAGTCCAATGGCGGCGGACAGGGCGGTGCCGAGGAGATTCAGCGCGACCTGGACCGCTTGCCTCAGCCCATTGGCCAGTTTGTTGACAACAGCCTCGGCGGCAGCGATGCGGTCCTGAATTGCCTTTCGGAAGCGATTCCGCAGGGCAGGGAAGGCGACGAGCACGCGGTCGCCGATCGCCATGAGGACGCTGCCGGCGGCGCGAATCGCGCCGACGATCGTCTGGCGAGCGCGTTCCATGACCGCCGTCGCCAGCTGCTGGGCCTTTTCGATTGCGCCACGGACGAGTTGTCTCGCGCGGTCGAAGACTGACTGAACGGCGTGCTTAGCCTTGTCGAATAGGGATTGAGCCGCTGACCCGATGGCGCCGAGCAGTCCGCCTGGGCTCTGGCTCTGCGCCTTCTGACGTTCGGCGGCGGCTTGCTGTTCGCCTTCGTGCCTGGCGCGTTCGGCTGCGGCTTGTCCTTCCTCGTAATGAGCCGCAGCCGCCTGATCCGCGGCGGCCCGCTCCTGCGCAACCATCTGAACCGTCTCGCTGGTCTTAGCGTCGGCCTCGCTTTGGGCGCCAGCCACGACCTTTTGTTGTGCGTCGCTCCACTGACGGCGCGTCCCGAGAACCTCGCGCTTGGCCGCTGCCCGTTCACCGGTCTGTTCCTGGCTATTCGTCTGTTCGAGTTGTTTCATCTCGGCGTCGGATTTGGCGCGCTCGCCGGCGGTCCGCTGCGCGTAATCCTCTCGTTGGTTGCCAAGCGACGACAGACCAGCGCTGACGGCGCCCTGGATTTCGGCGCCTTTTTCCTGCTCGGCGATGATCGATGTGGCTTGATCGTCCCCGGACGCATCCGGCGCGCCGGCCGCGTGACCATTTGCGCCCGGTGACTGCGCAACCGCCGCTCGGAGCGTTTCAGCCGGGACCGTTGGGAAAATTTCGTCCTCGCCCAGTGGTTGCGCGGCTTCCTGCTGACCGCTCGAGTGCTCTCGCTCGAGGCCGGTCCGAAGATGGGCGCGATGCTGTTGCACTGATGCAGGATCGGCCGATCCCTCGAGCGGAAGATGGGGGAGAGGCCCGGGCTTCAGCTCCAGGCCAGGATCCCGCGTGGGCAGCTGGCCATCGTGAAACGGAACTTCGGGGATGGTCGGCGGAGCAATGGGTCGGCGGATCTCTACGTCACGACCTTCGGGTGGGGCCGAAATGGTAGTGGGAGGTTGCTCTGCCGGCACGATGCGCGTGGAGGCCGGTGAGTCGACCGTCGATGGCGCGCCCGGATGGCGCGGTCGCTGCGGCGGGCTTGCCGCGAGCCGCTCGTGCTCGTGGGACGCCTGGCGGTCGGCGGCGATCGAGACCGAGGTCAGCGAGCTCAGCAGTTGCGACGGCGGAAGGCTGCCAACCCGGGCAAGCCCGGTCGCGGGGGCGGCGCCGCTGACACCGGGCACGGTCGGCGGCGGCCGAACTTCGATTGGCGCGCCCGGCTCGACGGGTCCGCCGCTGGTCTCGGGTTCACCCTCAGAATGGCCGGCCTGGTCGGCGAGCTCCGCCTGGGCGTCCTCCGCGACCAGTGCGCGTTCGTCGGTGGCCTCCGGCTGGGCCCCCGCGGGCGGGGCGTCGGCGGCCGTATCCAACTCGGCGAGCTCGTCATCGCTTTCGCCGGCGCGAGGAACGGGCGTAGGCGTTTCGGGTGGCGGGGCCTCAACAGTCTGAGTCTCAACAGGCACCGGTTCGGACGTCGGCCGCTCCGGCGCCTGGACAGGTTCGGGCTGGTGCGAGCGGGCGATCAGGTCGGCGACGGCAGCGTTGCCCGCGCGCGCCTGCAGCCCCAGCAGCAGCCGGGGATGAAGCAGAGCCGGGCGCGCCGTGGCCACATCGGCGGCGGCCATCGGACCGGCCGAATCGCTGTCCGACCGGGTGCCGTCCTGGCGCTGGGGTTCAGCCGCATGCGCGGGGGCTTTTCCCTCGGCCTCGTGCTCGACGAGCGTCGTTGGCACGATGCCCCCAGAACCCCGAGGGGTCCTAGATCAGGCCCTGTCTCAACGCGTAGGCGACCGCTTGTGTCCGATTGCGCAGGTTGAGTCGGCTCGTCACGTCGTGGACGATGTTCTTGACGGTGCGCTCCGAATAGAACAGGCGACGTCCGACCTCGGCAGTGTCCAGGCCCTCGGCGAGTAGCTTCAGGACTTTGATTTCGCGATCGGTGAGCACGGCGAAGCTCAGGCCGCGCGGATTCAAGACCTGGCGTTGCAAGCGACCAACCTGGTCCAACAGGCGGCCGAGCAAATCCGGCGACAAAGCGCCCTCGCCTCCGGCCGCGGCACGGATGGCTTCGAAAAGATTCTCGGGCGTGGCCTGGTTGCGTCGAAGGACGCCGCGAGCGCCCGCTTCGAGCGCACTCAGCAGGCCGGTGTCGTCGACCCGGGTCACGATGAGCACCACTCGTTCGACGCCGCGGCGCTTCAAGGCCCGGATCGTTTGCGCGGTCTCCTCGTCCATCTGGTCGGCGACGACGAGTGCAACAACGTCCGCGTCGACCTGGCGCTCTTCGACTGTTTCGAGGCCGTGGTTCGAACGCAGCTGGCTGGCAATGCCAGCACGTGAGACGGGGTCGGATGCGGCGACGAAAACGCGCGTACGGTCGGCGAGAACACTCGGGCGAGTTGCGATCACGGCCTCTTCCTCCTGGATGACGGCGCCCCTGCCTGCTTCTGACTGTGCCGCCGATGAGTCTGATGGAGTGCACTTTCCGGGCACTTAACGGGGACTTAACGGGCAGCGTGCGATGCCTGCAGGTGTGCCTCTCGGGCTATGGCCCGGTCACCGAGCGCTACCTATCATTCGAGCGCCATGTCTGCGACTGCCACGCTTGCCAGCAAGGCTGTCCTTGTCACACCCGGTGGCGAGGCAGTCACCGAAGTTCGCATCCGCAACTCTGGGACGGTCGTCGACCAGTTCACGCTCGAAGTGCTGGGCGACGCGTCCGCGTGGGCCATCGTCGAGCCGGCCGTGGTGCCGCTCTTCCCTGGGGCGGAAGCCGTAGCGCGCGTCAAGTTCAAACCACCGAAATCATCGAGTGTTCTCGCCAAGGCCATCCCCTTTGCAGTCCGGGTCAAATCCCGGGAAGACGCCCGCGCCTCGTTGGTCGAGGAGGGCGTCGTCGAAGTCGGGTCGTTCAACGAAACGACCGCCGAGCTGATTCCGCGGACCGCCAAAGGCAGCAGGCACGCGCGAGCCCAGCTCGCCCTCGACAACCGAGGCAATGTGCGCATCAACGCCCGGCTGACCGCGGCGGACCCGGATCGAAAGCTGAACTTCACGATCGCGCCGCCGGCGCTGACCACGGAAGCGGGGACGGTGGGCTTCGCGTCGATTCGGATCACCCCGCGGACGCGGTTCCTCACCGGTCCACCAAAACTCGCTCCCTACAAGGTCAACGTCCACCAGGACGGTCTGCCCATCATCACGGTCGACGGCTCGATGCAACAGGAAGGACTGATTCCGCCCTGGCTGCTGCCGGCGGTCATCGGTCTGGTCGCCCTGTTGCTGGTTTTCGCGATTCTGTGGTTCGTCTGGCTGAAACCCAGCATCTCGAGCCTTACCAAGGATCAAGTACAGACCCAGACGTCCGCGCTGCAGCAGCAGGTCAACACGCTAAAGTCGGCGATTCCGGCGACCGTCCCGAGCGGCGGCGGCGGCGGAGGGGCCACGGGTCCTAACCCGGTCAAGGGCGATGTTTGGTCGTCGCGCCTGGCGATCAATTCGCAAGCGACGCCAGCGCAGCTCGAGAGCTCGATCACCGTGCCACAAGGGGGAGGCCTGGCGGTCACCGACCTGGTCTTCGAGAATCCCAGTGGCAACAGCGGTACCATCTACCTGGTTCGCCGCGAGGCCGCCAAACCCGACCAGGTGCTGCTCGTCTTGCGGCTCGAGAACTTCCGCGACCTCGACTTCCATTTCGTCACGCCCACGGTCTTCAAAGAAGGCCAGACGATGACATTGAGCTGTAGTCCCGATCCAGCCGGGAGCCTGTGCAACGCGTCCGTCTACTACAGCGGATACTTCAAAAACCCGCCGAGCAGCTAAGTGATGCGACGCGTCCAGCTGGCCGCGGCCGCCGTTGGAGCAGGGATCCTGATCGCCACGCTGTTCGCGGGCCACGCGCTCGCCGGGCAGATCGGGTTGAGCTCAACGTTTCCGGCTTCGCGCATTCAGGTCGACACCGCGCCGACGACGCTCAAGATGCCCGGCCCAACCACCATCACCGCCATCGTCGAGGACTGGCAGGGTGCGACCATCCCGAAAGTGCCGGTCAGCTTCACCATTCTGAGCGGGCCCAGCAAGGGTAAGAGCCTGCCCGCCGCCACGACCAATAGCGATGGCCGAGCGACGCTCAGCTATTCGAACAGCCTCGAGCCGGGCATCGACGCTGTCCAGGCCAGCTTCACCGATGGCCTCGAGATTCACAAAAGTAATCGGCATTTCGTGCTCTGGCTCAGCGGACCGCCGGCGACCGCGATCGTCTCGCCGGCGACGATCACGGTGACGCCGACCTGCTTTCAGCCGGCCGCTGCGGTAATCGCGGCATCGAACGCCTTCAAGAAAGTGGCACCACGTACGACGCCAAAGCCGAGCCCTGGCGCGAGCAGCGGGCCGCCTAAGCCGGAGAACACGATCGCCAATGTTACGGGCGAAAACTTCAATCCGTTCAGCGCGGTCCTGATCACATTCGACGCCGGGCCCGGCGGCAGCCCGCAAAGCTTCGAAGCCCAGACCGATGTGTTCGGTCATTTCAGCCACGACATCCCGCTCAGCATGCCCGCCGAGGGAATGCACCTCGTCCGTGCGGACGACTTCCGTCAGCGTGAAGCCGACGCGACCTACTCCATCCCGTGCTTTCAGCCATCGGTGGCACTCGATCCACCCATCGGTCCGCCGGGCTTCGTCGCGACCGTGGTTGGCAGCGGTTTCCCAGCGCGCAGCACCATCGTCGTGCTGAACTGGCAAGCGCCGAACTTGCTGTCGCCCTTGCCATTCCCGATCAAGACCGACGCCAGTGGCGCCTTCAGCTATCCGATCCTGGTCATGTATCACGACCTGCTCGGGCCGCGCCTGCTGCAGGCCATCGTCGCCAATCCGAATGGTGACCGCGCCGGCTCGGCGATCGAGGCCGACGCGCCCTTCCTGGTGACGCCCGGTCGGTCTCAACCCTCGGACTTTGTTCTCCGCCGGTAATTAGGTTGAACGGGGCGTATGATCACACCGGATAGCAACGTAAGAGGGAACCGTATGAAGAGTCGGGGCCATTGGGGGGTTCGGTGCTGGCGCGCCGTGGGTCCGGCTGTCTTGCTTGTCAGCGTTACGCTACCGCAGTTCGCACTCAACCCTCCGCTCGCCGTCCAGGCGGCGGCCGCCGTGCCCGGCCGTCCTCAGCTGGCGACCTACGCGGGAGCCCCTGCCGCCGGTAAGCCGACCGAGGTGGCGCAACAGCCCTTTGGACTTGCGGTCTTCGGCCGCTACACCTTCGTCGCCGACCCGATCAACCACGTCGTTCGGCTGCTGATCGACAACAGCGAGGTTGCTTTTGCCGGCGCCGGCAGCATGGCGGTCGAAGGCGATGGCGGCGATCCGGCGAAGGCACAGCTCGCCGGTCCGTACGGGTTGGCGATTGGGCAAGTCAGCCAGGTCGGCTACCAGGTGACCGGCTTCGACATCTATATCGCCGATACCTTCGGACACCAGGTGCGCAAGGCGACCGTCACGATTCCGCCGATCGACAGCCCGAGTGGGTCGCCGACGGCGGTGATCAGCACGATCGCGGGCGCCGGCGGCTTTGGATTTTCCGGCGACGGCGGCAAGGCGACGTCGGCGAAACTGAATTCCCCCTACGGCGTGGCATGGGACTCGAAACGCCAGCAGGTCTACATTGCCGACACGCTCAACAACCGCGTGCGCGTCGTCGACGGCGCCGGCACGATCAGCACCCTGGTGGCTGCCCCCCTGGTGCAGCCGCGCGGCCTGGCGGTCAATGGCGATGGTCTTTACATCGCCGATACCTATAACAATGTCGTCCGGCGCTTCGACCTCGTGAGCCGCACGCTCACCACCGTCGCGGGTACAGGCATCGCGGGTAACGTCGACGGCGTTCTGGGGACCACGGCGCTGCTGAGGATGCCGGCCGGGCTGGCCTTCGACGACCGGTCGAACCTCTACATCGCCGATACCGGCAACAACGTCGTCCGCGAACTCTCGGTGACGGACCATGTGCTCCGCACGGTCGCCGGCACCGGCAAGGCCGGCGTGTCCGGTGACCGTGGTCCGGCGATCCTCGCGCAGCTGTCGTCGCCAACCAGTGTCGCCGTGCGGTCCAACGGCGATGTCGTCATCGCCGACTCGGGCAACAACCTGATCCGGGTGCTCGAAGGCACGCTGTCGGCCACGCCGGCGCACAACATCCATGTCGAAGCGGGCAACGGCTTCCCGAGCTTCGCGGGCGATGGCCAACCGCCCGCAAGCGCCCAATTTTCGGCGCCCGCCGCGGTGGTATCGCGACTCGGTGACGCGGGCGAGCCAAACGCCGCGGTTCCGGCTGTCAAGGGCCAGCGATATGTCGTCGATACCTTCAATCACGTCGTCCGGACGTTCCTCAGCAGCGACACCGACCCGGACAATCACTCGACCGGCGACAACGATGCCGACGACGTGAGCACGCTCGCGGGAACGGGGGGTCTGCGAGGGCTCCCGGATGCGTCATCGACGAAGCTCACGGGCTCCCAGTTCGCCTATCCGATGGGGTCGGCGCTCAGCCCTGATGGCAATCGCCTCTATGTCGCCGATACCTTTAATAATGTTGTCCGTGCGGTCGATCTGACCGAGCACACGGTGACGACCGTCGCCGGCAGCCCGGGACAGGCCGGCTATGGCGGCGACGGCCAGGCCGCCACCAGTGCGCTGCTGAGTTACCCGACCGGGGTCGCTGTCGACCAGGCCGGCGACCTGTTCATCGCCGATACCTACAACGGCCGAATTCGTGAAGTGATCGGCGGCACGATCTACACGGTCGCCGGCACCGGCCGGCTCGGATTCAGTGGTGAGGGCGGTCCGGCGACGGCGGCCGATCTGTACTTCCCGTATGGGATAAGCGTCGACGCATCGACGCCGCCCAACCTGATCATCACCGACAGCTTCAACCACCGGATCCGCAAGGCGGCCGCGGTCAGCCCCATCAATCCCAGGACCAACAAGCCGTTCGACTCGAGGGCGACGAACGTGATCACGACGCTGGCCGGGACGGGAGACCAGGCGATGGCGGACGGCTCCGCCACCGCCCAGGCGCAGTTCAACCGCCCGTGGAGCGCGGCGCTGGACAAGACCAACCTCTACGTGGCCGACTATCTGAACCAGCGCATCCGGCGCATCGATCTGACCGCCGGCACCGTGTCGACGGTGGCCGGGCAATCCGTCGCGGGGTTGCCCAGCGCCGGCCTGCTCGGCGACGCCGGGCCGGCCGATGCCGCGGAAGTCAACAGCCCTCGCGGCCTCAGCATGCTCGGGGATTCCGGGGCGATGCTGGTGGCGGACAGCTTCAACGGCCGGATCCGCTGGCTCGGCGTCACGCAGGCAGGCATCCAGCGAACGCAGCTCAACTTCGATCCCACCAACCTCGCGGGGCTCAGCCAGCCGCAAAGCGTGACAGTATCCAGTAGCGGCAGCGGGCTGCTGGTCATGGGCGCGGTCGACCTCGGCGCCGACCGCGACAACTTCTACCTCAACCCGGCCAAGAACTCATGCGCTCAGGCCCGGCTCGAGCCAGGAAGCAGCTGCTCCTTCGAGGTCGCTTTCCAGCCGCGCGCGCTCGGCGGCCATACCGGCAGTGTCGTAATCCCGAACGACGCCATCGGCGGCGCCCAACAGGTGACACTGACCGGGCGGGGCACAGCCTCCCTGGTCAGCCTCAGCCCGCCGGCGGTCGCCATTCATCAACCAGCCAACGCGCCGCCGGCGCCCGCCATCGTCACGTTGACCAACAACGGCGATGGCCTGCTGCACATCACGTCGATCGGGCTCGACCCGGGAACCAGCCCCGGTTTCTCGCAGAGCAATAACTGCCCGAGCGTGATGGCGGCGCACAGCAGTTGCCAGATCACCGTCATCCTCAGCCAGATCGCTCCGGACGACAAGGCGACGCGGACCGGCATGCTCACCGTGGTGGACGACGCCGCCGGGAACTCTGTGGGCGATACGACCGGGGGTGGCACGTCGCAATCGGTCCCGCTGACCGGAAACCTGGGGCAATCGATCGCCAGTTTCAACCAGCAGTCGATGACGTTTACCCAGAACCTGGGGGGGGCCAGTCAGACCGAAATCATCATGCTGGTCAATACCGGACAGGCGCCGCTCCATCTCAGCGCCATCCACGATGAAGGCGACTTCTCGCAAACCAACAACTGCCCGATGGTGCTGGCGCCGGGGGCGAATTGCGCCATCAGCGTCACCTTCATCCCGACCAACCTGGGAGAGCGCGACGGCTACATCCTGGTGGCAGATGACTCGGTTGACAGTCCACAGCGCATTCCCGTAATGGGGATGGCGACCATGGCGCTGGCACGCCTCGGCCCCAGCCGGCTCAGCTTCAGCCAGAACGTCGGCGCCTCGTCCGTCCAGCAGACCGTCACACTCACCAACAGCGGTGATGGTCCGCTGACGATTGCCGGGATCGCGGCCACCGGCGACTTCAAGGCATTGCCGCACTGTCCATCGGTGCTGCTCCCGGGCATCACGTGCCCGATCGGCATCGTCTTCACGCCGCAGGCGGCCGGCGTTCGCCACGGCAGCCTGGTCGTCATCGATGACGCCAACGCCGCGCCCGGTTCGCAGGACACGGTACGGCTCGACGGCTTTGCCTATCAACCCGTCGCGACCTTGAGCGCGACGGAGCTGAAGCCCGGGGCGAACCTGGGTGGGTCGGCCGGGCCGCAGACGGTAACCGTGACCAACACCGGCGACGGCGCGCTCACGGTCCGCGCCATCACGATCACCGGGGCGGCGGCTGGCGACTACCGGCAGTCGAGTGACTGCCTGCGCACGCTACAGCCGGGCGCCTCGTGCGCGGTCACGGTCGCATTCACCCCGCAGGGATATGGTGTGCGCGCGGCCAGCCTCACGCTGTACGACGACGGACCTGGCGGCAGCCAGTCAATCGCATTGCATGGAACCGGCACCGCGGCCCGAGTCTTGCTGAGCAGTGGGTTCCTCAACTTTGGCGGGGATAGCGTCGGGAATCCAACCGCGCCCCAGAGCGTTGTCCTCTTCAATGCCGGCAATGGGGCGCTGTCGATCGCCAGCATCAGCCTGCTGAGCGATGACTACACGATGAGCAGCAGCTGCGGCATCACGCTCGCGGCAGGGACGAGCTGCTCGATCACGATTACCTTCCTGCCGCAGAGCATTGGCCCGCGGTCGGGTCTCGTCACGATCACGGATAACGCCGGAACCCAGCGGATTAGCTTGAGCGGCGTCGGCACGTAGGTCTCGCGGCGTGGGCCTGTACGTCTGCCCGGCTGAGACCGTGGCGGCGCCACCCGAGACCGTCTGGCACTTGTTGACCGATCCGGCGACCTACGAAACGTGGACCGACGCCCGGGTGGAATCGGTCGAGCCACCCGGACCAGCACGACCCGGACAGGTCGTGCTGCTGAGCGGTGGCGCGCTCGGCATGCGTCTTCGGTTTCGCTTCGACCTCGACCGCGTCGATCCGACGACCCACGACTTCGAGCTTCGCGTCCAATTCCCATTCGGCATCCGGATGCGTGAGCACATCAGCGTACGCCCGGTCGAAGGAGGGAGTCGTGTCCAGTTCGGTTGAGACTTCACCCTTCCGCCAGGTTGGCGGGGCCGGCTCGTGGAGCATTTGCTCGGCTCGGAGTTGCGCAACGGCCCAGCGGAATCACTGGCCCGCCTGAAGCGGATCGCCGAATCGGCGGCACGAGACCAAGGTCGGGTGTGAGAGTCTAGTATTCGGCCCGATCGGTCGGAAGCCAATAGGAGGAACGATGGCCAAGAACCCCTTGTTTGAGCTCTATGAGGCAGGCACCAGCGTCTGGCTCGACTACATCAGCCGGAGCTTGATGACGTCCGGGGAGCTCAAGCGAATGATCGATGAGGATGCCGTCGTCGGCATGACCTCCAACCCCACCATCTTCGAAAAGGCGATCGGAGGCAGCAGTGACTATGACGCGGGGCTCAAGCGATTGATGAACGCCGGCAAGTCCGACGAAGAGATCATGTTGAGCCTGATCGTCGAGGACATCCAGATGGCCGCGGACGTCCTCAAGCCGATCTACGAACAGACCAAGCACAAAGACGGTTACGTCAGCATCGAGGTGCTACCGCGGGTCGCCTACGACACTAAGGGCACGATCGCGATGGCCCACGACCTCTTCGACCGGGTTGGGCGGCCCAATATTTTTGTCAAGATCCCAGCGACGGACGAGGGGTTGCCGGCGATCGAGCAATGCATCGCCGACGGGATCAACATCAATATCACGCTGATGTTTTCGGTCAAGGTCTACGAGGACGTCGCACGTGCCTTTGTCCGCGGGCTGCAACGACGCACGAAGGAGGGCAAGGCGATCGACATCGCCTCGGTGGCGAGCTTCTTCGTCAGCCGGGTTGACACGGCGGTCGACAAGTTGCTCGAACAGAAAATCGCCGCGGCGACGGACCCGGCAGAGCGGGAGCGCCTGCAGCGGTTGCTGGGGAAAGCCGCCGTCGCGAACGCCAAGATGGCCTACCAGTCGTTCCTGAGAATCTTCAACGAGCCGGAATTCGCCGACCTGCGGCGCCATGGCGCCAGTGTCCAGCGCTGCCTCTGGGCCAGCACCGGGACCAAGAACCCCAACTACAGCGACGTCATGTACGTCGAGGAACTGATCGGGCCGGAGACCGTGAACACCATGCCGCAGCAGACCATGATGGCCTTCAAGGAGCATGGCGAGGTGCGCGTGAGCCTGCTCGAGAATGTCGACGGCGCGCGCCAGCTGTTGCGCGAACTAGAGGCGATCGGCATCGACATGGACAAGGTCACCTATGACCTCCAGGTCGACGGCGTGAAACTGTTTGCGGACTCGATCACCAAGCTCCTCGACGAGATCGCGAGCAAGACGCAGCGGCTCAAGGTCGGCGACGTCGGCGCGCACGAGGCACAACTCGGGGCCCTCGAGGGAGCCGTCGAGAGTCGCCTGACGCAACTCGAGCAAGCCGCGGTGGTCCGGCGCATTGCGGAGAAGGACGCGGGGTTATGGGCATCAAACGGATCCGGCGAGAAGGAAGAGATCAAGAACCGCCTCGGCTGGCTGCAGGTCGCCGACCTCATGGAGGAGCGGGTTTCCGAGCTGGTGGGCCTTCGCAAAGAGCTGGTTGCCGAGGGCTTTAGCGATTGCGTCGTGATGGGGATGGGCGGCAGCAGCCTCGCGCCCGAAGTGTTCCGTCAGACCTTCGCCGCCCCCAATGGCGCGCTCAACGTTCACGTGCTCGATACCACCGACCCCGCCGCCATCGCCGCGCTTCAGGCATCGATCGACCTCAAACGAACCGTGTTCATCGTCGCCTCCAAGTCCGGGACGACCCTGGAGACGCTGTCGCATTACCGCTATTTCTGGCTACAGACCGGCCAGCAGGGACGGCAGTTCCTTGCGATCACCGATCCCGGAACGCCGCTCGCCGAGGAAGGCAATCGGCGCGCTTTCCGCCGCGTCTTCCTGAACCCGGCTGACATCGGCGGTCGCTACTCGGCGCTCTCCTATTTCGGCCTAGTGCCAGCAGCACTGGGCGGCGTCGACCTGGCCGGGCTGCTCGACCGGGCCGCGACCATGGTGCAGGCCTGCACCGGCCCCGGGCCGGTCGACGAAAATCCGGGCGTTTGGCTGGGAGCCGTCTTCGCCGAGGCGGCGAAGGCGGGCCGGGACAAGGTCACCATCATCGCCCCGCCGGCGCTGCATAGCTTCGGCGTGTGGGCGGAGCAGTTGATCGCCGAGAGTACGGGCAAGGAGGGCAAGGGGCTGGTGCCCGTTGCCGATGAGGCGCTCGGCGCGCCCGCCGTTTATGGCAGCGATCGTCTGTTCGTTCGGCTGGCGCTCCCGGGCGACGACCCCAACGCCACTCGGCTCGAGGCCCTGAGCAAGGCGGGCCACCCGGTCGTGACACTCAAGGTCGGCGACCCGTTGGGCCTGGGCGCTGAATTCTTCCGCTGGGAGTATGCGATCGCGGTCGCCGGTGCGATCCTCGCCATCAACGTTTTCGATCAGCCCAACGTCCAGGAGGCCAAGGACCTCACCAAGAAAGTCCTGAGTGAGGGCAATCCGCCGACGACGGGGCAAGGGATCCGCTGGGCCGGCCAGCAAGGAGCGACGCTGGAGGCGGCGATCCAGGCGCTCCTCGGCCAGGTTCGACCGGATGACTACGTCGCGCTGCTGGCCTTCATCGCGCCCGACCTAAAGTACGACAGCGCCCTCAACGCGATCCGGCTCGCGATCCGTGACAAGTATCGGGTCGCGACCACCGTGGGCTTTGGGCCGCGCTACCTGCACTCGACCGGCCAGCTCCACAAGGGCGGTCCCAATACCGGCGTCTTCCTGCAGATCGTCGGCGATGATCCGAACGATATCCCGATTCCGGGTGAGCGATTCTCGTTCGGCGTGCTGAAGCAGGCGCAGGCGCTCGGCGACTTCCAGGCCCTACGCAACCACGGCCGGCGTGTGCTCCGCGTCCAGCTGCAAGACGTCGCCCAGGGTCTGGTCAAGATCGGCCAGGCGGCGGGCCTGCCGGCCCACGCGAGCGGCGCTTCAGTGCCAGGCGAGCGTTAGAGGCGTACTGATGGAACTTGGACTGATCGGTTTGGGCCGCATGGGCTCGGGCATGACCCTGCGATTGCTGCAGGGCGGCCACCAGGTGATGGTGTACGACCGCGTTCCCGAGGCGGGCGCCGCGCTGGCAGGGAAGGGCGCCACCGCGGCCGGCAGCCTGGAAGATCTCGGCCAGAAACTCGAGGCGCCGCGCATCGTCTGGTTGATGATCCCCGCCGGCCCGCCGGTGGACGACACCATCCAGCGATTGTCCGGCACCCTCGCACCGGGAGACATCATCATCGATGGCGGCAACTCGAACTACAAGGACTCGATTCGCCGCGCCGAGGCGTTGCGCTCGCAGCAGATCGAGTTTGTGGACGTCGGGGTCAGTGGTGGCATCTGGGGCCTCAAGGTCGGCTTCAACTTGATGGTGGGCGGCAACCAGGCGGTCTTCAAACAGGCCGAGCCGATTTTCAAGACACTGGCGCCACCCGATGGCTATGCCTACGTCGGCCCATCAGGAGCGGGGCATTACTCGAAGATGGTGCACAACGGTATCGAGTATTCGCTGCTGCAGAGTTACGCCGAGGGGTTTGAAATCCTCAAGGCCGCGCCCTTCGGCTTCGATCTCGAGCAGCTGGCCAAGCTGTGGAACCACGGCAGCGTGATTCGTTCCTGGCTGCTCGAACTGGCACAGGCCGCCTTCGAACAAGACCCGCAGCTTTCCCGGATCCGCGGCTACGTCGACGACTCGGGCGAGGGACGCTGGACCCTGCAGGAAGCAATCGATCACGCGGTGCCGGCGCCCGCGCTCGCGATGAGCTTGTTCATGCGGTTCCGCTCGCGCCAGGACGATTCCTTCAGCGACAAGGTGATCGCCGCCCTGCGGAATGAATTCGGCGGGCATCCGGTCAAACCCGAGTAAGTCCATGGCCCAGGCTGTCACCGCACCGCTGACCCAGAACATCCTGCGGGACGGGTTGATCCTGCCGCGCACGCCGGACCCGGCGGCGATGGTCATCTTCGGTGCCTCGGGTGACCTGACGGCGCGCAAGCTGATGCCGGCGCTCTACAACCTTGCCCTCAACCGCTATCTGCCATCCGGCTTCAGCGTGATCGGTGTCGCGGATACCGCGATATCGGAGGACGAGTTCCGCAGTCGCGTGGCGGATGCCGTGCAGAAGTATTCACGGACCCAGCCGGTCGACCGCGCCGTCTGGCAGAGCGTCGCCGAGGGGATTTCCTTCGTGCGGATGCCCTTCGACGACGACGGCGACGGCTATCGTCGGCTCGCCGCGGAGCTCGACCGTGTGGATCGGGAGCGGGGGACCAGCGGCAATCGCGTCTTTTACCTGGCGACCGCCCCGCAGTTCTTCTCCGTCATCATCGACCGGCTGGGGGCCTCGGGAATCGCCAAGAGCGGCGAGGGTTGGAAACGGGTCGTGATCGAGAAGCCGTTCGGCCACGACCTGAAGAGCGCCCAGGCGCTGAATCAGGCGATCCACACCGTGTTCACCGAGCAGCAGATCTATCGCATCGATCACTACCTGGGTAAGGAAACCGTCCAAAACGTCCTGGTGTTCCGATTCGCCAACGGCATCTTCGAGCCGATCTGGAACCGGCGCTATGTCGACCATGTGCAGATCACGGTGGCGGAAGACATCGGCATCGAGCGGCGTGGCAAGTACTACGAAACCTCCGGTGCCCTGCGTGACATCTTCCAGAACCACCTGATGCAGCTGCTCAGCATCGCCGCGATGGAGGCGCCCCCGAACTTCGATGCCGACAGCGTGCGCGACGAGAAAGTCAAGGTTCTCAAGTCGATCCATCCGATCAATGTCTTAAAAGACGTCGTCCGCGGCCAGTACGGGCCAGGGTGGGTCGGCGGCCAGCAGGTGCCCGGTTACCGGCAGGAGCTCAACGTCTCGCCGACGTCGAATGTCGAGACCTTCGTCGCCGTCCGTCTCAAGATCGACAACTGGCGGTGGGCCGACACACCGTTTTACTTGCGGACGGGCAAGCGGTTGCCCAGCCGTGCCTCGGAGATCGCGATCCAGTTCAAGAATCCCCCGCACCTGCCGTTCGCGAAGACGGCCGTCGAGGAGCTGACGCCCAACTGGCTGGTGATGCGCATCCAGCCGCACGAGGGGGCCTCGCTGAAGATCGCGGCCAAAATTCCAGGCCCGGTGATGCGGTTGCGCACGGTCAACATGGACTTTTTCTACGGTTCGTCTTTCATGGTGGAGTCGCCCGACGCGTACGAACGCCTGGTGCTCGACTGCATGCTGGGCGACGCGACCCTCTTTGCGCGGGAGGACGAGGTGGAGCGAGCCTGGGCGCTGGTCGACCGCATCGAGGCAGGTTGGGCGTCGCAGCCGCCACCGGCGTTCCCGAACTATGCCGCCGGCAGCTGGGGACCGCCCGAGGCGGACGCGATGATCGAGCAGGATGGCCGGCGCTGGAGGCGGCCATGATCCAGAATCACAGCGACCTCAGCGCGCGCACGTTCGTCGACGTCCATGCTATCCAGGAAGAGCTGGACCAGGTGCGCTGGGGCCTGCACGATGGTGCGGGGAGCGAGGCGGCCCAGCACGCGGCGGCGGAAGCCCGCGCCAGCGTCTGCAACCTGATCGCCGTGGTTGGAAACGAACCCGAGTTGGGCGCGATTTCGACCGTGCTCGACCGTCTCTCGGTTACCAATCCCTCGCGCACGCTGATCCTCCTCGCCCAGCACACCCGCGAAGCGGACAAACTCGAGGCCGAGGTGTCCGCCCAGGAGCGGACCGAAAGCGGCCACCGTGTCACGACCGAGCGCGTGGTTCTTCATGCGCACGGCGAGCCCGCTCGCCACCTGGCCAGCCTGGCGGCGCCGTTGTTGATTCCAGATCTGCCAGTGATTCTCTGGTGGCCCGGACGGCCCGGATTCGATAGCCCGCTCTTCGACGACCTCTGCGAGCTCGCCGATCGTCTCATCGTCGATACCGACGAGGGCTTCGATGATACGGACCTGACGCGCCTGCTCGGGGTGGCTCGCCGGAAGACGGCGCGGGCGTCCATCGGCGACCTCAACTGGGCACGGCTCATCGCCTGGCGGCACACGGCGGCGCAGTTCTTTGATATGCCGGGAATGCTCGCCCGTCTGGCTCACATCCACGGGGTCTCGATTTTTCATGGCAGCGACGGCTCGACGGCGCAGGCACGGTTACTCGGCGGATGGGTCCGCAGCCGCATGGCGACGGTCGGGATCGACGTGCCCCTCGAATTTCGACCGGATGATTCGCAGGAGCATGGCGTCTGCCGTTTCCTGATCTACACGGGCGGCGATGAGGGGCTCGCGCGCTTCAGCCTCAAGCGGCTTCGCGGCAACCGGCTCTTGACGCAGATCCGGCTCGGCGACCAGGACCTTTCCCCCCGAACCGTCCGCCTGGAGTCGCGACCAACCGAGGAATTGCTCGGCATCGAGCTGACCCTGCCGGGACACGACGCGCTCTTTGAGCGGGCGCTCGACGCTGCCCTACGGTGACCGAGCCGGTCATCTCGGTCGTGGTGCCGGGACCGGCGGAGCTCGCCGAGGCAGCGGCGTCCTGGACCGCTGAACGCATCACTGGCGCCGTGGCGGCGCGCCGGGCGTGTTACCTTGCGCTGGCCGGCGGCGAGACGCCGCGCGGCTGCTACGAGCGGCTGGCGCGGCCGCCCTACCGCGATAGCCTCCCATGGGGATCAGTCTTCGTCTACTGGTCTGATGAACGGCAGGTGCCCCTCGATGATCCAGCCAGCAACTACGCCATGGCGAAGGCCGCGCTCCTTGACCACGTGCCGATCCCACCCGAGCAGGTCTTTCCGCTGGTTGGGGACCCCACGCCCGCTTTGCGCCGAGTTCCCGCGGATGCCGCCGGCCGCCCGCGGTTCGACGTGATCCATCTCGGACTCGGGGATGACGGTCACACGGCGTCGCTGTTTCCCGGCAGCCCGGCGCTGCAGGAGGCTCGAGCACTCGTCGTGGTGGTTCACGACGCGCCGAAGCCACCGCCGGAGCGGCTCAGCCTGACTTTGCCCGTCATCAACGCCGCTCGAGCGGTGCTCTTCATGGTGCAAGGCGCCTCCAAGCGCGAGGCGCTGGCGCGGGTGCGGAACCACGATCCGGCGGTGCCGGCGAGTCACGTCCTGCCGGTCGACGGCGAGCTGCGGTTCATCGTCGACCTCGCCGCATCTCAATAACCCTCCCCCGCTTGCGGGGGAGGGCAGGGTGGGGGCCTCTCACCCCCGGCTGACTCCTCGACTATCACTTAATTTGTCACTTGACACGCCCAACCTGGAGTGACATCCTTGTAACGCTGAGACCAATCAAATACACGTCAGGGCAGGGATAACAGCATGGCGATCGCGGGGGCGCATCGGACGGCGGTCAGCCACGGCCATCGGGTCGAGCGTCGTAGGCGACGCAGGACCGCACGGTCGACGGCCATCTGGCTCGCGGGCGCGATCGGCTGGAGCGCCCTTTTCCTCGCTCTGGGCTGGCTGGTCGCGGCCGGATTTTACGGCTTGCTGGCGAACCCATGACGAGTCACTACGGCCAGCGGCGCCCCTACCGGCATGCCAGCTACCACATTCAGGAATGGCGGCGGCGTCGTCGCGTCGCGATGCGGCGCAACCTGATTGTCGGCTTCCTGGTCCTCATCACCCTGCCACTGCTGACCGTCCCCGCGCTCGCGGCACAGACGGTCGGCGACCTCCCAGCCGTCACCGGGCTCTCTTCGAGCGGCCTGCCGCAAGACATGCTGATCTACGACCGGCATGGCAGCCTCCTCGCCGACATCGGCGAGCAGGGAGACCACCGCATCGTCGTTCCCCTCAGCTATATCTCGCCGAACGTGATCAACGCCACGATCGCGGTCGAAGACCACACCTTCTATTCGAATAACGGCGTCGACTTCGGTGCGGTGTTGCGCGCCGCGCTGGCCGACTACTCACATCACGGCATCAAGCAGGGTGGCAGCACGATCAGTCAGCAGCTCGTCAAGCAGGTGTTCATCGGGCCCCACCCGGACAACTCGCTGCAACGCAAGGTCAAGGAAGCCGCCCTCGCTCTCGAGTTGAATCGGCGCTACTCCAAAAGCCAGATCCTCGAGATGTATCTCAACACGATCTTCTACGGCAGCCAGACCTACGGCATCGAGGCGGCCGCGCGGAGCTACTTCCAGACCAACGCCCACGACCTGAACCTGGCCCAGGCCAGCATGCTCGCCGGCCTACCGCAAGCACCGACGCAGTACAACCCGCTTAGCAACCTGGTGGCGGCGAAGAAACGCCAGCATGATGTCCTGACGGCGATGGTCGACAACCACTTCATCACCCAGAAGGAAGCCGACGCCGCCTACGCGACGAAGCTCTCCATCTACCCGCCGATCAACCGATATCAGGCGCCCTACTTCGTCGACTATGTGCTGCAGACGCTGCGCCAGCAGTACCACATCCTGCCAAGTGACCGGCGTGGCTACCGTGTCTATACCTCGCTCGACCTGAATCTGCAGCACATCGCCGAGCAGGTGGTCCACGACCAGATCGCGCAGAAGGGCAACTATTACAACTTTCACGACGCGGCCCTGGTCAGCATGGATCCGAAGACCGGTGAGATCCTGGCCATGGTCGGCGGCGACGACTACAACCGGCCCGGCGGCTGGATCAACATGGCGAACACGCCGCGCCAGCCAGGGTCGACCTTCAAGATCTACACGTACACGGCGGCGATCGCGAGCCGGAAGTTCAACGTG
>Ga0207646_10002248_pt1 | contig 22994 bp, 23 predicted proteins | sample KBSK5502metaG_FD_184343 | JGI IMG/M metagenome (GOLD analysis project Ga0207646, IMG submission 184343) | Corn, switchgrass and miscanthus rhizosphere microbial communities from Kellogg Biological Station, Michigan, USA - KBS K5-50-2 metaG... | ecosystem: Host-associated > Plants > Roots >... | reverse complement strand
TCGTTCGACGGGGTGACGCCGTCCGCGATCAGGAAGGTGGCCGCGCGCGCGTGATCGGCGATCACCCGCATCGGGACGTCCGCCTCCTCGTCGCGGCCGTACGCCTGGCCGCACCGCTTCTCGATGTCCGCGATGAGCGGACGGAGCAGGTCGGTGTCGAAGCTGGACTGCTTGCCCTGGAGCACCGCCGCGAACCGCTCGAGCCCCATGCCGGTGTCGATCGAGGGCTTGGGTAGCGGCGTCAGCGTGCCGCTCGCGTCCCGGTTGAATTGCATGAAGACCAGGTTCCAGAGCTCGACCCAGCGATCACAGTCGCAGGCCGGCCCCAGGCAGGTCCGCCCCGCCTGCTCCTCCGCGCAGGGCAGATGGTCGCCCTGGTGGAAGTGCACCTCCGAGCTCGGCCCGCACGGGCCGGTGTCCCCCATCGCCCAGAAGTTGTCCTTCTCGCCCAGGCGGAGGATGCGGTCCTCCCCGAGGCCGGCGACTCGCTTCCAGAGCGCGAAGGCGTCGTCGTCCTCGGTGAAGACGGTGGCCTTGAGCCGGTCCTTGGGGAGCCCGAAGTCCTCGGTGAGCAGCTCCCAGCAGAACCGGATCGCGTCCTCCTTGAAGTAGTCCCCGAAAGAGAAGTTGCCCAGCATCTCGAAGAAGGTGTTGTGCCGGGCGGTGCGGCCGACGTTCTCCAGGTCGTTGTGCTTGCCGCCCGCGCGGACGCACTTCTGGGCGGTGGCCGCCCGCACGTAGTCGCGGCGCTCCTCACCGAGAAAGACCGACTTGAACTGCACCATGCCCGCGTTCGTGAACAGGAGGGTGGGATCCTGGGCCGGCACCAGGGGCGACGAGCGCACCACGGTGTGGCCCCGGCGGCGGAAATACTCGAGGAATCGTGCGCGGATCTCGCTCCCGGTCATCGGAGCGATATTATACGCCGCCCTCCTCGTCCGAAGCGGGGAGGTCGTCCCCGCGATCGGCCAGCAGGGTGCGCACCGCCTGGCGCACCGCCGCGGCCGGATAGCCGCGCCGGAGCAGGTAGTCGGCCAGCCGGGCGGGGGCGCGGCCCCGCTGGCCACGCGTCAGGGCCGGCAGCCGGCGCCGCGCGGCCTCGAGCGCCCGCTCGGCCTCGCCCACCTCCTCGAACGCGGCGGTGATCGCGGCTTCGGCCATCTCGCGGGGGATGCCCTTCGCGTAGAGCTCCTGCCGGAGCCGGCGGCTGCCGACCCGGCGCCCACGGGCCCGGGCCTCCGCCCACCAGCGCGCGAAGGCCCGGTCGTCGACGTAGCCGCGCGTGGTGAGGTCGGCCACCACGGCCTGGGCGATCTCGGCGGGGGCGCCGCGGTGCCGCAAGCGGCGGGTCAGCTCGCGGCCACTCCAGGATTTACGGGCGAGAAGATCGAAGGCCGCCAATCTGGCGGCCTTCTCGTCCAGCGTCGGCTTCGGGCGCGGCGCCCCGGCGCGGCGGGCCCGGCGCCCCGGCACCCGGCTACCCCCGCTTGACGAAGGGGCTGCGTGCCGCCGCCGCGGGAGCGGCGCCGATGCCGGCCGGCGGGGGCGGTGGCACCTGGGTGGAGGCGGTGGTGCTCCCGCCCGGGTGTTCCCACGTCATCTCGCCGGTAGAGAAGATGCCCTTGACCTTGAGGTCGAAGTCGTCGGGGTTGGTGGCCGCGTCGCGCGCGGTCTCGTACGTGACCAGCTCTTCGCGATAGAGCTGGAGCAGCGACTGGTCGAAGGTCTGCATGCCGTACTGGGCCGTCCCCGCCGCGATCACGCTCGGGATCTGCGGCGTCTTGTCGGCCTCGCGGATGCAGTCGCGGATGAGGCCGGTGGCGACCATGATCTCCACCGCGGGCACGCGCCCGCGCCCGTCCGCGCGGACCACGAGGCGCTGGGAGACGATGCCCTGGATGACCGCAGCCAGCTGCCCCCGGATCTGGTCCTCCTGATGGGGCGGAAACATGGAGATCATCCGGTTGATGGTCTCCGCCGCGTTCAGGGTGTGCAGGGTGGAGAGCACCAGGTGACCGGTCTCCGCCGCGTGGAGGCCCACTTCCATGGTCTCCACGTCGCGCAGCTCACCGACCAGCATGATGTCGGGATCTTCTCGCAGGGCGGCGCGGAGCGCTTGGGCGAAGTTCATGGAGTCGTGGCCGATCTCGCGCTGGCTCATCACGCACTTCTTGTCCTGGTGCACGAACTCGATCGGGTCCTCGATCGTGACGATGTGGTCGTTCCGGCTCCGGTTCATGAAGTCGATCATGGAGGCCAGGCTGGTGGACTTGCCCGAGCCGGTGATGCCGGTGACGAGGACCATCCCGCGGCGCTCCATGGAGAGCCGCTCGAGGACCTTGGGCAGGTGCAGCTCCTGGAACGCGGGAATGCGCTCGGGCACGTGCCGGAAGACCCCGCGCACCTCGCCCATGGCGAGGAAGAGGTTGCAGCGGAAGCGGCCGATCCCGGGCAGCATGTAGCCCAGGTCCATCTCGCGGCCCTCCATCAGCATGTTCAGGCGGCGCTCGCCGAGCAGGCTCTCGGCCATCTTGTCGATGAACTCGCGGGTGACCAGAGGCAGGTCGTCCTGCACCTCGAGATGGCCGTGGATCCTCAGGATCGGCTTCGAACCCGACTTCAGGTGCAGATCCGAGGCTTTTCGCTGCGCCGTCTCCGCCAGCAGCTGCTGGAGTTCCATCGTCGGTCGCTCTCCTACTTGGCCGACTTCTCCGGCGCCGGCTGCGGCGCCCCCCCTACCGGCTTGAGGCCCAGCGCAGCGCGAACTTTCACCTCGAGGTCAGCCAAGACCTTGGGATTTTCCTTCAGATGCCGCTTGGCGTTCTCCCGTCCCTGCCCGATCCGCTCACTCTTATATGTGTACCAAGTGCCGGATTTTTCGACAACATTGTGCTCCGCGGCCAGGTCCAGCACCGACCCCTCCTTGGACACTCCCTCCCCGTATATGACGTCGAACTCGGCCTCCCGGAAGGGCGGAGAGAGCTTGTTCTTCACGACTTTGACCTTGGTCCTGACCCCGATGGCCTCGGTGCCGTTCTTGATGGTGTCCTGTCGGCGGATGTCCAGGCGTATAGAGGAGTAGAACTTGAGCGCCCGGCCGCCGGTGGTCGTCTCGGGCGAATTGTGGACCACCACCCCGTCCGCCAGGTAAGTATGGCTGCCCTCGATCTCAAGATCGAACCGGTGCCTCGAGCCATACACGGGCTTCGGAACCCGCTTGGAAATTGGCACCGGCACTATCCTGAATGTGCGGCGACTCTTCAGTGCCGCTTGCCCGCCGCCATCGGTCACCTCGGGGTGCCAGCGGAAAAGGCCCCGCTGAGACTGGTGCAGCTTGTAGTCGACGGCGGGATGAAGGTACGGAGCAATCAACGCGTGGAGTCGCGCGGTCTGCTCGGCCGAGAACCAGAACCCGCGGCCGTCGTCTCGGGGCAGCCCGATACCTAGCCGCTCCATGCTCTGCTTTACCGCTTCCCGCGCCTCTCCCTGGAGCGACTTGTTGTAGAGGACGGCCTTGCCCTTGCCCCACCTGGCGTGCGAACCCATGAATGACCCATCGTCGCCGTACCAGACCGCAAGGCCCCGCGCATCGAGGCGGTCGAGGACCCGCTTGGTGACGATCCGGCCTCCATTAGAGTCGTACACTTCAGCATGAAGACGGCCGAGTGCCGGCATCGTCAGAGTGCTGAAGCCAATCCCGTTCCCAACCCGGGAAATGGGCCGCGAGAAGGGTTGGAGCATGGCGTGCTTCCACTCCACGTAGCCCTTCTGAGCTGGGGAATGAGCGACTCGGAAATGCGCCGAGTAGTTCCCTACCATCCGCAGAGAGCCGTCCCCAAGCGCCCCTCCCAGGAGCAGCTGTTCCTGGTCGTCGACTAAGAGATAGTCCGGCATTGAGAAAAGGACCTCGTCACCGACGTTCAGGTCGCCCGCGGGCGCCTCCCCGCGGGGGGTGAAAACAAGGTGATTCGCTGTGGCGGCGAAGCAACGCTTCCGAGCGGGACCTCCACGGACCTCGAACTGAATGAAGTCGTCTGTTACTCCATTGTCGAACCAATTGACGATCCGACGCGGCTCGATCCGGCCGGTGGCGGGATCGTACGAGAGAACCTCGGCCCGGCGCTTCTCCCGCACCAGCCGACCGATCTTTTCCCTGGTGCCGTCCGCGAGAACGACCTGAGTATTAAAGTGCAGGCAGCCGAACATTACGCCTATCTTTTCACGTATTTGGTTGATGAAGATCACCGCTCCGCCCGACCGCGAGATGGCGGCGGTGAGCTTGCGCAGGGCCTGCGACATGAGGCGCGCCTGCAGACCCGGGAGCGAGTCGCCCATGTCGCCGTCGAGCTCGGCGCGCGGCACCAGCGCGGCCACCGAGTCGATCACGATGACGTCGACCGCGTTGGAGCGCACCAGCGTCTCCGCGATCTCGAGCGCCTGCTCGCCCGTGTCGGGCTGAGAGATCAGCAGCTCGTCGGTGTTGACCCCGAGGTTCTTGGCGTACTTGGGATCGAGCGCGTGCTCGGCGTCGATGAAGGCGGCGGTGCCGCCGATGCGCTGGGCCTCCGCGATGATGTGGAGGGCCAGCGTGGTCTTGCCGGACGACTCCGGGCCGTAGATCTCCGTGACGCGGCCGCGGGGAATGCCGCCGATGCCCAGCGCGACGTCGAGCTGGAGAGCTCCCGTAGGGATGACGGATATCTCGTCGAAGATACCGCCCTGGCCCAGGCGCATGATGGCGCCCTTGCCGAACTGCCGGTCGATCGAGGCGATTGCCAGGTCCAGGGCCTGGTGGCGGTCGCTCTTCACGTCAGCCATGCTTGTCTCCTCACCAGCGCGCGAATGGGGCCCTCACGGGCCCGTGGAACGGCAGGAAGGTCGGAACGGTTTCCCCATGCGTCATCAGCACTGTGGTACGGCGCGCACAACGTGTCAAGACCGCGAGCCGAGAAAATCCGATACACCTGGACGTATCACGCGCCCGACAGGGCGGCGAGGCGCAACGTGGTGTAGCGAGCCCCCGCCGGAGAGAGATCGCTGCGCATCAACGCCACCTCCGCGATCCGCAGCGTGCCGAAGGCGGTGGGGGCGAGCTGCGCCAGGGCGGTCCGCAACGGTGGGCCCGCCTCGCGGCGCCAGCGCCGCTCGTCGAAGACGCGCCCGATGGTCAGGTGCGGATGCCACACGCGGTCTTCGCGGGGGAATCCCCGCGCGGCGAGCGCGTCGGCCACGCGCGCCTGCAGCGCGCGCGCCTCGAGCGCGCCCTGCGCCATGCCGATCCAGAGGATGCGCGGCCGCTCGAGCCCGGGGAACGCGCCGATGCCGTGCAAGGCGACCTCGATCGGCGCGCTCCGCGCCGCCGCGTCGTCTAGCGCGGCCTCCGCCGCGACCAGGCCCTCCTCGCTCTGCCCGCCCAGGAACTGCAGCGTGACGTGGAGATTCGGCGGGGGCACCCAGGCCACCGCCCCGCAGAGCGGCCGCAGTCGCTCGGTCGCGGCCGTGACCGCCTCGCGCACGGCGTCCGGGAGGAGGATCGCGACGAACGAGCGGATCACGCCCGCGACGACAGGGCGCGGCGCAGCATGTCGAGCGCGGCCTGCGAGGACTGCCACTTCACCGCCTCTCGCCCGCCCGCGAAGCGGAAGCGCCGCACCTGGATGCGGGGGCGCTCCGGCCCTGGGGCCGCCGCCGCGATGAACACGGTGCCGACGGGCTTGGCGGGCGTGCCGCCGTCGGGGCCCGCGATGCCGGTCACCGCGATGCCGCACGCCGAGCCGGAGATGCGGCAGATCCCCGCCGCCATCGCCTCCGCTACCTCCGCGCTCACCGCGCCGTGGGCGCGGAGCATCTCCTCGGACACCCCGAGCAGCTCCTGCTTCGCCTGGTTCGAGTAGACGACCACGCCCCGTTCGACGTACCGCGAGGACCCCGCGATGTTGGTGAGGCGATGGCCGACGAGGCCACCGGTGCAGGACTCCGCCATCGAGACGGTGAGCCGGCGATCCAGCAGCAGCCGGCCCACCACGACTTCCAGCGTGTCCTCGTCTGCTCCCCAGTAGTCGGGCCCGAGCGCCTCGCGGACCTCCCGCTCCACCGGGGCGAGCAGCGCCTCCGCCGCCGCGCGGGAGGCCGCCCGCGCGCGCAGCTGCACCCACACGTCGCCGTCCACCGGCACGCAGGAGACGCCGACCGCCCCGTCGGCGCCCAGCCAGCGCCCGAGCCGATCCTCCGCGTCCGCGGGCGAGAGGCCCGTGGCGTGGAGCGTGCGGAGCACGGTGGCCTCGCCGGTCCCGAGCCGCTGGCGGGCGAGCGGCCGGAGCTGGGCGTCCACCAGAGAGGCGAGGGCCGCAGAGCCGGCCGGCAGCACGGCCACCGCCGCGCGCTTCGTCTCCAGCACCCACGCGGGCTCGCCCGCGGCCGGCCAGAGCACCGCGCCCTGCGGTAAGAGCGCGAGGCGATCGAGCCGCCGCGGCGTCGCCTGGCCGCGACGGGCAAACTCCTCCTCGAGCGAGGCCAGGAGCTTGTCGTTCAGCACGAGGCGGGCGCCGCTCTGCCGCGAGAGCGCGCGCCGTACCACCTCGCCGCCCGAGCCGCCCGGCTGCGCGAGCACCACCACCAGGGAGGCGGCCTCGAGCGCCCCGCGCAGCGCCTCTTCCACCGCGGTCTCGTCCTCGTCGACCACCTGGCGCGAGGCGACCGGCACGCCCTCGGCCAGGAGGGCGCGGGCGACCAGGAGCCCCGCCGGGTCGTCGGCCGAGGCGAGCTGCGCGGCGCCGACGGTGACGATCCAGGCCTGGCTCACGGCCGGCTCAGGCGGGGAAGCCGAGGAGCTTGTGGGCGCCCATGACGAGAATCAGAGTGTAGAGGCCTGCGATCAGGTCGTCCACCATGACGCCCATGCCACCGGTCAGCGCCTGGCTCTCCCGGGCCGGAAACGGCTTCCAGATGTCGAAGAGCCGGAACACCAGGAATGCGGTGACGAGCACCGGAATGGTCCGCGGAAGGAGGAGGATCGAGAGCAGCATACCCGCCACCTCGTCGATCACGATGACACCCGGGTCTTTCCGGCCGAGCACGCGCTCCACCCGCGAGCCCGCCCAGGTCCCGATGAGGGTGACCACGAGCAGGGTGACCGCGAGGCGAACCGTGGTGAAGGGCAGGAGCCAGATGGCCACCGCGGCGACGAGGCTGCCCACCGTGCCCGGCGCCACCGGCGAGTAGCCGGCGCCGAACACGCTGGCGAGGACGAGGGCCAGGCGATCGAGGAGGCCGGGACGCTTATTCCCCGACGAGCTCGTAGCCGTCTACCTCGACGATCGAGACCTCCGCGAACCGTCCCGGCGTCAGGCGCGCGTCGCGCAGCAGCACCACCCCGTCGATCTCGGGCGCCTGGCCCGCGGTACGGCCCTCGAAAGGAAACGCGGAATCCGCGCTCGGCCCGTCCACCAGCACGGTCTGGCGCGTCCCGAAGAGGGTCTTCTGGCGCGGCCAGGCCAGCCGGTCCTGGAGGTCTTGCACCTGCTGGGCGCGCTCCGCCATGACCTCGGGCGGGACCTGCTCGACCATGCCGGCGGCCGGCGTGCCCTCCTCCACCGAATAGGTGAAGACCCCGAGCCGGTCGAAGCCCACGTCCTCCACGAAGGCGAGCAGGTTCTGGAACGCCGCCTCGGTCTCGCCGGGAAAGCCCACCAGCACGGTGGTGCGGAGAGTCGCACCGGGGAGCGCGTCGCGCAGCCGGGCGATGAGGTCCTTCATACGCTGCGCGGTGACGCCGCGCCGCATCGCGCGCAGGATCGTGTCGTCGCCGTGCTGCACCGGCATGTCGAGATACGGGACCACGCGCGCGCGCTGCCACTTCTCGATCAGCCGCTCGGTCACGTGGGCGGGGTGGAGATACATCGGGCGGATCCACGGGACCGCGGTGTCCGAGAGGGCGAGCAGCAGATCACCGATGTCGCCGTTGCCCGGCAGCTCACGCCCGTAGGCCAGCGTGTCCTGGGAGACCAGGATGGCTTCCTGGATGCCTCGCCGGGCGAGCCCCTCGACCTCCGTCACGATGTCTCTCAGGTGCCGGCTCCGGTGACGGCCGCGGAACTGGGGGATCGCACAGAAGGTGCACCCCATGTCGCAGCCCTCGGCGATCTTGACGTAGGCGTAGGGCACCCGGCCCGTGAGCAGCCGCGGGGTCTCCGCGTCGTAAAGGTAGCCGGGCGGCGCCTGGCTGACCCAGGCCTGGCGGCCGTCGGCCTGGTTCACCAGCTCCACGATGCGGTGCAGCTCCGAGGTGCCGAGGATCGCGTTCACCTCGGGGATCTCTTGGCTGATCTCACCGCCGTAGCGCTGGGTGAGGCAGCCGGTGACGATGAGGGCCCGCGCGCGGCTCTGCGCCTTGAGATGAGCTAGTTCAAGGATCGTGTTCACCGACTCCTCGCGCGCCCGGTCGATGAAGGCGCAGGTGTTCACGACCAGACAGTCGGCGCTGTCGGCGGCCGCCGTGATCTCGTGACCGGCCTGGGCGAGCATGCCCTGCATCAGCTCGGAGTCCACCAGATTCTTGGGGCAGCCGAGGGTCGTGAAATGAACTTTCATGACGGGAAGTTATGGTCCCACAGCCACTCCGGCGAGTCAACGAACGGAAACTCCCGGGAGCCCCGTGGCCGGCGCGGGCGCCAGGCGGTGGAGCGCGCGCTCGAGCGCGCCAGGCGATGATGGCCTAGAACGCGCTCTTGATTCGGAACTCCACCGGTATCAGGACCCACACCGCGACCGCGTCGGAGCCGCTGCGCGCCGGATCGAAGCGCCAGCGCGCGACGGCGTCCACGGCGGCCTGATCCAAGGCGGCGTGGCCGGCCGACTGCTGCACCTGCACCTCGTGGATGGTGCCGTCGGCCTCGACGTGAACCCTGAGCACCGTGGTGCCCTGGGTGCCGGTTCGACGGGCGGCTTCCGGGTAGGCGGGGCGAACCTGATAGCCGCCGCGGGGACGCGCGGGCTGGGTGATGCGCGGGGTGAGGGACGCGGAGGGTGACGTGGCCGCGACGAGGGGCGTCCGGAGCGCCTCGTCGCGAGCGGTGGCCGGAGCGGTGACCTCGCCGCGCGCCGCTCCCGGCGCACCTGCGGCCGGATCGGCGGGCGCCGGGGCAGCCGGCGGCGAAACCGTCGGCTCCACCGTCGCGGATACGGTAGCCGGCTCGGCTGGAGTCGACCTCGGAGGCTCCTCGGCCTTCTGGAGACTGCCGGCGGGCAGGGCGGCCGCTGATTCGACACGCTCGGGTTGCCGCGGAGTCGGCGGTGACAGCATGCGGCGCGGCGCCCGAGCGGGCGGATCGGGTCGAGACACCTCGTCGCTCCGCATCGAGAGGTCGACGGGTATGACGACCTCGGTCCAGGCAGTTCGCGGCCAGATGAGGGTGACGGCCTCCCACGCCAGGCCCCCATGGACCGCGGTGGAGAAAGCTAGAGCGACTAACCAGCGGGCCGCCACCGGCCAATCGGGCGCCGCATTCACGAGGGAAATCACGGGGTGATCATGAGCCAGCACCAGCGCGGTGGCAAGCCCGCGCGGGGGAGCCTAGCTTGACGCGGCCTGGTTGTGTAAATACCTTGTCGAGCATGCGGCGGCTTCTCCGCTTCTCGGTGGCGGCGCCGCTCGCCGCCCTCTCCCTCGTGGCCGCCGCCGGCGCGGCCGCCGCGCATTCCGTCAAGGACGCGGGCAATCCCGGCGTGGCCGCGCCGACGACGGTGCCAGGACCGCGGCTCGACGCGATCGACCCCGTCGTGAGCGCCGCGCCCGCTTCACTCGCCCTGCCCTGGTATCTGCCCGTGGGGGTAGCGCTCGGCGCCGCCGCCGTCTGGCGTCGCCCGCGGCGGGTGGTGGTCGTGGCGCTGGTCCTCGTGCTCGCCGTCTTCGCGTTCGAGAACGCGCTCCACTCGGCGCACCACGGCCTCGACTCGGAGCAGCGGGAAGCGTGCACCATCGCCGCGGCGGCCACCCATCTCGCCGCCGTGCCGGTGGACGGCATCGCGGCCGCTTCTCTCATCCTGCCCGCCGCGGGCCAGGCGGTTGAAGCCGCGCCGGCCTTCGCGCGGGTCCGCTTCCCGAGCCCCGACCAGGGGCGCGCCCCACCCTCCGCGATCCTGTAGGCGCCCAACCTTTTTACGCGGCCGCGGGCCCGGTGGGCCGACGTCGCGTGGAGTCTTCGGCGGAGGGGAGCGTTCATGTCGAGCAAGAGGATCCGCGTGTCGGTCGTGATCGTCCTGAGTATGATCTGGGCATGTTCGTCTGGCCCCGCCGCCCAAGCGCACGCCATCATCCTGGAGTCTGCGCCCCGGCACGAGGAATCGGTCGGCGCTCCCAAGAAGCTCGTCCTGCGGTTCAACAGCCGTCTCGAGAAGCCGCTCTGCTCCGTGCAGCTCGTCGGCCCTCGCCAGTGGACCATCGCGCTGCTCCGCCCGGAGCCGGACACGCCGCCCGACACGCTCGCCTATCCATTGCCGGCGCTCGAGCCCGGCGTGTACCAGGCGCGCTGGAAGGTCATGGCCGCCGACGGCCACGTGACCGAGGGCACCGTGCTGTTCACGGTGGTGGCGTCCCAGCCGGCCCGCGCGCGATGAGGGTGGCCTGCCGATGAGCCGCCGGGGCCCCGTCGCGGCGGTGGGCGCCGCGCTCCTGGTCGGCGCGCTCTCGGCCACGCCCGCCGACGCGCACGCCGTCCTGGTGCGATCCACGCCCCCGCACCGCGCGGTGCTGGGACAGATGCCCGAGCGCGTGCAGCTCTGGTTCAACGAGCGGCTCGAACCCGCCTATAGCACGGTGTCGGTGTGGAGCGATGCGGGCATCCAGGTCGACGCGCGGGACGTCACGGTGGGGCCGGATGATCCACGGCGCGTCTCGGTCACGATCGAGACCCGCGCGCCGGGCCACTACACGATCAAGTACCGGGTGCTCTCGGTGGACGGCCATATCGTCGACAGCCGTTTGACCTTCACGGTGAAAGGAACACGCTCATGATGCAACTCGACAGCCGGATTCGCTACGCGGTTGTGATGACGGTGGCCGCCGTCCTCGTGGGCCTGGGCGCCGCCGCGGGCTGGGAGGTGGTCCGGGCCCAGTCTCACAGCCACACGCACTCGCCCTCGATGGACAAAGGCGGATGGCTCGTTCGCCTCGGCCCGGACGCCCGCGTGGCCGCCATCGAGCGCCAGCTCCGCGGCTTCGAGACCACCATGGCCGAGGTCTCCTACCGCTACACCGAGATGTACTTCGGCGGCATCGACGGGAACTGGGGCTATGCCGAGCACATGGCCCACCAGCTGGGCAACGCCATCACCGTCGGGCTCGAGCGGCGCCCACAGTACCGCAAGAGCGCCGAGGCGATCTTCCTCAAGGGGCCGTATCTCCAGATCATGGACGCCATCAAGGCGAAGGACCCTGCCCTCTTCAAGCAGCGCCTCGAGGCGCTGCGCGCGGCCTGCACGGCCTGCCACGCGGCGGAGGCGCATCCCTTCATCAAGATCGGCGTGCCCACCGTGCGGCGGAATCCGGTCGTCAACGAATGACCCGCCCCTCACGCTCCGGCGCCTCCGCCGCCGGCCGATGCTCGAGATGGCGCGCGTGCCGGGCGGGCGTGGATTCGCCGAGGACCGCGGTACACCCGAAGACGAGGATCGCGAGCATCGCCTCGCGCGTCACGTACACGGTGAGTCGGAGGGCGCCGGAGGCAGGTCCGCCGCCCAGGCGCGGGAGCACAACATATCGATTGAGCGCCCCCCACCAGACGAGACTCACGACGAGGAGGATCTTGATGGCCAGCACCCGTCCGTAGACGGTCTGCCAGAGCGCGGCCACGGCCGGGAGCTGCACCCACGCCCCGTACGTCCCGGTCAGGACTACCGCCAGCAGGCACCACGCCGCGAGAGCGGAGAAGCGGCGCATCATGTCGACCAGGAGCGCGGCCGGCCAGCGCGAGGTGTCCCGCAGCACGAGGCCGGCCAAGACGAAGAGGCCGCCGGTCCATGTGGTCGCGGTGACGACGTGGACCCAGTCGAGTCCGGCGGTCAGCGACACATCCCCCCAATCGCCGGCGTGGCCGGTCAGGCTCACCGTGAGGGCGATCCCGAGGGCGGCGAGCGCGCCCAGCCTCAGGAACCTGCGCGATGACGCGGCCGAGAGTGGCAGCAGCGCCAGCAGGCCGGCCAAGCGCGCGATCCACACCGAGCCGAAGTGCGTGCGCATCAAGACGGCGGGTACAGCATGCATGGCCGCCCCGGGACCGCCACCGCTCATCGTGCCGGATCGCAGCCACATCTCTCCACCCGCGGCGATGAGAAGGAGGGTGGTGCAGGCGACCCGCAGGCTCCGGAGCCGTCGGCGCACGACCGCCGCCTCCGGGGCCCCGACGGGCAAGACGAACAGGTCCACGACGAAGCCCCCGAGCAGGCCGGCCAGCGCGAGGAATCCGACCCACCGGACCAGCCACGCGGCGACTAGCGGCAGCGACATCGGCGATCAGCCTCTCACGCTCACTTGATCCGGAAGGCGAAGCTGCCTTCCGTGCGGTGCCCGTCGCGGGCCACCACGCTCCAGAAGACCTGATACTGGCCCGGGGCCAGCGGCGGCAGGCCGACCTCGAGCAGGGTGCCGTCGGGGCTCACCCGCGCGTCGTTCTTGTCCACCCGCCGCTTGTCGGTGTCCTCGACGCGGAGGGTGCTGAACACGGGCTCGATCGCGCCATCGAACCAGATGCGCACCGCGGGTGGTGGGTCGGCCAGCGTGTGGCCGACCCGGGGCTCGGACCGATCCGGGAACGCGTGACCCCAGGCCGGGACCACGGTGGCCAAGACCGCCGCCGCCACCCACAGGGCGCGCATCGTCACCGGGGCTGGGTCGGCCCCAGCACACCGTGGAACGGCGTCCACGTGAAGATCTTCGGCGCGATGTCGTCAAGGTAGAAGTGGATCTGCGCCAGCACGCCCACGTTCTTGCCCGACCTGGTGTTCACGGGAATGACCGCCTCGATGCCGAGCTGGAAGTACCGCCCGAACCAGATCACGCCCGGATTGATCGTTCCCGTGGTGTGCCCGGCTTGCGGCCCCTCGATCGGCGTCTGCATCGCGGCCTCCACGACCGGGATCATCCGATTGAACGGGGCCGGGAGCCCCACGTCCCGGACGAACGACTGGAGGTACTGCAGGTTGTACTGCAGCGAGAATCCCCACTGCATGGTTTTGGCGTTCAGCTCGCGCTCCACCTCGACCTCGCCGTCGTCGTTGGCGGAGATGGTCTGGTTGAAGCGGCGGGTCGGGATGGCGAGGCCGAGCGCCCCCGTGAGCGCGAGAGGCCTGAGTCCCTCCACCGCACTCGGGAGATCGCCGAAGCCCTTGCCGAAGAAGAGCTTCGGCGTGACGGTGTCGAACGACTCCGCCCCGATCTTCTTGCTACCCGTCCCGCCGACGTCCCAGCTCACGCCCGCGGACAGAAGGGTCTCGTGCTCCGCGCTCTTCCAGAAGACGTACTTGAGCGAGACCTCCATGTTGTCGAACCCCGAGGTCGACTTCCCGGGAATGGGATCCAGCAAGGTGTAGGTGCCGCCGAGCGAGACTCCCAGGTCCGGGCTCAGGCGCTTCGAGAGCTCGCCGCTCAGATCGGTCTGTAGCGTCGGCGGGCTCTCCGCGGATCCCCGGTTCCGGATGTGAAAGATGGTTGGCAGCGACAGCTCGTCGGCCACGAAAGGGTCGTCGATGGCCAGGGTGGCCGGGAAAAAGCGCTGACCGATCAGCCCGTGCGCGGACGCGACACTCGCCAACGCCATCACGAGCAGCGCCGCCCACGGCAGGGCGGCAAGCCGTCTTGTTCTCATGGAGGTCCCTCCGCGCGCGCAGGCGAACCGGGGCGACCGGTCCCCTACGGCGCAACCAGTCAGTGAAGTTCGGGAAGCGACCTGGGGAGGGAGTTCAGGCGGGAGGAGCCCGTCCCCGACAGGGACGGTAGATCGGCGACTGCGGAGCGTTTTCGGACCGGAGGAGCGGGCCCGGAGCGGCGGAAACCGCTGGAGCATCGGTCGCGGCCGCCTGGGCCTCGCCCCACGAGAGATGCTGGGAGCCGGAGAGCACGGGACACGTCGCGGCGGTTTCGGGGTCGGCCAGGTGATGGACCGAGTGGACAGCCGTCTCCAGGGTGAAGACGCCCAGGGCCAGGGAGAGACCGAGGGCGATCACGCGACCGCGGGAGCCCCCGACTTTCAGCTGTCGCAGGGCGATCCCGCCCAGAAGGGCAAGCCCCGCCAACATCAAGATTCCGATGGGACTGCCCGACTCCGGCGGCGGGACGTGGCCGACCGCGGACGGCGCCTGCGCCGGAGTCTCGATGAGAGAAGCCGGTGCTACATGCGAGGGATCCGCCATGACCGCCCCGGGCCCGGCCGACATGAACAGGAGGACCAGCGCGATGAAGGCCAGTGAGCACCGGTAACGTCGAGCCATGGTCGATTGCGGCTCACTCTGCGCGTGGGTCCGGGGGTTGTCAAGGCAGGGACCGAACGCACAGAGAGCGCCCCGGGCTCTCAACCCCGGGCGCCCTCGCGAGGTTCCGGCTCGGGCTAAAGAGGTCGGCTGGAGTACTACGACCGCCGGGTAGCGATCGGATCTATGGAGGAGGAGCGGAGCGGGGGCTAGGTGGAGCGGTAGTTCGTGAACTGGAGCGCGATGCCGAGATCCTTGGCCTTCAGCAGGGCGATGACCGCCTGCAGGTCGTCACGGTTCTTGCCGGCGACGCGCACCTGCTTCTCCTGGATCGAGGCCTGCACCTTCAGCTTGGAGTCCTTGATGAGCCGGACGATCTCCTTGGCCTTCTCCATGGGCACCCCGTCCTGGAGCGTGACCTTCTGGCGCACGAGGCCACCGCCCGCCGGCTCGGGATCGTTGATGGTCAGGGCCTTCAGATCGATCCCGCGCCGGTGGAGCTTGGATTGGAGGATGTCGAGGACGGCCTTCAGCTTCATGTCGTCGCTGGAGAGGAGGACGATGTCCATCTTCTCCGGGGTGATCTCGTTCTTCCCACCCTTGAGGTCGTAGCGCGTCGCGATGTCGCGCCGGGCCTGGTCGATGGCGTTGGTGACCTCCTGCATGTCGATCTTGCAGGCGACGTCGAAGCTGTTTTCGGCGGCCATGGGTGCCTCTCTAGCGCGGATCCAGCGGCACCACCGCCGCGTCCTTGGGCGGCGTGAAGGCAAACAGGGTGTCGCTGAGACCGGGATTGACCGCGACCTTGGTGAAGGCCATGGTCACGGTGTTCTGGAACTGATCGTAGAGCACGGCCTGGCGGACGACGTAGTCCTTGGGATCCACCGTGAGCACCAGGCGCGTGAGGAGCGGCGTCGGCTGCTTGGGCGTGAGATCGAGCACCGGCCGGCCCGTGCCGTCGCGGGGGCTGGCCGGATTGAGGAAGCGCACCGTGAACTCCTGGCGCAGCTTGCCGAGGCCGGACAGGAAGCTGCCCGCCGGGCCGGCCAGGGCCTTGGGCGCGTTGCCCTTGTTGACCTGGTTCAGCTCCGGCGTGTAGACCCAGAGCGAGGTGCCATCGGAGACGATCTGCTGGGGTGCGGGGCTCTTGTACTCCCAGCGCATCTTGCCGCCCTTCTTCAGATAGACGATGCCCTCCGCCTTGATGTCCTGCCCGAGGCTCTTGTTGCGCGCGACCTGGGCGAACTCGGCGCGCAGGTCGGTGATCTTGCCGTAGGTGGCCTCGACCCCGTTGACTACCTCGTCCAGGGTCTGGGCGGCGGCGGGTAGCGGCAGGAGGAGGAGGAAGACCAGCAGACATACTTTTGGCAGGACCTGCCGACACGCTCCTCTCTTCATATTGCCCGCCTCGCCTCCGGCTTCAGCTCGCCCTGCGTGCCTGCGGCTTCAGCTCGCACCGCGTCGCCTCGCGAGGTACTCGGGGCCGACCAGGATCTCGCGTGGCTTGGCACCCTGCCCCGGCCCGATGATGCGGTCCTGCTCCATCATGTCGATGAAGCGCGCGGCCTTCGGATAGCCGAGGCCGAGTCGCCGCTGCAGGAACGAGATCGAGGCGGCGCGCTGGACGATGACCAGGCTCACCGCGTCCCAGTAGATGTCGTCGCGGTCCTCGCCGTCGCCGCCCCCGCCCGCCTCCTCGGCGGGCAGCTCGACCGTCTCGTAGACGGCCGAGCCCTGGGTGCGCAGGTAGTCACAGATCGCCTTGACCTCCTTGTCGGAGACCCACGAGCCGTGCACGCGCATCTGCCGGCTGCCGCCCGGCGGCACGAAGATCATGTCGCCGCGTCCAAGGAGCTGCTCGGCCCCGTTGGCGTCGAGGACGGTCCGCGAGTCGACCTTCGACGCGACCTGGAAGGCGATGCGGGTCGGGAAGTTGGCCTTGATCAGGCCCGTCACCACGTCCACCGAGGGCCGCTGGGTGGCGATGATCAAGTGGATGCCGACGGCACGCGCGATCTGGGCCAGCCGCACGAGCGAGTTCTGCACCTCGCCGGCCGAGACCATCATGAGGTCGGCCAGCTCGTCCACCACCACCACCCAGTACGGCAGGCGCTCCTCCGGGAGCACTTCCTTGTTGTAGCCCTCGATGTTGCGCACCGCCTTGGCCTGCAGCTGCTTGTAGCGGTCGTCCATCTTGCCCACGATCCACTTGAGCCGCGCGGCCGCCTCCTTGGCGTCGGTGACCACCGGCGCGAGCAGGTGCGGGATCTTCTCGTAGACGCCGAGCTCGAGGCGCTTGGGATCGATCAGCAGGAAGCGCACGTCGGCCGGGGTGGCCTTGTAGAGCAGCGAGCAGATCATGGTGTTGAGCCCGACGGACTTGCCGCTGCCGGTGGAGCCGGCGATGAGCAGGTGCGGCATCGACGCCAGATCCGCGATCACGGAATTGCCGGTGGTGTCCTTGCCGAGCGCCAGCGGCAGCCGGCCCTTGGTCGTGACGAACTCCGGGCTCACCAGGATCTCGCGGAGGTACACCGTGGCCGTCTCGGGGTTCGGCACCTCGACCGCCACCGTCCCGCGTCCGGGAATGGGGCCCACGATGCGCACCGCCGCCGCCTTCATGGCCAGGGCCAGATCGTCGGCCAGGTTCACCACCTGGCTGACCTTCACGCCCGCCGCCGGCTCGAACTCGTACGAGGTGATCACCGGCCCCGGGCTCGCCTGCACGATGTGGCCATCCACGCCGAAGTCGCGGAGCTTCTTCTTGAGCGTCTGCGCGTTGGCCTCGAGCTCCTCGCGCGTGCGCTGGAGCGACGAGGCGGGCGGCGCGGTGAGCAGACCGACCGCCGGGAGCCGGAACGCCTGCGCCCCACCCTTGCCGAAGTCGAACGTCTCCTGCCACGCGAGCCCCTTCTCCGCGAGCCCGGACTTGGTCCGGGGCGGCTCCCTCACCACGAGCGGCGGCGGCTCCTGATCGGCCTTGGGCCAGCCGCCGGGCGGCACCGCGGCGAGCAGCGGCAGCTCCGCCGCGACCTGGGCCCTACCCTTCGTCGGCTCTTGACGCCGCAGGCGACCGAAGCGGGCACGCAGCCCGCGCGAGAGCACGCTGTACGGGATGCGCGTGACGAAGAGTACGCCCAGCGGGATCAGGGCGAGCAGGATGATCCATGTCCCGACCGCGCCGACGGACAGCCGCAGTCCTTCCGACACCGTCCAGCCCACGACGCCACCCATATGCAACCGATACTCGGCCAGCGTGTCCGAGGCGCGGGCGAGGATGCCGGTGGCGCTCACCAGCAAGATGAGGAGCCCCGCGCCGGCCTGCCAGCCGTGGGCCACGCGTGGGCGTACGAAGGCGGATATCCCGTGGAGCGCCAGCAGCGCCGGGAAGAGATAGCCCGCGTAGCCGAAAGCGTGGAAGGAGCCCCAGCCGAGCCACGCTCCCACCGGCCCCACCGGGCTCGACTGATCCAGGGGGTGCAGCATGGGGTCGTAGGCGTAGAGGGCCACGAAGCCGAAGCCGGAGAGCGCCAGGGCCAGGATGCCCTTGGCCTCGCGCACCCAGCGGCCGGGCTCGGCCTTGGCCTTGCGCGCCCCGCGGCGTCGGGCCCCGCCGTCGCGGGGGGCCTCGCGAGGCCCGTGGCCGTTCTCGCCCGGCGCCTTCTCGGGCAGGATCTTCTCGATCGTCATCTTCTCCGCCATCAGACCTCCAGGATCACGGGCAGCACCACGGGCTTCCGCTGGAAGCGCTGGGTGATGAACCGCCGCGCGGCGCTGCGCACCATGGCTCCTACCAGCTCGCGGTCGAAGACCTCCGGCTCCTGGCGCGAGGCCAGGGCGTCCCGCACGGCGGCCTTGACCTCCTCCATCAGCGCGTCGGCCTCCTTCATATAGACGAACCCGCGCGAGACGATCTCGGGTCCCGCCACGATCGCGCCGGTCGTGCGGTCGATGGTGAGCGCGACCACCAGCATCCCCCCTTCCGCCAGGAGCTGGCGATCCCGGAGCACCACGCTCCCCACGTCGCCGACCCCCTTGCCGTCCACCAGCACCGGGCCGGCCGGGTACGGCCCGAGGACGCGGGTGCCGGAGGCGGTGACCTCGAGGCCGAGCCCATCCTCGATGAGGAAGATGCGGTCCTTGGGAATGCCCACGCCCTCGGCCAGCCGCGCGTGCTGCAGCAGGTGCCGGTATTCGCCGTGGACGGGGACGAAGTAGCGCGGCCGGGTCAGCACCAGCATGTGCTTCAGGTCCTCCCGGCTCGCGTGCCCGGAGACGTGGACGAAGGCCACGTCCTCCCACAGCACCTCGGCCGAGCGTCGCAGCAGCGCGTTGATCACGCGGCCGATCACGCGCTCGTTGCCCGGGATCACCCGCGAGGAGAAGATGACGATGTCCCCCGGTCCCGCCTGCACGTACTTGTGCTCGCCGGCCGCGATCAGCGAGAGGGCCGAGTTGGGCTCGCCCTGGCTGCCGGTCGAGAGGATCACCTGGCGCTGGGCGGGCAGCTCGGCCAGATCCTCGAGCGGCACGATCAACCCGTCGGGGACCGTGAGGTAGCCGAGCTCCTGCGCGACCGCCACGTTGGCCACCATGCTCTTGCCGAGCAGCGCGACGCGCCGGTTGCACGTGGCGGCCAGATCGAGCACCTGCTGGATGCGGTGGATGTGCGAGGCGAAGGTGGCCACGATGATGCGGCCGGGCGCCTCCGCGAAGCGACCGGCCAGCGCCTGACCCACCTCGGTCTCCGAGCCGGTGCGGCCCGGCCGGCCCACGTTGGTCGAATCCGAGCAGAGCACCAGCACGCCCCGCTCGCCGAGCGCGGTGAAGCGGGCATAGTCGGGCTGCTGATGATCCACCGGATTCGGGTCGAGCTTGAAGTCGCCGGTGTGGACCACGGTGCCGATGGGCGTCTCGATGGCGAGTCCGATGCCGTCGGCGATGGAGTGCGTGACGCGGATCGGCTCCACCGTGAGGCCACCGACCGCGATCCGGTCACCCGGGGAATACGACCGCAGATCCGCCTGGTCCAGGAGCCCGTTCTCGGCGAGGCGGTGCCGCGCGATGGCCAGCGTGAGCGGCGTGCCGTAGACCGGGACCGGGAAGTCGCGCAGCAGGTACGACAGGGCGCCGATGTGATCCTCGTGGCCGTGGGTCAGCACCACCCCGCGGAAGGCGTCGCGCCGCTCCTTGAGATAGGAGAAGTCCGGGATGGCGAAATCGACCCCGGGCATCTCGTCGTCCGGGAAGAGCAGACCGCAGTCCACCGCGAGGATGTCCGGGCCGCACTCGACCAGCATCATGTTCAGCCCGATCTCGCCCAATCCGCCCAGGGGAATGAGCCGGACGGCCGGCTCGGAGGGGACGTCGATTGGAACGGGCTCTGGCCTGTAAGTAGTGTTCACGGCGGCCTTTTCATCCTACCACCAGGGCCGGTGGAGCCCAAGGAACGCAGGCTGCCGGAGTTGCTCGTTCTACAGGGGAAGCAGTCGTTGGTTGTCGGGCTGGATTCGCTTGATCCCGCGCCAGATCTTGAGGCCCAGAGCGTTGCGGGAAAAGAACAAAAGGTGGTACATGCGTGCATTCCTGCGGTTTCTGAATACGGGCTCTGCATGGTCGTAGTGCCGATATCCGATGGTAGCCATGTTCGCTTGAAACCGAGACACCCACGACCGCGCAAGGTCGCGGGATTCCAGGGGCGTCAGCGGATGGCCGCCTGCCAGCCTTGCTTGCGGCGTTTGGCGCCAACTGTCGTCACCCATCAAACCATCCATCAGCGCTCCCGACCTTGTAGCGAACTGCGCGAGGTTTCTCACAATACCGATCTGGTCGGGGAAAAAGAAGAGAACATCAATTTGCCGTCTCGCGAAAGCCTGGAACATCGGAAACTTCGCTTCAAAACCCGTCGGGTCCACGAAGGCTAACCCCAGAGTTCGACCAGTCAGCTGAGCGACAACCCGATCCGCCAGATCATTGCAGTCGCCATGAAACAGGGAAACTCGGCCACGATCCGACTCCGAGATTCGACGTTCCAGGGCGTTGACAACCTTCCGGCCTACATCGGCGAGATACAGATGGTCGAAAGGCGGCTTGACCTTGAGCGCGCGAAGGGGGGATCCATCAAACTCCACGCCCGTGTCGCGACGAACGCCCTTCCCCGGACCAGCGAGCAGGTCGATGTAGACGAGCCGGTCCCACTTCCCCTTCATGGCGCGGGTGAAAGCCGCGGCGTAGCGTTCGACATAGATCAACTTCTCGACACTCCAGGCTCCGCCTGGCCTGAGTGGCAATCCATCGGGAGCCGACCGACTCATCCCATCGAGGTTGCGCTCTCAAGATTCTCCCGGGCGGGCATACCGTCCCAAACTCTGCCGTCCAACACGCGGCCTCCCGCCTTGGGTGTTCGACCGCCCCACTGCTTGAAGAAGAACGGGACGTTAGCCTCCAAGCACTGATCCCGGACCATCCTGACCCATTCGGGCGACACGTCACGGTGCTTCGGCCCACTCTCGCCACCGACGATGACCCAATGGATCCCGACCAGACGCAGTTCTGGGATTGGACCCAGAAGCGGTTCCACCGAGATGAAACGGACCGCCGCGGGAACTTGTCTTAGATGGTCGACCCGAGAAAGATATCGGACGCTCTCAACAGACACCCCCTGCCAGACGTTCGACGGCCAGGGCAAGGTGGACGCGATCGCTGCGAGGCGCTTGCTCCGTTTGGTCAAGATCTGAAAAATATGCCAAGGCGCCTGCTCCATCACACGGAAGACTCTCTGGATGTAGCTCTCGGGAATGGACTCATGAAAAAGATCACTCATGCTGTTGACGAAGATCCGCCGCGGCTGGCGCCATCGGAGTGGGAGTTCGAGCTGGTCGCTTTGAAGCGTGACCGCGAATCCGTTTCGATATCGCGGATTGCCCATCGCCCGAATCCGCACGGCGAGCCGTTCCGCGTAGCAATTCTTGCAACCCGGACTTATTTTCGTGCAGCCTGTGACTGGATTCCAAGTCGCGTCGGTCCACTCGATACCCGTGTGGTCAGCCATCGGTCTGATTGTCCCGACAATTAGAGTAGCGTACCGATGCGAAAGTCACGGCGTGTCCGCTCAGATACAGTGAGTCACCGACTCAAGTTGAGAACCGGTCCGCGAGTCGGGCGAACTCGGCCAGCGACAGGGTCTCGGCGCGCCGGCCCGGGTCGATGCCGACCGCAGCGGAGAGATGCCGGGCGCGCTCGGCGCTGAGACCGAGGCCGGCGGCGAGCGCGTTGGCCAGGCTCTTGCGGCGCTGGCTGAAGGCCGCGCGCACCACCGCCGCGAAGCGGGCGGGGTCATGGACCGGCACGGGGGGCTGGCGATGAGACCGGAGATGCAGCACGGCCGACTCCACCTGCGGGGGCGGGCTGAACGCGCCTGGGGGCACCGTGAAGGCAAGGCGCACCGCGCAGGCGACCTGGGTGAGCACGGACAGGGCGCCGTAGGTCTTGCCCCCCGGCTCGGCCGCGACCCGCTCGGCCACCTCGCTCTGCAGCATCAGGGCCATCTCGTCGATGGCGGATGAGGCCTCGACCAGCGCCGCCAGGATGGGCTTGCCGACGCTATAGGGCAGGTTGCCGACCACGAGCACCCGCCCCGCGGGATCGGGCGCGAGCGCGCGCAGCCCCGCGTAGTCGAACTGGCGCGCGTCCGCCTGGCGGATCTCGACCCGGCCCGACGCGGCGAAGCGCTCCCGCAAGATCTCGGCCAGCGCGGCGTCGATCTCGAGCGCCAGCAGCCGGCCCCCGCGCGCGACCAGCGTCTCGGTGAGGGCGCCGCGGCCCGGTCCGATCTCGACGATCAGGTCGCGCGCGCTCGGCGCCACCAGCTCCACGATGCGGTCGGCGACGGAGCGGTCCCTCAGGAAGTGCTGACCGAGAGCGCGGGTGCGCCCGCGGGTAGGGGGTCGCCGCATCGGAGCGCGCGGAGCCGCGGCGCGCGCGTTCCGGCGCGGGCTCACCGCGTCCGCGCCTGGTGCTGGCGCAGGTCGCCGAGAAGCGCGGTGTAGACCTCGCGCACGCGCGCTTCCGTCTGCTCGCGCGTGCCCGAGTTGTCGATGACATAGTCGGCGTAGCGGGTCTTGATCGCCAGGGGCATCTGGCTCGCGGTGCGGGCCCGCGCCGCGTCCTCGGAGTAGCCTTCGCGCTCGGTCAGCCGGCGGAGCTGGGTGGCGGGGTCCGTGGTCACGACCACCACCCGGTCCATGTTCTTGTTGCCGCCTCCCTCCACGAGCAGCGAAGCGTCCCAGATCAGGACGCCGTCGAAGCCGGACCGCTCCAGGTCCGCCATGATCTTCTCGAAGCGCGTGCGGATCGCCGGGTGCGTGATGGCCTCGAGCCGCTTACGCTTGGCCGGGTCAGGGAAGACGATCTCGGCCAGACGGGCGCGGTCGAGGTGGCCGTCGGGCTGCACGACTTCCTTGCCGAACTCGGCCACGATCTGCTTGTAGGCGGGCGTGCCCGGCTCCACCACCTCCCGGGCGAGCACGTCGGCA
>Ga0207646_10002247_pt1 | contig 22994 bp, 19 predicted proteins | sample KBSK5502metaG_FD_184343 | JGI IMG/M metagenome (GOLD analysis project Ga0207646, IMG submission 184343) | Corn, switchgrass and miscanthus rhizosphere microbial communities from Kellogg Biological Station, Michigan, USA - KBS K5-50-2 metaG... | ecosystem: Host-associated > Plants > Roots >... | reverse complement strand
GGGCGTGCCCGGCAGCTCGTCCTGCTCGTGGGCGACGTAGAGCAGCGTGTACGCGGGGTTCGTCCACAGCCCGTGGGCCTCGCGCCCATGGGTGAAGAACGTGCTGGCGACGCGGCGCGACCCGGGCCGCCCGGCGCGGTCGATGATCGCGATCCGGCTCGACGCCGCGCCACCCGGGCCGCCGTCCTCGACGCGGGCGAGGCTCACGTAGACCACCTTGCCCCGCGCGTTCTCGACGAACTCGAGATGGTTCGGGCGCGCCTGCGAGCCGAGCGCGACGCCGTCGAGAACACGAAACGGTTCCCGTGCGTCCCACGTCGAGACGCGATCGGCAAGCGTATGTGACAGCCAGACCTCGGCGCCGTCCGGCGACGTCTTGAGGAACGGCGTGAAGCCGACGGGGTCCTGGGCGCTGATGTTGAGGAGCGCGCGACCCGAGGGACGCGAAAAGCCGTCGGCGTCGGGGTTCATCGCGAGCACCGCCATCGTCGAGGTCTTCTGGCTCGCGATGAATGCGAGCCCCCCGTCCGCCGAGAACCAGACCCGCGAGGGTCCGTCGATGGTCTGGAGCACGCCGCGGACGGCGCGCGTCAAGCCGCCCCCGGACTCCTTGAGCGCCGCCGCCACGTCGATGATCGCGATCCGGTCCTCGCCGCGCACGGCGGCCCAGAGCTCCTTGCCCTGACGCGTGAAGGTCGCCTCGTGGGGCTCGCGGCGACGAGGATGCCGCTCGAGACCCGCTCGGGATTCGTGCTGGGAATCGCCTGGGGGTTCGGACCACCGCCGAGGACCTTCTTGGTCAGCGTGTCGATCAGGTAGACGTTGCTGCTGCCCCGGGCGGTCGCCGCCAGCCAGCGGCCGTCGGGCGAGGGCACGAGGCCGTGAACGTCGATCGCGCCGCGATAGAGCGGCCGTGCGGTCATGACCGCGCGGGTGGAGGCGATGCCGCCGCCGAACCGGAACGGCGGCCGCGGGTCCTCGTCGAAGCTTGTGAGATTGATCGTCGTATCGACGGTATTCGCTCTCGGATCGATCACCGTGATCGTGCTCGAGTCCTCGTTGGCGATGAAGACGCGATCGTTTGGCTCGATGGGCGCCGCCGGGACCGACGACGGCGTCTGAGCCGACGACGGCGCCTGGGCGAGCGCGGCAAGGCCGCCGACGGCGCTGAGCTGCAGCAGGTCCCGGCGCGAGATGGCCATGCGCTTACGCGGTCAAGAGCTTCTTGAGCACCTTGCCCGTCGCCGCCTTCGGCAGCTCGGGGACGATCGTGATCCGGCGGGGATACTTGAACGCAGCGAGGTGGCGCTTGCAGTGCGCGATCAGCTCGTCGGGCGCCGCGGCCCGGCCGTGGTGGAGCGCGACGAACGCCGTCACCTCCTCGCCCAGCTCGTCGTCCGGCACGCCAACCACCGCGGCCTCGGCCACCGCGGGATGCGCGAGCAGCACGGCTTCCACTTCCTGGGGAAACACCGAGTAGCCGCCACGAAGAATGCGCTCGCGCTTGCGCCCCTCGATCCGCACCCATCCCTCCGACGTCAACCGCGCGAGATCACCGGTGTGGAGCCAGCCGTCGACCAGCACCTCGCGTGTCTCCTCGGGCGCGCCCAGGTAGCCGTCCATCGCCGCCGGCGTGCGGATCAGCAGCTCACCGAGCTCGCCGGCCGACAGCCCGCGGCCGTCGTCGTCGACGATCCGCACCTCGACGCCGGGCACCGGGCGCCCGATCGCCTCGGGGAGATCGACGGCATCGGTGGCCAGATACGAGACCGGACGGAACAGCTCTGTGGAGCCGTAGCCGCGGAAGATGCGCACGCCGGTGCGCTGGCGCCACTCGCACGCCAGCGGCCACGGGCACGGCGCCGCGCCCGACAGGGCCATGCGGACGCCGCCGAGCGGCGCGCCGTCGAGCGTCGGCGAGCCGAGCAATCGGCGGAACATGGTGGCGACGGCGGGCAGGACGGTCACCCGATGCGTCCTGATGGCCGCGAGCACGTCCTCGGGCACGAACCGCTCGAGGGGGACGACGGCGGCCCCGGCCAGGAGCGGGGCCAGCAACGCGCCGTTGAGCCCGAAGGAATGGGAAAACGGCAGCACGCCCAGCACCACGTCGTCCGGCGTGAGCGCCATCACGTCGTCGAGCCAGGACCGCACGGCGAACGCCAGCGCGCCGTGGGACAGGACCGCGCCCTTCGGCCGCCCGGTGCTCCCCGACGTGTAGAGAACGAGGGCCGCTCCGTCCGTCTCGGCCGCCGTCGGCCACTCGCATTCTTCGTCGATCGCCGCGTCGACGAGCAGCCGGGGGCCGAGGTCGTCGACAACGGCCGCACGCTCCTCGGCGGTGAGGCGCGGGTCCAGGGGCGCCACCGTGGCGCCGAGCTCGAGCGCGCCCAGGAGCGCGGCCACGAACGGCCAGCCGTTCGGCATGGCCAGCGCCACCCGGTCGCCGGCGCGCACGCCGGCCCCGGCGAGGACGCGGGCGACACCGCCCGCGCGGCGGTGGAGGGCGCGATACGACAGCACGCCCTCGCTCCCGACGATGGCCGGCCGGTCGGCGTGGCGTCGCGCCGTCGCATCGAGCAGGGCGGCGAAATTCTGCGGCATCGCCCCTGCGCGACTATGGGAGAAACGAGTTCAGATCGAGGCGTGCGTAGACGTCGGGCGGCACGCGATGGCGGGGCGTGTAGGCGCCGAGCGAGGGCTTGGCCGTCGCGTCGATGCCCCACTTGCCGGAGTAGCCGTCCTCGCGCGTCGAGGGATCGAGGTCGGACCCGCGCGCGTGGCTGACGATGACGAGATCGCGATCGGGCTGCGAGCGCGTCGCGATGGCCCAGTTGATCTGCCGGTCGTCGAACACGTCCACGTCGTGATCGACGACGACCACCCGCTTCATGTAGAGATCGCTGCCCAGCACGGCCAGGATCGCGTTCTTGCCCTGTCCGGGGATGCGCTGCTCGATCGAGACGTAGCACGTGAACGGCGCGGGCACGCGCACCGCCTTCACCGACGGCACCATGGCGCGGACGGCGCGGTAGAGATTGGCCTCGATGGGAATCGTCGAGAGCAGCATGTGATCGAGGTGCGCGACCGAGATGTCCTGGAAGTAGGCGTCGCGCCGGTGGGTGATCGCGCGGACCTTGACGACCTCGCGCTGCCGCTCCCCGAGGCTGTAGCCCGTGAACTCGCCGAAGGGGCCCTCGGACGTGCGCTCGTGGGGCAGGATCTCGGCCTCGATGATCATCTCGGCGTGGGCGGGCACGAGCACGTCCGAGGTCTCGCACTTGACGAGCTCCAGCGGCTCGCCGAGCAGCCCACCCATGATGCCGCGCTCGTCCTCGTCGACGGAGCCGATGGCCAGCGCGCCGAGCGCGATGGCCGGATGCACGCCGATCGCGAAGGCGATGGGCAGGGGCTCGTTCCGCCCCTCGGCCAGCCGCTGGAACTCCCAGAGGTGCTTGCCGAGCGTCAGGTGGATCGAGGTCGTGTCGCGCCCCTTGACCATCAGCCGGTTGTAGGCGCAGTTCCAGGTCTCCGCCGTCGGATCCTTGGCGAAGGAGATCGCGGACGTCAGGAACACGCCGCCATCGCCCTCGTGGTGGAGGATCTGGGGCAGGGCCCCGAGGTCGACGGCGTCACCGCGGAGGACGACCTCCTTGACCGGTCCCGACGCCACCACGCGCGGCGCGATGGGATGCTCCATGGCCCGCAGGTACGTCCGCAGCGTCGCCTCCGGCGAGGCGTTGATCGCCATGGCCAGCCGCGCGCGGCTCGCGTGCAGGTTCGTCAGCACGGGAAAGCGCGTGCCCTTGACGTTCTCGAAGACGAGCACCGGCCGCCGCCTGGCCTCGCGCTCGAGCTTCACGACGAACGCCGTAATCTCGTGGGCGGGGTCGATCGGCCTGGAGACGATCACCAGCTCGTCCGGCCGCTTGCGCTTGATGAGGTCGAGATAGCTTCGCAGGTCCTGCGCCATCGTGAACTCCTCGCGTCGAGAGTGCGCGCCGATCCTACCACGCGGCGGCCTTGCGCCATCCCGGGTTTCCATGTATTGCGAGGTGAGCGGCGGACGAGAAGCCGCAGGCGACGAGCGCCGCGAGCCGAGCGGTGAAATGACCTGCGGTGAATTGACCGGAGGAGGTCGTCACCATGACCACGTCGCATCTACCGCGTCGGCAGTTCCTGGAGCTCATCGGCCTGGCCGGGACGGCGGCCGTGCTCGGCCGGCCGGGCGTTGCTCGCGCCGCCGGCCTGTCGCTCGCCGACGTCAAGGGCTCCGGCAAGCTCCGGATCGGCGTCGAGGCCGCCTACGTGCCGTTCACCTTCCGCAAGGAGGGCAAGATCGTCGGCTACGACGTCGACCTCGCCGACATCTTCTGCGAGAACCTCGGCGTCAAGCCCGACATCGTCGACACCGCGTGGGCCGGTGTCATCCCGTCGCTCTACGCGAAGAAGTTCGACATGATCATGAGCGCGATGACCTACACGGCCGAGCGCCTGCAGCGCGTCGGCTTCAGCATCCCGTACGCGGAGGCGTCCCAGGCGCTCCTGATCCGGGCCGCGGACGAGGGCAGCATCAAGGGCCTCAACGACCTCTCGAAGAAGGTCGTCGGCATCAAGCTCGGCTCGCCGGGCGAGGTGCTGGCCAAGAAGCAGAGCGAGCAGGTGAAGGCCGCGACCGGCGCCGGCTTCGCCGAGATCAAGATCTTCACCGAGCACCCGGCGGCGTATCTCTCGCTCGCCCAGAGCAAGGTGGACGCGGTCTACAACACGGTGCCCACGCTGGCGATGGTGCTGCGCGATCAGCCCGGCAAGTTCGCCATGCTCAAGGGGCTGGGTGCCGACAACTGGGCGGGGATCGCCTTCCGCAAGGAAGACACCGAGCTCCAGCAGTTCATCGACGGCCAGATCATGAAGCTCAAGGCCGACGGCACGCTCGGCAAGCTCCAGGAGAAGTGGTTCGGGTTCCGGATGACCCTCGCCGACAAAGTCCCCGCCTTGTGAACGTCGAGTGGGGCGTCATCGGCTACGCGATCCCCCTGCTCGCCGAGGGGCTCGTCGCGACGGTCAAGATCTCCGTCCTCGCGATCGTCTTCGGCACGATCGCGGGGTTCGTGCTCGGCCTGGCGAGCTTCGCGGCCTTCGCGCCGGCGCGCTGGTTCGTGCGCGCCTACGTGGACTTCGTGCGCGGGACGCCGCTGCTGATCCAGGTGTTCCTGATCTACTTCGCCCTGCCCGTCGTCGGCATCAACCTGTCGGAGTTCTGGGCGGGGGTGACCGCGCTGAGCTTCAACGCCGCCGGGTTCATCGCCGAGATCGTGCGCGCCGGCCTGGGCGCGATCGGTCGCGGCCAGACGGAAGCCGCCGAATCGCTCGGCATGACGCCGAACCAGGTCTTGCTCCACATCCTGCTCCCGCAGATCTACCGGCCCGCGCTGCCGCCCTTGACCAACGAGCTCATCACGCTGGTCAAGGGATCGTCGCTCCTGTCGGTGATCTCCGTCTACGAGCTCACGCGCGCGGGCCAGGCGATCATCTCCGAGCGCTTCGTCCCCTTCGAGATCTACGCGCTGATCGCGCTCTACTACTACGCCTTGATCTCCGTGCTCGCGTGGTTCTCGCGGACCCTCGAGCGGCGCCTGCGCGTGGCATGACGGACTCGGCGGCGCCGCCCGGCCTCGACCTGCTCCTGCGCGGTGGCATCGCGCTCACCAGCGATCCCGCTTGCCCGGTGATCGAGGACGCCGTCATCGGGATCCGCGACGACCGCCTGGCGCTCGTGACGAGCGCGGCGAGCGCCCCGCCCGGACTCGGCGCCCGCCGCCGCGTCGACTGCGCGGGACGCGTCATCACGGCCGGCTTCGTGAACGTGCACACCCACGCGATCCTCACCATGGCCCGCGGAATGGCGGAGGACATGGGGTTCGCGCCGGCCTACACGCCCGGCGTGCCGCGGGGCAGCGACGTGCGGCCCGAGGAGGCGCAGGCGCTCGCGCGCCTCGGCGCGCTCGAGGCGCTGCTCTTCGGCTCGACCCTCATCAACGACACCTACGTGCACGCTGAGGAGACCGCCGAGCCCATGGCGGAGATCGGCGGGCGCGTCGTCGCCTGCGGCCGCATCCACGACGTCGACTTCACACGGGTCGCCGACGGGCGGTGGGAGCACGACGCGAAGATCGGCCAGGCGTCGCTGACCGCGGCGCTCGAGCTGGCAGAGCGCTGGCACGGCAAGAACGGGGGGCGTATCGGTGTCCAGCTCAGCCCGCACGCGCCCGACACCTGCTCCGACGAGCTGCTGAAGCGGGTGGCGGAGGCGAGCCGGGCGCTCGGCCTTCGCGTCAACACGCACCTCGCGCAGAGCCGCGTGGAGGTCGAGCGCGTGCGCGCGCGCAGCGGCTGCCATCCCGCCGAGCTCCTCGACCGCTGCGGACTCCTCGACGATCGCCTCATCGCCGCCCATTGCATCTTCCTCGACGACGAGCAGATCGGCCGCGTCGGGCGCGCCGGTATCGCCGTCGCCCACGTCCCCAAGGGCAACGCGACGGGCGGCATGATGGCGCGGACGCCCGCGCTCCGTCAGGCCGGCGCGCGGCTCGCGCTCGGCACCGACAACATGCACGCCGATATGATCGAGACGATGCGGTGGGCCCTGGCCATCGCCCGGTTGCAGCTCGGTCGGGCGACCGACGACTGGCAGCCCCATCATGCGCTGGACATGGCGACCCTGGCCGGCGCCCGCGCCATGGGCCTCGAGCACGATCTCGGCTCGATCACGGTCGGCAAGAAGGCCGATCTCGTCGTGCTCGACTTCCGGCGCCCGCACCTGACGCCGGTGACGAATGCGCTCGGGAACCTCGTTCACGTGGCCCAGGGGCGCGACGTCGAGATGGTCGTCGTCGACGGCCGCGTCGTCGTCGAGGGCGGGCGCGCGCTCCTGGTCGACGAGGAGGACGTCCGGCGCCGGTCGACGGTGGCGGCGCGCGACCTCTGGGAGCGCGCGCGAGCCGGGTCCAGGGGATCGTCCGGTGCGTGACGGCGTCGTGCCCTGGCCGGAGGCGTTCGCGCGCCGCTATCGCGACCGCGGGTACTGGGCGGGGACGACGCTGGGCGAGGCGCTCGAGCGTTCGTTCGCCGCCAACGCCGATCGTCTCGCCGTCGTCGACGGCGAGCGCCGGGTCACGTACCGCGAGCTCGGCCGCCTCGCCGACCGCCTGGCCCTCCACTTCGCCGACCGGGGCATCGCGCGCGGGGCGTGCGTCGTGTTCCAGCTGCCCAACGTTCTGGAGTTCGTGATCGCCTATGTCGCGTGCCTGCGTGTCGGTGCGATCCCGCTGACCTGCCTGCCCGCCCACCGGCACGCCGAGATCGGCTACCTCGCGCGATTCACCGACGCGGCTGCCTGGCTGATCCCGTCCGACTTCCGCGGCTTCGACCACGTCGCGATGGCCGAAGAGCTGCGAGGGTCCCTGCCCGCGCTCCGCCACGTCTTCGTGGCCGGCGAGCGGGCGGGCACGGGCATGACACGGCTCGCCGATCTGCTCGCCGATCCCATCGAGGCGCGTGTGGGGCCCGGGGCGCTCGCCGAGCTCCGGGCGGAGCCGTCGGACGTTGCGGTGTTCCAGCTCTCCGGCGGCACGACGGGTCTGCCGAAAGTCATTCCGCGGACCCACGACGACTACCTCTACAACTCGCTCGTCTTCGCCGCCGCCACCGGCTTCGACCGCGACGGCGTGATCTTGCTGTCCGTGCCGATCGCCCACAACTTCCCGCTGGCCTGCCCAGGGCTGCAGGGCGCGCTCCTGCTCGGTGCACGGACCGTCCTCGCGCCGAGCCCCGATGCCGAGACCGTATTCGCGCTAGTCGAGCGCGAGCGCGTGACCTGGATTCCGGCCGTGCCCGCGACGGTCATCGGCTGGCTCAACTCGCCGCGCCGCGCCGCCTACGATCTGTCGTCCATCCGGTCAATCGCCGTCGGCGGCTCGCGCCTCAATCCCGAGCCGGCGCGCGCCGCGCTGGCGGCGTTTGGGCCCGTGCTGATCCAGGTGTTCGGGATGGCCGAGGGTCTACTCTGTGCGACGCGCGGCGGCGACCCGGACGAGGTCGTCGTCGAGACCCAGGGGCGCCCGGTGTCGCCCGACGACGAGATCCGCGTGGTCGACGAGGACGGCAAGGACGTCGCGCCGGGAGTCGTGGGTGAGCTCATCTGCCGCGGACCCTACACGATCCGGGGGTACTACCGGGCCAGCGAGCACAACCGGACGGCGTTCACCGAGGACGGCTTCTACCGGACCGGTGACATGGTCCGGATCCACCCCAGCGGAAATCTGATCGTCGAGGGGCGCCGCAAGGACCTCATCAATCGGGGCGGCGAGAAGATCAGCGCCGAGGAGGTCGAGAACCTGCTCCTCAGCCATCCGGCCGTGCTCAACGTGGCCGTGGTCGCGATGCCCGATCCGGTGCTCGGCGAGCGCGCGTGCGCGTACGTGGTCCCGCGACCGGGCGTGCCGCCGACCCTGGCGGAGCTGACGCGCTTCCTCTCCGAAGACAAGCGCGTCGCGCGCTTCAAGCTGCCCGAGCGCCTCGAGGTGCGCGATCGGCTGCCCACCACGGCCGTCGGCAAGATCTCCAAGAAGGATTTGCGCAAGGAGATCGCGGCGATCGTGAAGACGGAGCGCGGCTAATGACCCTCGTGAAATTCTTTGACGTAAGCGGCCAGCCGAGCGGAGTGGGGCGGGCTCGGCGTGGATCAACGTATTCCACGAGACTCATTAGATGGCCACGCGGAAGCGCCAGGCGTCGTCGTGGCGCACGATCCGTCCCGCCGTGGGATGGTTGAAGTGGGTGCCGAGCACCGCCATCGCCGAATCCGCATAGCGCTCGCAGAACGCGCGCCGCGTCTTCCGCGCCTCGTCGCTATCGCTGTCGAACGGCGTCGCCCACTGCGGCTCCGCCATCTGCACGGGATGGTGCATCAGATCGCCGGTGATGACGGCTCCCGCGTCGTCGGACTGAAGGCGGACGCTGACGTGCCCGGGCGTGTGTCCCGGCGTGGGCTCCAGCCAGATCTCGGGCGAGATCCGGTGATCCATCGCGACGAGCGTCGCGAGCCCGGCGTCGAGTACCGGGCGTACGCTGTCGGCCATGATGCGCTTGGTGTCGACGTCCTCCTCGTGCGACCAGTGCTCCCACTCGCGCCGCGTGAAGAGATGGCGGGCGCGGGGAAACGTCGGGATCCAGCGGCCGTCCTCGAGCCGCGTGTTCCACCCGACGTGGTCGACGTGAAGATGCGTGCACAGCACGAGATCGATCGACTCCGGCGGGAACCCGGCCGCCGCGAGATCGTCGAGGAACGTCGTCTGCATCATGTGGAACGGCGCGCGGCCGCCGCGGTCCTTGTCGTTGCCCACGCAGGTATCGACGATCATCCGCAGGCCGGGCGCCTCGATCACGAAGGCCTGGATGGTCTGCAGCAGACGCCCCTTGTCGTCGAGGAAGTGGGGCGCGAGCCACTCGCGATGACGCTCGAGCGCCTCGGGCAGGGCGTCGGGCAGGAGCCACGTGGGCCGCGTGGGACCGCTGCGCTCGACGACGGCGGAGACGCGAAGGCGGCCAATGGTCAGGGGATGCACGCGACAACGATATCATCGTGGGCGTTCGGCGGTACTATCGGACACGATCATGAGCGCGATCGCGGAAGAGATCCGTGAGGCGTACGCGGCCGTCGGCATCACGCTGGATCAGCCGGCGACCTTCGGCACGTACTACCGGCTGCTCTGCGACGGGTGCGGCCGGATGCTCGGCCAGGTCGGCGACAAGCTCTTGCCCGGCATGGCGGCCGAGATCGTCGGCCGGCAGCGTGACCTCTACGCGTCCGGTCTGCTCGGGTGTGCCTGCGGTCACCAGCGGCGGATGCAGGAGAAACCAGCATGAGCGAGATGGACACGATCCTCGACGCGGAGGAGCGCGGACGGACGGGCCTCTGGCCGTTCTGGCGGAAGCTCTACGCCCAGGGCGACCCGCTGCCGGCGTTCCCGGCACCGGCGGCGCGGGCGTACCGCTTCGACGAGGACGACCCGCTGCCCGAGGAGTACAAGTCGCTGCTCTTGAGAATGCTGCGCCACGAAGGCGAGCGCGCCGGCAACAAGAGCTTCCTCGGCCTGATGGCCACGTGCCTCGACCTGGCCGAGGCGCTGTTCCCCGACCGCGAGAGCAAGCTGATCAAGGCCGAGTACGTGGCCGAGGAGCTGAAGCACGCGATCATGTTCCACCGACTGGCCGTCGGGCTCGAGCGCGACTTCGCGCTGCGCGACGTGCCCTACGCCCACTACTCCTTCCACCTGCCGCGTGAGACGTGGGCGGACGACGCCTACTTCCATTTCTTCGTCGACCTCAACGGCGCCTTCCACTCGCGCGACTGGCGGGAGTCGAGCTACGTGCCGCTCGCCAAGATGGCCACCACCGTGGAGCGCGACGAGCTCGGTCACTCGGAGATGGGGTACCACTTCCTGCAGCAGATCTGCTCGGAGCCGCGGGGCCGCGAGCTGGCCCAGCGCCTGCTCGCCAAGTGGTACCCGGCCGCCCTCGACATGTTCGGCCGATCGGACTCACCGAACGTCCCGAAGTTCATCGGCTGGGGGCTCAAGACCATCGGCAACGCGGAGATCCGCGAGCTCTACAAGGGCTACGTTGACCGCAAGATCGCCGCCCTCGGCCTCGACGTCCCCGACGAGCGCCGGGACCGCAAGTTCTTGTGACCCACGAGCGCAGCGAGCGCGCGTTAAGCCGCAGGCGGCGGTAGACGATTTACCGAGGGGCCCTGTCCCGCCCTGACGATGAGAAGTCCCCAAAACCTCGGTGGGCTCACAGGGAATGCCGGGCGGCGAGGATCCGGAGCGCGTCGTGGGCCGCTCGCGCGACGTCGGGGTTAGGGTCCGTAGTGAAGCGGCGGAGCTCGGGCTCGAGGGTGGTGGCGCCGATATCGCCGGCGATGAGAAGGACGATCGGCAGGTGCTCGCGACGTGCGATGGCCTCGGCGAGCAGGGGCTCGGCGCGCTTGCCGCTCTGGACCAGGAGCATGCCGGCGACGGTTCGCAGGTCTTCGTCCTCCGAGCCCAGGGCGTCGATGAGCGCGCGACCCGCGGAGCGCAGCCCGGTCGTGTTCCAGAGGAACTTCAGCGCGTAGAGCCGCGCCGCCTGCCAGGGACTCATAACCTCATCCTAGCCCGGCGGGCGCGGCCCAGCGCGGCGTCTGCTCAGAGCATGGCGGGCACGTTGTACTGCCGCCAGGTGGCGGGGTCGTGGGTGGCGAAGTGATCGAACCAGAGCGGGAGCACGTGCTCCTCGATGCGCGGGTGATTGAACCGCTGGCCGCCGCCATCCACCAGGATGACCAGGTCCAGGTGCACGCGGATCGAGATAACGCGTCCGACCCGCATGAAGTCGGGCGTGTACTTCGGCCAGTGGACCGGGCAGCTGAGCAGGATCATCCGGCCGATGTGCGGTCCCGCGTGATTGGCGAGCATGATCACGCTGGCGCCGTGGCTGTGACCGATGAGATCGAGGCCCTCGAGCGTGTGGCCGTCGACCCACGTGTGCAGGTCGTTGCCGGCCAGTGCCCGCGCAGCATCGCTATAGCCGCCTGACCACTCGAAGCGATCGGCGGCGCCATACAGGGTGGGATCGACCTCGGCGTGGTAGTAGGACGAGAAATCGCCATTGGGCGGCTGCCACCACGGCTGCGAGACGGCCCAGGTTCCGTGGACGAGCAGGGCCGTGTGCGAGCGCCGGGCGCGAGACGTCCGGCGTCTCGGCACGAGCAGCGGGGCCAGCGCGCGGTTGCGCGGGTCGAGCCGTCCGAGCGCGGTCGCGGCGACGTTGCGGGTCAGCGCGTCGCGACTGCGGGCGCCGTGCTCGAGGATGGCCAGCGCGGGGGCGGGATCGGTCGTGACCGGAATGTAGGACGCGGCCGCGGTGACCCGCACGAGCTCTTGCGGGTGACGGAGCGACACCTCCAGGAGCGCGGCGGCGGTCTCGTGGCTCGTATCGCGGTAGAACGCGTTCGCCGCCTGGCGCACGGCGGCGCTGGCGGTTCGCTGGTCGCCGCGCGGCGGAACAGCGGCTCGCGCCGTGGCGAACCGCACGCCGGCGATCCGTTGCAGTGTCTCCGGGCGGAAGCGCGGCGTTCCCGCGGGCAGACGTGGGAAGCCGAGCTGCCTCAGATCGCTGGGGGGGACCGCGGCGGGGGCGCCCTGCTTCGCCTTCCGCAGCGCTTGGGCCGATGCCCCGGCGCCACGCTCCGTCGCCACGGGGTCGCCGCGCAGGTGCGCGCCGATCAGCAGCAGCGTGGCCGCCTGGGACAGCACGTGATCCCGCTTCTGCATGTCCCGGAAGGCCTCGGGCCCGGCGACGGGCGACGGCGCGCGCGTCGGCCGCGCGGCCTTCGCGCGAGCCGGCCGTGAAGCCTTCGCCCGGGTGACTCGACGCGTGGGTCGGCGTGCCTTCGCCATTTTAGTTCCTCCCCGGCCTGCATACGCCCACCGCGGCGCCTATGGCTTGTCGGACGCCTTCCTGATCTCGGTCTCCGCTCAGCGGATCGGGTCCTTCGGGCTCGAGGCGTTGGTGACGACGCGGGCGAACATGTTCGGGATGGTGTACGTGTTGTACGTAGACAGGATCTTCAAGGCGCAAAGCCGAATCAGCCGTCAACCGGAAGACCGCAAAAGCGCTGGCCCTGACAATCTCGCGGCAGTTGCTCTTGCAAGTGAACAAAGGTCTCGAGTAGGCGCGCCGTGTTTCCGAGCCGATCGCTCCGGTGCCCCCGGTAATCAGCGCGATCCTGGTCTGCAGTCGTGCCACGGCGTGTCGCCTCTCGTGCCGGCGGTTTCGTTGGATCGGTTAGAGCACATTCCGGCGTACCGCGCAGCGCGCGCCAGCGTGCCGGCGGCGCCTCGACAGGTTGCTGAACTGACGCAATAATAAGCTAAAGTTGCAAGCCGACCGGCAGGGAGGAACCATTATGCGCGTTTCCGAGAGCCAAGGCCCACTCCGCGTGAGGGTCGTTGCCGGCACGCGGGTCATCCTGATGGCGTTCGATCTCGATCAGGCCGCGCGCCCCGGCCTGCACGGCTTCGCCATCAAGCGCGGCGTCGTCGGCAGCGGCCACCCGCCGGAGTTCTTGAAGGGCATCAAGTATTTCAAGGACCTCGTGCCGGCGCCAAAGAAGGGCGACGAGTATTCGTCGCGCCAGCATCCGATCCAGAGCTTTCTGTGGTCGGACTATGCCGCGCAGCCCGACACCGAATACGACGTCACCGTCATCGCCCTCTACGGCGACATTCATACGATGGAGGAGCGCTTCTCGATCAACTTCAGGGTCCGGACCGAGAAGGAGAAGGACAAAGGGCACGGCGTCTTCTTCAACCGCGGCGCCATCGCGAGCCATGCCCTGTCGACCCAGTTCCAGAACAAGCAGATCACGTCGGAGATGTTCAACAAGGTCGACGCCACCGGGCAGATCATCGACCCGGAGGTGCGCTGGTTGTCGCGCGGCCTCGCCGAAGCGTGCATCGACTACATCAACAGCACCAAGGCCGGCGAAGCGCTGCGCGTCTGCGCCTACGAGTTCACCTATCAGCCGGTGCTGAAAGCGCTCAAGCGCGCGCTCGACCGCGGCATCGACGTGCAGATCATCTACCACTTCACCAAGAAGGCCAACGATCCCAACGCCAAGGCCATCGCCCAGGCAGGATTGCCCGAGACCAAAGGCGGAAAGAAGATTCTGTTCCAACGCACGCGTACGAAGATCCCGCACAACAAGTTCATCGTCAAGCTCGCCGGCGGCACTGCGCAAGAAGTGTGGACCGGCTCGACCAACTTCACCGACACCGGCTTCTTCGGCCAGACCAACGTCGGCCATCTCGTCGTCAACGCCGGCACGGCGGGAACCTATCTCAAGTACTGGCAGGAGCTTGCCGACGATCCGGTGCACTCGGCCGCGCTGACCAATGCGGTCAAGCTCGCGCCCAATCCGCCGAACGCCATCGCCAAGTCGTCGATCGCCGAGTTCTACTCACCCCGCATCGCCGACAACATGCTCGACTGGTATGGACAGCGGATCGACGACACCGCCTCGCTCGCGGCGATGACCATTCCGTTCAACGTCGCACAGGGGATCCTGACCGCGCTCGGCAAGACGCTCGACTCGATGCGCCTCGTCATTCTCGAGGACGAGCCGACCAAGGAGGTGACCGACGCGGAGATCCGCAACAAGTCGCGGCTGGTGTTCTCCAACGGCGCGATCCTCGGCAAGACCTTCATCAAGTTCAAGGCCGGCGGCGGCAAGGTGGTGCCGATCACGCATTCGAAGCTGGAGGACTGGTTCGTCGACGAGGAGCTGGCACGACCGATCAACAACGGCCACGTGTTCTTCGTTCACTCCAAGCTGCTGTTGATCGACCCGCTGTCGGACGACCCACTGGTGTGCTCGGGTTCGGCCAACTTCTCCACTAACTCGCTGGTGGCGAACGACGAGAACATGCTGCTGATCCGCGGCGATACGCGCATCGCCGACATCTATCTGACCGAGTTCGACCGCATCTTTCGCCACTTCTACACGCGCGACGCGATCAACCGGTTCGCCCTGCACGGCGACCAGGACAATCCGCTGCTACTCGATACCGGCGGCACGTGGATCGATCCGAACTTCAAGCCCGGCACCTACAAGAACAACCGCCGGCTCATGTTCTTTCCGGCGAGCCCGCCAGCAACGAGCTGGAGCCAGAACGCGGGGGGCGATCCCGATCCGTTTGCCGACGAGGCAGCGCGCGCCACCGCGATGCGCAAGAAGAAGAGCGATGCGGCCAAGGCGCGCACAACCGCTGGGCCGAAGACTGGCGCCGCAAAGACCGGCGCCAAGAAGAAGACCGCCAAGAGCGCTGTGGCCGAGAGGAAGATCGTGAAGAAGACGGCCGCCAAGAAGAAGGCCGCGCCCAAGCGCAAGAGCGCGCCGAAGAAGAAGGTCGCAAAGAAAAAGGCACCGAAGAAAGCCACCAAGAAGAAGACGGCGAGGAAGAAAAAGCGAAGCTGACGCGCCCCGGCGACGAGGAAAATCTGCGTGTCGGGGTGCCTGCCCGCAGCGATCGGCGACAGCGCGAGGACGACGCAGTACAGCACGCCGCCTTCGACTTCACGCGGCTGATGCCCCGCACAGGGGAGAGACGTGCGCGCGACATACGCCGAGTGAACGGATGCAGGCCGAAAGAGAGATAGGTCGAAGGGGTTGGAATAGGCGCGAGAAGGGATGCTACAGGCCGAACCGGTCAAATCTTGAGCATGTGGTCTCGCGGTCGCCAGCGGGCGACGAGCCGCCCGCCCTACACGGTCAGCGTTGGTACTTCGTCGGGACCTTGCGGGCGGCGAAGAACGTGGGCCGCGGCATGCGGCCGACGGGGACTTCGATCAACGCCGGGCGATTCATGCCGATGGCCTCACGCACGAGGCGGCCGACGTCGGTCGGTTCGTTCGCGCGCAGTCCGACCACGCCGAAGGCGTCGGCGAGCTTCAGAAAGTCAGGGTTGTGGAGATCGGCGCCGAAGGTGCCGCCCCAGGCTTCGTCGAGGTCACGGGCGACGTTGCCATAGGCGTTGTCGTTGAAGACGACCGCGACCACGTTGATCCCGTAGCGCACCGCCGTCGACAGCTCCTGGACGTTGTAGAAGAAGCCGCCGTCGCCGCAGATCGCGATCACCGGCTTGTCGGGGCACGCGACCTTGGCGCCGAGCGCCGTCGGATAGGCGTAACCGAGGTTGCCGGAGTACGACGACGTCACGAAGGTGCGCGGGCGGTAGACAGGCCAGCCGGGGCGCGCGTAGTAGCCGATCTGCGTCATGTCGCCGACGAAGATCGCCTCCTCGGGCGTGCCCGCGCGCAGGCTCTTGAGGATCGAGGTCTGGGGCTCCTGCGTGATCGTCTCGGCGATGGCCGCCCGCAACTCCTCACGCTCGACCTTGCGCGACGGGCGCGGCGGTCCCGCCGCGCGCAGCCGCTCGACGAGCTCTTCGAGCGTCGCGCGTGCGTCACCCGGCAGCCCCAGCGTCTTGGCGTGGTTGCGGCCGATCTCGTCCGGATCGATGTCGATCTGGATGACCTGCTGGTCCTTGGTGAAGCCGGCCAGCGCCACGCGGCTCCCGACCACGAGCACGACATCGGCTTGGTCGACGTGGCGGCGTAAGGGGCTCTCGGCCGAGAGCGCGGCGCCCAGCGACAGATCACTGGCGTCGCTGATCGCCCCCTTGCCCTCCGCCGTCTCGACCACGCCGGCCTGCAGATACTCGGCCACCACGGCGACGGCATCGTGGGCGCCCGACGGATGGACCCCGCCCCCGACGTACAGCAGCGGACGCTCGGCGGCCAGCAACAGCCTCGCGGCGCGCTCGAGCTCGGCGCGCGGCGGCATGGGGCGCTCCCGCGTCGCCGGGTCGAGCAGCGTGACCTCTGCCTCGCTCTCCATCGTGTCGGGCGACATCTCGATCTCGACGGGACGCGGCCGCCCCGTACGAAGCTGCCGCACCGCCTCGTGGACGGCGGCCGGGACGTCGGCGACCTCGAGCACCCGCCGCCGCCACTTGGTGATGGGCGCGATGCAGTCGAGCTGGTCGTGGACTTCGTGGAGCACCCCGACGTTGCGGCCGAGGCTCGCCTTCGGCACCTGCCCGGAGATGACGAAGACCGGTGACGACGCGGAGTAAGCCGTGCTGATCCCGGCCGAGGCGTTGAGAAGACCGGGCCCCGGCACCACGAGCGCGGTGCCGAACTCCCCCGTCGCCCGCGCGTAGCCGTCCGCCATGTAGGTGGTCGACTGCTCGTGCCGGGTGGTGATGAACGTCACGGCCGGCTCGTCGCGCAGGGCCGCCATCACGCCGTAGAGCTGCACGCCCGGGACACCGAACACCACCCGACCGCCCTCGCGCACGAGCTGCGCGACCAGCGCTTCGCCACCCGTCATCTTCGGCATGGGATCACCTGTTTTCTCTCATCCTCACGAGCGTGTGATGCGCGACAGTCCGGGCAGACGGCCGAGGAAGTTGCCGGAGACGCCGCCGTCCACGATCAGATCGTGGCCGTTCACGTAGCGGGCGTCGGGGCCGAGGAGAAACGCGACGACGTCGGCGATGTCCTCGGGGGTGGCCACGCGGCCGAGGGGGACGAGCTCGTCGCGCTCCGTCGCCACGCGCGTATCCGCGTAGACCTTCGCGGTCATGCCGGTGCGGACCATTCCGGGTGAGACGGCGTTGACGCGGATGCCGTCGGCTCCGAGCTCCTGCGCGAGCACCTGCACGAGCATGATGACGGCGGCCTTGCTGGGTCCGTAGGCGCCGAGGTTGGCGTGCGGATGGCTGCCCGACATCGACCCGACGGCCACGATCGCGCCGCGCGAGGCTGTGAGCGCCGGGTGCGCGGCCTTCGCCAGCAGCCAGGTGGCGCGGGTGTTGACGGCGAAGACACGATCCCAGTCGTCGACGGAATACTCGACCATCCGCCCCGGCCGATTGATCCCGGCGTTGCTCACGAGACCGTCGAGACCGCCGAATCGCGCGACCGCCTCGGCGACGACACGAGCCGGGCTGGTCGGCGCTCCCCATGTCGCCGTACAGCGGCGTCCCGTCGACACCGAGCGCACGCAGCTGATCGATCAGCTCGTCGAGCTGGCCCGCCGGGCCGACGTCGACCGCGGCGATCCTCGTCGCGCGATCACGCCCCTTCGCATCGCGGGCCAGGCGAAGACACGTGGCCCGTCCGATCCCGCTGGCGGCTCCCGTGATCAGAACGTCCATGGATGCTCCTCCAGAGCCCGGCCAGTGTAGCGCGGAGATCGGCGCCAGTCTCCACCGGGAAATTTTTGCCCTCCGCGTGACTCGCCTATCGGCCTCAGACAGCCGGGATCATGTTGCAGGAGTTTCAACGGGCGTCGCCCACTTCGGTCGGCTCGAAGTCGCCGATAGGTCGCACAGTTGTCGGCGCGTGAATGGCGGATGTGCATGTCTGGTCTGAGATATGCGTCTCAATCGTGACTGCGAAAGGGAGGAGCTCACATGACTCGTCGGTTCATCGTCGTCACAGTGGTGATGCTCGGCGTGCTGGCCTGGGCTGGCGCGCGCTCATCGGTCACCGCGGCTGACGTCAGGATCGGTGTCAACATCGGCGGGCCGCCTGTCGTCGTGGCGCCGCCGGCGCCCGTCGTCATCGCGCCGGGCGTGCCCGTCTACTACTACGGCGCGAGTTACTACACGTACTACAACGGGGCGTGGTTCGTCGGGCCAGCGTACGCCGGGCCGTGGGCCTACGTGCCGGTGGCGCGCGTGCCGCGAGCGATGGTGGCGGTTCCCGGCGCGTATTACCGGATCCCGCCCGGCCACGGCAGACACCTCGCCGGCCCGCCGCCCTGGGCCCACGAACATCGCCGATAGCCGGACCAGGTCACGGTAGAACGACTCCGGGACTCGGCGCGTCGGCAGGATTCGTTCCTGCGAGCCTGAAGGCACCGACGCCCATCCGCGTATACGTGTATTGCCAGCCGACGGGAGGCACCGGGAGGGTCGTGTACAACGGCCCGATCGACACGCCCGCCGGGTCGGTCACCGCCTGGGCGAGGCTCGCCAGAGTCCCCGCAAGGGCGGCGGCGCACGTCGTGCCGCCGGGCGCGGGGGCGAGCGGGGCGGCGCTCGTCCACGCCACCGTGCCCGGCACATCGCCGCAATGGGCGGCGAAGGCGAAGATCGTCGGCAACATTCCCCGAAGATCGGCCTGAGCCTTCGCGACTCGCGCGCGGCTCTGCATATTCGCGTAGAGCGGAATCGAGATCGCGGCAAGTACCCCGATGATGGCAACCACGATGATGAGCTCCGCCATCGTGAACCCGCGCTGGTTTTCCACGCAGCGCTCCTCCCGGTATCCCGAGGCTCTTCTGGCCTCGATTGTCTTCCGGGAGTTCTCTAGCAGCGTCCATGCCAGGATGGCTATACGGAAAATCCTTGAGAAATCAGGGGTTAGTCCGAACGATCACGGAGTGAACAGACAGTTATCCACTGACTGATTGATACGTCGTTGACAAGCTGTCGCGAGGCGCTCATGGCTTCTTACAGATCACGTTGAGCAGTGCCTGCCGGCGCTCTTCGCGCACGACGCGGAGCGCGCGGGCGAAGGCGCCCGGGAGCGCTTCGGGATCTTCCACTCGCTCGCCGTGGCCCGCGGAGGCCTGGCAGACCAGCTCGTAGTCGGGCGCGGGATCGAGATCGCTGAGCGGCATCGAGCCCGTCCGGACGGCCCAGCCGTCCGGGGCATGGCTCTGCACCGACCGCTTCACCGCATTCCACGCCCGGTTGTTGAAGATGACCCACAGCACGGGCAGGTTGTAGGCGCGCGAGACCCAGTGCGCCGCCGTGGGGGCGCCGAAGATATAGGCGCCGTCGCCCACCGCGCAGATGACCGTGTGATCGGGCGCCGCCAGCTTGGCGCCCAGCGCGGCGCCGAGCCCCCACCCCAGACCCGCGGCCGGCGAGGAGCCGAAGTAAGTGCCGGGCGTCCGGAATACCGTCTGCGTCGGATCGAGGTCGTACTCGTTCACGACCAGCGTGCGCGCGTCGAGCACGTCGCCGATGCAGCGCGAGACCCAGACCATGTCGATCGGGCGGTCGCCCTGCGCCGTGCGCGCGCGCGCCGACCAGCCGTCGACGAGACGCCGGTGCTCGGCTTCCCAGTGGGTCCGCCGCGCGGCGATCGCCGCCGGATCCGCGCTCACGCGCGTGGCGGCCTCGGCCAGCGCGGCCAGCGTGAGGCGCGGGGCCCCGGCCAGCGCCAGGTCGACGGCGAAGCCGCGGATCGGATAACGGGAGAACAGCGGATCGTGCCCGATCTGGATGATCGTCGTCTCCGGCCGCGGCGCGCGCAGCTTCGGGAACCAGGGGGCGTCCGCCTCGATCACGACGATGACATCGGCGGCCTCGAGATACGGCGCCGAGTCGTAGCCGGCGTGCAGCGGATGATCCTGGGGAAAGTTGACGTGGGTGTGGAACTGCTCGACGACCGGGATGGCGAGGGCCTCGGCCAGCGCGACCAGCGGACGCACCGCCTGCGGATCACGCCCCGCCGACTTGACGATGATCAGCGGGTGCCTGGCGGAGGCCAGCATCTCGGCGGCCCGCTGGATCGCGATCGGGTCCGGCATGCTCGCCTCGTGCGAGGCGAGCCGCGAGGGCTCGAAGTACTCGAAGTCCGTCATCCGCTCCGACAGGACTTCCCGCGGCAGCGTCAGGTACACCGGGCCGGCCGGCTCGCTGGTGGCGATGGCGAGCGCGCGGTCGACGACGGTCTCGAGCTGCGCGCCCATGCGCAGCTCGTAGTCCCACTTGACGTACTCGCGCACCATCGAGCCCTGGTCGAACGACTCCTGGGCCCAGTGGATCTGGCGGTTGCGCGCGCCCGGCAGCGCGCCCTCGGTCAGGGGCGTGCGCCCCGCCGAGAACAGGATCGGCGCGTTGGCGCGGGCCGCGTTGATGACGTTGCCGAGCGCGTTCGCGGTGCCGACGTTGACGTGCACCATGACGAGCTGAGGCCGTCCCGTCACCATCGCGTAGCCGTGGGCCATGGCCACGGCCGGCGTCTCGTGCGGCACCGTGATCGGGCGCGGCAAGACCTGGCCCTGGGCCGCGCGCTTGGCGTAGGCCTCGACGATCGGCGCGAAGTCGGTGCCGGCATTGCCGAAGAAGTACTCGATACGACGTGAGGCCAGCAGCTCGAGATAGGCCTCCGCGACACTCTCCACCTGTGCCCGCTTCTTCATGTCGTGTCTCCTGATTATGATCGGGGGGAGCGCTCGCGCCGGATCGACCGAGCGAAGGGGCTACGCCCCCTCGGACTCCCCGGCCCGATGCCCCCCACCGCGTTTATGACGGCGGTCAGGCTTGCTCGGCGCGCGCGGGCGCTTGGCAGCGCTCGAGCTCGCGCAGGATTTCGTCGTTGCTGGGAATCGTGCGCAGCCCGGCCTCCGTCAGGTAGGCACCGCCGAGCGCATAGCGGACGATCCCTTGCTTGTCCACGATGAAGAAGCCCATGTCCTCGTCGGCCAGCAGGCTGGGCATCTCCGAGAGCTTGGCCTTCTCACCTTCGTAGTCCGTCGGCGGCTTCGGCATCGTCATTCCGAGGTACATCATCTTGGCGTAATAGCCGACCCCGTGACTACGGGCGTCGAGCCGCCAGGTCCGCCGCACGCGGAAGTCGGGATCGCAGAGATAGGGAAACGGCAGCGCGAACTTCTGCACGTAGACGCGCGCCCGCTCGGGCGGCGTGTTGGTCACCTCGAGGATCTCGGCGTCACGAGCGCGGAACGCCTGGTAGGCCCGCGCCAGCTGCGACATCTGCTGCCGGCAGAAGGGACAGGCCATGCCCTTGGTGAACCAGAGAATCACGTGCTTCCGTCCACGATAGTCTTCGAGCCCGACCTCGGCGCCCTGGCCCGAGGGCAGTCGGAAGGACGGCGCCATCTGTCCAACCTCGATGCCGGCCATGACCTACTCCTTCACGGCGACGGAGAGCCCCGTCGAACGTCAGCAGAGAAACGGCAGGACGAAGAAGGTGTCGCTGCTCCAGCCGGTCGCGACCTGCACCTCCCGGCTCCGGGCCAGCCAGCGCTCCGCCTCCGCCTCGTCCCCCCGCTCGATCGCCAGCGTCGCCAGCCCGTCGTAACAGGGGAACAGCAGCTGGGGCTCGCCGACCTCCTCCGCCACGTCGAGCGCTTCCCGATAGCACGCGGCGCTCCGCTCGTACTCGCCGCGGCATTGATGGATTTGGCCCAGGATGATCAGCGGGATCGGCAGATGATTCCGCTGCCCCAGCCGGCGGTCCAGCTCGACGGCGGCCTCGGCCGCCCGCACGCCCCCGTCATAGTCTCCGGCGAGCGTGCAATGGCCGCCGGCCAGCGTGCAGTAGAGCCACGACTGCTGGAGCTGGTCACCGATCCGCTGGGCGAGGACGAGTCCCTCGCGACAGTAGTCGACGGACCGGCTGTGATCAAGCGTCGCGTACATCACGGCGAGGTTCGTGTACGCGCGACAGGCGACGGCCCCGAGCTGGCGCGCGAGGGCGGTTTCGAGGCTGCGCGCCAGCAGCTCGGCTCCCTGCTCGATGTCGCCCGCCCGGGCCAGGGCCACACCCCAGGTGTTGTAGGCGTGGGACATGACGTCGGCGGCGCCCAGCCGGCTCCCCAGCGTCAGCGCACGCCTGGCCCAGTCGATGGCCTGCGCGTGATTGCCCAGCCTGAAGTGGATGCGCCCGAACTCCTGATAGAGCCGGGCGGCCTCGAGGTTCTCGGCCGTGGGGCCCAGCGCGTCGAGCCCCTGCTCGAGGTGCGCGAGGGCCCGCTCCTTCTCGCCCGCGGCCCACGCAGCGACGCCGAGCTTGCGCCGCAGCCCGGCTGCCCCCTGCGCATCGCCGGCGCCCGCGCTCGCCTCCAGCGCCGTCTGCCAGCGATCGCGCGCGCTCGCCAGCTCGCCGCCGGCCCAGGCCACGTCCCCGAGCTTCTCGAGGATGCTTGCGCGCTCCACCGAGGGCGCGGTGCCGGCCTCGAGCGCGTCGAGCGCGCGGGCGTAGTCCACCCGCGCCTCCTCGTAGGCGAAGAGGCTCGCCCAGCGGTCGCCGGCGCGCACGAGGTAGCGCACGGCCCGCTCCCGCTCGCCGCTGCGCGCGTAATGCTCGGCGATCTGCTGGAGCGCCTCGTCGGCGTGTCCCGCGGAGAGCTCCTCCAGCGCCGCCCCCGCTCGCGCGTGCAGCTCGGCGCGGGCGCGCAGGAGCAGCCCCTGGTAGGCGACCTGCTGGATCAGGAGGTGGCTGAAGCGATAGGTCAGCTCGGGAAAGAGATCCTTCTCCTGGAGCAGCTCGAGCTGCACCAGCTCGTCGAGGTCGCGCTTGAGGTCTTCGCCGGGACCACCGAGGGCCTCGAGGAGCCT
>Ga0207646_10002244_pt1 | contig 23007 bp, 14 predicted proteins | sample KBSK5502metaG_FD_184343 | JGI IMG/M metagenome (GOLD analysis project Ga0207646, IMG submission 184343) | Corn, switchgrass and miscanthus rhizosphere microbial communities from Kellogg Biological Station, Michigan, USA - KBS K5-50-2 metaG... | ecosystem: Host-associated > Plants > Roots >... | reverse complement strand
TCGGGGTTTTCATGGCGCGAGTATTCAATCGGGAAAAGACATTTCTCGATCCCATTCTCAGGCCAATCGAGAAACTCGTGTATCGACTGACTGGCGTCGACGAAAAGCGTGAGATGCGTTGGACGGAATATGCCGTGGCCATGCTTCTGTTCAGCGGCGTTTCGATGGCTCTGCTCTATCTCATCGAACGCACACAGAAATGGCTGCCATTCAATCCGCAGAAACTCCCGAACCTCGAGCCCGGATTAGCTTTTGGCACCGCTGCCTCCTTCACCACCAATACCAACTGGCAGGTCTACTCCGGCGAATCCACGATGAGCTATCTCACACAGATGGCGGGACTGGCGTATCACAACTTCGCGTCCGCCGCAGTGGGCATCGTGCTCGCGATCGTCGTCATCCGCGGCATCGCCCGAAAGGAAACCGACAAGCTTGGAAATTTCTGGGTGGATACGACACGGTGCCTTCTGTGGGTGCTACTGCCGGTATGCCTGGTGGGTTCGCTGACCCTCGTGTCCGAAGGAGTCGTGCAGAATTTCAAGTCCTATACCACGGTCGATCTCATTCAGCCGTACACGGCGCAGGTCACAGGTCCAGATGGCAAGACCACGACGCAAACCGTCACGCAGCAGGTGATCGCGCAAGGGCCGGTGGCCTCACAGGAGGTGATCAAGGAATTCGGCACGAACGGCGGTGGATTTTTCAATGCCAACAGCGCGCATCCTTTCGAAAACCCCACTCCGCTCTCGAACTTCTTCGAGATGGTACTGATCTTCGCGATTCCGTCCGGGCTGACCTACACACTCGGCCGGATGACCGGCTCGCAGCGCCACGGTTGGGCAGTCTGGGCGGCCATGGCGTTCTTGTTTTTTGCCGGTGTGTCGACGGCCTATTGGGCGGAAGCCAAAGGCAACCCACTCCTTGCCGGCACCGACCAGCATGCAACCGCCCTGCAATCCGGCGGAAATATGGAAGGCAAAGAAGTCCGTTTCGGCATCGCGAACTCCACACTTTTCACAACGGTGACGACCGATGCCAGCTGCGGCGCGGTAAACGGCATGCACGACTCGTACACCCCGCTGGGTGGAATGGTGCCATTGATCAACATCATGCTGGGCGAAGTTGTTTTCGGCGGAGTTGGCGCGGGCCTTTACGGAATATTCGTTTTCGTCGTGCTCGCTGTGTTCATTGCAGGGTTAATGGTAGGTCGAACGCCTGAGTACCTCGGCAAGAAAATCGAATCGTACGACGTCAAGATGGCCATGCTTGCAGTTCTTGTTTTGACGTTCACAATTCTTATTTTTTCGGCTGTTTCGGTTGTGAAGCCCTACGGCACTGCGGGGATAACCAACCCCGGGCCTCACGGATTATCGCAGGTGCTGTACGCATACGTTTCGTCGACCGGAAACAATGGCTCGGCATTTGGCGGGATTAGCGCAAACACCATGTGGTACAACACCACGACAGCGGTCGCGCAACTCCTCGGCCGCTTCTTCATGATTATTCCGGTGCTCGCCATTGCCGGAAGTCTCGCCAAAAAGAAAATCGTTCCGGAATCCGCCGGCACGTTCCCCGTTACGGGAGGGCTATTCGCGGGTTTGCTGGTTTCGACGATTTTGATCGTAGGCGCTCTTACCTTCTTCCCGGCTCTCAGTCTCGGGCCAATTCTTGAACACCTGCTGATGAACGCAGGAAAGGTTTTCTGAGGTGTCTATGGACCCGGTCGCTCAAATTAGGAAAAAGTCGCTCGCCGATAGCGCCATTCTTTCGCGGGCGATTTTAGATTCTTTTCGCAAACTGAATCCCCGGACGATGGTCAAGAATCCGGTGATGTTTGTTGTCGAAGTGGGCGCTGTTTTGACAACAATTCAGCTCGCATGGAACGCTTCTCATCATGCAGGACAGTTCGGCTTTGGACTGCAAATCACGTTGTGGCTGTGGTTCACGGTTCTGTTTGCAAACTTTGCTGAAGCTATGGCTGAAGGCCGCGGCAAGGCCCAGGCCGACACGCTGCGCAAAGCGCGGGCCGAAACACAAGCGCATCGCCTGCGCAGCGATGGCAGCATTGAGGCTGTGGTCAGCTCGAAACTGCGCTCCGGAGACATCGTCGTCGTCGCGGCAGGCGATTTCATCCCCGGGGACGGCGAGGTCATCGAAGGTGTGGCCTCGGTGGATGAGTCCGCAATCACGGGTGAGTCGGCGCCAGTCATCCGGGAATCCGGCGGCGATCGGTCGGCGGTCACCGGCGGCACGCGTGTTCTTTCCGATGAGATCAAGGTGCGCATTACGTCGAATCCTGGGGAAACCTTTCTCGACCGTATGATCAAGCTCGTCGAAGGGGCCTCCAGGCAAAAAACTCCGAACGAGATTGCGCTGAATATCCTTCTGGCGGGCCTGACAATCATTTTCCTACTCGCCGTGGTGACGCTGCAGCCGTTCGCGATCTATTCCGGCGCCCCACAGAACATTTTCGTATTGGTTTCCCTTCTCGTGTGTCTGATACCGACGACGATTGGAGGATTGCTGTCTGCGATCGGCATTGCCGGTATGGACCGTATGATCCAGAGAAACGTCATCGCGATGTCCGGGCGAGCCGTCGAAGCGTCAGGGGATGTGGACGTGTTGTTGCTGGACAAGACCGGAACGATCACGCTCGGGAACCGCGCCGCAACGCAATTTTTTCCTGCACCCGGCATCGAAGAGGCCTATCTCGCCGATGCTGCACAGCTTTCCTCTCTTGCTGACGAAACGCCCGAGGGACGCTCTATCGTTGTGCTTGCGAAGGAACGCTACAAGCTCCGAGGCCGCGATCTGTCATCGCATGGCACGAATTTCATTCCGTTCTCGGCCCAAACCAGAATGTCCGGCGTAGACATAGACGGTCGCGAAATCCGTAAAGGCGCTCTCGAAGCGATCAACCGCCTCAGCAACGGCCGTGGCAACAGCATTCCGAACGAACTTCAGGTTTGTGTTCGCGACATTTCAAATGCTGGCGGAACGCCGCTCCTGGTTGCTGAGAACGGCCGCGTGCTCGGTGCAATCGCCCTCACGGACATCGTCAAAGGAGGAATGAAGGAACGTTTCGATCACCTACGCGCCATGGGCATTCGTACCATGATGATCACCGGCGACAACCCGCTGACCGCAGCAGCAATTGCCCGTCAAGCTGGTGTGGACGATTTCCTCGCCGAAGCGAAACCCGAAGACAAAATGGCGCTCATCAAACGCGAACAGGCAAAGGGGAAACTCGTTGCCATGACCGGTGACGGCACCAATGACGCTCCTGCTCTTGCTCAAGCGGATGTCGGCGTCGCCATGAACACCGGCACGCAAGCCGCCAAGGAAGCCGGCAACATGGTGGATCTCGATTCCAATCCGACAAAGCTCATCGAGATCGTAGAAATCGGCAAGCAACTTCTCATCACTCGCGGTGCCTTGACGACCTTCTCGGTCGCAAACGACGTGGCCAAATACTTCGCCATTATCCCCGCAATGTTCGCAGGCGCGTTTCCGGTGCTGAACGTATTGAACGTAATGCATCTTCGCACGCCGGAATCGGCCATTCTCTCGGCGGTGATTTTCAACGCTTTGATCATTGTCGTACTGATACCGCTTGCGTTGCGCGGCGTGCGCTATCGCCCCTTGGGAGCGGCAGCGTTGCTGCAACGCAATCTGCTTATCTATGGAGTGGGTGGAATAATCGCACCGTTCTTCGGAATTAAGTTGATCGACGTGTTGCTGACCTACCTTCGGGTTGTCTGAGGAACTTATGAAAAAGAATCTCGTGATCGCCTTTTGGTTCACCTTGGTTACGACAGTGATGTTCGGAATCCTGTATCCGCTTGCTGTCACAGGTTTGGCCCAGGTGTTATTCCCCGCGCGGGCCAACGGACAGCTGATCGAGAAAAATGGCAAGACCGTGGGCTCAAAAATCATCGGCCAGACCTTCACTGAGCCTGGTTATTTTCACTCACGGCCGTCCAATGCAGGCACGGGATATGACGCTACTGCGAGTAGCGGCTCGAACCTCGGACCCACAAACAAGAACTTACTCGACCGGGTAAAAGGCGACGTAGAAAAGTTGCAAGCAGAAAATCCGACAAGCCCGATTCCGGTAGATCTGGTGGCGTCGTCAGGTTCCGGCCTGGACCCTGAAATCTCACCCGCGGCCGCGGAATTCCAGATACCGCGTGTTGCCCGCCAACGCGCAATGAAGGAGGAAGATCTGCGCACACTGGTACAGAAACATACCAAGGACCGCGACTTGGGATTCCTTGGCGAACCGCGTGTGAATGTTTTGGAACTGAATCTCGATCTCGATTCCGTCCGCCCCTTGCGATGAACCTTACCGCTTGCGCCGTGGTTGTTTTTCAGAGGCAACGATTGGAAGTTGGAACCGGTATCCGAGCCATGGTTCGGTCAAGATGTAGCGCGGTCGTGTTGGATCCTTCTCGATCTTCTTCCGCAGCTGGTTTATGACCACGCGAAGGTTCTCCGTCTCCTCACCGTGGTCCGGTCCCCAGATAGTCTGCAGCAGTTTTTTATGCGTAAGAGGTTTCCCTTGTTGAGTGATGAGAAGTTTCAGGACATTGAATTCTTTGGGACTGAGATGAACGCGCTGGCCACGCACGTCCACGATTCTTCGCTCAAGATCGACACTCAATTGCGGGCTTTCGAACTTCGGAAGCGGTTCTTCCGAACTGGACCGTCGCAAGGCCGCTCGGATGCGTGCCAGGAGTTCCCCCATTGTGAAGGGTTTTACGACGTAATCGTCGGCCCCGGAATCGAGGGCGAGAATCTTGTCCTGCTCCGAATTTCGGACGGTGACCATGATGATCGGACCAGTGAAGGACGATCGAATCGTACTGCATGCCTCAAGCCCGCTCATACCGGGCATGTTCACATCCAACAGAATCAGATCCGGGTGCTCGCGCATAACCATTTCGATGGCTTCCTGTCCGTCCGTCGCCAATATGACGTCATAGCCGCTACCCGAAAGCGTGGTTCGCAAGACGCGACGAATTTGCGGCTCGTCGTCCACCACGAGGATCGTTGTGTCGGCCATAGCTATACCTCCGCATACCGGAGCGGCGAGAAAGGGAACGAAGGACTTTGTGGCTCTGAACATAGCGTTCGCAATGGTACGCAAGGAGCAATTAAGAACGCCTGAGGGAATCGTAAGGAGTTCATAAAGATATGGCCGGTCTGGAGCTGCTCCTGGGATTCATTGAGATTTAGCTAATGTGAGCGCGAACTGTGACAATAGAAATGCTGCTAAAAAGGGGGTGGAGCAATGCAGGAGTCCGTTGACTGGCCGAGGATGCACCCGCCGCGCCGTCGCCGCTTCGTCCTCCTCATTCTCGCCGTCCTCGCCGTTATCGTTTTCGGCGGTCGGGCCGCGTTGTCGTATTACGTGGACGTGCTCTGGTTCGGGTCGCTCGGCTACCGTGACGTATTGTGGAAAACGCTGAGCCTTCAGTGGGGAATCTTTACTGCTTTTGTAACGGCCACATTTCTTATTTTGTTCGGATCGTTTCTGGCCCTGAAGCGAGTGCATCTGCCCGATCTGCCGAGCGGTCACACTATTTTCATCGGCGGACAGCCGCTGAAGCTGCCGGTTGAGCCTGTGCTGCGCCGCATCGCGCTTGGCCTTTCGCTCGCCATTGCCGCTATAACCGGCGCCGGCATGATGATGGAGTGGCCGACGATCGCGCTCTTCTGGAGCGCACCGCGCAGTGCTGGTGGCTTCGTGGACCCGGTCTTTGGCAAGCCGCTGAACTTTTTCCTGTTTGCCCTGCCCGGGTGGCAACTGCTCGTCGGCTGGCTACTTACTCTGGCTGTAATGACCTGTGTACTCGCTGTTTTTTTCATCCTCATTACGGGTGGAACTCGCGCATTCGCCGGGCGTAGCAGAAGCTACATCAAATTGCCTTGGCATGGGCTCTCCATCACGTTTGCGGTCCTTTTACTGGTCCTTGCGATGCGTGTGTACCTCGGTCGATTCGAACGACTGTTCGATGATCATACGATCTTCACGGGTGTGACCTACACTGACGCGCACGTTACGCTCACGGGAATGCTTGTTGTATGCGCGGCGCTCGTTCTGGGTGCAGTGACCGCGGCGGTCAACGGCGTGACGGTGGCGCGCGGGCGTTGGATTGCGGCGGCGATTCTCCCGGCTGCGCTCTGCTATATCTCCCTTCAAGTGGTCGGCTGGTACGTCAGCAGCTTTATCGTGAAACCGAATGAGCTGGTTCGCGAGCAGCCCTATATTGGCCACAATATCGCATTGACCCGGCAAGCCTACGGATTGGATGGAGTATCGCAACACGAGTTTCCCGCTGAGACAGACGTCGCGGCAACCGACCCGGCGAATAATCAGGCTACCCTGCAGAACATCCGGCTGTGGGACTGGCACGCACTGCAGGACACGCTGCGTCAGATTCAGGAAATCCGCACCTACTACGACTTTCCCGACATCGACATTGATCGCTATGAAATCGACGGCGTGACTCGCCAGGTGATGCTCGCCACGCGCGAGTTGAACGTCGACAAGCTCCCGGAGAGCAGTCGCAACTGGATTAACGAGAAGCTGATCTACACCCACGGTTACGGCATCACGATGAATCCAGTCAATGGGTTCACGCCGGAAGGACTCCCCACGCTGATTCTGAGCAACATGCCCGTCCAGAGCACGGTGCGCGGCCTAACCGTGACACGCCCGGAGGTCTATTTCGGCGAGCTGACTAACACGGATGTCTACGTGAAGACACGGCAGAAGGAATTCAACTACCCGCAAGGTCAGACCAACAGCCTAACATCTTACGAGGGCAACGGCGGTATCGTGCTCGGCGGTTTTCTGCGCCGCAGCATCATCGCGTTCGATCGCGGCGATCTCGCGAAGCTGCCGTTCAGCGATGACGTAAACATGGATAGCCGGCTCTTGATGCGACGCAATGTGCGAGATCGAGTATCGGCACTGGCGCCGTTCCTGAGCTACGATTCGGATCCTTACATCGTGCTCGGCGATGACGGCCGGCTGTCGTGGATTATGGACGCATTCACGGTTTCAGACAGCTATCCATACTCGAGCCATTACCGTATCGACCGCGATCCCATTAACTACATGCGGAACAGCGTCAAGGTCGTGATCGACGCCTACAACGGTGCGACAACGTTTTACGTGTTTGACAAGGAGGACCCGATTATCGCGGCGTACCGCCGCATCTTTCCGAGTTTGTTCAAGGATGCGGCCACGATGCCGCTCGGGCTGCGCAAGCACGTGCGCTACCCCGAGTTGTTGCTCAAACTGCAAGCCGAAGTGTACGGGCTATATCACATGACGGACCCGGGGGCGTTCTACAACCGTGAGGATCTGTGGACAATCGCCACCGAAGTCGGTCTGAGCGACGGGGGCCAGCAGGTGACACAGGCGATGCAGCCGAACTTCGTGCTGATGAAACTGCCGGGCGAAACCGGCGTTGAGTTTGTGGAGATTCTGCCATTCACGCCGGCCAACCGGAATAATCTGATTGGATGGATTGCGGGGCGTAGCGATGGTGCACAATACGGTACCTCGGTGGTCTACAACTTTCCCAAAACCAGGCTCGTCGACGGACCCCTGCAAATCGAAGCGCGCATTGATCAGAACGCGCAGCTTTCCGGACAATTGACGCTGTGGAACCAGCAAGGCTCACACGTGCGGCGCGGAGCCTTGCTCGTAATTCCGTGCGGGCGCGCGCTGTTGTACGCGGAGCCGATTTACCTGCAGGCCGAGCGGAGTCCAATGCCCGAGTTGCGTCTGGTCGTGCTCGCGGTACAAGATCAGCTTGCGTACGGACCAACCTTCGAGTCGGCGATGGCGGCCCTTTTTGGTGGAGCGGTTTCGTCGCTGAGCGCCACGCCGGGCTCCGCGGAGCCGACGCGACACGCACCGGCATCGGCCGGATCGCTACGGCCCGCAGGCGACCTCAACGCGCTCATCGCGGAAGCTGCCAAAGACCTCGCCGACTACCAGCGCCTCACCGCGGAAGGCAAGCTTGGCGAGGCGGGACAGAAGCTTGAAGAGCTGAAGCGCACACTCGATAAGCTGAACACTCGCCAAAGATAGTCACGCCGCGGTGCTGCATTCTTGGCCCTCGAAGGACTTCAACAACAACGGAAAACTGCCAGGGACCGGCTGGTATCGGTAGCTAATCGACATTCCTCCATTTCAGTTATTCTCAATTGAGTGGTTCTTGACAAACCGCGACAAAGCCCTAATTGGGCGCGGACTTGCTTTGAAGCACTCGCGGATTCGCAAGGAAGAAGGGTCGAAAGTGACTTCCTCTGGTAGTCTTCCTTGCGAAGCGAGTAGCCGTCCCTAGGCAAGAAAAAATCTAATAGCCGTGTGGACTCTTTCGCCGTAAGCGTCGACAGCGGCAGAAAGTAACGACTGGCCGCTTCGAAAATAGAGCGGAACGGCAAAGTCGCCTATCTTGAATACAGTTTGAGCGGAAACATCCTGGAGCTAACCCATACATGAGCAACGGTTCAGATCTCACGACTCAGTCCGGTTCTTCCATTCCACCTGATGATTCGAGACGAAATCTCGTCCTTACAGGATCAAATGATGGGAACTTGCCTCACATCGGGTTGGTTGGCGACACGTATACCATTCTATTGACGGGGAAGGACACAGCGGGACGCTTCTGCCTTATCGACATGCATATTCCACCAGGTGGAGGGCCACCTCCTCACCGGCACGACTTTGAGGAGTCCTTCATCATTCTTGAAGGTGAGATCGCGTTTACCTTTCGAGGAGTAAAGTCGGTCGCAGGCGCAGGCCAGACCGTTCATATTCCCGCCAACGCGCCTCATCAGTTTCAAAACAAGAACGACCGACCGGCACGTCTGCTGTGCATCTGCGCTCCTGCCGGGCAGGAAGAGTTCTTCGGGCAGCTGGGCACACTGGTGGCAACTCGCACTACACCTCCGCCCAGACCTGATGAAGCCGCACAAGCGGAGTTCAAGGCGAAGTCCGCAGCGCTTGCTCTAAAATATCGAACGGAGTTGCTCGAACATACGTGAAGCGGCGTCGTATCTCGGACACCCAGGAGCTTGCCGCACAAGACGCCAGCCGAATCAGATCATTATTCTTGCAGTGAGCTGCACGGAGCGCGGCCCAGCGCCTTCGGCAGTTTGCAAGGAAGAGATCGTTCCGAACCCATCCGAGTCGAGCTGCATGTTCGGTGATGCATAGTTCCTGTGGCCCAACTATCGGTGCGCTCACACCATTCGGTTATATCTCCACGTGGAGGCGGTTCGGGGTCACGCAAACAGTACCAGCGTCGTACCATTGAGGCAGTCCAAGAGATATTGATATTCTAAATCCCCACTCCCCCAGCCTCAGGCCCGACACGTGTTTCTACAAAGGCAGCGAGTCATGGACGCCGAAAAACTCCGCCTGGCGCGGGACAAGCTCACTCGCGTGTTCCGCTATCTAGAAGCGCTGAACCAGCATCGGAACCCCGCGAAACGGCAGATTCGCGAGCAGCCCTGGCATCTCGCTTTGCGCGACCTTCCCGAGCATCCGTCCATACAGCGCGGCGCCGGCAAGGCTGGTTCTGCGAAGACAAAGAACGGGAACAGCCAGAGTGCGGAAGACACCGGCACGAATTACGTTTTGAAGGTGCAGCGTCCGCGTTTGACTCGTGCGCCAGAACCGCCAGAGGAAGTTGCCGCATGGCTCGAAGAAGGGTGGGACGACCCATCGAACCTCGTAACCGTCGAGGTAACGCTGGAGGAATCCAACAACCGCATAGAGCCGAGGACTGTGAAGTTCGCCGACGATCCGGCCCGAACCGCGAGCCTGGAGCGATGGAAGATTCTGCGCAACGAATGGGTGAAAACTGAAAAGCCAGCTCGCGCGGCGATGAAAATCTTCGAGACGTTTTACACGCTCCACGGCCGCATCGATCGCGAAGCAGAACGCGTGGAACTCGTCCTCGGAGACGGCATCCTGAGTTGGCGTCGCACGGAAGGAGGCATCTATCATCCGATCCTCCTGCAGCGTCTCCAATTGCAGTTCGACGCTTCCGTGCCCGAGTTCACGCTTTCCGAGGCCGACCATCCGGTTGAACTCTACTCTGCTTTGTTCCAGTCGATGAATGATGTGGATGGACGTGCGATTGGGCGATGCCGCGAGGAATTAGAGGAAGGGGGCTTCCATCCACTGATCAATGGTTCCACGTCCACCTTTCTGAAACGCCTTGTCGTGCTGCTCTCCCCACGCGGAGAGTTCCTTGAAGACCGTGCGCCGAATACAGAAGTCAAAGATCCGTGCATTGGTCGTGACCCGGTGCTTTTCCTGCGCGCTCGCACTTTGGGATTCGCCGCCGCGATCGAGGGCATTCTCGCTGACCTCCGTACGCGCGAAGATCTGCCTTGGTCGCTGCTGAATATCGTTGGAGAAGAATCGCCGATTTCCGGTGCAGCAGATGCGAATCCATCCGCGAACGGTTTGGGCCACACAGAGGGCGAAGTGCTGTTGAGCAAACCCGCGAATCCCGAGCAGATCCGAATTGCCCAGCAGCTTGAGGAGCATGGAGGCGTTTTGGTGCAAGGCCCTCCGGGCACGGGAAAAACGCACACCATTGGAAATCTTGTCGGACACTTGCTTGCCCAAGGCAAGAGTGTGCTGGTCACCAGCCATACAACAAAGGCTCTGCGCATGGTGCGCCATCACATCGTTTCCGAACTGCGTCCCTTGTGCGTCAGCGTGCTCGAAAGTGACTTGGACAGCCGCAAGCAGCTTGAAAGCGCCGTGGGGTCGATCGCGGAAAGGCTATCGCGCGCCGACGCGGCGTCGCTAGAACTAGAGGCGAAGAAACTGGAGTGCGAGCGGTTGGACCTTCTAAAGAAGCTTGACGAAATCCGAAACCAACTGACGGAAGCCCGCGGCGACGAGTATCGAGAGATTGCGATTGCTGGAAAGTCCTGGGCGCCGGCCGATGCGGCCCGCCAGGTCGTGCAGGAAAAGGAAGCCTACGGCTGGATTCCCGGTCCCGTTGCAGCGGTGGCACCTCTGCCTCTTTCTCCGGGTGAGCTGGCCGACCTCTATCGCACAAGTGCTTCGATCACCCGCGAGGACGAGCAGGAACTTTCCGGTCATCTTCCAGAACTTCACGATCTTCCGAGAGCGGAAGACTTTGAAGGCAGCGTGAGCGAGCGCAATCGCCTGGGCATGGAAGACCTCGATTTGCGCTCCGACCTGTGGGAGTCCGGCGCTGCGCCGAACTCTCCTGAAGAAATAGAAGGACTCGCTGCCGCTCTCGCTCAGGCGGTCGAACCGCTTTCCGGCAAAGACAAGTGGAAACTCGCCGCGGTTTATGCCGGCAAGTACGGCGATGTGCACAGGCAGCCGTGGGACCATCTCGTCAGCTTCGTGCGGCTGGTTCATCGTGAAGCCGCAAATGCTCAGGAATCATTCGTCAAGTACGGCCCGGAGGCTTCCGAAAATTCTGCTCTCAAGGAGCAGGAACGCATTGCCGGCGAAATCCTCGTACACCTTGAGGACGGCGGTAAGCTCGGCTCCTTGACCTTGTTCACGCACAAGGCGTGGAGCCAATTCCTGGAGCAAACGAAAGTGAACCACGCGCGTCCACGGCTCCCCGAGCACTTTCACGCGCTGCGCCAATTCTTCCGGCTCAAAGGCCTTCGCGAGGATCTCGGTGCGCGATGGGATCGCCAGGTGGCGACCCTTGGCACTCCTCATTCGCATGAAATGGGCGAAGAGGTCGAGAAGACGCTGGTGCAGTATTGCGACTCCATAGAAGACTGCCTGAGCTGGCAGGAGCGCACCTGGGTTCCATTGCAGCAGCGGCTTGAGGACGTCGGATTTCGCTGGGATAAATTTCTCGCGGAACAACCTGCGGTCGTTGGTTCCGATGGCGAGTTGGCGCGGATCCACATCGCGGTGAACGATGAGCTGTTGCCGATCTTGGATTCCCGCTTCAAGAAATTGAAGCTGCTGCAACTCGAGGAAGAATTCCGCGACCTTAAGAACCGGCTCAAACTTGCCGCTCGCGTCGCGAAAGCATCGAAAGTGATCGGCCAGCTACTGGCAGCTGTGGGCGACGAAAATTCCAATCGCTACCGCGAAGCGTACGATCGCTTGCTGGAATTAAAGAGCAAACAAGCGGACCTCGACCTGCGCCGAGCTTTGCTAGCAAAGCTCGAGACTGCGGCTCCCGCTTGGGCTGGCGCGATTCGCAACCGCACTGGTGTGCACGGCCGCGGCGAGCCGCCACGCGACGCCGCTTCGGCGTGGACCTGGCGTCAACTCAACGACGAACTCGATCGCCGTGCCAGCGTCTCGCTCGAAGCCCTGCAAGCCAAGAGCGAAAAACTCCGCGAGCAGCTGCGCCGCGCGACCGTCGAACTCATCGATAAGCGCTCCTGGTCCTCGCAGGCGCGCCGCACGTCTTCTCGCCAGCGCCAGGCACTTGTCGGCTGGCTCGACACGATCCGTCGCATCGGCAAAGGTCACGGCATCCGCGTTTCTATTTTGCGCGCCGAAGCAGCTAAAAAAATGAGCGAGTGCCGCGGGGCTGTTCCTGTGTGGGTCATGCCCCTTTCACGCGTAGTTGAAAACTTCGACCCGCGCACCACTCGCTTTGATGTGGTCATCATCGACGAAGCCAGCCAGAGCGACGTGATGGCACTGGTCGCCCTGTACCTGGGCAAAACGGTGCTCGTTGTGGGTGACCACGAGCAAGTGAGCCCGTCGGCCGTCGGGCAGGACTTGAGTGTGATTCAGAACCTCATCTTCCAGTACCTCCGAGGAATCCCCAACTCCGATCTGTACGACGGGCAAATCTCAATCTACGACCTGGCACGCCAATCGTTCGGCGGCACGACTTGTCTCGTCGAACATTTCCGGTGCGTTCCGGAGATCATCCAGTTCAGCAACATGGTTTCCTACGACGGCCGTATCAAGCCGTTGCGTGACGCGAGTCGAGTACATTTGCGACCGTACACCGTCGCGCATCGGGTTACCGGCTCAGCCCGCGACGGCAAGATCAATCGCCAGGAAGCGCTGACCATCGCTTCGCTCCTTGCGGCCGCGATAGAGCAACCCGAATATAAAAAGAATGACGCCGGCCAGCCGCTCAGCTTCGGAGTCGTTTCGCTGGTTGGCGATGAGCAAGCCATCGAAATCGACAATCTCGTCCGTGCGCACATCTCGCCCGACCGTTACGAACTCCATCGAGTACTCTGCGGAAATGCCGCGCAATTTCAAGGAGACGAGCGCGACGTGGTGTTTATCTCCGTGGTCGATACCGGCGAGCGCGGTTCTCTCTCCTTGCGCGATCAGGAACTCTTCAAACAGCGTTTCAATGTCGCTGCCAGTCGCGCCCGCGACCAGATGTGGATTGTTCATTCGCTCAGTCCGCAGAACGATTTGAAAGCGGACGACCTTCGCCGCCAATTGATCGAGCATGCGGAAGACCCGGCGCGGCTCATGCGAGCTTTGGAAGAGAAGGAAAAACGATCGCAGTCTGGTTTCGAGCGCGAAGTAATGAAACGCCTCGCGGCGGCGGGCTATCGCGTGACGCCGCATTGGAGGATTGGAACGTTCCGAATCGATTTGGTCGTCGAAGGCGACGGTAAGCGCCTGGCGATCGAGTGCGACGGGGACCGCTACTATCCTCTCGAAAAGCTTCCCGAAGATATGGACCGACAGTCCGTGCTCGAACGAATGGGTTGGATCTTCACCCGCATCCGCAGCTCGGAGTTTCTCCGCAACCCTGTTCGGGCTATGAAGCCAGTTTTCGAAAAACTGCAGATGCTGGAGATCCCCCCGGGGAGTAACTCGGTAGAGGGAATGCCCGCGGCGTCGGCCTCCCATGAGGTGATCGACCGTGTCATCCGTCGCGCCGAAGAACTTCGCAGGAGTTGGTCGAAGACCAATATGACAAGCGCTCGTTCATCTTCACGGACCTCGCTGGGTATTACGGCCTAACCAAGGCAATCGAGGGTGCCCGGAATGTGAAGCTCGCCGGTATGAGGCGAAGAAGCTGAACGCCGTCGTCACGTCACATCGAGGGCGCTCCATTTCGGTTTGTGTCAACCGAAAACGAAACCGGCGTTCGCTGGCGCCCTGCATTCAGTCGTTTCCCAAAGGGTTGGCGGGGGCTCTCCGCTTGGCGAATCGCGGAGATCTCGCGAGTGCGAGGCGCTTGTTTTGGTGCACTCTTGGTGCACTCTAGCGTGCAAAATGGGATGATTCAGTGCAACTGACAGCGTGCTAAGTTATTCAAAAGACATGAAACGTGACGGGGACTCGACCGCGCAGCGCAATCCGGTAAAGCAAAGTCTCTGAAGTTCCCCAGTTCGCGTCAGAAAATATGCCGCCGACAAGAACAGGCCTCGAAGAAAACTGGATGATCGATTGACGAGCGCTACTCCGACGCAGACTATCAGCAGGAGGAATCAAATGTCCCAGCCGAATGAACGGCACGTCTTGCTGCCTGTCATATGCGAGCATTGTCAGCAGAAGCAAATAGTTCAAATGCGGGCAAGGTCTGAGTTTCACGCGATGTATCCGCAATCAATTAAGTGCGTAAAATGCGAGAATTTGTTTGATGTGACGATTCCCGATGAGATTTTAGGCGGTCCGTTTCTGCCATCTCAATAACGCGTTTCGGGTGCGTTGATTGACGAGCCGCTTTGCTGAATGGCACACCATTCACGGAACACGCGTGTCGCGGCATTGCGCTCCAGTTCACGGGTAAGGACCCCGGGGAAGCTAGATCATTCCTTCTAGCCGCACATAGCTTGCTTCCATTCCGCGTTCCATGCCTGTCGCAAGCATGGCCGCACGCGTTTGAGCATCGGGCAGCGTCATTCGCATCGTCATCAACGTGCCCGTGCCTTCAGCATCGAATCTCGTTTCAACATGGTTGTCTGGCGTAGGATCCGGTAGGTGCAACCGCTCGACATGAACAATCCTGTTGTAAGGCTCAAGTTCCAGATACTCACCGGTAAGATGGAATCCATCGCCTTTGCCATTCGTCCACTCGTAACGGATCTTGCCGCCTCGTTTCGCCTCATTGATGCAGACGGGCATCGTCCAACCTTCTGGACCGAGCAACCATTGCTGGATTAATTTCGGATCCGTGTGCGCGCTATACACGGCCTCAGGAGGCGCAGAGAAGCGCCTTGTCACCACTACGTGTGTATCGCCTTCCGTCTTCAGCGTCATTTTGCTCATCGCGTTTCCTCTTTCTTATGTTGTTGCATCGTGGCCAGAACTTTATCCAGCCGGTCATAGTTTTTCTCGAGGGCTTTTCGCAGCATTGAAAGCCATTGGTCCATCGCTTGAATACCGGCTTTGGCAAGACGACGGGGGCGCTTCGTGCCCTCGACGCGACGAACAATGAGCCCCGCATCTTCGAGCACCTTGAGGTGTTGGGAGATTGCTGGCTGCGTCATCTCGAACGGCTCCGCCAATTCCATCACTGTCGCCTCTCCTTCGGCGAGCCGAGCAAGAATCGCGCGACGCGTCGGGTCGGCCAAAGCAGAGAAGGCGGAATCGAGGCTCAGAACTGGCGTCATATAAGTATTATCTTATATAAGGTAAGACTTATAGTCAAGGAAAAAGATGTGCGTAACTCGTTCGCAGGGCGCATGGGCGACACCCTGGGAGCAAACTCGGAAAAGACCTTGAGGCGGCAGAAAAACATCCAACTGGCGGCGTCGCATATATAAGTTGCCCGGAACAAGTGGCCGGGACTACGATTGCCGCCCAGGCGCCGCCGCAGCAAGAAATTCGCAGAAAGGAGGCTCCTTGTGATGTTCAGTTACGGACCCGGCCGCACGTTCCTGTTGGCCGGAATCTTACTGTGCGCTGCCGCCACTTGCCCGGCACAATCTGGAACAACATCCAGTCCGAGCACTCCGGGCCAGGCCATTCCTGGAACAGGTGGAGTAAGCCCCTTCGCAGGCAGCGTGCCGGAAAAGCTCGTTCCGGGAGTGCTGCCGCTATCGTTGCAGGGCGCAATCGACCGCGGACTCAAACAAAATCTCGGAGTCTTGCTTTCGAATGCGGATATTCGCTCGTCTCGCGGACAGCGCTGGCAACAATTGAGCGCTCTCTTGCCGCATGTGAACGCTGCACCATACGCGGCCGCTTCGGAAATTAATCTCGGCGAACTCGGTCTGAGCAGTTTTGGAGGAGTGCAAATTCCGCCCTCCGTCGGCCCTTTCTCGTATTTTGACGCACGCGTGGCCGTGACGCAGACTCTGTTTGACTGGAAGGCGATCAGTGCCATTCGTGCTTCCCGTCAGAGCGTGAAGTCCGCAGAATATTCCTACAAAGACGCTCGTGACCTGGTTGTGCTCGCCGTGGGCTATACCTACTTACAGGCCATCGCCGACGAGGCCCGCATCGAAACCGCGGAAGCGCAGGTCAAGACCGCCCAGGCACTCTACGATCAAGCTTCGGACCAGGTGAACGCAGGCACGTCACCGGCGATCGACGGGCTTCGTGCCAAGGTAGAGCTGCAGACCCGCCAGCAGCAATTGATTCAAGCGCAGAACACGTTCGCAATCCAAAAGCTGACGCTAGCACGGGTGATCGGCCTGTCGCCTGGACAGGAATTCGAATTGACAGACAAGTCCCCTTATCAGCCGTTCGAAATCGTCACCGTGGAGGAGGCTTTGAAGCGCGCATACGCTTCACGTTCCGATTATCAGGCGGCCATGACCGATGTACGTGCCGCGGAATTCTCGCGCAAAGCTGCGGTAGCCGGCTATCTGCCGTCGCTCTCCTTCAATGCTGATTACGGCGCCGCAGGCGCGCATCCCAGCACGGCGACGCAAGTATTCGACGTGCGAGGAACTCTTTCGATTCCGATCTTTCAGGGAGGTAGCGTCCACGGCGATGTTTTACAGGCCAATGCGAAGCTTGCTCAGAGCCGCGAACGCCTCGACAACCTACGCGCGCAGATTGATGCTGATGTTCGAACCGCGTTGCTGAACCTGCAGTCGTCGGCAGAGCTGGTCAACGTGGCGCGAAGTAACATTACGCTGGCGGAAGAGACTCTTGTCCAGTCCCGCGATCGATTCACCGCGGGTGTCACCGATACCGTGGAAGTGGTGCAATCGCAAGAAGCCGTCGCCAGCGCGCACGAGCAGTACATCTCAAGCCTCTACAGTTATAATTTTGCAAAAATTTCCCTGGCTCGCGCCATCGGCGTCGCTGAAAACGGCGTCCGAGAATACTTCAAGGAAAAATGAACATGGCGGACGAAAACCCAGCCCGCTCGGTTCCTCCCGCGGCGAAAGAGTCACCGATCGAACCGTCGCCGGTGACCGACACCGTGTATACCGCGCCATCCTACCGCGGTCCGAAACGCCGAAGAACCTTGGTTATTCTGATCGGCGTTGTGGCGCTGCTTGTTGGCGGCGTTTTTTTGTGGCGCTACTTTAACAGCTATGAATCAACCGACGATGCCCAGGCGGACGTTCACCTCTATCCAGTCAGCGCGCGTATTTCCGGCTACGTTGTGCGCGTTAACGTGGAAGACAACCAGTGGGTGCAGAAAGGCACGGTGTTGGTGGAGATCGACCCCAAGGATTACGAGGTCGCGGTCGCGCAGGCGCAAGCTAATCTTTCTAACGCCGAAGCCACAGCCCAATCTCTGAATGTCACTGTGCCGATCACCACAATTAACACCACCAGCCAACTGAAGTTCACCGCCTCCGATATCGAAAATGCACAAGCTGGAATCATCGCCGCTCAGAGACAACTGACCGCCGCGCATGCCCAACTGGACGAAGCGGAGGCCAACAATGTGCGCGCTCAAGACGATCTCCGCCGCTACAAGTTGCTGGTGGACAAACGCGAAGTGGCCGAGCAGATCTATGACCAGGCGTTGGCCAGCGCCAAATCCAGCACCGCTTCGGTAGCGGCGGCACGCGCGAACGAGTCTGCCACGGAACAATTTGTGCAACAGGCCCAGAGCCGCCTGGCGCAGGCACAGGCCAATCACCAATCCGCGGAAACTGGACCGCAGCAGGTGTCGTCCACGCGGTCTCGCGTTCGTGCGGCGATCGCCGATGTCGAGCAAAAGCGAGCGCTCCTCGAGCAGGCCCAGCTGAACCTTCAATACACCAAGATCGTTGCGCCGGTATCGGGCGCGGTGAATAAAACAGTTGTCGTCGGGCTCAACATTCAACCGGGACAGCAACTCCTCACCGTGGTGCCGCTCGATGAAGTCTGGGTCACCGCCAATTTCAAAGAGACTCAGCTGCGGCGCATGCGAGTTGGACAGCGGGCGGAAATCCATGTTGATTCGTCGGGCAAAACCCTGAAGGGCCATGTAGACAGCATTGCTGGCGCAACCGGCCCGCTCTTCAGTTTGCTTCCGCCGGAGAATGCCACCGGCAACTACGTGAAAATTGTGCAGAGGATTCCGGTAAAAATCGTCCTCGATCAGGGCGAAAACCGGGATCATCAACTTCGGCCCGGCATGAATGTCGTGCCAGACGTATATCTCCAATGAGTTCCTCTGCTCTCACAATCGATCAGGATGTTTGGCGCCCTAAATTCAATCCGTGGCTCATCGCTGTGGTCGTCGCGCTGGCCGCGTTCATGGAGGTACTCGACACTAGCATCGCCAACGTGGCGCTGCCGTACATGGCCGGCAATCTGGGAGCGAGCAACGATCAGAGCACCTGGGTTCTGACCTCGTATCTGGTCTCAAATGCCATCATTCTGCCAATCAGCGGTTGGCTCGCGGGCGCGTTGGGTCGCAAGCGTTTTTTCATGGCCTGTCTCGGTGTGTTTACGGTGAGTTCTTTGCTCTGCGGCTTGGCGCCCAGTCTCGGGCTTCTGCTTTTGTTCCGCATACTGCAAGGGGCAGGCGGAGGAGGATTGCAGCCGATGGCTCAGGCCATTCTTGCAGACACCTTTCCCCCGCAACAACGAGGTCTGGCCTTTGCGTTGTACGGCATCACGGCCATTATGGCGCCGACGATCGGACCAACACTCGGCGGCTGGATTACCTTCAATTACTCGTGGCGGTGGATCTTTTTTATTAATCTCCCAGTTGGACTTATCACATGGTTTCTGGTGAGGCGCGTTGTCGAGGACCCGCCTTATGTAGCTCGGCTCAAATCCGCCGGCGTCAAGTTGGATTACATCGGCATAGCTCTTCTGACTCTAGGAGTTGGAGCGCTGCAAGTGCTGCTTGACAAGGGCCAGGAGGACGATTGGTTCGGGTCCCGTTTCATTACGACTTTGATCATCATGGCGACCGTTTGCCTGATTTCGCTGGTGATCTGGGAGTGGTTTCAAAAGGCTCCCATCATTGACGTTCGCATGTTCAAGAGTTTCAACTTCGCCAGCTCGAGCCTGATGATGTTCGTCCTGGGAATCCTGTTGTTCAGCAGCCTGGTGCTGATGCCGCAATTCCTCCAGACGCTTCTGGGATACACCTCGCAACTGGCCGGACTCGCGCTCTCCGCCGGGGGCCTTGTTTTGCTGTTTGAGATGCCGATCATGGGGAAACTGACAACGAAGTTCCAGGCGCGCTATCTGATCGCTTTCGGATGGCTGGCCTTGTCAGTTGCGATGTTCTATTCCACAAAGCGGATTGACTTGCAGATTAGCTTCAGTGCCGCCACGCTGTTGCGCATCGCCCAAGTGATTGGTTTGGGGTTTCTGTTTGTGCCGATAACCCTCGTGGCTTACATCGGAATTTCGCCGGAGAAGAATAATGCCGTAGCCGGTATCGTCAATTTCATGCGCAATATGGGCAGCAGTGTGGGAACCTCGCTCGTCACCACCTTGATTGCCCGCCGATCGCAATTCCACCAAGCCAGGCTCGTCGAGTACGCCAGACCCGACAATCCTAATTTCCAGAATGCGGCAAACGGCCTGGCGCAGCACATCGCTAACTCGGGAGTAAGCCCGCATGACGCGCACGTCGTTGCGATTGCCAGGATCTACCAGAACTTGCAAGCGCAGGCGGCCAGCTTGGCCTATGTAGATGTTTTTATGGTCCTTGCAGTGGGCGCCGCGATCATGTTCTGTCTATCGTTTGCTTTAAAGAAGAATGATCCTGGTGGCGGCGCGGTAGTGGAGGTTGGTTAAGCGAAGCGGATGAAAGAGTGGAATAATGTATTGGAACAACAAAGTGGAATAATGAAGTGGTGTGAGCTACGCAAAGCAGCGAAGTTTGCATGGCTGGCACAGGAAATTCATGATCAAAATTGTCACAATCGAACGGGAATACGGAAGTGGCGGAGGCGAAATCGCGCAAATGCTTTCGACGCAACTGGGTTGGAAGCTTTGGGATCAGTTGTTGACCGAGGAGATTGCCAGGCTTGCGAATTGTCCTAAAGCCGTCGTCGAGGTTCGCGAGGAACGCACAGATCCACTCTACTACCGACTCTTCAAATCCTTTTTGCGCGGGAGTTATGAAGGCAGCCTCAATGCACACAAATTGAACGTAGTGGACAGCGAAACCATTTTGAAGATTACAGAACGAGTCGTTCAGCACGCAGCGAAGACCGGGAACTCCGTCATCGTCGGAAGGGGGTCCCAGCATTTTCTCAGGAACCGCCCAGATACGCTGCGTGTGTTTCTTTACGCTCCGAGAGAGGATAAAGTGCGGCGCCTGTTGGCTCGTGGCAAGAGCGAGAAGGAAGCCTGGGAGCTCGTGGATACCGTAGACCGCGAGCGCGTGGATTTCATCCAGAAGTATTTCCGCGTCGAATGGCCTGATCGCGCCATTTACCACACCATGATCAATACCGCGATTGGCGATGCGGCCGTCGTTCACATGATTCTGGATTTCATAAAAACCATCGATACAAAAGTCATTACGTAAGTGCGCCTGCAATCCCGCTGTTCGTAAATTCCTTCCGAGAGAAGAATACACGTTCTTTCGCGGGATCAATGTCCTGGAACGGGCACGCATTCCAGCACAGACTCGGTACGCTCAGCCACCTTGGCGCATTGACATAGTGGTTGCCAAGCACGATCTAAACAGACCGAATGCTCCTGCTCTCAGAGATTTTTCAAGAGGAACCTGCTTAATTACCTTTGAGATGAGTTGTGGCTCGATTTCGCTAGACTCCGGCAATTGCGATGAAGGGTTGAGGGCCCATCCCCATCGGAGTTCGCTTGCTTCCTTTTTTGATTCACCGGTGCCTGTGCTAGCTTGGTCTGCTGCTCGTATTTCACATGGTCCGGCGTGTCAGATGCCGACGTACCAGGCGTAACCTGCCTCTGAAGCCGCAGAGCCGACGCCCTTGCCAAACTTTTTCAGACTGTCCGTGACCGTCAGGCGAGTGATGAATTTTACGTTCTTGTAGCCGAGTTGGCGAGGGAGCCGCATGCGAAGCGGCCCACCGTGGGCCACCGGAAGCTCATTGCCATTCATTCCGTAACAGAGAAACGTCTGCGGATGCAGAACATCGGCCATATCTATGCTGTCCCACGTATCGGGTTCCATCGAGACGTATACAACATATCTGGCTTGCGGGTGAACCCCCACGAGATGCAAGACATGAGAGAGAGGCACGCCGATCCACTCGGCTATGTAGGACCAGCCTTCTTCACAGACGAGTTCGGTAATGTGACTGCGAGACGGATAGCTCTTGAGCTCGCTTATCGAAAACGACGCAGGCTGAGCGACCATGCCATCGACGGAGAGCCGCCACTCCGCGAAACCTCCGGCCTGAAGACGCTTAAAGTCTTCCGTGAGGGGCGCGAGCTCGTTGGGAAATGGACGCGGCGAAATCTGACTGCGCGGGAATTCGCGTGCCAATGAATGACGCGTCAGCAGCCGCTGCGAAGCAAAGGTCAGCGTCTCGCCGAGGCCATAGATTCCGCCGTGATCGGGAGGCACCAATCCATACTTCTGCGCAAGACGCGCTGCCACTGCTAACCCCGATGCACCCGCCGTGGCCGCGAGCCCAGTTAAGATCAGTTTTCGGCGTGAAAGGTCGATCATGTGCGCTCCTTGCGTGCAGCGGTACGGCCCGTGATCATCGCGCCTGTGCGGCTCCTGAATCCGGCAAGACAAACCATCGCGACATGAACAAGCAGGAACAGCACAAGAGCGACAGAGACAAAGAAGTGAATCGTGCGCGCCGATTGGCGGCCACCGAGCAGAGTAACTGAGGCCGGAAAGGCGGAGATAAACGCGGGCGACAGCGCCAAGCCTGTCCAGATGACCATTGGGAAGAGAACGAAAATCACAAAGACATAAGTGAGGCGCTGAAGCACGTTGTACGAGGAGGCCTCTGCCTCACTCGGCCGTTCAAAACGCAACGGTTTTGCGATTGAGGTCGAGAGCGCCCGCCAGGAAAGATCGGGCCTGCTGGGGAGCAAGTCTTTCCGGAAATGCCCTGTAAACAGACCGGAGATTGCATACAGCAAGCCTGTAAGCACCGCAATCCAGGCAGCTTCAAAGTGCAGCGCGCGACTCCAGCCGTTCTGGTCTGGCAGCACGTACCCGTAACCAGTCGGCACCAGTGCTCTCGAGGAAGGGATGTGCAGTTGGAACAACGGAGTAGTCAACACGTTGCCGGTTTCGCCCCAGTAGAAGCGAGGGTGAGAGATCAGAATTTCCACACCGGTGAGGAGCAGGGCGAAAAAGCAGAGAGTTATGATCCAGTGAGTGACGCGGACGAGGACAGAGTGCCTCGGCGGAAGCGTTGTGACTGGGGCGGTCGAAACAGAGCTTGATATGCAATCTTCCACCGGTACCTGCGCGGATTTCAGTGTCTCCATTTTTGGCCTCCGGTCGGCCCTCCGACTTGCCTCGACAGGATGGGTGTTACCCTACCACCCTATAGGAACTGAGACGACAAATCACGGCACCTCGTTATCTACTACATACTAAAGCGAGTCTACTACACAATGCGTTTTCTTTGCAATTAGACGCGGCAGGGTCACGTCAGCACCCAGGCTGCAGAGCCGACAATCGATGCGTATAGCAGGTGAAC
>Ga0207646_10002243_pt1 | contig 23027 bp, 20 predicted proteins | sample KBSK5502metaG_FD_184343 | JGI IMG/M metagenome (GOLD analysis project Ga0207646, IMG submission 184343) | Corn, switchgrass and miscanthus rhizosphere microbial communities from Kellogg Biological Station, Michigan, USA - KBS K5-50-2 metaG... | ecosystem: Host-associated > Plants > Roots >... | reverse complement strand
CTGGGCCATCGCCCTCAACCCCGACGGCACCACCACCCTGACCAGCCCCGCCGGCCGCACCCTGCACAGCCACGGCCCGCCCACCGCCGCCGCCTGACGCGCGGCCGACGTGATGGCCGCGGGGTCATCCGACCCGCCGCAGCAGCGCGATGAAGATCGCGTCAGTGCCGTGCCGGTGCGGCCAGAACTGCGCGCACCGCTCATGGGGTTCTGGGCAGCTGAGCTCAGGAACCTCGGCAAGCAGCGAAGGCGCATCGACCAGCCGCACGTCGTCACGGCGCGCCAGCACGTCGTCAAGGACGCCGGTGGTCTCCGCCAGGTGCGGCGAGCAGGTCACGTAGCCGACCACGCCGCCTCGCCTGGTTGCCTCGATCGCCGATGTCAGCAGCGATCGCTGGAGGCGGCCGAGCGCTTCGATGTCCTTCCCGCCTCGCCGCCACCTCGCCTCCGGCCGGCGCCGCAGGCTGCCGAGGCCCGAGCAGGGCACGTCGGCGAGCACTCGGTCGAACACCGCAGGCCGCCAGGCAGGCGCGGTCCCGTCCGCGGTCAGCGCGCGCGCCCGGCCGGTGCCCGCCAGGGCCCTGGCGGCCAGGCCGGCCCGGTGCTCATGCGCGTCGGCGGCGACCAGCACCGCGCCACGGGCGGCGGCCATCCCGGCCAGCAGCCTGGCCTTTCCGCCAGGGCCTGCGCACAGGTCCAGCCACGCCCGGTCCTGCCCGCTGGTGTCCGCGCGGGCGAGCGCGAGCACGGCGAGCTGGCTGGCCTCGTCCTGCACGCCGGCGCGGCCGGCGGCGACGGCCCGGATCGCACCGGGGTCACCGTGCTCAAGGTAGCCGCCGAACGGCGACCACCTCGCGGCGACGGCACCGTCCGCCAGCAGCTCGCCGACGTCGGCCAGGCCGGGAACGGCCGCCAGGGTCACGGCCGGACGCTGCTGGTCGGCGGCCAGGGCAGACTCCGTCTGCAGCAGGCCGCCGCGGGGGGTGCCGCCGCGAGGGCTGCCAGCGTCCGGCGGCAGCACGCCGTCCGTTCCCTCGCCAAGCGCCTCCGCCAGCGCGGTCACGATCCAGCGCGGATGGCTGTACCTGACCGACAGGTGCCCGGCCGGATCGGCCGACCGGTCGGGCGCAACCACGGCAATCCAGGACTCCATGTCCCGCAGCGCCACCCGGCGCAGGACGGCGTTCACGAACCCGGATGGCCTCCTGCCCGCTATCTCGACGGCGAGGTTGACGGACGTCGCCACCGCCGCGTACGGCGCGATCCGCATGCCAAGCAGCTGGTGAGCGCCCAGCCTGAGTACCTCGAGCACCGGCGGGTCGATCCGAGCGAGCTCTCGGTCGGCGCAGGTGCCGATCACCGCGTCGTAGCACGAGCGGTTGCGCAACGTGCCGTACACCAGTTCCGTAGCGAGGGCGGCGTCGGTACCGCGCAAGCCGCGCTTGCGGAGCGCGGCGGCGAGCAGCAGGTTGGCGTAGGCGTCCCTGCTGGTGACCGCGGCGAGCACGTCGAACGCCGCCCGCCGCGCCTGGTCAGCCGGGCGTCCAGCGGCCCTGCCCATGTCAGGCGAGCACCACCCGGCTGCTCCTGATGCCGCGGAGCCACTCGGCCGCGGTCATCCTGCGCTTTCCCGCGGGCTGCACGTCACCGAGGGCAACCTGCGCGCTTCCCGTCCCGGCGAGCACCTGCCCGCGATCGACCATCATCTCGCCGGGCGTCAGGGCGGGCCTGCCGACGTCGTCGCGGCCAGGCATGCTGACGGGCCCGAGCTTGACGGTCGCGCCGTTCAGCGTGGTCCAGGCACCTGGTGCGGGCGTGCACGCCCTGATCAGCCGGTCGACGGCCAGCGCGGGCGCCGTCCAGTCGACCCTCGCGTCGGCGCGGCCGATCTTGGGAGCGTGGCTGATCCCGTCCCGCGGCTGGGGCCGGGCCCCGAGCCCGCCGGCCTCGATCCCGTCCATCGTTGCCACGAGCAGGTCGGCGCCCGAGACCGCCAGCCTGGCGAGCAGGTCACCAGCCGTGTCCGATGGCTTCACCACCTCGGTCACTACGCCGAACACCGGTCCGGCATCGAGCTCGGGTACCAGCAGGAAGGTGGACGCGCCCGTGACCTCGTCGCCGTGCAGGATCGCGTGCTGGACGGGCGCCGCGCCGCGCCAGGCTGGCAGCAGGGAGAAATGCAGGTTGACCCATCCCTGCCGCGGGATGCGCAGGGCAGCGCCGGGGATCAGCGCCCCGTAGGCGGTGACCGGGCAGCAGTCGGGGGCGATCTCGTCCAGCCTGGCCAGGAAGTCAGGATCGGCCGGTCGCCCGGGCTGCAGCACCTCAAGGCCGGCCTGCCTGGCCCGCTCGGCCACGGGGCTCGCGGCTAGCCGCTGCCCGCGCCCAGCAGGCGCATCCGGCCTGGTCACCACGGCGACGACGGTGTGCCGCGAGCCGATCAGCGCCTCAAGCGACGGCACGGCCGCCTGCGGAGTGCCCGCGAACACCAGGCGCATCTGCTACAGCGCCTGACCGCGCGTGAGGTGGGGTGAGATCTTCACGGCTGGGACCCGCTCGCCCCACCACTCGGCTGCGCGGATCTCCTTCATCGCGAGCTTGCGCTGTTCCGGGTCGAGCCGGTCGATGAAGAGCACGCCGTCCAGGTGGTCGGTCTCGTGCTGGACGCACCTGGCCAGCATGCCGCTGCCCTCGACGGTGACTGGCTCGCCGTGCATGTTGAACCCCTTGGCCACGACGCCGTACGAGCGCTTGGTCGGGTAGGACAGGCCAGGAAAGGACAAGCAGCCCTCGTCGTCGGTCTCCTCGTCCGTCGACAGGTTGAGGTCTGGGTTGATGAGATGACCGAGCTCGTCGTCGACGAAGTACGTAAACACCCGCAGGCCGACCCCGATCTGCGGCGCGGCTAGCCCGAGGCCAGGAGCGTCCTGCATTGTGTCGGTCAGGTCAGCGACGAGCCTGCGCAGCTCGGCGTCAAAGTCAGTAACCGGCTCGGCCGGCGTGCGGAGCACAGGATCTCCGAACAGGCGGATCGGCTTGATGCTCACCGGCGTTGCCCTCCATCACTCGTGCCGGGTCGGGCGCGGTCTGCGCTGATCCAGTCTACGAATCCGGCGCGCTGGCTGTGGCGCCGCGCACCGTGCCTGCGGCGGTTGCGCGTCGCGGACCTAGTCGGTGGTCGCGGCCGGCGACCGTGCCTTGAACGCCGCCTTCCGCGCTGCCCTCGCCACGGCCGGATCGGGATGATGATCACTGAGCGCCGTCAGGAAGCTGGTCACTCCCGGATGGCGGACCTGCCAGAGTTTCGCCACGATCTCGGCCTGGTCATCGGCCGGCAGGTCAGGCAGCAGCTCGGCGACGACGTCCGAGGCATTCGCCTCCTCGAGCAGGCCGGCTCCGAGGTCGACGAGCAGCCACGTCCTGTCCGCGGGGTCGAGCTGTACTTCCTCGCCGTGCTCGATCAGCCACACCGCCGCGTGCGCCCGCAGCAGCGGGCTGCCGAGCGCGGTCCTGACATGGTCGATGGCCGGCAACCCGATCCTGTCGAGCACGGCGAACGCCGCCCCGCGCTGGCCGGGCGAACCGCTTGCCGCCGCGTCAATCAGCTCGGCGGCCGCCGCGGCCGCATCGCGCACCTGCAGCCACGCCGTGATCTCGGACTCTCCGTCCTCCGCGTCGCAGTTGGCCAGCGCCGCGAGCAGGCCGAGCGCGCCGACCCTGCGGGCCGCGCCGAGCACCGGCACATGCCAGCCCTGGGCGCGAAGCCTGCGGTGCACGCCCCAGGTTCCAAGCGGCGAGAGCGCGACGGTCAGGCTCAGGTCGCCGTCCTCGGTGCCGAGCTCGACCACGCCGAGATCGGCCAGCGTCTCGAGTGCCAGCGACAGCGCCGCGCCCTGTTCTGGCCGCTCTCTGGTGGCCTGGCCGGCGTTCGGGTCAAGCGGATCAAGCGGTGGCTGCGCGGGCTGGCCGCCCTCCAGGCGAGCGCCGGCCGCTGCCGCGTACGCGTCGAACAGCCCGTCCATCCCGACCGGGCCGCCCACCGTGTACAGCGCGGTCGCGATGCCGTCGAGTTCCTCAGAGTCCAGCACCACGGCCAGCGCCGCGTCCCAGACCTGCAAGACGGTATCGGTCTCGCCGCTGGCGAGCACCGCCGCGAGATCGCCCTGCGCGCCCAGCGGCCCGTCCACGTCCCCAGCCGCGGCGACCACCAGCCATGCCGCGGCGACCTCGCGGGGCGCCAGGTCAAGCGCGGACGCCGCGGCCGTCACATCCGCCGGCCCGAGCTCGCCCGCCGCGGCGACGTGGGCGCGCCGGGCTGCCCAGTTGGCGAGATCTCGCGCGGCCCGCAGCAGCGGCGCCACCCGCGCCATCCCGGCCAGTTCGTCGCGAGGAGCCAGCCGGACAGAGGGGAGCCCGCGGCGCTCGATCGCGCTCACCTGGTCACCGCGCATGAGGCCGGCCACCTGCGCTGCAACGATCCTGTCCTGGCGCCGCCCGTCGTCGGGCGGTGCGCCCGGCCTTTGCCGTGAACGTGCCACCCAAGCACCTTACGGCCTCCGCGGCGCGGCGTCAGATCAGCTCGGCCGGGTCGAGGTGAAGTCGGATGACTCCCTCGCTCTTCCGTGCAGTGCGTTCTGCCAGCGCTGCCCGCAACGCGACCGCGAGCGCCGTACCGTCCGCCGAGGGCGCTCTGACCAGGTAGCGCGCTGTTTCGCCGCTCGCGCCGGCCGGCTCGCCGTACACGGCTGGAACGGGCCCGAGCACGTCGGCGTCCGACGGCAGGACGACTGTGCCGACAAGCTCGCGCACGGCATCGGGCGGGCCAGTCAGCACCGCCATCCTGAACGCCGGAGGAAAGCGCAGCTCCTCCCGCTCGGCGAGTTCCCGGTCCGCGTGAGTGCCGGCGTCCCACCGGATTAGGGCCTGCACGGCCGGGAGGCTCGGGTCCGCCGCCATCACGACCATGCCCCCGGCGCGCCATGGGCGCACCATCGCCGCCGCGTTCATCCAGCGCCGCAGTGCCTCCTCAGCGGCGCGCAGGCTTGGCCTGGCGAGCAGTGCCCAGCTGTCGAGCAGGACCGCCGCCGCGTAGCCGCCAGGGGCGCGCGGCTCGGCGCCCGGCGTCGCGATCACGATCGCCGCCGACCCAGGCACCGCGGCCAGCACCCGCGACCCGCTTGACGTCCGCACCGGGACCCCAGGGAAGGCCCGGCTGAGCTCCTCGGCAGTCCGCTGCTCCCCGGTGACCACGGCCCGGACTCCCGGGCGGCCGCATCTGGCGCAGGCCTGCTCGTGCGGTACTCCGCACCAGCCGCACCGCAACGGCTGACCCGGCCCGGCCAGGGCGACAGGACCAGCGCACGCTCCGCAGCGAGTCCGCGCGCCGCAATGCTGGCACGCCACCGCGGCGAGGTATCCCCTGCGCGGAACCTGGAACAGCACGGGGCCGGCGGCGAGCGCCTCCCTGGCCGTCCGCAGCGCCAGGCTCGGCAGGCGTGCGCTGCGTGCGGCTTCGTCTCGCGCCAGCTCGGCGTCCTCGCCAGCGATCCTGACCATCGGGGCGTGCGCGCGCACGACGTGCCGGTCGGCAGCCAGCGGCTTCGCCCAGCCGGACGCCAGCAGCTGCGCGGCCTCGGCAGTCCTGGAGAAGCCTCCAATCAGTGCCGCCGCGCCGCAGCGGTGCGCCCGCAGCACCAGCACGTCCCTGGCATGCGGATACGGGGACCTCGGCTCGGAGTGCAGGTCGTCGCCGTCGTCCCAGATGACGACCAGGCCGAGACTCGTCACCGGCGCGAACGCCGCAGAGCGCGTGCCGACCACAACGTTGACCTGGCCGCGAAGCACCGCGAGCCATCGCCGGTACCGCTCGGCCGGGCCGAGCTGAGCGGACAGGCTGACGTGCGCCCCGCTGCCGAGCTCGGCGGTCAGCGCCGCATCGACGAGGTCGAGATCCTTGGCGTCGGGGACGACGGCCACGGCGCCGCGCCCTGCAGCTGTCGCGGCGGCCACCGCGGCAGCGATTTCGGACGGCCAGTCCGGTCCCGGCAGCGCGGACCACACCGCCCGCGGGCCGCGGCCGCCCTCGAGCGCCACGAGGAAGGCGCTCCCGTTGCGATAGCGGTCCCAGCGGCCCGGGCGCCCCTCGCGGGGGGTCCGGGGGGTCGCCCCCCCGACCAGCACCGAGCGGCCGGCCCAGGTGCCCGCCGCCTCAGCCGCCGGCGGCTCTCGCTCGGCCGCTTCCGCGACCTGGTCCGCGCTTGCAGACGGCACCGCCTCGGCGGCGGCGTGCCTGGGCGGAATCGCCAGCCGCAGTACGTCGGCGAGCGTTCCGCCGTACCTGTCGGCGACCGCCCGGGCCAGCCCGGCGATCTCCCTGGTCAGCACCGGCTCGGGCGAGAGCACCCGCTCGAGGAAGGAGAGCCGGCCGGCGTGCTCGCTCGCGTCGGCCCGCTCGACCAGGAACCCCCCGGTGAGGCGTCCGGCGAACCTGACCCGCACTCGGCATCCGGGCACGGCGGCCGCCGCCAGCGGCTCGGGCACCAGGTAGTCGAACAGCCGGTCCAGGTGCGGCAGCGGCACGTCGACGGCCACCTTGGCGACAGGCAACTCGGCCGCGGCAGCCCGCACGGCACCCGGCCTGGCCCGCCGCCTCGACGCCTGCCTGGCGCGCGGTCGCGCCGGATCGGCGAGCCCGGCGTCGCGCCGGCCGCCCGCGAGCGTCACAGCCCGGCGGCCGCCCGCAGCGTGTCAACCTTGTCGGTGCGCTCCCACGCGAAGTCGGGCTCTTCCCGGCCGAAGTGCCCGTAGCTGGCGGTCTGCGCGTAGATCGGCCGCAGCAGCTCCAGGTCCCTGATAATCGCGGCCGGCCGCAGGTCGAACACCGCGAGGACCGCATCCTGGATCCGCTCGAGCGGAACCTGCTCGGTGCCGAAGCACTCCACGAACAGCCCGACCGGCTTCGCCTTGCCGATCGCGTAGGCGACCTGTGTCTCGCACCGGTCCGCGAGGCCCGCCGCGACGACGTTCTTCGCCGCCCAGCGCATGGCGTAGGCCGCGCTCCTGTCCACCTTGGACGGGTCCTTGCCGGAGAATGCCCCGCCGCCGTGCCTGGCCATGCCGCCGTAAGTGTCGATAATGATCTTGCGTCCAGTCAGGCCGGCATCGCCCATCGGGCCGCCGACCTCGAACCGGCCTGTCGGGTTGACGAGCAGCCGGTAGTTCGTCTTGTCCAGCTCAAGTGAGGCCAGGACCGGCTCGACCACCCGCTCCCTGATGTCCGGCATTAGCAGCGCCTTCAGGTCGATGGCCGGGGCGTGCTGGGTCGAGATCACGATCGTGTCGAGCCTGACCGGCTGGCTGCCCGCGTACTCGATCGTGACCTGCGTCTTGCCGTCCGGCCGGATGTAGGGAATCTCCCCGCCGTGCCTGACCTCGGCCAGCCGCCGCGAGAGCCGGTGCGCCAGCATGATCGGAAGCGGCATCAGCTCGGGCGTCTCCCGGCAGGCGTAGCCGAACATCAGGCCCTGGTCGCCCGCGCCCTGCCGGTCAAGTTCGTCGTCTCCCTCGCCTTCGCGGTGCTCGAACGCGTACATGACGCCCTGGGCAATGTCGGGTGACTGGGAGCCGATAGACACCGAGACGCCGCAGGACGCGCCGTCGTAGCCCTTGGCCGACGAGTCGTATCCGATCTCCAGGATCTTGTCCCTGATCAAGCCGGGGATGTCGACGTAGGTGGCGGTCGTGACCTCCCCCGCGACGTGCACCTGACCGGTGGTGATCAGCGTCTCGACCGCCACCCGGCTGTGCGGGTCGCCCTTGAGCATGGCGTCGAGTATCGTGTCGCTGATCTGATCGGCCATCTTGTCCGGATGACCTTCGGTAACCGATTCCGACGTGAACAGGCGACGAGCCACTGGGCACCTTTCTCGTTCAGCGGGGTCTCGCCGAAGTGTAGCCGGGCCAGTGCGCGCTGGCGGCCTGGTCAGCGCAGCCGCGCAACGACGTGATCCCAGACGGCCTCGGCCAGGGTTTCCTTTGGCCCGCGCGGCACGCTGGTTCGCTGGCCGTCCGCCGCGAGGATCTCCGCCTCGTTGTCGGCCGTGCCGAACGCCAGGCCGCCGCCGACCCGGTTGACCACGAGCAGGTCGCAACCTTTGGCGGCGAGCTTGGCCTGCCCGTTGGCGATCACGTTCTCGGTCTCGGCGGCGAAGCCGACGATCACCTGGCCCGGCCGCCGCCGGATAGTGGACAGCTCGCGCAGCACGTCCGGGTTCTCTGCGAGCGGGATCGGGTCGGGCGCGGCGCAGGACTTCTTCAGCTTGACGTCGCTCCTGGTCGCGGGGCGGTAATCGGCGACGGCGGCCGCCATCACCACCGCGTCCGCAGCCGCGGCGGCCTCGGCCGCGGCGTCGCGCAACTCGCACGCCGACGTCACCCTGACCACTCGGACTCCCGCCGGATCCGCCAGCGCGGTGTTGGCCGCGATCAGCGTGACCTCGGCGCCGCGGGCCGCCGCGGTCCTCGCCAGCGCGTAGCCCTGCAGGCCCGATGACCAGTTCCCGATGAACCTGACCGGGTCGATCTCCTCCCTCGTCCCTCCGGCGGAGATGACCACGCGCCGGCCGGCCAGGTCGGCCGGCAAGCCGGCCGATCCCCTGGCGAGCACCCGGACGGCGACCTGGTAGAGCTCGGCGGGCTCAGGCAGGCGGCCCGGCCCTGAGTCACTGCCGGTGAGCCGCCCGGTCGCGGGCTCGAGCACGAGCGCCCCGCGGCTGCGCAGCATGGCGACATTCGCCACCGTCGCCGGATGCTGCCACATCTCGGTGTGCATGGCGGGCGCGTAGACCACCGGGCAGCGCGCAGTCAGCAGGACGTTCGACAGCAGGTCAGGGGCAAGGCCGACGGCAGCGCGCGCCAGCAGGTCGGCGGTCGCCGGCGCCACGAACACCAAGTCGGCTTGCTGCCCGATCCTGACGTGCGGAACGCCAGGCACATCTTCGAACGGGCCAGTGGTCACCGGCTCGCCGGACAGCGCCTCCCAAGTGACCGCCCCGACGAAGCGCAGTGCCTCAGGCGTCGGCACCACGCGGACGCCATGACCCGACTCGGTCAGCAGCCTGAGCAGCTCGCAGACCTTGTAAGCGGCAATGCCAGCGCCGACACCGAGGACGATACGCATCGGCGGCCGCCCGCCCGCAGCATCAGTCAGGAGGCCGGGACGTCCACGGACTCGGCCTGGAGCAGGCCCTCGCTGATCTCGCGCAGGGCGATCGACAGCGGCTTCTCCTGCACCCGGGTCTCGACCAGCGGGCCCACGTACTCAAGAAGGCCCTCGCCGAGCTGGGCATAGTACGCGTTGATCTGCCTGGCACGCTTCGATGCCATGATCACCAGGCCATACTTGCTGTCCACCACGTCGAGCAGCTCGTCGATGGGCGGATTGATGATTCCCTCGAGTGCCGGAGTCCCTGCCACCGTCTGCCTTCCAGATCGCACTGCGAAACCGCGGGACGGCCCCCCGGGCCCCCGCGGCCCTTACGTGGCCGGCTGATCAGCCGGCTGGGCCGTCATCAAGGCTACCAGCTGAGCGCGGACGTCTCCGACCGAGGTGTTGACGAGCGTGACGTCGAACTCACTCTCCGCTCTCAGCTCCGTGCGCGCCGCTTCCAGCCGCTGCTCGATCACCTCCACGGGTTCGGTCTCCCTGCCGGTGAGCCTGCGGACGAGTTCCTGCCATGACGGCGGGGCGAGGAACACGAGCAGAGAATCGGGAACCGCGACACGAACCTGCCTGGCGCCGACCACGTCCACTTCAAGCAAGCCCGGTACGCCCGCTCGCAAACGCTCCGCCACTGGCTCCCTGGGCGTGCCATAGTAGTTCCCCGCGAATCGCGCCCACTCGAGCAACCGGCCAGATTCGGCCATTTCCCCGAACTCGCGCTCTCCGACAAAGAAATACTCGCGGCCGTGCTTCTCGCCCGGCCTGGGCCGCCTGGTGGTCACCGAGACCGACAGCCACACCTGTGGGCAGTCGCGCCTGATCGCCTGCACGACTGTGCTCTTGCCGACCCCGGACGGGCCGGACAGTACCGTCAGGCGCGCGGGGACAGGGACTCCGCTGTCCGATCTCGTCGCAGCGCCAAGATCAGCCATGACGCAGTCCCCCCGTCCCCGCGCGTGGTGCCTGACGGACCGATCAGACGTCGCGGAATTCCAGCTCGAGCGCGATCCGCTGGTTGGCACCGAGCCCGCGAACGCGGCGCGACTCGGCGATGCCCAGCCGCTCCATGATCTGCTTGGCGCGAACCTTGCCCACGCCGGGCATGGACTCAAGCAGCGCCGAGACCTTCATCTTGCCTACGACGTCATCGGTCTGACCGTCCTTGAGAACTTCGGGCAGCGTCGTCGAGGCGTGCTTGAGCTTGTTCTTGATCTCAGCGCGCTCCTTGCGAGCCTTGGCGGCCTTCTCGAGAGCAGCGGCCCGCTGTTCGGGGGTCAGTGGAGGAAGAGCCACGCGTGGTCACCTCGGGTTTCGTATCGAAAAACTCTGTTCGCGAGGGGAAACTAGCGAGTTCAGGCCGCTAGGGCAACGCGAACCCCCGTTTATCGCGTCACAATTCATCCATAATCACTTAGTGAGCACGATCAGGTGCCTAGTGTAATCGACGAGCGCGCCGCTGACCAGGAAAGAATGGCCTTGCGTGCGAGCGCAGCCTGCGAGCAGTTTATAGCGGTTCGCCAGTTTCGTTCCGGGGCAGGAATGCCGACCGCCCGCGCGGCCGACCGTCCGCGAGCAGCGCCGTGGCGAGCGCCGCCGCGGCGGCTCCCGGATCGGACGCGCCGGTGATCGGCCGCCCGATCACGAGCAGGTCGGCGCCGTTGCGCAGCGCCTCCTGCGGAGTGGCGACCCTGGCCTGGTCGTGGCTTGCCTCGCCGGCCAGGCGGACGCCAGGCGTGATGAGCGTGACGTCCTGGCCGACCTCGGCCCGTACCGCGGCGACCTCCTGCGGCGAGCAGACCAGTCCGCGCGCCCCGGCGCTGACGGCGAGCGCCGCCAGCCTGAGGACGGCATCCCGCACCCCGCCGGACATCCCGATCTCGCCGAGGTCGCGGTTGCTCAGCGAGGTGAGAACCGTGACGGCCACGATCGTCGTGCCAGGCAGGGCCTGCACGGCCTCCTTGATAGCCGCGGCGCCCGCGGCGGCGTGCACGGTCAGCAGGTCGGGGCGGACCTTCGCGACCGCGCGGGCCGCGCCGGCCACGGTGGCGGGGATGTCGTGCAGCTTCAGGTCGAGGAAGACGTCCACTCCCCTTGGCCCGCGCACCGACGCCACGGCGTCTGGCCCGAACCTCAGGTACAGCTCGAGCCCGACCTTCAGCGTGCTGACGTGCGGCGTCACCAGATCCGCCCAGTATGCGGCGGTATCCAGGTCGGGCGCGTCGAGCGCTACTGCGATCGGGGCGCGGTCGGTCATCTCACTCTCCTTCGGACGCTTGGCCTGGCGAGTGCCTCGCTGCGCGGCACCCGTTACCTGACCGTTCCCATGCTGGGTCCGGCGACGCGCATCTCGTGGGCGAGGCTGATCACCTGGGACAGCCGCTCGATTCCCCGCCTGGCGAGTTCGTCGTCGAGCTCGCGCAGTATCCGAGCGCTCGCCGAGGGGTCGTGGAATATCGCCGTCCCGACGCTGACCATCGACGCCCCGGCCAGCATCAGCTCCAGAGCGTCCCGGCCGGTCACCACGCCGCCCATCCCGATGATCGGCACGTCCGGCAGCGCCTGCCTGACCTGCCAGATGCAGCGCACCGCGACCGGCCTGATCGCCGGGCCCGACAGGCCGCCGGTCAGCCCCGCGAGGACCGGCCGCATCGTGTCGGTGTCGATCACCATCCCGTGCAGCGTGTTGATCAGCGACAGGCCGTCTGCGCCCGCCGACACGCACGCCCGCGCGATCGCCACGATATCGGCGACGTCAGGCGAGAGCTTGGCGAATACCGGGATGTCGTAGCGGGCCCGCGCCCTGACCGCCTCGATAACGGCGCCCGCGTCGACCGGGTCGCAGGCGAACACCTGGCCTCGGTGCTCGACATTCGGGCACGAGATGTTCACCTCGATCGCGGTCACGCCAGCGGCATCGGACAGCCGCGAGGCCAGCTCGGCGTACTCGTCGAGTGTGCTGCCGGCGATCGAGACCACGGCCCTGGCTCCCCTGGACAACAGCCAGGGCAGGTCGCGCTGCAGGAACGCGTCGATGCCAGGCCCTTGCAGTCCGATCGAGTTCAGCATGCCGCTGGCGGTCTCCGCCATCCGCGGGGTCGGGCGGCCTGCCCTGGGCGCCAGCATCACCGATTTGGTCACGATCGCGCCGACCTTGGAGACGTCGACGAACTGGGCAAGTTCCCTGCCCGAGCCCGCGCAGCCCGAGGCGGTCAGGATCGGGTTGGGCAGCTCGACGGTCCCGAGCCTGGTGCGCAGGTCAGGCGCCATGGCTCTGCCTCCGCCCCGGCTGGGCTCCGCGGCGGTGTCCCGGCTGGCCGGACTGCCCAGACGGGCCAGCCTGGCCGGCCTGGCCACGCCTGCCGTCGACGCCGCCGGCGCGCTGGCTGCGCGCGGCCCTCGGCTCCCAGCCGGGAGCGCCGAACGCGTCGAACGGTATCGTCCCCACGTCGTCCCAGCGGACCTGCTCGCCCCGGAACACCGGCCCGTCGACGCAGGACCTGACCATCCGGGTGATCCCGTCGGAGCCGACAATGGGCAGTACGCAGGTCATGCACACCCCGATCCCGCACGCCATCGACTCCTCGACCGCCACCTGGACGGGGATGTCGTACCGCCTGGCCAGCGCGGTCACCTGGCGAAGCATCGCCATCGGCCCGCAGGCGTAGATCACGTCCGTCCGCGCGTCATGGATCACTTGCCCGAGCATGTCCGTGACGATCCCGCGCACCCCGAGCGAGCCGTCGACGGTTGTGATCGTCGCCGAGCGCCCGGTCCGCCTCGCGGTCAGCGCGCCGAACACGCGGTCGCCGCTCGCGGCGCCGAGCAGGAAGTCGACCGAGCAGCGGCGCGCCCGCAGCCGGTCGGCAAGGGCGAACAGCGGCGCGCTGCCGTAACCTCCGCCCACAAGCAGGCAGCTCACCGGGTCCCTCGGCACGGGGAAGGGGCGGCCGAGCGGGCCGGTCATGTCGAGCACGTCCCTGGCGCGGCGCTCGGCGAGCCATCGGGTGCCGCGCCCGGCAACCGCGAACACGAACTCCACGGTGCCGCCGTGGTCCGGCCTGACGTCGTGGACCGAGAACGCGCGGCGGAGGAGCATCGAGGTGTCCTGGCCGCCGACGGCGACGGCCACGAACTGGCCGGGCTTGAACCGCGCCGCGATGCCGGGCGCGACGATCGTGATCGCGTGGTACGCGTCGACCCGGCGCACGGTCAGCACGGTCCCGCGCACCTGCATCGGCCCTGACTCGGTCTCATGCTCGCTCGCGGTCACCCTGGCCTGCTTACCCGGCTGCCCGGCCGCGCACCCGGCCACCCGCCCCGCTGCCCAGCCTGCCGGCCACGACCGACGTGCTCGGCGTGCTCCTGCAGCGACCGCACGCCTACCTCGTTCCTCATGATGGCCTCGATTCCCTGCACGATCGCCGCGAGCCCGGCCATCGTGGTCACGCAGGGCAGCCCGCGGCGCACGGCCGCGGTGCGGATCTCGTAGCCGTCACGCCTCGGCCCTGGCTGGCCCGCCACGCCGAAGGGCGTGTTGACGACGAGATCCACCTGGCCGCCCAGGATCCGGTCGACGATCGTCGGCTCGCCATCCGGGCCCCGGCCGTCGCTGTGCTTACGGACGATCGTGGCACGCACCCCGTTTCGCCGCAGGACCTCCCCGGTGCCGCTGGTCGCCCAGATCTCGAAGCCGAGGTCGGCGAGGCGCTTGACCGGGAAGATCATCGCGCGCTTGTCCTTGCTCGCGATGGAGACGAACGCGCGGCCCTTCACGGGAAGCGCGCCGTACGCGGCCGCCTGGGACTTGGCGAACGCGGTGCCGAACACCTCGTCGATGCCCATGACCTCCCCGGTCGAGCGCATCTCGGGGCCGAGCAGGGTGTCGACGCCCCCGCCGCCTGGCTCGCGGAACCGCCCGAACGGCAGCACCGCCTCCTTCACCGCGATGGGCGCGTCAAGCGGAAGGTTCCCGCCATCGCCCGGCGCCGCCAGCATTCCCTCGGCGCGCAGCCCGGCGATCGTCGCGCCCAGCATGATCCTGGTCGCGGCCTTGGCCAGCGGCACCGCCGTGGCCTTCGACACGAACGGCACCGTGCGTGACGCGCGCGGGTTGGCCTCGAGCACGTAAAGCAGCCCGGCGGCCAGCGCGTACTGGACGTTCAGCAGCCCGCGCACGCCGATGCCGCGCGCGATCGCCTCCGTGGATGCGCGGACAGCGTCGATGTACTCGCGCCCGAGCGTGATCGGCGGCAGCGCGCACGCCGAATCACCCGAGTGGATCCCGGCCTCCTCGATGTGCTCCATGACGCCGCCCAGGTAGAGTTCCTCGCCGTCGAACAGCGCGTCCACGTCGATCTCGATCGCGTCGTCGAGGAACCTGTCGATCAGCACCGGGTGCTCGGGGCTGGCCAGCGTCGCCCGCCGCACGTACTCCTCGAGCGTCGCCTCGTCGTAGACGATCTCCATGCCGCGCCCGCCGAGCACGTACGACGGCCGGACCAGGACCGGGTAGCCGATCTCCGCGGCGACCTCGGCGGCGGCGCGCGCCGACAGGGCGGTGCCGTGGCGCGGCGCGAGCAGCCCGGCCGCGGCGAGCACGGCGCTGAACTCGGCGCGGTCCTCGGCCAGGTGGATGGCCTCCGGCGAGGTGCCGAGTATCGGCACCCCCTCGGACGCCAGCGCGCGGGCCAGCCCGAGCGGAGTCTGCCCGCCCAGCGAGACGATCACGCCTGCCACGTCGCCCGCGGCCTGCTCCGCGGCGACGATCTCCAGTACGTCTTCGAGCGTGAGCGGCTCGAAGTACAGCCGGTCGGAGGTGTCGTAGTCGGTGGAGACGGTCTCGGGGTTGCAGTTCACCATCACGGTCTCGAACCCGGCCTGCGACGCGGCGAAGCTCGCGTGCACGCACGCATAGTCGAACTCGATCCCCTGGCCGATCCGGTTCGGCCCGCTGCCCAGGATGATCACTTTCGGCCTGGCTGACGGCGGGACCTCGGTCAGCTCGTCGTAGCTGGAGTACAGGTACGGCGTGCTGGCCGCGAACTCGGCGGCGCAGGTGTCGACCATGTGATAGACGGGCCGGACGCCGAACTCCCGGCGCATGCCCCTGACCTGCGTCTCGGTCAGGCCGGTGAGCTGGGCGACCTGGCCGTCGGAGAATCCGGCGGCCTTCGCCGCGAGCAGTCCGGCAGGCGTGAGCGAGCCGGCCGTCACCAGTTGTTGAGCCTGTTCTTCGATGCACTTGACCTGCTCGATGAACCAGGGATCGATGCCGCTCGCCGCGGCGAGCTCTGGCACCGTGGCCCCGGCGCGCAGCGCCTGGTGCAGCGTCGAGAGCCTGCCATCGTGCGGCACGGCGCAGCGGGCCACCAGGGCCGCACGATCCCCGGGCGGCCCGCGCCAGTGCAGCGGCGCGGCCGGCTGCTCGAGCGAGCGCAGCGCCTTCTGCAGCGCCTCGGCGAACGAGCGCCCGATCGCCATCGCCTCGCCGACCGACTTCATGTGCGTGGTCAGCACCTGATCGGCGCCCGGGAACTTCTCGAACGCGAACCGCGGTGCCTTGACGACGACGTAGTCCAGGGCGGGCTCGAAGCTGGCCGGGGTGCTCTGCGACAAAGGGCCGACGGTGATGTCGTTGCGGATCTCGTCGAGCGTGTAGCCGATCGCGAGCCTTGCCGCGATCTTGGCGATCGGGAACCCGGTGGCCTTCGAGGCGAGGGCGCTTGACCGGGAGACCCGCGGGTTCAGCTCGATCACGACCATCCGGCCGGTGCGCGGCTCGACGGCGAACTGGATGTTGCACCCGCCGGTGTCCACGCCGACCGCGCGCAGCACGGCGATCGCGAGGTCGCGCATCCGCTGGTACTCGCGGTCGGTCAGCGTCATCGCCGGCGCGACCGTGACCGAGTCACCGGTGTGCACGCCCATCGGGTCGACGTTCTCGATCGAGCAGACCACCACGACGTTGTCGTTGCGATCGCGCATCAGCTCGAGCTCGAACTCCTTCCAGCCGAGTATCGACTCCTCCAGCAGCACCTCGGTGACGGGGCTGGCGTCCAGCCCGTGCCCGGCGGCCCTGCGCAGCTCGGCCTCGCCCGCCGCGATCCCCGAACCCGAGCCGCCGAGCGTGAACGACGGCCGCACGACGACCGGGTAGCCGAGGTCGGCGGCGGCGGCCAGGCAGTCGTCCATCGAGCGGCAGATCGCGCTGCGCGGCACCTCGCCGCCGACACCGGTGACGATCTCCTTGAACGCCCTGCGGTCCTCCCCGGCCCTGATCGCGTCGATGTCGGCGCCGATCAGCTCCACGCCGTAGCCGGGCAGGATGCCGGCCTCGTGCAGCGCGACGGCGGCGTTCAGCGCGGTCTGCCCGCCCAGCGTGGGCAGGATCGCGTCCGGCCGCTCGGCGGCGATCACCTTCTCGAGCACCTCGGGCGTGATCGGCTCGACGTACGTGGCGTCGGCGACCTCGGGATCGGTCATGATCGTCGCAGGATTCGAGTTGACCAGGCTGACCCTGATCCCCTCCTCGCGCAGCACCCGGCAGGCCTGGGTGCCCGAGTAGTCGAACTCGCAGGCCTGGCCGATGACGATCGGACCTGAGCCGATCACCAGCACCGAGTTGATGTCGCCGCGCCTAGGCACGGTGCCTCCTGACCCGCTCCATCAGGTCGCAGAACACTGCGAACAGGCCATTCGCGTCGTGCGGACCTGGCGCGGCCTCGGGGTGATACTGAACGGCGAACGCCGGGGCGGTCAGCAGCCGCAGCCCCTCCACGACGCCGTCGTTCAGGTTCAGGTGGGTCACCTCCGCGGGGCCGAACTCCGTCTCGAACCTGGTCGCGCCGGCGGCATCGCCCGCCGCCGGTTCGCCGGCCGGCATCGCGACGGCGAAGCCGTGGTTGTGGCTGGTGATCTGGACCCTGCCGGTGCGCAGGTCCCGCACGGGCTGGTTGACGCCGCGGTGGCCGAACCTGAGCTTGTACGTGCCGAGACCGAGCGCCCGGCCGAGCACCTGGCTGCCCAGGCAGATGCCGAACACCGGGGTGCCGGCGGCGAGCACGCCGCGCATCGCGTCGACCGCGTACCCGCAGGCCGCCGGGTCGCCCGGGCCGTTGGAGAAGAACACCCCGTCCGGCCCGGCCGCCAGGATCTCCCGCGCCGTGCTGGTCGCGGGCAGCACGTGCACCTCGCAGCCGAGGCGCGCCATCGCGAGCGAGGTGGCGGCCTTGATGACGCGGAACCTGACGGCGGCGCCGGTCGGCGGCGCGACCACGTAAGGCTCGGGCGTCGTCACCTCGCGCGCCAGGTCGGCCCCGGTCATCGGCGGACTGGCGAGTACCCGCCTGGTGAGCTCGGCCGGATCGGCGGTGACCGTGCTGATCGCGGCGCGCATCGCGCCGCGCTGGCGCAGGTGCAACGTCAGCGCCCTGGTGCCGCTGATCGCGATCGCGGTCACTCCGGCCGACCTCAGCTCCTCGTCGAGCGAGCGCACGGCCCGCCAGCTCGAGGCGACCGGGCTCGGGTCGCGGATCACAAAGCCGCTGACCCAGATCCTGCTGGATTCGTTGTCCTCGTCGTTGATTCCGGTGTTGCCGATATGCGGCGCGGTCATCGCGACGATCTGCCGGCAGTATGACGGGTCGGTCAGCGTCTCCTGGTAACCCGTCATCCCGGTGTTGAAGACCGCCTCGCCGAATCCTTCGCCCCCGGCTCCGTAGCCGGTACCGCGGAACGCGGTGCCATCCTCGAGCACGAGCAGTGCGGGGCCGGCAGCGCGCGGAGCGCTCACCTGGCCAGCCTCCCAGCAAGCACCGTCGGCCGGCCTCGCAGGAACGTCGCGAGCACCTGGCCTGGCAGCTTCATTCCCGCGAACGGGGAATTGCGGCTGCGGGAGGCGTGCGCGGCGGGATCGACCGGCGCGATCGGCTCGGGGTCGTAGAGCACCAGGCTGGCGGGCGAGCCTGCAGCGATCGGGCAGCCGTGCCGCTCGTCGCCCAGGCCGGCCTGCCTGGCGCCAATCCGGCCGATCGCGGCGGGCCGCACCGACATCCGGTCGGCGACCCCCGACCAGTCGAGCAGGCCGGTGCCCACCATTGCCTCATGCACCACGCGGAGCGCTGTTTCCAGGCCCGTCATGCCAAACGAGGCCTGCGACCACTCGGTCTCCTTGGACTCAGCCGGGTGCGGTGCATGGTCGGTGGCCACGCAGTCGATGGTCCCGTCGGACAGGCCCGCCCGCAGCGCGGCGACGTCGGCGGCCGTCCGCAGCGGCGGGTTGACCTTGAACACCGGGTCGTAGCCGACCGCGAGCTCATCGGTAAGCAGCAGGTGATGCGGGGTGACCTCCGCCGTCACCTGCCAGCCCTTGGACTTGGCCCAGCGGATGATCTCCACCGAGCCGGCCGTCGACACGTGGCAGACGTGCACGGCCGATCCGACATGCGCGGCGAGCAGGCAGTCGCGCGCGACGATCGCCTCCTCGGCGACCGCCGGCCAGCCCGTCAGCCCGAGACTGGCCGAGATCTCGCCCTCGTTGACCTGCGCCCCGGCGGTGAGCCTGGGCTCCTGAGCGTGCTGGGCGATCACTCCGTCGAATGCCTTCACGTACTCGAGCGCCCGCCGCATCAGCGTGGCGTCGGCGACGCACCGCCCGTCGTCGGAGAAGACCCGCACCCGTGCCGCGGACTCCGCCATCGCGCCGAGCTCGGCGAGCTGCGACCCGCCGAGGCCCGCAGTCACCGCGCCGACCGGGCGGACGTCGCAGCGCCCGGCCTGCCGGCCGAGCCGCCAGACCTGCTCAACTACGCCCGCCGTATCGGCGACCGGCTCGGTGTTGGCCATCGCGTGGATCGCCGTGTACCCGCCAAGCGCCGCCGCCGCGGTGCCGCTGGCCACGGTCTCCGCGTCTTCCCTGCCCGGCTCGCGCAAGTGGGCGTGCAGGTCAACCAGGCCGGGCAGCGCGATGAGGCCGCCCGCGTCGACGATCGCGGCGCCGCCCGCGCCGGCCACGGCGGCACCGTCGTGGCCCGCCGGGTTGACCGCCGCGATCGTGCCGCTGTCGATCAGGATGTCGGCGGGCGGGCCGCCCAGCGGCCGCGCGCCCCTGATCAGCCAGCGGCTGCGCAGCGTGCCGTCGCTCTGCTCGCCGTCGCTGGGCCTGCCGTCACCCTGCTTGCCACCACGGGCCGCGGTCACCGCCCGTCCCCCGATCCGGCGGCGACCTGGGCCGCGGACGCCATCGCCGCCACGGGCGCGTCGCCAGGCCCGCGCGACCCGCCGAGCAGCAGGTAGAGCACCGCCATCCGGACCGACACGCCGTTGGTCACCTGCTCGACGATCGTCGACCTGGGCGAGTCCGCGACATCGGCGGCGATCTCCACGCCCCGGTTCACCGGGCCTGGGTGCATGATGATCGCGTGGTCGGGCAGCAGCGCCATCCGGTCGGCGTCGAGCCCGTACCTGCGGCTGTACTCGCGGACGCTCGGGAAATACGCATCCGTCATGCGCTCGTGCTGTACCCGCAGCATCATCACCACGTCGCTGTCCGGCAGCACAGAGGAGAAGTCGTAGCTCACCGAGCACGGCCAGCAGCCAACGGCGACGGGCAGCAGGGTCGGCGGCGCGACGAGGGTGACCCGGGCGCCGAGCGTCCGCAGCAGCCAGACGTTGGATCGCGCCACCCGGCTGTGCAAGATGTCGCCGACGATCGTGACCCGCAGGCCGTCCAGCCGCCCGAGCCTGCGCCGCATCGTGAAGGCGTCGAGCAGTGCCTGGGTGGGGTGCTCATGAGTGCCGTCTCCCGCGTTGATCACGCTGCCCCTGACCCAGCCGGCCAGCCGGTACGGCGCCCCCGAAGCGCCGTGCCTGATCACGACGGCGTCGGCGCCCATCGCCTGCAGCGTCAGCGCGGTGTCCTTCAGGCTCTCGCCCTTCGCCACGCTCGAGCCCTTGGCTGAGAAGTTGATCACATCGGCCGACAGCCTCTTCGCCGCCGCTTCGAACGAGATCCGGGTCCTCGTGGAGTCCTCGTAGAACAGGTTGACGACCGTGCGACCGCGCAGCGTCGGCAGCTTGGGGATCGGCCGCTCGGCGAGCCTGGCGAGTTCCTCGGCCGTGTCGAGGATCGCGACGGCGTCGTCCAGGCTCAGCTCGGCGGCCGAGATGAGGTGCCTGTTCACCGGCTCGCCTCCTCACTGACCTGCAGGGTCACGCGGTCCTGTCCATCGATCTCGGTCAGCAGTACCCTGACCGCCTCGCGCTTGGACGTGGGGAGATTCTTGCCGACGTAGTCGGGCCTGATCGGCAGCTCGCGGTGGCCCCTGTCGACCAGGACGGCGAGCTGGACGGCACGCGGACGGCCGAGGTCGCCAAGCGCGTCGAGCGCGGCGCGGACCGTCCGGCCCGAGTACAGGACGTCATCGACGAGCACGACCACCGTGCCGTCGATGCCGGCGTCAGGCACGTCGGTGTGACCGAGCGTCCTGGCCGGCCGGAGCCGCAGGTCGTCGCGGTACAGGGTGATGTCGAGCGAGCCGACGGGAACGTTCACTCCCTCGGTCTCGGCGAGCCGCGCCGCGAGGCGGCGGGCCAGCGGCACTCCCCTGGTCGGGATGCCGAGCAGGACCACGTCGCGCGCGCCGTCTGTGCGCTCGAGGATCTCGTGTCCGATCCTGGTCAGCGCCCTGCGGATCTCATCGGGCCCGAGCACCGACTTGCCGGCGCGGCCCTGGGTGCCGCCAGTGCCTGATTGATCAGGCCTGGCCGCCTGGTTGGTCCCAGGCATCAGCAGACCTCCTTCCCCGCCTCACGGGACGGGCCTTAAAGGACGTCGAACGGCCCCAACCTATCAGGACGAGGCGCCCGGGACGCGGCGGGCGCGCTGTCGGGCCGCGGCATGTCAAACCGATCGCGGAGCTTGCTCCGCGGATGCGCGGTCGCGCGTAAGTTCACCCGAAGCTGCCCGATTTTTGCCGATCGGCTTGACCTTGTCGTGCTCTCGGCCTACCGTCACTGTCCGTAACCATCAGTACGTCCGCCGGATCGACACGTCCGTACGCCAGCGCGTCGCCGCGTCCGCACAAGCAACAAAGGCCAGGGAACCGGAACGATGCCATCTGACTACGCGAAGACCCTCGGCGCCCGGCTGCGCGCCATTCGCACGCAGCAGGGCCTGTCCCTGCATGGCGTGGAAGAGAAGTCCAGGGGCCGCTGGAAGGCCGTCGTGGTCGGCTCCTACGAGCGCGGCGATCGGTCGGTGACCGTGCAGAAGCTGGCCGAGCTGGCCGACTTCTATGGAGTCCCGGTCTCGGAACTGCTGCCCGGGGACAGCGCCCCCGGCGTGCTGACCCCGGCCCCCAAGCTCGTCATCGACCTGGAGAAGATGGCGCAGCTCCCGCGCGAGCAGGCGGGCCCGCTCACCAGGTACGTCGCCACCATCCAGAGTCAGCGAGGCGATTACAACGGCCGGGTGCTGTCGATCCGCCAGGAAGACCTCCGGTCGCTCGCGGTCATCTACGACAAGACCCCCACGGACCTGACCGAGGAGCTGATCGGCTGGGGGATACTCGACTCCACGGCCCGCGGCGCGGTCGACATCGCCTGACTTCCCGGCTCACATCGCCGCGGGAAGCGGCAGCGACGACTGAGCAGGCACGCCGAGCGCGGTCTCTGCCAGCGACACGAACGTGACCGCATCGCGCAGCAACTCATCTGCCTCGCGCCCGGATACGGCGCGCGGCAGGCCGGCCTCCGCGGCAGCGCGCTTGCTCGCGCCCGCGGCGAAGAAAGCTGCCCACTCGCTCAGCGTCGGCTCGACCCGCGGAAGCAGCTCCCAGACGCTCAGCGGCTTCCTGCGCCGCGGCGGAGCCGGCTCGGACCTCGCGGCGACGATCGCCGCGGCGGCCCGCAGCGCGGCCAGGTGCGCCCCGACGTAGCGGCCTCCGGGCGACATGTCGGCCTCAGCCGACGCGAGGCCCTGCCGCGCCGATTCCAGCAGCGCGAGCGCCGAGGGCGCCACCCGGCAGCGCACCCGGTCCTGCCGTGCCTGCGAGATCGAGCTCATCGCCACGTCCTCCACTTCCGCTGAGCTGGGGGCTCGGGAGGTCCTGCCTCCGGCCACCACCGTGGGCGGGCCGGGCGCGGCTCTTCCCCGCACCGCGCCCGGCCGCTGCCCGCCTGCCGGCACCGCCGGCCTCCCGGGCGCTTCTCACCCTCATATTCGAACACAGATTCGGTCCACTGTCCAATCGGTTGATGCTGCGTTCGAATGTACCGAAGGGGTCTGACAGTCTCTCCGAACCCGGCCCGGCGGACGCATGACGGACGGCCGACGCGGCCGGGCAACTGCCGGAGCTGATCGCGTACGCTGGGCGGGATGGCAACCGCGGCTGCGCTCAGCGACCTCGGCCCGAGGGAATTCCTCGGCGCGATCGATGTCGTGGTCGGCATCTACGCCGACGCGATGGACGCGGACGAAGGGCTCCTTCCCGGCCGCAGGGAGCTCATGCGCCGGCACGTCGGATATCCGGCGTTCAAGGCCCTGCAGGCGCGCGCAGCGGGGCCTCCCCTGGCCGCCGACGGGTCGCGTCCCGTGCTCGGCTTCAGCTACGGCTTCCATGGCCAGCCGGGTCAGTGGTGGTACGACGCGGTCTCGGCGGCGCTGAACAGGGCGATCGGCTCGGCGACCACCGCGAGCTGGCTCGCCGACTGCATCGAGGTTGCTGAGGTGCACGTGCGCAAGGATCAGCAGCGCTGCGGGATCGGGACCAGGTTGCTGACCGGCCTGACGGCCGGGCGCCCGGAGCGG
>Ga0207646_10002241_pt1 | contig 23038 bp, 20 predicted proteins | sample KBSK5502metaG_FD_184343 | JGI IMG/M metagenome (GOLD analysis project Ga0207646, IMG submission 184343) | Corn, switchgrass and miscanthus rhizosphere microbial communities from Kellogg Biological Station, Michigan, USA - KBS K5-50-2 metaG... | ecosystem: Host-associated > Plants > Roots >... | reverse complement strand
CCGCTGCCGCCGGTGATGGTGACCGGGCCGGGCAGGCCGGAGACGGTGTCGGTGCCCGACCTCGAGTGGACGGCCACCGCCACGCCCGGCGGCACCGCGACCTGGAACGCCGAGCCGCAGTGAAAGACGATCCCGGTGCAGTAGACGGACAGCCGCAGCGTGCCACCGTCAAGCGTCCACGACGCGTGCCCGGGCCCGGCGGCGGTGCCGCTCAGCCACCGCTGGACGTCGATACCCGGCCCGGTCCCGGGCACCAGCCGCAGATCCGAGGAGTCAACGTCGACGACCAGCCGGGTGCCAGCGAAGGCGAAGGAATGCTGGTCATGGACAGTGCGGGAGCTGCCGCATGCGCCGACGGCAAGCACTGCCGCGGCGGCGGCCGCGGCAAGGGCGATTGCCCGGAACAGCTGCATCATCGTTTCCTTCCAGTCGCGCTCCAGGCAACCAGCCCAGGGGCGGCAGGTCACTACGACCAGGCACCGGATCCGGGGTAGGGCCAGGCATACCTGCCGGCCGCTGGCTTGCCGGTTCCGCTGCGCCGCGCGGGCTACCGTGAAGGTCATGCGCACAGGAAGACCGCGGACCGCGCTGGAGGCGCTGGCCTGGCGGCCGCTGCTGGCCAGCGGCTGGCCCTGGCGGTCCGCGGGCTACCTGCTCGCGACCCTGCCGGTGGCGCTGGCGGCTGCCGTCTTGCTGGCGGTCCCGGCCGCGCCCTGGCTGGCCCTGGCGGCGGGCGGCCACCAGGCCGGCGCGGTCGTGCTGCTGGTCCTGGCCGGGGCAGTCCTGGTCGCCGCGGCGGGGCCGCTGATCGCCATCCCCGTGACGGCGTTCGCGCGCAGGCGACGCCGGCTGGTGGACTTGCGCCCGGCAAGCGCCGTCCGGCTGAAGTCCGCGCCGGGCGGGCCGGCGGCGTGGCTGCGGGCCCGCTATACCGACCCGGCGGCGTGGCGCCAGGCGGGCTACGCCTGCCTGCTCGCCACCGTGATACCCGCACTGTCGGTCGCCGTGCTGCTCGCCGCGCCGTTGGCCGTGGCGTTCATCGCCAGCCCGTTCCTGGTCATGGCGCAGCAGCCGGGCAGCGCCCCGGTGGCGCTGGGTTTCGGCCACGTGGCGACCGTCGCGCAGGCGCTGCCGTACCTGCTCGCCGGCCTGGTCCTGCTCCCGGCGGCCGGCTACCTGGTCACGCTGGCCGCGGGCGCGGACGCGGCGCTGGCCCGCGCGCTGCTGCTGGCCGGGCCGGGCGAGCAGCTGCGCGCCGACCTCACCGAGGTGACCCGCTCGCGCGCCCGGCTGGCCGACGCCTTCGAGGCCGAGCGCCGCCGGATCGAGCGCGACCTGCACGACGGCGCCCAGCAGAAGCTGGTCAGCCTCACCCTGCAGCTCGGCATGGCCCAGCTCGACCTGCCGCCCGGCACGCCCGCCGCCGGGGCCGTCGCCGCAGCGCACGAGCAGGCCAAGCAGCTGATGGCCGAGCTGCGCGAGTTCATCCACGGCATCCAGCCCCAGGTGCTGACCGACCTCGGGCTACCGGCAGCCCTGGGCGAGCTCGCCGACTCCTCACCCGTCCCGGTCACTGTCGACGCCCCGCTGGCCGGGCGGCTGCCGGGCCGGGTCGAGAACACCGCGTACTTCGTCGCGGCCGAGGCGCTCACCAACATCGCCAAGCACAGCGGCGCCACCGTCGGGGCGGTGGCCGCCCGCCAGCACGATAACGTGCTCACCATCGAGATCACCGACGACGGCCACGGCGGCGCCGACCCGGCCCGCGGCACCGGGCTGACGGGGCTGGCCGACCGGGTCGCCGTCGCCGGCGGGCGGATGCTGCTATCCAGCCCGCCCGGCGGCCCGACACTGCTGCGCGCGGAGCTGCCATGCGATCCCAGCCAGCCGTAATCCAGGTAGTCATCGCCGAGGACGGGGTCTTGCTGCGCGAGGGCCTGGCCGGGCTACTCGGACGATTCGGGTTTCAGGTCACCGCAGCGGTCAGTGACGCCGCGGCGCTCAAGGCCGCCGTGGCCGAGCATGCCCCGGACCTGGTGATCACCGACATCCGGATGCCCCCGACCTTCACCGACGAGGGCCTGCGCGCCGCCGCCGAGCTGCGCCGGGACCGTCCCGGGCTGGCCGTGGTCGTGCTCAGCCAGTACGTCCAGCACGCCTACGCCGCCGACCTGCTCGAGTCCGGCGACGGCCGCGGCGTCGGCTACCTGCTCAAGGACCGGGTCGGCGACGTTGAGGAGTTCATCGCCGCGCTGCGCCGCGTCGCCCTCGGCGGGACCGCCGTTGACCCGCAGGTCATCAGCCAGCTGCTCCGGCGGCGCCGCGACCCGCTGGCCACCCTGTCGGCGCGCGAGCGCGAGGTCCTCGCCCTCATCGCCGAAGGGCACTCCAACGCTGCGATCGCCCGCAAGCTCGTCGTCACCGAAGCGGCCGTCGGCAAGCACGTCGGCAACATCTTCGCCAAACTCCGCCTGCCCCAGACCGACGACACCAACCGCCGGGTCCTCGCCGTCCTCGCCTACCTCACAAGCAGCGCCCCCAGCCGTTGAGCGAGGACCGGCACAAAGCTCGCAGTGCTACCTTCGGGACCGTGCCACAGGACGTCTGCATCTTCTGCGAGCGCGGCAAGCCCCTGGTGAAGATCACAAAGGAGCATCTGCTCTCACGGTGGGTCGATGACGTGCTGACACCGGACCTGCTCGGACCCGATCGGTCTTTCGAGCGCACGACCGCTGGCACGGACGGCACCGCCGTGACCAAGACCTGGCCGACAGAGGTCATCGCCGCCGTCGAAGCGGCGGTCGTGTGCGGCAGCCGCCCGGACGGGTGCAACGGGGGCTGGATGAGCGAACTCGACGGCCAGGTCAGGCATCTGCTTGAACACATGATGCTCGGCAAGCCGCGAAAGCTCGCGCCCGGAGAGCAACTGACCATCGCGGCATGGGCGGCGATGAAGTCGATGGTCCTGGAGTACTTCTGGGGGCCGAGCAGGTCATCGTCTTTCCGCAGACAGCCCGGACGTTCGTCTTCGGCCAGCGGCGCGCGCCGAAGGACATGCAGATCCGGATCGCCGCAGTTGAATCCCCGGGGCCGGCCGGCCCTCCTCTTCCGCCGCGTCTACCAACTCCAGCCGAAGGCCGCCGGCGGCCTGGCACTTCCTCGCTTTGCCTCGTGCTCAACCTTGGTGCTCGGCTGCTTTGTCATGCATACCTACGGGACCTCGGTGACGGGGCCAGCCACCTCCAAGCAGCCCCATGGCCGCAACTACTTGTTCATAAACCCGCCGACCAGCGCGGACATCAGCTGGCCGCCGCCGGAAGCGCTCGACGACCCGGCTCTGGACCGGTTCGCGCATCCGCTGCAGCCGGTAACCGGGGACTGACGGTCACTGCCGGCAGGGGTGGCGCGTGGGCATGCCATGGCTGGCCCCGGTACTCTGCTGCCTCTCCTGCGGAGCGGTTCGTCTTGCACCTGCCACTGCCTCCATTGGTGGGTCACCAGCCTGTGCGTGGTGGGCCTGCGAAATCGTTACGCAACTCGGCTAGGAGGCGGGAGCCTCGCCTCCTAGGCCGGGCGGTTTGTAGATCCTAGTTGACAAACTTCGCCTGCCCACCTACTTTGTAGATGTGAGTCTACGAACTTGAAGGAGCGGATCGTGGTGAGGAGGATGCTCGGCGTCGCCGACATCGCCGCCATGTTCGACGTGGAGCCGAAGACCGTCAGCATGTGGCGGCAGCGTTACCCGGACTTCCCCGAGCCCGACGTCATTATCGGCGACCTGGCCGGCTGGGACCCCGCACGTACCGAGGAGATCCAGGCCTGGGCGAGCCGCCGCCCCGGTCGTGGTCGGCGAGCCGGGCCGGCCGAGCACGTGCAGGAGGCGCTGCGCCGGATTTACGTCTACCAGTTCATGCGCCCCGACGACTTCGCCTGGGCGCCGATCGACTTCCCCGGCATCAAGTACGACGAGGACGGCCGGCTCGCCGACGGGATGCAGGCCAAGGCGGCGGCCCACCTGGTCGACGCCATCCGCGGCCAGGGCTACGAGATCGTCTTCGACGACCCGGCAACCGACGTGGGCAGGGCCATGCGCCGCATCCTGTGGGATAGCTGGTCTGAGGACGAGATCGGCGAGCACCAGTTCATCGGCCGTCTGTTCGGCGACCGTGGCCAGATCTACCGCGGCTGCACGGCCTTCGACGCCGCGGGGCACACCCTCCAGAGGCTGGCTGCCCTGGGCGGCGAACTGCGCTCAGGGCGCGAGCCCTGATGCCAGTGGTTCTGCGCACCGGAGGCGCCCGAGTGGCCAGACGCGGAAGTGCTGGGGGGTGGCCCGGCGAGCCCGGCCTGCCAGGCTGTGCCGGCAGCGAGTCGGTGCCGGGTGCCCGGAGGATCGCAGCCCCTTTACCAAGATCACGGCAAACGAGCAAACATCAAGCAAACATGCGCCCTCGCGCTACCCGCGAAGATCACCGGAGAACCGAGAACGCCCAGGTCAGGGGCACAACGGACGGGTGCGCCGCCAGGGACTTGAACCCCGAACCCGCGGATTAAGAGTCCGCTGCTCTGCCAATTGAGCTAGCGGCGCTGGAGCCTCAGTGATGCTACCAGCGAGCGGTAACCGGGCGCCAACCGGACGATAAGGCCAAGTAAGACCGGATTGGGCAGCCTGGCCAGCGCTCAGGAACGCAGGAACCTGTCGAATACCATTGCCGCCCGCGACGGCCGGCCAGTCTTGGCCTCCGCCCGGTCGGCCCACGTCATCAGGCGCAGGCCGGCGTTCACGCCGAGCCAGCGCAGCGGCTCGGGCTCCCACGACCGTGATCGGTGGCCCACCCACGGCAGCCTGGTGAGCTCGCTGTCGGTTCCGGTGATCAGGTCGGCCAGGGTCCGCCCGGCCAGGTTGGTCGTGGACAGCCCGTCGCCGACGTAGCCACCTGCCCAGCCGACGCCGGTCGCCTGGTCGAGGCCGACCGAGGCGCACCAGTCCCGCGCGATCCCGATCGGCCCTCCCCATGTGTGGGTGATTGACACGTCTTCGAGCACGGGGAACAACTCGATCAGCGTCCCGCGGAGCGCGGCGAAGACCTCAGGCACCCGGTCGAACGACGGCTTGACGGCCGAGCCGAAGTGGTAGGGAGCGCCACGTCCGCCGAACACCAGCCGCCCGTCGGCCGTCCGCTGCCCGTAGATGATCAGGTGCCGCAGGTCGTTGAACGTCGGCCTGGTCGCCAGGCCGACCTCGTCGAGCACGTGATCAGGCAGCGGCGCGGTCGCCACGACCAGGGAGTAGACGGGAACGACGGCGCGATGGTGGCCATGCAGCCCGGCCGTATAACCCTCGGTCGCGCGGATGATGTGCCGGGCGGTAACCGTGCCCCCCGAGGTGACAAGCTGCCTAGGCTCGATCCGCTTGACCTCGGTCTTCTCGTAGATGCTCACGCCCCTGGCGCCCAGCAGATCGGCCAGCCCGCGGGCCAGCCTGGCCGGATGGATGGCCGCGCAATGCGGCGTGTACGCCCCGCCGACTACCTCGGACACGCCGCCGAACTCTCTCGCCTCGGCCGCCGACAGCAGCCGGAGGTCGCCTTCGCCGAAGCCATATAGCCTCGCCTCGCCGACCTCGGCCTCGGCGCGCTCGAGCTGAGCGGGGGAGCGAGCGAACTGGACGGTGCCGCCCTTGGCCCAGTGGCAGTCGATGCCCTCGTCCTCCGCCACCTTCCCGACCTCGTCGACGGTCTGTTGCATCGCGCGGTACATCGCGATCGCCGGCTCCCTGCCGGTCAGCCGCTCGAGCTTGTGCAGGGAGGCGGGGAACAGCGCCGAGCACCACCCGCCATTGCGCCCTGAGGCGCCGAACCCGGCGATCTCGCGCTCGCAGAGCACGATCCGCAGGCTGGGGTCGGCCTGGCTGAGGTAGTACGCCGTCCACAAGCCGGTGAGGCCGGCGCCGGCGATCGCGACATCGGCCTCGGTGTCGGCGTCGAGGCTGGCCGCGGGTTCGAGCGATCCGGGCACGGTGTCGTGCCAGAACGACAGCCGACGGTACTCGTCAGCCTGGCTCATCACACAGTCCCCGTTCTCTGCGAGCCGGGCTGGCCGGCCATCCTGTACTTATGCCCGCCGACCGACACGCCGTGCTGCCGCCACCGGTACCGAAGGATTCATTCCCGAAACATTCATTGCGAATATATAAGATTTGCGTGGTATGCCTCGGCAACATCTGCCGGTCGCCGATGGCAGAGGCGCTGATCAGGGCCGAGCTGGCAGCGGCAGAGCTGTCCGGGCGGGTGAGCGTGGAGAGCGCGGGAACCGGCGACTGGCACGTGGGAGGGCCAATGGATCGCGGGGCCAGGGCCGAGCTGGCGCGCCGCGGCTACGACGGGTCCGCGCACCGCGCCAGGCAGATCGGCCCGGACTGGCTCGACCGGTTCGACCTGCTGATCGCCATGGACGCGAGCAACCTGCGCGCCCTGGAGCGGATGTCGGCCGGGCGGCCCGGACTGGGCGGGCGGATCAGGCTGCTGCGGTCGTTCGACCCCGCGGCCAGGCCAGGAGCCGAGGTACCCGACCCGTACGGCGGCGGTCCCGGCGAATTCGCCGCGGTCTTCGACATGGTCCAGGCGGCCGCGCGCGGCCTGGTCGCGGAGCTCGCGACGATGCTGGTCGAGCCCGCCGGCGAGCGACCTGGCGGTGACTGACCTCCGGACGCGGCTGGCCGAGGATACCGGCGTTGCCGTGACCGAGGTCAGCCCGATCGGGGGCGGGCACGGAGCGCGGCATTTCCGTGCCCGGCTCGCTGACGGGCGCGAGCTTTTCGTCAAGGCCGCCGGCGACGTCGGCCAGGAGGGGCTCGAGGCAGAAGCCCGTGGCCTGCGCTGGCTCGCCGAGGCGGGCGCGATCGGCGTCGCCGAGGTTATTTCGCTGCATAACGGACTCCTCGCGGTACTGTGGATCAACGAGGCCAGTCCCGGCCGGGCGACGGCGGAGCGTTTCGGGCGCGAGCTCGCTCGCCTGCACGCGGCGGGCGCCGACCGGTTCGGCGCGCCATGGCCGGGGTTCATCGCGAGCCTGCCGCTGCCGAACAGGCAGGCCGACTCGTGGCCGTCCTGGTATGCGCAGTGCCGGCTGCTGCCGTACTGTCGCCTCGCCCGCGACGCCGGGACGTTCGGCCCGTCCGACGTCGCGCTGCTCGAATCCGTGGCCGACCGCATCGCCGAGCTCGCCGGGCCGGCCGAGCCGCCCGCCAGGATCCACGGCGACTGCTGGTCCCAGCACTGCACTAGATCACACCACAGCCCGGTAGAGCGCAGGCAGCCAGCCCAGCGAAGAGGCCGAGCGCGAGCTAGCAGGCCACCCACCTGCTCTACTACAGAGTGACAACCTCGATGCGATGCGGGACCATAGCTGATGGGCTGGCACATGAGGCAACGCGGGAAATTCGTCATCGTTGGTGCGATCGGGCTTGCCGCGCTGGCAGGCGGCCTGCTCGCGTCGCAGGCCAGCGGCGGCCGTGCCGAGAACTCACAACCTGCCGGTGGCCACCGAGCCGCTCGCGCGGGGCAGCCTGCGGCCAGCAGGGCACGGGTGATCACCGCATCGGCGGTGCAGACGACCATCACGATCGATCCGCATGACGGCGAGACATTCGCGCGGCCGCCGGCCAAGGCCAGCCCACCTCTGACCGCCCAGCAGGCGTGGGCACAATTCATACAGTCATCAACCGTCGGCGCAGGCGGTACCGCGATCCCGTCCACCGTCACCGCGCAGCTCGGACTCCTCACCCTGCCGATAGGGCCCGACTGCGGCGCAACGTGCAGCGGCGATCCCGTCCAGAACGGCATCGCCTACAGGTCCCTGAATCAGCTCGCATACGGATATAGCTGGCCCGGCGGCACCTGTGGAGGCAGCAACCCGGTAAACCCGGCCCCACCCGTCCCGTGCACCGAGTGGCTATTCATCGACGCGAACACCGGGCACATGATCGACTGGACGGAGCAGCTGCAGGCAGGCTAATCCCGTTCTGGGCTGGCTGAATGGCAGTGAATTTTCAAAGAGCGTGCTGGTCGGGCAACGTGTTGTGGTCCGGTGGGCGCGGCTGCCTGATCGACCCGGCCGCGCACGGCGGTCACCGGGAGACGGACCTGGCGATGCTCGCGCTGTTCGGCGCGCCGTACCTTGACCGGATCGTCGCGGCGTACGGAGAGGTTGCCCCGCTTGCGGACGGCTGGCAGGCAAGGGTGCCGCTGCATCAACTGCACCCGGTGCTCGTGCACGTGTGCCTGTTCGGGGCTAGCTACCGCGAGGCTGCCGTCGTCGCCGCCAGGGCCGCCCTGTCGGCCTAAGTCTTGGGGGAGCTAGTCAGGCACCGCGACGCGCACTACGCCGGAAAGGTGCCGAATGCAGGACAGGGACTGCGCGAAGGCTGCCTTACTAGTATCTGGCTGCCTTGAAAGCCAGAAAGATTGTCGGCTGCCTCCACGTGTCCCGCGATTTCGGCTGATGATACTCAAGCGGGTTCCGATGCACGAAGTCACCCGAGGCTCAATGGCCGCCAGCGATACAGATCGCCTCACGACCACGACGGCAGCTATAGGCGGGGCGTGAGTGAACCGCTTCGTCGCTACAGAAGAGCAGCCCGCCAGCACGATCAACGACAAGAGAATGATAAGGGAAGCTGGCCGCCACCCCTTTGCGACTGACCAGGCCATCGTCGGCCCCTGTCCTAAGTCGTTAGGATTCAAGGGTACATGTCGTGGTCTGCGTCAGGCCCGCGAGGGTCATGGCGCGTAGGAGCGCTCGAGCGCTCTGCTGACTGACCCTGGCCGCAGTGGTGCAATGCGAGTAACTGCTGGTCGGGCGACGTGCTGTGGTCCGCCGGTCGCGGCTGGCTGGTCGACCCGGCCGCTCATGGCGGTCACCGGGAGACCGATCTGGCGATGCTCGCCCTGTTCGGCGCGCCGTACCTGGACCGCGTCCTGGCTGCGTACGACGAGACGGCTCCGCTCGCGGCCGGCTGGCGTGGACGGGTGCCGCTGCACCAGCTGCACCCGCTGCTTGTGCACGTGTGCCTATTCGGCGCCGGTTACCGCGAGTCCGCGCTCGCGGCCGCGCGGGCAGCGCTTCGGCTGCCGGCCTGACGGCGCCCGGAGTGACATACCCGGATCCGGTTCACCGCACAGCTCGTAATTCGGGCGCCGGGATGGCTCCAATCGGGGGGAAGTCACCCTCTAGGCCCGGATGCGGGTGCCAGCCGGGTCGTAGAGCGGGGCGAGGTGGCGGGCGGCCGGGTATCGGCCGCCCGCCACCTCGACGGTAAAGCGGCTGGCCGCTTCGCCGTGTGTGAGTTCCGCGACGCCGGACGGCAGGTGGGCGGAGAAGATCGTCCGGCCGACGGTGAAGCCGGGACCCGCGCTTCGTACGCTGGCTGCGACATCGTGACCGGCATGAGTCAGCAGTTCGCCGCCGTGCATGATCACGTCCGGATCCGCGGAGAACCAGCACAGCCGCTCGGCGGGGCCTTCATCGCGTATCTTGCGCAGCGCCGGGCCCGCCAGCAGCCCTGGCTTGTCCGCCTTGACCGCGAAACTGAGCCCGGCCGCGTACGGGTTGTCGTCGCTTCTGATGTCGGCGGCCCAGGCGAGGTACTGCTTCTCCAGCCTGAGTGAGTTCACCGCCCGGTAGCCGACGTCGCGCAGGCCGAGATCGGCGCCCGCCTCGTGCAGCCGGTCATACAGGTCGCGCATGTACTCGGCGGGGACGTGGAACTCCCAGCCGAGCTCGCCAACGTAGCCGGCCCGCAGGGCCAGCACGGGCGCGTGGCCGAGGTCGATCCAGCGGGCGGTCATGTAGCCGAACGCCGCGTTCGCCAGGTCCGCGCGGCTGATCCGCTGGGCGATCCGCCGCGACGACGGCCCGGCCAGCGTCAGCACCCCGAATGCCGACGTCACGTCCCGCACGGTCACCGACCCGTCGGCCGGCGCGTTCCGCTGGACGAGCGAGATGTCGTGGCGGCCGAATCCCGACCCCGTGACCAGGTAGAACTCCGCGAGCCCGAGCCGGGTGACGGTCACGTCGGCCTCGATCCCCGCGCGCTCGTTCAGCAGCTGGGTGTAGACGATCTTGCCGGTGCTGACGTCGAGGTCACCGCCCGCCAGCCGCTGGAGCAGCGGCAGCGCCCCCGGGCCGGTAATCTCGTACTTGCTGAACGAGCTCATGTCCACCAGCCCGCCGGCCCGGCGGACGGCGTGGTGCTCCGCCTCGATCGCCGGCCAGGCGTTGCTGCGGCCGAAGGTGAGCCGCTCAGCCCGCTCGGCACCCGGCGGCGCGAACCAGTTCGGCCGCTCCCAGCCGAACTTCGACCCGAATACCGCGCCGCGCGAGCCGAGGACGTCGTGCAGCGGGCTGCGGCGCTGACCGCGCGCAACCGCCAGCTCCCGGTTTGGGTACGCGACCTGGTAGTAGTGCGCGTACGCGTCCACGCAGCGCTGCTCAAGGTAACCGGGAACGCTGTGCGGTCGGCCGAATCTGCGCACGTCGAACGCCCACAGGTCAAGGCCGGGGTCGCCGTCGATGATCCAGCCCGCCATCGCGATCCCGGCACCGCCCGCGGCCGCGATTCCGGCCGAGAAGCCGCAGCAGTGGAACATGTTGTCCAGGTCTTCTGTCACGCCCAGCAGCGGCTCAGCGTCGGGCGAGAACGGGATCGGCCCGTTCACCCAGATCCTGATTCCGGCGTCGGCGAAGGCGGGGATCCGCAGCGCGCAGGCCTCGGCCAGCGGCGCGAACCTCTCGTGGGCGGGCGGGAACAGCTCGGCGCCGAGATCCGCCGGAATCGGCCGCCACGGTACCCGGCTGCCGTCCTCCCACCCGCCGACCACCAGTCCTCCGGTCTCCGGTTTCACGTAGACCCTCGCGTCAGGGTCGCGCAGCGTCGGCAGGTCGGCGGGCAGGCCGAGGTGCTCGGTAACCACGTACTGGTGCTCGACCGGGCCGACCGCGACGTCCGAGCCAGCCATCGCCGCGGTCTGCGCTCCCCACATGCCGGTCGCGTTCACGACGGTTTCGCACTCAATGCGGCCGGCCTGGGTGCCCAGAGCCGTCACGCGCCTTCCGTTGCGCTCCATGCTCGTGACAGCCGTGTTCTCGACGATCCGGACGCCGAGCGCGCGGGCGCCGGTGGCGAAGGCGTGGGTGAGCTGGCTGGGATCGGCGTACCCGTCGGATGGCACCCAGACCGCGCCGCGGACGCCGTCGACGCAGAGCGGTGGGAAGCGGTCGGCGGCCTGGTTGGCGGAGATCAGGTGGGCCTCGAAGCCGAAACTCCGCGCGGCCGTGACCAGGCGCTTGAGCTCATGCCAGCGGTCGTCGCTTGAGGCCACCCTGATGCTGCCGACCTCATGCCAGCCGGTTGCGTACCCGACCTGGCGCTCGAGCGTCCGGTAGGTAGCGACGCTCGAACGCATCAGCGCCGTCAGGCCGCTTGAGGTGCGCAGCTGGCCGACCAGTCCGGCCGCGTGCCACGTGCTGCCCTCGGTCAGCCGCCGCCGCTCGACGATGGTCACGTCGGTCTTGCCGCGACAGGCGAGCTGATAGGCGATGCTGCAGCCGACCACGCCGCCGCCGATGATCACGATCTCGCCGCGGTGGGGAAGTGTCATCGATCGCTCCCGTCGGTCGTGTCGGGCAATCATGCCTCTCCCCGGGCACTTGCCCCAGGTAGGGTCATTCGGGAGCACTGTTTTGCTGGTGTTTCGGCGTTATGTCCTAACCCGTCGATAAGTGCGCGGACTGGGGTGCTAGTCGCCGTCAGATCGGGCCTCGGGGGCGAGCGGCAGCGCCAGGCCGAAGGTAGCGCCCTGGCCGGGCTGCGAGTCGACCCAGACCAGGCCGTCGTGAGCGCTGATCATCGCTGCCACGATTGCGAGGCCGAGCCCGGTGCCCCCCGCCCTCCTGCTTCGCGCACGGTCGGTGCGGTAGAACCGCTCGAAGACACGCTCCTTCTGATCGTCGTTCAGGCCAGGGCCCTGGTCCGCGACCTCCAAGATGACGGCCGGCTCGCTGCTGCCGCCGATGGGCGAGGCGTCACCGGGACGCACTGCCCCGGCGGGGGCAGGTCGCTGGCCGTTGCCCATGGCGCCCGATCTGATCGTGATGTCGATCGCCGTCCCGTCAGGCGTGTGCGTCATCGCGTTGCTTATCAGGTTGCTGACCACCTGGCGCAGTCCGACTTCGTCGCCGGTCACCAGCGGCGCGTCGGAGGTTTCAACGGTGAGGTTGATGGCGCGGTCGGGCGCGATCACCCGGGCATCGTGCAGGGCGTCTGCCGCGATCGCCAGTAGGTCGACGGTGCGGAAGTCCAGCGAGCGCTGCTGGTCGAGGCGGGCCAACAGCAGCATGTCGTCGACGAGCACGCCCATCCGGCTCGCCTCTGCCTCGACCCGCTCGATGAGTCCGTCCAGGTCGGCGCGGCCGAGCTGGCCGACAGAGTGTGCGTCGGCCTCCTGGCCATCGGTCGCCGCCGGGCCGGCCTCAGCCGGCTCGCGGCTCGCGGCGGCAGGTCCCTCGCTCGCGGCGGCTGGGTCATGGCTTGCGGCGGGCGCGACGTCGGCGACGCCGCCGCGCTGACGGTAGTACTCCGCGAAGCCCCTGATTGCCGTTAGCGGCGTGCGGAGCTCGTGACTGGCGTCGGCGACGAATTGCCTGACGCGCTCCTCGGACCTGCTGGCGGCGAAGGCGGACCGCCTGGCCGCCTCCTCCGACCTTCGGGCAGCCTCCTCCGAGGCGGTCTGCGCCTGGAACGCGGCCTCGATCCGGGCCAGCATCGTGTTCAGCGAGCGGCCCAGCCTGCCGACCTCCGTGCGCGGATCGCTCTCGGGCACCCGGCGGCCAAGATCACCCGCCGCGATGGCGCGGGCCGTCCGCTCGATATCGGTCAGCGGCCGCATGCTCGACCTGATGACCGTGATCCCGAGCGCCGCGAGCACGACGAGCAGGGTGCCGCTGATGATCACATCGATGGCGGTCAGCTCGTTGAGCGTCCGGTAGATGCTGGTGACGTCGAGGCCCAGGATGATCGTGCCCTTCTGCACAGTCTCGCCTGATGGGCTGCTAAGGGGGATGGCATAGCTGACGACGCGCCAGCGACCCCCGCCGGAGGACGCGCTCACGGTGACCGGCGCCGATACTGGCCGATCGGATCTGCCGAGCCAGTTATAGGCCTGGCTGCCCGCGCGCCCTGGCACATACAGCCAGCCGTCCGAATGCTTCACCGCTGGCCCGGGAATCATGTGGGGCTGCCGCCCAGACGTGAAGCCCGAATACTCGGCGATCACCTGCTGCAGTCGACCCTTTTCTGGCAGCCACTGGATCGACAACGCGCCGTACGCCGGCTGCGCCGGCTCGGCGCCGAGGTACAGATACTGGTAGACGATTTGCGAGGCAGGAGCAGTGTACGCAGTGGCGCGCAGTTGCTGGTCGGCCTGGTTGAGCAGGTAGTTACGCAGGAACGCGATGCCGGCGAAGCTGATCACGGCGAGGGCGGCCGTGACGAGCACCAGCATCGCGGCGATGAGCTTGACCCGCAGCGGGGTGCGGCCGGGCAGTTGTCTCGCCGACCGCCACAGGCCGCGCACCCGCTCCCGGTGAGCCATCAGGGCCTGGCCCTAAGAGGACGGCAGCCGCATGACGTAGCCGACCCCGCGCAGGGTGTGCAGCAGGTGCGGCTCTGTCGCGTCGATCTTGCGGCGAAGGACGGAGACGTACGACTCGACGATGCCGGTGTCGCCGCGGAAGTCGTAGTCCCAGACGTGGTCGAGTATCTGCATCTTGGACAGCACCCGGCCGGCGTTGCGCATGAAATACCTGAGCAGCTTGAACTCGGTGGGGGATAGCGGCACCTGCACGCCGGCGCGCCATACCTCGTGGCTGTCCTCGTCGAGCTCGACGTCGGCGAAGGACAGCCGAGGCGACGGTTCCGCGGCGCCGCCGCGGGTGCGCCTGAGCACCGCGTGGATCCGCGCGATGACCTCCTCCAGGCTGAACGGCTTGGTGACGTAGTCGTCGCCGCCGAGGGTGAGGCCGCGGATCTTGTCTTCAGTGGAATCCCGCGCGGTCAGGAACACCACCGGGGTCCGTGTTCCGCCGCCGCGCAGCCGGTGCAGCACGTCGAAGCCATCCATGTCCGGCAGCATGACGTCGAGCACGATGAGGTCGGGCCGGTGGCGTTGCGCCGCCTGGATGGCATCGGTGCCCGCCGCCGCGGTGACCACCTCGAAGCCGGCGTAGCGCAGGCTCGCCGCGAGCAGCTCAAGTATGTTCGGCTCGTCCTCGACGACCAGCAGCTTCGCGGCGGGTCGCTGGCGCTCGCCTGGCGTCCTGTTCCGTGGGGACGACGCCCCGGAACCCTCCGCGGTGCCGGCAGTGCTCATCTGGCTATTGTCCGCCCTCTGCCTGAAGGTTGCCTGAAGGCCCGCTCAGAGGACGATGCCGACGGGTCAGCCAGCCTGCTTCGAGCCGGTGATCAGGTTCTTCGGGACCGGCTTGCCGGTCCGCAGGTCGCGGAACAGCTGCAGTGCCTCAGTGCGGTTCCACAGCACCGCGTCCTCGCCTGTCGGCGTGACGTAGTTCGAGTTGCCGATCGGCACGGTCGTCGTGATCGGGTGCCGCAGCGCCAGCGCCACCTTCAGCAGCTGGTACAGCTGGGTGCCCTTGTCGACCGTCAGCGAGCCGGCGACGTTCGACGCGGCAGGGAAGGAGGCGAACGGGTTGGCGATCACGCCGGCGCTGGTGAGCTTGCGCAGGAGCGCGCTCAGGAATATCCGCTGATCCTGGATCCGCTGCAGATCCTGGGCCGCGAAGCTTTCCCTGGACCTGACGAAGCCAAGCGCCTCGGCGCCGTTGAGCACCTGGCAGCCTTTGTGCAGGTGCAGTCCGGCCTTCGGGTCGACGAGCGGCGCCTTCAGGCACAGCCGGACGCCGCCGACCGCGTTCACTACCCTGACGAACCCGCCGAACCCGATCCCCATGTAGTGCTCGATGCGCAGGCCGGTGACGTTCTGCACGGTCTCGGCCAGCAGCCTGGGCCCGCCGTATGAGTAGGCCGCATTGATCTTGTCGGAGCCGTGGCCTGGGATCGGCACATACGAGTCGCGGGGCAGGCTGATCAGCACGGGCCGCCCGCCGTTGGACGGCAGGTGCAGCACCAGGATCGTGTCCGACCGGCGGCCGCCGATGTTGCGGCCCGTGTGCAGTCTGCGCTCCTGCGCAGTGCTCAGGCCCTGCCGGCTGTCCGAGCCGGTGATCAGCCAGTTCGTGCCCGAGCCGAGCGGCGGGCGGCCCGGGTAATTGACCAGGACGTTCTTCCTGGTCAGCTTCGAGTCCAGGTAGAAGTAGGTGCTCACGGTGCCGATGATCGCCAGGGATAGCAGGATGGCGATTGCCGCCATGATCGGCCGCGGCCGCAGCCAGCGGCGCCAGCCCACGCGGGGCGCGCCGCCGAAGCCGCCGCCCGCGTTGCCGTAGCCCGCGCCGCCGGATGGCCCAGGCGATGGCGGCCTGGGTGGTCGTCCGAGCCGGCTCGGAGTGCGCGCCGCGGGCTGCTCAGGCCACGCTGCCCGGCCTGGCCTGGTTGACGGCTCGTTCCCGGCTTGCGCGCGGGGTGGCGCCGTCTCCTGGGCCGCCGAGCTGTCGCGGACCTGCACGGTCGGATCGGCGCCCGCGGCGGGTTGGGCTGCCGCTCCGTGGCCTGCCGCTCCCTGCGTACCCGCGGGCTCGCCGCCGCGCTGGCCGGCGCCGGCGCGCGGCCCATCGCGGAACCAGTCATCTGGCCAGTCGGTCATGGGTGATGCCTCGCCGTCGTCGCGCTGTCCCTATCGTCTCTACAACAAGACGCCCCGGCAGCCAAATCGGCTGTCGCCGTCAGTGACTAATTCTGCGGCGCTGCCGTGCCACCAGACGGTCAGAACGTCGCGCCCTGAGGATCCAAGATCCCGCGGGCTTGCCGGATCGATGCCGGCGCCGAGCAGCGCCTCGGCGACATCCTCGGCGCGGTCCCGCGGCAGGCAGAGTCTCCTGCGCGTGACATCAACCAGGTCGGCGAAGCTGGCGTAGTCGGCGCCTGATGGCCGTGACCAGCGCTGGTACCCGGGCCGCAGGCCCATCGCGCGAAGGATCGCGAGCAGGTCGTCAGCGGTCGGGCCGTCCGGCCGCCGAAGCCCGTGGAAGTCCAGCCACAGCTGGTTCAGCGAGGTCAGCGGGTGCGTGGCCGTTGTCTCGGTGACGACCAGCCGCCTGGCGTGCCCGGTGAGATCGGCGACGAACGGCTCCAGGTCCTGGACGTTGTACAGCACGTGATGGCAAGTGACCACGTCGGCGGCGGGCACTTGCCGCGCGACCTGCGGCCACCTGCCATGGACGCAGCGGGCGACCACGCCGCGCGCGGCGGTCCGCTCCGCCAGCATGCCGAGCATCCGCTCGTCGGCGTCGACCGCGGTCACGGCCGTCGCGCGAGGCAGCAGCGGCAGGCAGGCCGCTCCCGGCCCGGAACCGACGTCCAGCACGCTGCCGGGCGGATCGAGCGCATCCCGGGCCCGCTCGAATGAGGGCCCGCTCGGATCGGCGCTCAGCCGGTCGGCCCGCCGCGCGAAGACGTGGCCGGGCAGGACCCATGGGGAGTCCGGCGCGGCGGCCGCGATGTGGTCGGGGATGGCCCATGCCGCCAGCTCATCGCTCCAGCGCCGCAGCAGTGCGGGCAGCTCGGCGTGCCCCGGCGGCCCGGCCGCCTGGTCCAGTGGCCTCACCGGTGCAGGCTACTTGCCAGGCAGCTTGACGACTGTGACGAAGAACTCGTCGATCTGCCTGACGACGGTCAGGAAGCAGTCGAAGTCGACCGGCTTGGTCACGTATGCGTTCGCGTGCAGGTCGTAGCTGCGCAGTATGTCCTCCTCCGCGTCGGAGGTGGTGAGCACGACGACCGGGATGCGCTGCAAATCTGCGTCGGACTTGATCTCCGCGAGCACCTCATGCCCGGCCTTGCGCGGCAGGTTGAGGTCGAGCAGGATCAGGTCGGGACGCGGCGCATCGGCGAACTGCCCCTCGCGGCGCAGGAAGTCCATAGCCGTCTCGCCGTCAGAGACCACGCTGAGGTGGTTGCGCACCTTATTCTCAGCGAACGCCTCGCGAGTGATGAGCACGTCGCCGGGGTCGTCGTCGACGAGCAGGATCTCGATCATGATCCCCGCACCGGGGATGATCATGTGGCAGCCTCCTTCTGGCCGTCCGACTCGGGAAGCGTCCACCGGATCGTAGTGCCTTCGCTGGTGGCGGCCGTCGTGTCGACCCAGATCTGGCCGCCGTGGAAGTCGACGATCTTCCGGCACAGGGCCAGGCCGATGCCGGTGCCGGGATACGCGTCGCGCGGGTGCAGCCGCTGGAAGATGATGAACACCCGCTCGGCGTGGGCCGGCGCGATGCCGATGCCGTTGTCCCGGCACGCGAAATTCCAGACGTCATCGCCGTGCTCCGCGGTGATAGTGATCACCGGATGCTCGTCAAGCCGCCTGAACTTGATCGAGTTGGCGATCAGGTTCTGGAACAGCTGGGTCAGCAGCGTCGGATCGCCGTTGACCGTTGGCAGGTCGCCGAGTCTGACCTCGCCGTCGGCGTCCGCGATCGTCGCATCCAGCCGGTCGGCGGCCTCGTTGGCCACCGAGTTCAGGTCGACCGGACCGCGCACCGTGCCGGGCTGGCCCACCCTGGAGAACGTGAGCAGCTCGTTGATCAGCAGCTGCATGCGCTTGGCCCCGTCGACCGCGAAGGCGATGTACTGGTGGGCGCGGTCGTCAAGCTGCCCGGCGTACCTGGACTCGAGCATCTGGCAGAAGCTGGCCACCTTACGCAGCGGCTCCTGGAGATCGTGCGAGGCGACGTAGGCGAACTGCTCGAGCTCGCGGTTGGAACGTTCGAGCTCGGTCGCCTTGAACGACAGGTCGTCGAGTCCGGAGAGCAACTGGCGCCGCATCGCCTCGACGTCGGCCGCCAGTTCCATGATCTCCCGGGGCCCGCTGACCTTGAGGACGTGGCCGAGCCCGCCGGAGGCTACGGCCTGCGCCTCGGCGCCGAGCGCCGCAAGCGGTCCTGTCACCCAGGCACTCATCGCCGCCCATGCCGCCGCGCCGGCGGCGATGAGCAAGGCCGCCCCGGTGATCGCGAGCACGATTACGTCGGTGGTCGCGGAGTGCAGCCGGCGAAGCGCCACGTCGCGTTCGGCGAGTATCTCGCTGTCGAGCGCCGTGATGGCGGCGCGCACCTGGCCGAAGTCGCTGGCGCCCGTTGTCTCGGTCTCGACGCTGACGGTGCCATTCCGCCTGATCGCCGAGATTGCGGGGCCGGCGTACTCGACGCGCCATACGCGGGCCCGGGCCTGGACGGTGCGCAGTCGGCTGCGGAGCGCGGGGTAGGGGTCAACCAGCCCGTGCAGGCCCGCGATATACGCGGCGGTCTGCGTCAGGCCTAGGTGGAAGGGCGCGAGGAACGGCTCCTGACGGGTGATGATGTAGCCGCGGACGCCGGTCTGCTCGCTGAGCAGCGATGAGAGCAGGTAGCTGGTGTCCCTGGCGGCCGGGTCGAGCCGGTTGATCTGGAGGTTGACCGCGCTGATCATGCTGTTCAGCGCGAGCCCGCCGAGCAGGCAGCCGACGGCCAGCAGCCCGCCGGCAATGGCGAAGGCATAACCGAGCCTGCGCCTCAGCGACCACGTCCGGTGGCTGAAGGTACGGGTTGTGCTGGCCCTTATCCAGGCCGGGCCGTCCTGCTCAGCCTGCGGTGACCTCTGCGGTGATTCTTGCGGTGAGCTCGGCCCGGGCCCGGCGACTTGGTCGGTCACGGATGCCGTCCGACGATGATGACGGCGACATCGTCGGCCAGCGGTCCGCCATTCAGCCGTTCCACCGTCTTCAGCAGCGTGTCTGCCAGCGTATCCTCGAACCCCCGAACGGAACCTTCGGGCGCCGACGCGGCGATCAGGCCGAGCAGACCCTCTGGACCGAGCACTCGCCTGTCCACGCCGCCCCTGCCTTCGATCAGGCCGTCGGTGTAGAGCAGCAAGGACCATTCCTGACCGAGGCTGACAGGGATCTGCGGCCATTCCTCATCGAACAGGCCGAGCGGCGGCCCCGCGCGCCTGTCGCCGAGTGTCGAAGGCGGCGACCCGAGCAAGACAGGCGGCGGATGCCCGGCCACCTGCAGCACCCCGTTGCCCGTGGCGATCTCGATGCTCAGGGTGGCGACGGTGGCGAATATCTCGGGCCTGAGGCGCTCGCGGATCAGCACTTCCTGCAGGCAGTCGAGGATACGGCCAGGCTCGTGGCCGGACAGGACCAGGGTTCGCCAGGCTACCCGCAGGCACACGCCGAGCGCCGCCTCGTCAGGCCCGTGGCCGCAGACGTCGCCGATGAGCGCGTGCAGCGTGCCGTCGCTCAGTTCGACCAGGTCGTAGAAGTCGCCGCCGAGCAGCGCCTGATCCCGGCCCGGGCGGTAGCGCAGCGAATGGTAGAGGCTGGTGTCGTTGAGTATCGGGACGGGAAGCAGCCCTCGCTCCAGCCTGGCGTACTCCGCCTGCCTGATCTCCGCCTCGCGCAGTTGCCGTGCGGACTCGTTCGCGCGCTTGCGCTCGATCGCGTACCTGATGCACCGGCTCAGCGTCGCGCCATCGACCTGTCCCTTGATCAGATAGTCCTGGGCGCCGGCCGCCACGGCCGCGACTCCGAGCGAAGCGTCGCTGGCGCCGGTCAGCACCAAAACGGCCGCTTCGGGTGCCAGGTTCAGGACGTGCCTGAGCCCGTCGAAGCCCACAGAGTCCGGCAGCCCCAGGTCAAGCAGTACGCAGACAGGGCCGGTCTCAAGCTCGGGCGTTGCCGCGGCGAGGCTCTGCCGCCAGGACAGCGACACCCCGAGCCCGGCGTCGCGCAGGTACTCGCGCACGAGAATGGCGTCGGCCTCGTCATCCTCGATGAGAAGCACACGCACCACCTCGCCGGTGGCCGCGCCTTCTGTGGCAAGCTGGAGCATTCCACAAGTCCCTGAGACGGTCCTGCCAGGTCGGTCTATCGACCGGAGCTTACTCGGGAAGGGCGAATAGCGCCTGGCCACCATCGGATGAATGGTAGATCGTGGTCGTTACCGGAAGCGTTCCGTCTCTGCGAGGTGGCGGTGTCTGAAGTTCAGCCGCGTGAGATGAGCGCAGAATTCGCCGCGGCCGCCGGCGAGCTGCTGACGCTCGCAAGCGAGTCACACTCGCGCGCCCTGCATCAGCTCGTCGAGCTCGCGGCACGGCACGTGCCAGGCTGCTCGGGCGCGACCGCTGTGCTATGGGAGGATGGCGAGGCTGCTCTGGCTGCCGCGAGCCATCCTGACCTGTCCGTGCTCGCCGACGTCCAGCACGCTTCTCAGCGCGGTCCCATCGTCGACGCGATCGCCAGTGGCCGCCAGGTCAGCTGCGCCGACACGCTCGCGGAGACACGATGGCCCGAGTACACGAACCGGGCGCTGTCCTTCGGGGTCAGGTCATCTGTCACCCTCGTGCATGCTTCGGGCCCGGCGGCGCTGACCCTGACCATGTACGCGACGCGCCCGCGCGCCCTCGATGCCGACCGCGTGCCGATCGGCCAGCTGCTGATCACGCTCGGCGGCGCGGTGATGCGGAACGCTTCCGCGTACGACGCCGCCCAGCGTGTCGTCCGCCAGCTCAGCGAGGGTACCGATTCGAGGTCGGCGGTCGATAAGGCCAAGGGCATCCTGATGGTCAGCTTCAGCTGCAGCGCGGACGAGGCGCTCGAGCGGATGCGGGCGATCTCTCAGAGCAGCCACATCAAGGTCACCGAGGTCGCGAGGCGGATCGTGGAATCGCACGAGCTCGAGCGCGGTTAGCTTGAGCGCGACTGGGGCGACGCCCTCAGAAGCACCCCTAGACGCCCGGCGTCGGCGCCTGATCTAGTGAACCTGTGGCTCGCCGGAAGGGACGGTGGCGGTGCAGGTAGCACCGGAGCCCGGCGACGTCGCAAGCCAGGTCGCCGAGCTGGAGGAACGCTGCGCCGCGCTGCGGCAGGCGGCGAGCCTGCCCGCGGCGGATCTCGGCGCGATACTTGACGCGGTACTCACCGAGCTCGAGTACGCGGTCGGCATGCTCGCCGCGCCGTATGGTGGCTCAGGCCGCGCGGGCAACGGACGTTCCGCCGATGCGGACGGCGCCGAGCGCCGGTTGCTGCGCGCCGCCTTTACCGAAGCCCCGGTTCCGCTCTTCCTGCTGTCCGCGGACGGCACCGTGCTCCGGGTCAACAAGTCGGCTGGCGAGGTGCTCGGGTCCAAACCGGGATACGCCACCGGCCGGCCGTTCACCGCCTTCGTCGCGCTGCAAGGACGCGCTACCGTCGGTACGCAGCTCAGCGTCGTAGCCAGGAGCGGCAAGGTGGGGCGCGTCAGGTGCAGCCTCCTGGGCTCGACGGGCGCCGGGCCGCGGGAGCTGACGATCGGCCTGATCAGGGTCGGCGGCGAGGCCGACCGGCTGGTCGTCTCGGTCTCTGACGCCGGCCAGGCCGTCGGCGCGCCAGGCGTCGCGGACGACGGCACCGCCGGCGCCGCGGAGCCGTCGGGATCCGGTGCCTCGGCCCGGGATAGGGCGGGCGCGGTCGAGGCCATCACCCAGCGGATGGACCTGGTGACCGCGGTGAGCAGGCTGCTGATTGAGAACGAGAATGTCAGCGAGTCGATGAGGCTGCAGCGCAGCGCCCGGCTGCTGGCCAGCGAACTCGACGCCTGGGTCATGGTCGACCTGGACCGCCGAGGTCTGCTCGTCAGGCAGTTCGTCATCGGACCCGACGGACCGGGGCTCGCCGGCATCAGCGATTCCGTCGCGTCGGTGAACCCGACCCCCGGATCGCTGCCGCAGCAGGTGCACGACTCAGGGCAGCCGGTGCTGGTCGCGCACGCCGACGCCGGGACACTCGGCCCTGGGCCGGGTGAAATCCCGCTGCTCATGCTGCTCGGCTCGACGTCCGTCCTGTCTGTCCCGATCACCGACGGCGAGGCTCGCCACGGCGTCCTGACGCTGGCCAGGCGCGCGGGAGAGCGCCATTTCGAGATCGCGGACCTCGGGCTTGTCGAAGAGCTCGGCGAGCAGCTTGCCCTCGCCATCCGTGTCGATCAGCTGGTACGCCGCCGCATCGAGATCGCCGATGCGCTGCAGGCCAGCCTGCTGCCGCGGCGGCTGCCTGCGATACCGGGTGTCGACCTCGCGCCGGCGTACATCGCGGCAACAGAAGGCGTCGAGATCGGCGCCGACTTCTACGACGCTTACCGGACGCCTGCAGGGTGGGGGCTCTCGGTCGGCGATGTCTGCGGCAAGGGCGTGGAGGCAGCGGCGGTAACCGCGGCCGCCCGCCACGCGATCAGGGTCATCGCGCACGACAATTCGGACCCGGCTGCCGTCCTGACCGGCGCGAACCAGATCCTGCTCGCCGAGGAGCTCAGCGGCGGGTTCGTCACGGCGAGCATCGCCCATCTGCGCTGGCGGAAGGGCGTGCTGCATGCCGTCCTTGGCAGCGCGGGGCACCCGAGCGCGGCGATCGTCCGCCATGACGGCCGGGTTCAGATGCCGGGCGGCGGCGGGCTCCCGCTTGGCCTGTTCCCCGACCCGGAGCCCGGGCTGAACGAGGTCACGATGAGCGAAGGCGACCTGCTGTTCCTCTACACCGACGGCCTCACCCAGGCGCGAGGGCTCGACCGGACGTATTTCCAGCCGCGCCTCGCCGACGAGCTGACCGGCCTGGCTGGATCGCGGCCCGATCGGGTAGCCGAGGCGATGCGCCGCACGCTGCTCGAGTTCACGGCCGGCCATCTTATCGACGACATCACAATGCTCGTGATGCGCGTCGGTGCACATCCAGGCAGGGCACCGCGCAGGAAGTGAGTACCGGCGCGATTCCCTGGCGGTGGCGCCTTGGTCCATGATCGCGAGCCCGCGGCGTCAGCCACGAGCGCGGGC
>Ga0207646_10002240_pt1 | contig 23038 bp, 36 predicted proteins | sample KBSK5502metaG_FD_184343 | JGI IMG/M metagenome (GOLD analysis project Ga0207646, IMG submission 184343) | Corn, switchgrass and miscanthus rhizosphere microbial communities from Kellogg Biological Station, Michigan, USA - KBS K5-50-2 metaG... | ecosystem: Host-associated > Plants > Roots >... | reverse complement strand
GCGAACGGATCAAGCAGAGAACAGACCAGCCTCACTACTGCGAGCAGTCCGCCAAGCACAAGGAATGACGCTGCAAGAGACGGCCGACAAAGCCGGCATCGACGTCGGCCAGCTCAGCCGCATCGAACGCGGAATCGGCGGTCTGTCGATTCGCTCGCTCCGACGACTGGCGAAGGCGCTGCAGCTCAGCGACCTCGAGCGACGACTCGCACCCTTCGACAACGACAACGGCGCCGGCCACAAGGAGGTGAATCCCAAGACCGGCGCCGCTCACTAACCGAACCCATACGCGGCCCCGCGACGGACCGCACTAACACGAAGGAGAACTACCAATGGCAACCGTAGCACCGAGACCCGATAACGAGATCCCTGCACCGTTTTTCGAGGACACTCGATCGCTGGCCGAGAAGCTGCAGGTCGAGCGGCGGGACTGGATCCCGACAAAGAACGCCGACGACCCGAAGATGATCTTCGGACTCGTGATCGAGCGCGGCACCTACGACGGCAAGACGGCAACGCACCCGACCGCGAGGATCCTGACCGCCGACAACATCGAGTGGGGCGTAATCGCCTTCCACGGCTGGCTGCACAGCGCCTTCGACCGCCAGAACCCGCGCGTGGGCGACTTCGTTGCGATCGCCTACACGGGGACGAAGCCAGCGAAGAAGGCCGGCGACAACGACGCATACACGTACGCGCTCGAGGTTGAGCGCAACCCGAACGGGTCGCTGTCGACTGACACCGCTGATCCTGCCCAGCCGGACGCAGACCCGGGCCCGCCGGAAGACGACCCCGGCGTCAACGACGACGAAGCCGACGCGATCGCGGCCGAGCAGACCGAGAAGGAGGCCGAGAACGATGACATCCCCTTCTAGGTTGGAGACGCTGCCGGCAGAGAAGGCCGGCCGGATGGTCGCCAACCTCGTACGCCGGCTCGACGAGTCGAGCCCGGTTGCGACAGACGATGTGGTCCTACTCGTCTTCTGGGAGGTGGCCAGCCTCCTCGGCTACTGCAAATCCACAACCGACCAGTGGGAAACCTTCCGCCGCGCGTACTTCGACACGCTCGACCAGCTTGAGCGGGATGCCGAACCAGCAGCCTGAGACCGAGACGGCGTCGGGTCACCTGCTCGCCGCCGCTCTCACCCTTGCCGAACACGGCATCCTCGTCTTCCCCGTGAAGCCGCGCAGCAAGGTGCCGGCGACAGTCGACGGGTTCAAATCGGCGACCGTCAACCTCGACCAGGTCCGCGCATGGTGGGGCCGGTGGCCGGACGCGAACATCGGCGTTCCGATGGGTGCCCTCTCCGGCTTCGTCGTGCTCGACGTCGACGCACGCCACGGAGGCCTGGCCAGCTTCGAGAAGCTGCGAGATCGGCACAGGCTGCCGAAGACGGCGCAGGTGCTCACCGGCTCCGGCGGGTTCCACTACTGGTACCGCTACACGGGCGAACTGCGCAACTCGGCCGGCCTACTCGGCGACGGCCTCGACGTACGCGGAGACGGCGGCTACGTCATCGCACCGCCATCTGTCCACGAGAGCGGCAACCCGTACAAGTGGCTACACCCGCTCGAGGACGCGATCGACTGGCCGCAGGCACTCGCCGCCGACGCCGGGAAGCGCCGCAACGGAACGGCCGCCAAGCTGGATGAAGTCATCCCCGAGGGCAAGCGGCGGGCCGCGATGCTCACCGTCGCCGGCAAGCTGAAACGCTCCGGCCTCACCGGCCCCGAGATCCTGCCCAGCCTGCGCGAGCTGAACAAGCGCTGCCGGCCGCCGCTCGACCAGGCCGAGCTCGAAAGCGTCGCCTACGAGAGCAGCATCGAGCCCGACACCGAGACGGCAATCCCCACCGTTCCGCCCTACACGGGACCACCGTGCGCACTCGCCGACGTCGTCGCCGCCTTCCGCAAGTGGCTGCACCTACCCGACGCCGGCGCGCTCTACATCGCCCTTGCCACCGTCGTCGCCAACCGCCTGCCCGGCGACCCTCTCTGGATCTTGTTCGTCGCCGCCAGCTCGAGCGGCAAAACCGAGATCCTCTTCTCACTCGGTGGCCTCGAGGAAGTAACGGCCGCGGCCACCATGACCGAAGCCGCCCTACTGTCAGGCACCGCGAAACGCGACCGAGCCGCCAGCGCAACCGGCGGCCTGCTCACCCGCATCGGCGACTACGGCATCCTGACGCTGAAAGACTTCGGCTCCGTTCTCTCGATGCACCGAGATGCGCGCGCAGGCCTACTAGCAGCGCTGCGCGAAATCTACGACGGCAGCTGGGACCGCCACGTCGGCGTCGACGGCGGCAAAACACTCCACTGGGACGGCAAGCTCGGCCTGATCGCCGGCGTCACCACCGTCGTCGACCGCCACCACGCGGTCATGGACTCGCTCGGCTCCCGCTTCGCCTTCTACCGCGTCGACGTCGACGAACGAGACGCACAAGGCATGCGAGCCCTCAACCACCGCGCCGGCGTACGTGACATGCGCGCCGAACTGCGCGACGCGGTGACCGGCTTCTTCTCCGGACTCGACCTCCCTAACGGAGACAGCCTCAGCGACGCCGACAAGACGCGCCTCGTCACGCTCGCCGACCTCGTCACCATGGCCCGCTCCCCCGTCGAGCGCGACAGCTACGCCAGCCGAGAAATCGAAATGGTCCCCGACCCTGAAGCACCCGCACGATTCGCGCTCATGCTCGCCGCACTACTCGAAGGCCTCCAAATCATCGGACTCGACGCCAAGCACGCCTGGCAGCTCGTCAACAAGACCGCCTTCGACTCGATGCCCGCCCACCGGCGACGCATCCTCGAACTCCTCGCCCAAGCGACGGCAACAACGAAAGGCGCCGCGCTCGCGCTCGGCCTACCCACAACAACCACCCGCCGCACACTCGAAGACCTCGCCGCACACCACGTCATCGAACGCGAATCCGACGGGGACGGCAAAGCCGACACATGGCGGCTTTCGGCTTGGACAAAGGCCCGGTACGACCAATGACACCGTTCCCGAAAAGTCGGAAGACAGCATCTCTAATAACCCAAAAACCATTCGAGACGACTTTTCGGGAACGGTCATGAGCACAGCGAAGAATCTCCCGCGGCTTGCTCTAACACGGGCCGAAGCTGCAGCCGCGATCGGCCTCAGCCTCGACTCATTCGAGCGTTACGTCCAAGCCGACTTGCGACTGATCCGCCGTGGCCGACTACGCCTAGTGCCGGTCTCCGAGTTGACGCGGTGGGTCGAGACGAACGCCGCGAAGGTGCTCGAGTGAGCCGCGAAGCCTCGCCACGCGGAGATAGCGCTTTTCGGCGGAACGATGCGTGCGTAACACCGAGCGCGATCGTTCCCTTGCGCGATCAAAAGAGGGCGCGCGTTATCGCGCGTAATGGACGTCGGGCAGAGGAAGAGTGTGGGACGGTTTCGCTAACCGTCGAGCGTCACGAAGTCCCTGCAAATGGCGGGGTGCGGGCCAGGCGTGGGCCAGGGCCGGCTTCTGTGGATACGCGAATTCGCGGTATGACTGCTCGTTCTGGCATGCTTTCGGCATGCGAAACGCCCGAGTCCGTGGACTATGACTGAGCGCAATGGATCGACGAAAGGCGTGGCTAGCGCCTCGCAGCTGTGGCGGATGAACGTGCTCGGCTTGCTCGACCTCCGTGACGAGCCGGGAGAACCCCTCGAGCGCGCGGCAATGAAGGAAGTCTTGGCTGAGGCTGTACGCCTCGGCTTGTGGGTCCCGGTACGCGGAGACCGGCAGGAGGTGCGGAGTGCGTGAGGGCGGCTTTAGACGCTTCCTGCGGCTAGCGAAGGCGGCCGAGCCTGCCGAGCTCGAGCCGGCGGGGGTGTATCCGGGTGCACCATTTGCTCCGCTGACAACTAGGGCCGATGCCGGGCCCGTCCGTGTCGTGAGTGTCGATGAAAAGGCTGAGCCGTCTTTGGAGTCGGTCGGCCAGGTTTCTGCCGAGAAATCGAAAAAGGCCGAGCCGCCGCGGAGCAGGTCGGGCTACATGTGGGTGTCGGAGCGGAGCCGTTCGAAGCGTGCGGCTTGGGCTGATATGCCGGAGCGTTTTTGACAACGAAAAGGAGCACGGAGCGATGAGCAACAGCACCACGAGAATCCGCGGCGTTCCGGCGGTCGAGCGTGCTCGGACGACGCCTACGCGTCCGGATGATTGTCTGAGCGGGCTCGCCCCGTTCGCCGATGCTGACCACCACGGAAGGAGCACCATGTCCACCGAAGATGACGACGCCACCGCAGCAGTGGTGAGCGACGACGAGATCATCGAGCGAGCCGCGGCCAACGGCATCCCGATCTCCCCGGCGGCAATCCGCGCCGAGGCGAACAAGTTGCTGCGGCGGAGCGGCATTCTCGAGCCGACTCTGCAGCAGGAAGCAATCGCGAGACGTGGCGCGATCGAGAGCTACCTCCTTGACGTCAAGGCTTCGAGGGAGGCGTCGTGAGCGTCGACACCGACAAGGTCGAGGCTGTGCTCTTTGACCTGAGAGGCGAGCGGGCTGGCGTCGAGGCGACCATGACGCGGGAGGACCTTGTCCGCAGCGTCGACGAGTGGCTCAAGGTCGCCCGCGCACACGCGGCTGGTTCCTCGCGGCTTGTTCTCGGCGGCCAGGCAAGCGGTGAGCATCTGGTTCAGGTGCTGGCCGAGGATCGTCTTGGCGACGAGGGGTTGGCGGCTCGGACTGTGTCCAGGCTCGAATCGCAGGGGTTCGGCGCGCTTTCCGATCGGGCGAAGGCCTCGAAGTTGAAGGCGCTCGACGAGAAGATCGCGAAGGCGACCGGCGAGCTGCGCGAGGTCCGAAAGCGGGAGGCGCTCGAGCGGGTTGAGGCCGAGTTCGCGGGCGAGGCTGCGTAGCGGTGGCCGTGCATAAGGATCCAAGGCCGCCGCTCGGTACTGGCGTCCCCGCGCACTTGGAGCCGTGGGGCGAGTCCGGGGAGGCCACGCTGCCGCGTTGTCGGCGTTGTAAGCAGGTTCACGTCCCGCCGCGGCCGGACCCGTGCCTCGGCGTGCTCGAGGGTGTCGGTTCCGCCTGTTGCGGCCACGGTCGCGACGACCACGCCATGGCGGTGCTGGTCGACGAGGCCGGCAATGCCACGGAGACGCTTTACGGGGAGGAGGCGCTCGCCTTCTTCGCCGCGCACGGTTGCGGGCCGTTCGGGTCTCTCGATGAGCGGGCTCGGAACACGACATGAAGGACCGGCGGCCGTGGGCTACGCAGCCGTGTCGAGCTCTGCCCCTTTTGTCTCCTTCGTGGGGTGATCTCGAGCGAGCCGTCGTACCGGCCGGGGCGTTTTCTCGTTGGCGTCCCGGTCGACCCCGTCGAGCGATTGCGCGCGCTCGCGCTCGGGCGTTTCCGCTCGGTCCGGTGTACATGGCATCGGGCCGGGCGGGGGCGGGGTTTCTGACGTGACAACGAGCGAGAGGAGCCCCAAAGATGCAAGAGCCGACCATCCGCGCGAGCCTCAACAGGACTGTGACCGTCGGCGTCGACCTCAGGCGCCGCCTTGACGAGGTTGCGCGAGTGCAGGGAGCCGACGCCTCCTATCTCGCGCGAACGGTCTTGCGCCGCTACCTCGACGTGCACGAGCGTCCTGCGGGAGCTGAGGGCGATGAGCGGTAGCCCGCACATCTTCGGGATCGCTGTCACGAGTGGCGAGCGGCGCGAGCTGCTCCGTCTCGTCGAGGCGTTCGGGACGCCCGCTCAGCGGGAGCATCTCGGCCATCTTGTCGAGGCGGCTCCCGACATGGGCAGCATCGCTGCGCTGGCCGCGAGTGTCGAGGCGCCGGGCCGGCAACCGGGGAGTCGAGCGGCTTGAGCGAATCCGTCCTCGGCTACAAAGTCCTAGGAGCTGACGGCTCCGCCTGCCATGGCGGCACGGGCCGGTGGCGGAAAGGACGCCCACGCAGCGTCAGGGCACCCCTTGCCTATCCTCTCCACGGCATCTATTACTGCAGCCGCGACCAGCTCATCTACTGGCTCGGCCCCCGCGTCTGGCTGTTTGAGGATCTAACTCCGGACGAGGCGGTCAATGTGGGCGGAGAGACGCTGACCCGACGCGGCCGGATCGTGCAACGGTTCGATGCCTGGGATGACCGCTCCGCGCGCCTGTTCGCTGCCGACTGCGCCGAGAGCGTGCTCCCTCGGATCCCGGAATCAGACCGTGACCCGTTCGTAGTGGCGATCTCCGCAGCGAGGCGTTACGCGGACGGGTTGATCGGCTCGGCGGCTCTAGAGGCGGCTTGGTCGGTGGCTTCTTCGTCGATGGCTTGGTCGGCCGCTGGCTGGGCGGCCTGCTGGACGGCTTGGCCGCCGACTGGCTGGACGACCAGCTCGGGCGCTGGTTGGGCGGCTCGGACGGGCGCCGGCGCGAAGGCTGACCGCCGGTCACCTGAGGCGGCGGCAAGTTGGGCGGCTAGGTTGGCGGCTTTTTGGGCGGCTCGCGCGTCGACTGACTCGGCGATTCATCAGAAACAGACGGAGCGGCTATTCGCGTATCTGGACGGTGACGCCAAGTGCTCGGCAGATGGCCCACGTGTCAAATCGTTAGATCGATCTAACGCATGTGAGCTTGACCGGCTCCTCGAGATTGCCCGCCTGCACGCGACCCGGCCCGACTCGCCTATCCACGGCGTCGACCACTGGCGGCGCGTCGGCCGGAACGGTGAGAAGCTCGCAGCCGCAACCGCCGGCGCCGATCCGCGAGTCGTCCAGGTATTCGCCGCCTTCCACGATTCGCAGAGAACGAACGACGGCCGCGACCCAGCGCACGGTGCCCGGGCGGCCGCGCTTGTTCGCCGACTACGCCTCGACCTCAACCGCGAGCAGCTCGACACGCTTTCTGCGGCGCTCGTCGACCACGACCGCGGCCGCGTTTCCGACGACCCAACCGTGGGCGCTTGTTGGGACGCCGATAGGCTCGACCTCGTCAGGCTCGGCATGAAGATCAACCCGGCTCGGCTGTCGACGGAGGCTGGGAAAGAGGCTCGCTGGCTCGAGGTGTAGGGTGCTTCCCATGCCGAGTGCACGGCATCCTCTGGACACGGTACTTTGCGCTGGCCTCCGGACCGTGTGCACTCACGGTCCGGAGGCTTGGCGCTGAAGGAGGCCACATGGCCACCAACACAATCCCGCGTGTCGACGTCGGCGCGCTCGCTGCCACCATCACCATCGACACGCAGGAGCGGGTCGCCGAGGCCGTGAGTTCGGCCGTTCACGGACTGCGGGATCAAGCCGAAGCGCTGACAGAGACGCAGACGTCAACGCTGCTCACCACCATCCTCGCCGTATTCGACGGGTTCGAGCGCTCGGTCGCGCAGGCGCTCCTCAGAGACCTTCGCGACGCAGGGGTTAGGACGTGGGGACTACCTCGCACGCTCGCCGACCTGGAGGAGGCCGACGATGACTAGCGCAGTGCCTTACGACCAGCTCGTCCGCTTCGCGGCCGCCCACGACAAGATCAGCGTCCTAAGCGGCAGATTCGAGAAGCTCGACAAGCAACTCAGCGTCTGGATCGGCGATCAGCTCGGCTTCGCGGATCTACCAGGCGAGTACGCCGAGCATGTACTCGAGGAGTTCAACGCCGCTGTCGATCAGCGACTCGGAAGCGAGGGCGACGATGCCTAGTCGTGCGAGCGGGGCAGATGCGTGCGCAGACGGTGCACCGTCTCGACGTCGACCTCCCACTCGTCGATTACCCGGCCAAGCGCGGCACGCTCCTCGGCTGAGAGTCTGATCGGCCGGGAAGCGCCAGCACCGCGGATCCGGGCGGCAGCAGTCCGGGCGTGCTCGTCAGGCGCCCGGGCCGCCCGCTCCGCGAGCTCGAGCGCGACCGTGAACGCGACGTCAAGCTCGTAATTGCCGATGCGGAAGCGGACGAAGTCGAGACGCTGCGGCACCGCTGGGGGCCGCGGCTAGGCGAGGGCTGCGTCGGCCGGGGTGTGTGGCCGGGGCAGGACGTCCCACATCTGATCGATCGTGAGCAGCGAGGAGAAAAGCGTCGGCTCGAACTCCGTCACGGTCCGGATCAGGCAGCTCGACGAGAAGCTGTCAAGCACTCCGTCGAAGTAGCGCTCCTCGCCCGGGACGACTGTCTCTCCGGTGCCGCCGTTGTGAATCGCGACGGGCTCGACCAGCATCCGCGGACCGGGTTCTCCGCGCATGCAGGCCACGACGCCGTCGGCCGCCTCGATGAACACAGCTGTCGGCCGATCAAGCTCCTCCGGGTTTGACGAGTAGCCAATTGCGAGCCTACTCATGACCCATTCCCAAGCTCTCCCCCAGTCGATCGCGCCGATGCTTAAGCAGGGTAGCCATTGCATCAGGGTGACAGCAAAAGAAGCGTTCGTCTATCCCTGAGACTGCGGAATCGATCGTCGCGTCAGACACATCCGCGATGGTTCGAGCGCCTGCGGCAATTTCCTGCAGCGACGCGTAGCCGGACAGGTGGCCTTGGCGAATCGACTGATTCTGCTCCTCGCGGTTCACATGATCTGAGACGACGTGAGTGAGCCAATCGTCAGCGGCCGGCTGGCCGCCCTTCTGATCGCGGGGCAGCAGGAGGACATGGCCGTGGTCGATCAGCGCGATGTTTGGTCGGCCGTCTCCAACCGCCATGAAGATGTTGTGCGGTCCGCGGTCGACGTTCAGGATCCAGACGTCGAACGCGATCATTAGGCCGAGCTGGTCGCGGTTCTCTGCGCCTTCAACGATCGGCTTCTCCTGAAAGCCCAGCAGGTGGAGCTCGCTTAGCTTGCGCCCGTCCATGAAGACGACGATCGCTCCGAGTTCTCCCTCTACCTCGCCGGCGCGTGCCTCGACGGCCGGTATGCCGAGTTCGCACGCCAGCGTCGACACGATTTGCTCGTTGGCCCACTGCTCGATCCAAGGATCAGCCTCGAACTGGCCCGGGAGGACCTTGAGATAGCCGACTCGCCCGCGGTCCGACATGATCGCTCGCCGCGGATTCGTCGAGTCCGAGAAGCGATCCCCGATGAAGTGCCAGGTCTCTTCGTAGGCCAAGGCGATCCCGGGACATTACGGCACCTGCCACCGCGCAACGTCTCACCGAGCGCTAACGGCGTCAAACTTGCCCGGCTCCTGAACGTGGGCCAGTTGTGGGCCAGTGAGGGCCAGTCCCGAGCGGTTCTTAGCGGTTTCAAGCGGTATGACGAGAGACGTTTACGAGCACTCGCAGAGACGCCGAAACCCGCTTGGCTAGACGGGTTTCGGCTTGGTTACTAGGCGGCGGGGGTGAGATTCGAACTCACGGAGCCGTGAGGCTCAACGGTTTTCAAGACCGCCCCGTTCGACCGCTCCGGCACCCCGCCGCGGCGTCTAGTGTCGCAGCCGTGGCGACGATGAAGGATCTCGACGAGCTGGCGCTTGCGATGCCCGAGGCCACGAAGGAGATCGAGGACGGGCGTCCGACCTACAAGGTGCACGGGAAGATGTTCTGCTTCCACCGGAGCCGGCGGCCCGATGCCGTCGACTCGGATACGGGCGAGCGCCTCGACGACGTGCTCGTGTTCCGCGTCGCCGACCTCGGCGTGAAGGAGATGCTCATCTCCGAGGCGCGCGGCATCTACTTCACGACGCCGCACTGGAACGGCTACTCGGCCGTGCTGACGCGCATCCCCGACCTGGAGCGGCTCGACCGCGCCGAGCTGCGCGACCTCGTCGAGGAGGCGTGGCTGACGCGCGCGCAGAAGCGGCTTGCGAAGGAGTGGCTGGCTAGGGAGTGACGCGCTTGGGCGCGCCGTAGTTCCTCAGCACGTCCGGCACCTCGCCCTGGAAGTTCTCGAGGATCGCCAGCACCGTCCGGTCGGTCGTAGCCGTGCCGTTCAGCGTGTGGACCGGCTCGAGCTCATTCCCGACGCGGTGCCGAATCCCCAGCCGCCGAGCTTGGAAGTCCGTCGTGTTCGACGCCGAAGTCAGCTCGCGATAGCGCTCCTGGAACGGGAACCAGCCCTCGATGTCGTACTTCTTCACCGCCGGCGCTCCCAGGTCTCCGGCAGCCACGTTGACGACCCGGTACGGAAGCTCGAGCGCCTCGAGGATCTCTTCCTCGATCTGCAGCAGGCGTTCGTGTTCGTCGGACGACGCCGACGGGGCAACGAACGAAAAGAGCTCGACCTTGTTGAACTGGTGCACGCGGAACATCCCGCGCGTGTCCTTGCCCGCAGCGCCGGCCTCACGCCGGAAATTCGTGGAGAAGGCCGTGTAACGGAGGGGGAGCTCTTCGAGGATCTCAGTCATGTGCAGCCCGGCGAGCCCTACCTCCGACGTGCCGGTGAGATAGAGGTCGTCGCTCTCGACGGCGTAGATGTTCGAACGCTCGGTGGGGAAGAAACCGGTGCCGTACATCGCCTCGTCACGTACGAGCACCGGTGGCAGCATCGGCGTGTGGCCGTGCCTGACCGCGGTCTCCAGCGCGAAGCGGTAGAGCGCGAGCGCCAGCAATGCCGTGTCGCCGATCAGGTACCCGAAGCGCGAGCCGGACAGGCGTGCGGCGCGCTCCATGTCGAAGCGCCCGATCTCGGTGTGTTCTTTCGCCTCAGTGGTCGTCGACGCCGTGCCGACTCGACGCATCTCCACGGCGTCCTCATCGGTGAAGCCGTCCGGTGCCGAGTCGTCGGGCGGGTTCGGAATCAACGCGAGCAGGCTCTCGCGCTCGTTCGCCGCCTGCTCGAGCAAGGCCTCTGCCCGCGTCAACTCTGCCTTTACATTGTTCAGCTCCTCGAGCTGCTCGGGCGTCGGTTTGCCCTTGATCTTCCGCCGGGCACGCAGCTCGTCGACCTGGGGGACGAGCTCGCGCCAGTGCTGGTCGGCGGCGAGCAGTTGGTCGAACCGCTCCGCGGCGATCGGCTCCTTGCGCGCAAGGCGACGGCGGTACTCGTCCGGAGCGTCCCGAGCTGCTTTCAGGTCGATCACGCGACTGAGTCTACGAAGGCGTCGAGCAGAACAGCGACGCCTTCCTCCTGTACGGAGGGGACGACGAGATCGGCACGCGCGAGCACGTCGTCGTGTGCGTTGGCCACGGCAACGCCGAAGCCCGCCCAGTCGAGCAGCTCGCGGTCGTTCTCGCCGTCGCCGCACGCGACCGTCTCCTCGGGCCGGAAGCCGAGCCGGTCGGCGACGAACCCGAGCCCGCTCCCCTTGCTCACGTCCGGGTGCGCGAACTCGAGGAAGAAGGGGAGCGACTTGGAGATGAAGAGGCGTCCAGCGAAGCGCGGCTCGAGCTCGGCCTCGAGCTCGTCGAGTGCGTCCGGATCGCCGACCGCGACGAGCTTCGTCGGGTCGCGGTCGAGCCACGCACGAAGATCGCCGACCGCATGGATGTCGAGGTGCTGGAAGTCGGCGTAGCGCCGCGCCTCAGGCGTCACCTCCGCGACGTAGAGCAGGTCGTCGAGGTAGCAGTTGAGATGGAAGCCGGCCGCGAGCACGGCATCCATCGCCTCGCGGGCCTCGGCAAGCGGGATCGGGACGTGGAGGAGGAACTCGCCCGTCAGCGGGTCGGCAACGACGGCGCCCTGGTAGCAGACGACCAGATCGTCGAGCTGTGCCTGCTCGAGGTACGGGCGCACGGCCCGGAACATCCGTCCGGTGACGACGACGACGTGGACGCCGGTCGCCCTCGTGCGCGCCAGCGCTTCGCGGGTGCGCGGCCGAAGGACGCCGTCCTCGGCGATGAGCGTCCGGTCGAGGTCGAGCGCGAAGGCGGCGACGCGCGCCGGAAACGCGGCAGGAAGCTCTACGGTGCCGTGCCGCCGGTCGAGTTGACGACGTAGGCGGCCACGTCTGCGATCTGCTGTGTGCTGAGCTTCGACTTGAACGCCGGCATCGCGCCACCCCCGTTCGTCACCTGCGCGGTGACGGCGCGGTAGTTGGGCTTGAGCGTGTCGAGGTTCGGCCCGATCGTGCCGGTCGCGTTGGCCGCATTGAGCGTGTGACAGCCTCCGCAGCCGCCGCTGGCGAACACCGGGCTGCCCTTCGTCGCGTCTCCCTTGACCTTGAAGGCCGGGACGATCGGGAACGATGGTCCGGCCGAGACGGTGCCGACCACGGTGTTCGGAGTCGGCGTCGTCACGCCCTCGCCGCCGCAGCCCGCGAGCACGATGGCGCCCAACACACCGGCAGCGGCGATGGCAGCGGCGATGACTGCTCTGTGGCGCACCGCGCAGGACTCTAATGAACCGCTAAGACGAGGGCCCGCGGGAACCGACGAAGCAACCCGTCCGAGTACCATTCGGGACATGGAACGCAGAAACTTCGGGCGCGACCGCGGGCTGTCGCTGCGGATGCTCTTCACGGGCGCGCTCCTCGGCCTGCTCTACGTCGTCTTCGCCGTCGTCCTGTTCAGCGTCCTCAACTTCGGGCTCGTACCGATGCTCGTGATCATCATTGGTCTCGCCTTCTTCCAGTACTACACCTCGGACAAGCTGGCGCTCAGGGCGTCCGGGGCCAAGATCGTCACGGCCGAGGAAGCTCCGGAGCTGCACGCGATGGTCGAGCGGCTCTGTGCGATGGCCAACCTCCCGAAGCCGCGCATTGCGGTCGTCGACAGCGACGTGCCGAATGCGTTCGCAACGGGCCGCAACCCGAAGCACGCAGCAGTCGCGGTGACCACCGGGCTCTGGCGTCGGCTGGATCCGCAGGAGGTCGAAGCCGTCCTCGCGCACGAGCTCTCGCACATCGCGAACCGGGACGTTCTGGTGATGACCGTGGCGAGCTTCTTCGCGATGCTCGCCGCGCTGCTGACCCGCTTCGGCCTCTACGCCGGCATGTTCGGAGGCTTCGGCGGCGGCCGGAGCAACAACAACAACAACCAGGTGCCGGTCTGGCTGATCGTCTTCCTCGTCTCGGTCATCGTCTACGCGATCAGCTTCATCCTGATCCGGACGATCTCGCGCTACCGCGAGTACGCGGCCGACCGCGGCTCCGCGATCATCACCGGTGCGCCGGAGAACCTGATGAGCGCGCTCCAGAAGATCTCGAGCAACATCTCGCAGATCCCGCAGCGCGACCTGCGAGAGGTGCAGGGCATGAACGCGTTCTTCATCATCCCGACCAACTGGAAGACGAACATGAGCGAGTGGATGATGGATCACCCGCCGCTCGAGAAGCGCCTCGCGGCTCTCTCCGAGATCGCCCGCGACATGGGCAAGCCGGTCAGCTAACCCCGCGCTTCTCTAGATCGGGGCGTCGAACAGGGCGAGCCACTTGCTGAGGTCGGGCTCGATCGGCAGCTCGGGCTCGAGCTTCGCCTTCAGCTCGAGTTCCTCCGCGTTGTCTCGCTCCTGCTTCTCGCCGGTGGGGACGAACGGCCACCACGTCCCGGTCTTGAAGCCGTAGATCCAGTACACCGGGTGACCCGAGCCGAAGGCAGACCCGTCGAAGCGGAAGGCCGCCGCGAGCAGCTGGCCGCCGAAGCCATGGTCCTCGAGCTCCGAGGCAAGCGTGTGGACACCCGCGACCTGGTCCTCGAGCTGCGGGTCGTGGACGATCACCCACTCGAAACCGAACGAGTCGGTCTTGCGGTCGATCGTGGAGCCGGAGTCACGGGCGACACCGCGCAGTAGCTCCTCCGCATCGCTCGCGCTCGAGCTGAACTCGCCCGCCGAGAGCGGCTTGAAGATGAGCGCGGCGTCGCCGGCCGTCTTGAGCGAGCACTCGGTATCAAGCGTGACCGCCGCCGTCGAGAGCGCGAACAGCTTCTCGGCCGCCGGGCCCTGCAGCTTCTTGCGGCCGAAGAGGATGTCGCCGAACCGGGTCAGGACTCGGTGGTCTCCTCGGCCGGCTGTGCCGCCGGCTCCGTGCCAGCCGAGGTGGCGGGCGCCGCGGGTTCCGCCGCCGGCTCCGCGTCTGCCGCCGGGGCAGTTTCGGCAGGTGCGCCATCGCCGGCCGCGATCTCCTTCTGCGGTGCGCCGGAGCCGACCTCCGCCTTGAGTTTCGAGAGCTCGTCGTCGACCTGCGACGTCGTGGAGATCTGCGCGAGCTCGCGGTCGAGCTGCGTCTGGTCGCCTGCGGTGAAGTCCTCGAGCGCGCCGCTCGACGTGAGCTCGTCGATCGCCGAGGCGCGCGCCTGCATCTCCTCTGTCTTGTCCTTGGCGCGCTGGATCGCCAGCCCGGTGTCCTGCATGTGCTCGCCGATCCCCGTGGCGGCTTCGCCGACCTTGACCTGGGCCTCGGCGGCCGAGTACTGCGCCTTGAGGATCTCCTTCTGCGAGCGGAACGACTCGATCTTGCTCTCGAGCTGCTGCTGGGCCGCGACGAGCTTCTCCTGCTGGTCCTGGAGCTGCTTCACCTGCCCGTCCATGTCCTGCAGCTGCCCCTGGGCGATCGCCTTGCGCTCGAGCGCTTGCCGAGCCAGGTCCTCGCGGTTCGCCGCCACCGCCTGCCGCGCCTGGGTCTCGAGCTTGACGACGTTCTGCTCCAGCTTCTGCTGCTGCAGCTCGATCCGCTTCTTCGAAGTGACGACATCGGCGACGCCGCGCTTCACGTTCTGGAGCTGCTCGAGCATCTGCTCGTACGAGTAGTCGAGCGTCTCGGTCGGGTTCTCAGCCTTGTTGAGAGCCTTCGAGTACTTCGACTTGAAGATCAGGGTCGTCCGTGACCACAGGCCTGCCATCAATCCTCCTCAGGGGGAACGCAGTTAGGTTACCGCCATGCTCGTCGAGAAGAGCATGCATCCCGACTGGCTGAGCAACGCCTTTCTGATCGCGCCGGAAGGTGGGCCGGCGCTGTTCGTCGACTCCGGGGCCGACGTCGAGCCGCTGATCGAGGCGGCAGAGCGGTGGGGGACGACGCCGGTCGCGATTCTCCGCACGCACTCGCACCACGACCACGTGGCGAACGAGGACGAGCTCGTGCGGCGTTACTCGATTCCTGTGCTCGCCGAGCCCGGCGAGTGGCAGTGGGACGACCTGCGCGTGGTGGCGCTCGCGACTCCGGGGCATTCCGACGACGGCCTGTCGTTCGTGATCGGCGACGACGTGGTCGCAACGGGCGACACGCTCTTCCGCGACGCGGTCGGCGGCGGTGACGTGGACGCCGTGCGGCGGTCGGTGATGGAGGTCCTGCTCGAGTTGCCCGACACGACGCGCGTCCTCCCGGGGCACACCGACGAGACAACGATCGGGCGCGAGCGCCGCGAGAACCCGTTCATCCGCGTCTGGAGCGGTACCGAGCCGGAAGGGGCGGAGCGCGTCCGGGTCGGCGGACGCGACGCGACTCTGATCGTCTGGTCGCCCGACTACGACGGCAACGGCAAGGCCTGGGTGCGCTACGACGACGGCGAGGAAGCGACCGTCGGCGGCTCGCGCGTCGAGCGCGGCGGCTGAAAGGACCTGTCCGAAACGGACAGTAGGTTGCGCGGCGTGCGCCTGATCGTCGCCCGCTGCGAGGTCACGTACTCGGGTCGCCTCTCGGCTGTCCTTCCCGAGGCTGTGCGGCTGCTCATCCTCAAAGGGGACGGCTCGGTGCTCGTCCACGACGACGCCGGCGGATACAAGCCGCTGAACTGGATGACGGCGCCGACGTTCATCGCCGACGAGGGCGATCGGCTGGTGGTGACAAAGCCGAAGAGCGAGGACGCGCTCGAGATCCGCCTGCTCGAGGTGCTCAGCGACGTCGTGCATGACATGGGGGAGTCGGCAGCACTGCAGAAGGACGGCGTCGAACGCGACCTGCAGGAAGCGCTCGCGGCTGCGCCCGAGTCGCTCGGCGAGACGCTGACGCTCATGCGGCGCGAGTGGCAGACCGAGATCGGCCCCGTTGACTTGATGTGCCACGACGACTCCGGCGAGTGGGTTGCGGTCGAGGTCAAGCGGGTCGCGACGATCGAGGCGGTCGAGCAGCTGACGCGGTACCTGGAGTTCATCCGCCGCGATCCCGCCAAGGCCGGTTGCCGTGGGATCCTCGTGGCCCAGCGGCTGAAGCCGCAGGCCGTGGCGCTCGCGGAGTCCCGCGACATCCGCTGCGTCACCGTCGACCTCGCCGTCCTGCGCGGCGAGCGCGAGCCCGATCTGACGCTCTTCGCGGCCTAGCGGATCGCTTCGACTGCGGCTGCCACGCCCGCGCGCACGCCGTCCGGATGCGCGTATGCGGCCGAGCCGAGCAGGAGCATCACGCCCTCGCGGGTGCCTGCCTGCTCGAGCTGCTCACGAGCGTTCCCGGCGCCGACACCTCCGCCGATCACAGCCGTCGCAGGGCGCGCCGCCGCGATCTGATCCCGCACCTCGTCGGCGGTGTCGAAGGTGCGGGGCGAGAAGGATCCGACCTGGACGTAGTCGGCGCCGAGCCGTTGCGTCAGCTCGGCGAGTACGCGCGCGGAGACCGACACCGCGCCGCCGCGCCGCAGGAAGGCAGATCCCACTCGGTGGACGAAGATCGGCAGGCCGTACTCGCGCAGCCGCGCGATCGACCCGAGCCCGGCGAGAAACGCGTTGATCATCAGCGCCTGCGCTCCGGCCTCGACGATCTCATCGACCTCCGCGCCGGTCACGTTCGCCGCATAGACGACATCGGTGGGGATCGCTGCATTCACGGCACGAACCCGCTCCGGCGACGACCGCTGCAGTTCGTCGTCCTTGACGAGGACCGCGCCGCCTGCGGCGAGCCCCGTGGCGACCGCAGCGGCCTCAGCCGGAGTCAGCCCGAGCGCCGGTTTGACGATCGCACCGACCGAGACGCCCGGCCCTGCCGGGAACGCCGGCCCGGGCAGCGCCTCCGGCCAGTCCACCTCGACGAGATGGCAGTACTCGACGTCGCCCCGGTCCGCCCACTCGCCGGCGATGCAGGCGGCGAGGAGCTGCTCGGCGCTCGTCTCGCCCTCCAACGCCGGGAAGTCGATCGTCACACGCTCCCCCTCGACCTCGAGCACCCGCGCCCGCACCTGTTCCGGCCCGTCCGGGAGGCTCACGGACTGGAGAATTGCGAGCGTCTCGCTCCACCCCGACGGCCGGACTTCGAAAACCGCACGCATCCTCGTATCGTAGGACCGCCGTCGGGGTGAACGAGGAGGAGGATCGAGATGGCAGTGAAGCTGCATCGCTGCAACGCCACGTGGGTGAAGTTCGCGGGCCATCCCTGCTGGCGCGTCCAGAAGGCGCTGGACGAGTCGGGTGTCGAATACGTGGTCGTCCAGGAGGGCTCCGCGTTCAAGAGCTCGAGCCGCACGCAGTCAATCGAGAAGACGGGCCAGAAGAGGTTCCCGTGGATCGAGTTCGAGGACGGGAACGTCTACCGGGAAGAGTCGAAGGACATGGCCGAGACGATCCGCGCCGGTCGGCTGGACGAAAAGCGGCAATCGGCCTAGCTACACTGAGCCGCCGCGGGGCTATAGCTCAGCTGGGAGAGCGCCTGGATCGCACCCAGGAGGTCGCCGGTTCGAGTCCGGCTAGCTCCATCCCCCGGACACCACTTCGCTTGAAACTGCCGTTGAACCCTGGCCGCTCGCCGCCGGAGGGTTCGGCGGGGACCGAGGCCCCCGCCGACGGTGTTGGATCAGCTCGGAGCTACTTGAGCCCGTAAAGGTGGGCGTTGCAGCCCCACTCGGCGGCCGGGACGCTGTTCGCGCCTCCGGTCAGGTCGCCTGCCTGCTTTACGTGGCCCCAGTTCTGCGCGTGAGCCGGATCGCCCCTTGTGGGATCCGACCTCAGCGTGGCATCCGAGTTGTCGGTGTACCACTGCAGATCCTCCTGCCCCGAAAACGCGCACGGAGAATTGCCGTGGACAGCCTTCAGTTGTCCATTGCCGGTGATCTCGCCGGCCGCCGCAGTGCTGGCCACGAACGCCATTAACGCTGCTACCGCAACGAGAGCCAAGACGAACCGCATCGTTCCCTCCCCTGACTCGCTTGGGACCCCTGAGGACGAGCCCTCCGCGCGATCTTGCCAACGCCTAGGCACCCTGCATAGCACTAGCGCGCTTGGGATTCGCAGCGCGCGGCGCCCCCTTTGACAAAACCGTACGTTCGTTTTATTTTAGCAGCATGCTGAAGAACCGCTCGCTCCTCGGACTGATCACGGCCGAGGTCGTCTCGTTGACGGGCACGGCCATGACGTTCGTGGCCCTCCCGTGGTTCGTCCTGGCAACCACGGGCTCCGCGGCAAAGATGGGGTGGGTGCTCGCGGCGGAGATGTTGCCGATGGCCATCTTCGGCATCCCGGCGGGAACCGTGATCGCCAAGCTCGGCTCCAAGAAGACGATGCTCATCTCCGACGCCGCGCGTGGGCCGCTGATGCTCGTCATCCCGATCCTCCACAGCACGGGGCACCTCTCATTCGGGGCGCTGCTCGGAACGACGTTCGTGATCGGAATCTTCGCGGCCCCGTACCTCGCTTCGTCCCGGCTCGTGGTCCCCGAGATAGCCGGCGAGGACGAGCAAGCAGTTGCGAGCGTCAATGCCGTGCTCTCGGGGGCCACCCAGCTCGCTCAGCTTGCGGGTCCGGTGCTCGCGGGAGTGCTCATTGCCGCCACGACCCCGGCAACGGTGCTGGTCGTCGACGGCTGCACGTACCTCTTCTCCTTCGTCGTGATTGCGACGGTTGTCCGCGCCGGGAAGCGTGTCGAGGCCGCCGCCAGGCAGAAGGGCTGGCTCTCCGGGGTGAAGTTCCTGTTGGCCGACTCGTTGCTCGGGCCGATCACGATCGCGGCGTGCGTGATCAACTTCGTCGCGCAAGGGATCGTCCTGGGCGTGCAGGGCATCGCGTTCTTCCGCTACGAGGGGAACGCGCACGTGCTCGGTTTCCTCTTCGCGGGTTTCGGTGCGGGCGCGCTGGCCGGCGCGATCGTCGCTCAACAGGCGACGCAGAAAGTGCCGCTGCTCAAGCTCACGGCAGTTGCGATCGTTGCCCTGCCGCTGCCGCTCTTCCTGCTCTCGCCGGCTACGACCTGGCCCCTCGCAACGCTCATCATCGGCGCGTTCGCGTTCTTCGTGCCGCTGGTCAACGCCCCGGTCTCCGCCCTCGTCATCATGCGCACCCCGGCGGAGCTCCGGCCGAAGGTGGCGACGGGTTTCATGACCGTCGCGACGATGGCCGGTCCGTTCGGCTACATCGCGGCCGGCTACCTGTTGCGCAATGTCACGCTCGGCTCGTTCTTCCTCGTCCTGCCGGTGCTGCTCATACTCGGCAGCCTCGCCGTCGCCGTGGTGCTACTTCGGCATCGGGACGATCCGTCCGGCGAATTCGCGGCCGCGAGCGGTTAGTCCAGCTGCTGACCTCGAGAAGGCCCGGCGAATGCCGGGCCTTCTCGAGGGAGGTGCTCAGGTGCCCCAACCCGACTGCGGCGGAGCGTTGCCCTGACCGCCGGGAGGTCCCATGACCGTGAACGAGCTGTCGAGGTGGATCTCGACCTTGCTGCCGTCGGACTTCGTCACCGTCACCTCGTATCCGTCGCCGAAGTAGTCGGTCGTGACGTCGCCGGCGCTGCCTCCGCCTACGGCCTTGACGGCTGCCGCCTTCGCCTTGTACGCCGCCTCGCCGCTGACCGCCTTCTCGTGGTCCTCGTGGGCGGCCGTGCCCGGCGCGGGCATGTCCCGCAAGGCCGGCGGTGGCTTACCGGAGGCTGTGGCCGGCGTCGCCGCCGTCCCGGAGGGGGACGTTGCGGCGCCTGCCACCGCGGCTCCACCTACGGCGGCCCCGATAAGGGCGGCGACTGCTAGTCCGAGCTTCTTGAACTTGCTGAGCATCGTTGCTCCTTTTCGTTGACCGGCCTGATCCCGGGTTCGCGAACCACGATGCGGTCGCCGGGTTGGAACGACCTTCGATGCCGCTAGGAAGGCGCTGAGACAGGGAATTCTTGTCGCTTTCTCAGGAAGTTCACAGCAAACGGTGCGAAGGTTCGGGTCATGGACGAGGCGAACGGCGGCGGCAAGATCCTCGTCGTCGACGATGAGCCGTCGATCGTCGACGCCGTCGCGACTGCACTCCGCTACGAGGGCTTCGAGGTGCGCGAGGAAGGGACCGGCCGGGGCGCGATCTCCGCTGTGACGGACTTCGAGCCCGATCTCGTCGTGCTCGACTGGATGCTCCCCGATCTCGACGGAATCGAGGTCGGGCGGCGCCTGCGCGAGCAGGGCTTCAAGACCGCGATCCTCTTCCTCACCGCGAAGGACGCGGTCGAGAACAAGGTCGAGGCGTTGCGCGCCGGCGGCGACGACTACGTCACGAAGCCGTTCAGCCTCGCGGAGGTCGTGGCCCGCGTTCAGGCGATCCTGCGGCGCACCGCCGGCGATCTGCCCGGCGACGTGCTCACCTTCGCGGACGTCACGCTGGACGAGGGGCGGCACGAGGTGTACCGCGGCGGCACCCGCATCGACCTGACCGCGACGGAGTTCTCGCTGCTTCGCTACTTCCTCCTCAATCCGCGCCGTGTGCTCTCGAAAGGTCAGATCCTGCAGAACGTCTGGCGCTACGACTTCGGCGGCAACTCGAACGTCGTCGAGACATACGTGAGCTATTTGCGCAAGAAGCTCGATGCGCTCGGGCAGCCGCTGATCCGGACAGTCCGGCAGGCGGGCTACATGCTCGACACGGAGGAGTAGTGCTCTCCCGGTACTCGCTGCGCACCCGGCTCCTGGTGGGGGTGGTCGTGCTTGCGGGGGTCGGGCTCCTCGCTGCCGACGTGGCGACGTACCGGGCGCTCAGCTCGTACCTCCTCGGTCAGGTCGACGCCACGTTGAACCAAGTTCATGTCGGCATCGAAAACGGGGTCTTCGAAGACCCGAGCGGCCCGTTGCCGGTGGCGGCGGGCGAGTGCCTCGAGTTGCGGCGTCTGAGCGGCGCCGTGCTCGGGAGCAGGTGCTACGCGGCGTTTCCCGGCGGCGAGCAACCATCAGGGCCGAACCTGCCTGCCCACGTCGCCCTTCCTGCGCAGCCGAACACTCCATCGGGCGACCATGTCCGCTTCCTCACCGTGTCGGCAATCTCCGGATCCGGGCGGTACCGCGTGCGTGCCTCGGAGGAGGCGCAGTACCCCGGTTATCTCCTCTTCATCGCGCAGCCGCTCCGCACCGAGGACAATACGCTGCATCGTCTGTTCCTGATCGAGCTTCTCGTGACGGTGATCGTTCTCGCGGCGCTCGCCGCCCTGGCGCTGTGGATCATCCGCATCAGCCTCCTTCCGCTGCGGCGGATCGAGACGACGGCGGCGGCGATCACGGCCGGCGACCTCTCCCGCCGTGTCGAGTACGCGGATCCGCAGACCGAAGTGGGACGTGTGGGCAGCGCGCTCAACACGATGCTCGAGCGGATCGAAATCTCGGACCGACGGCTGCGCCGCTTCATCGCCGACGCCTCGCACGAGTTGCGGACGCCGCTGGCGGCGGTACGGGCCTATGCCGAGTTGTTCGGGCGCGGTGCCGCCACACGGCCTGCGGATCTCGAGCGGTCGATGTCGGGGATCACGCGGGAGGCAGAGCGAATGTCCCTCCTCGTCGATGATCTGCTCCTGCTCGCGCGTCTCGACGAGGGCCGTCCGCTCGACCGGAAGCCCGTCGATCTCACGACCGTTGTCGGCGAGGCGGTCGACGCGGCGCGAGTCGTCGAGCCCGACCGAGCGATCGCGCTCGTTGTCGAGCCGGTGACCGTGACCGGTGACGAGGCTCGGCTCCGCCAGGTGCTCGACAACCTGCTCGCGAACGCGCGAACGCATACGCAGGCGGATACGCCGGTGTCGGTAGGGCTCCGGCGGGTGGACGGCCGAGCCGAGCTGACGGTCGCCGACCGCGGTCCAGGGCTGACCGAGGAGCAGGCGGCGCGTGTCTTCGAGCGCTTCTACCGCGTCGACGACTCGCGCGCGCGGGCGAGCGGCGGGGTAGGCCTCGGGCTCTCGATCGTCACCGCCGTCACCGAGGCGCACGGCGGGACGGCAGAAGTGCGGCCGACGCCCAGCGGCGGCGCGACCTTCGTGATCACACTGCCGCTGGCCCCGGGCTGAAATACGCACGACCCCGCCGCGTTAGCGGCGAGGTCGTGGAGGAGGGGTACATCGAATGCATAGACCGCGGCGTCGTTGCGGTCTGCTGGTGCATGTCTCCCTGACGTTCTCACCGCCGCATTGGGTGCAGCTTGGGATTACCTAAGAGAACCCTGTGAATGCGCCGAGGCCGACCTCGCCGCGCTACGCGGCGAGGTCGGCAGGGAGGGGTGTTGCAAACGCGTAGAGCGCCGCGCCGTCCTTGCGGCGGTCGAGCGAGAAGGGGATGAGCATCGTCGCCGCGACGGCGAGGATGACTCCGAGATCGAGGATCCCATTGAGGAGGATTGCAGTGTTGATTGACATGCGCCCAGGCTTGCCGCTGCGGATGTGGCGCTCCTGGACGTGACCTGGGAAAACGCTGCGAATGATGAGAGGGGCCGCTTGCGCGGCCCCTCTCTCTGGTCAGCTGACTCGTTGGTCCGGCCGATCGGGCTGGAGGTCGAACCTCGCGATGATGCCCGGATCGTCGTCGGGGGCCGGGAGTTCGGGAACCCGCGTGGCCACCCATGCGTACTCCTCCTGGGGATAGGCGACGACGTCCGGATAGTCGTTCCTGCTCATGGCAAGGATCCGCGCCGGCTCGGCGTGGGGGTTGCTGAAGGCGTGCAAGCCCGCGCGGCCCTCCGGACAGAACAGGAAGTCGCCGGGAGCGAGCTCTTCCTCCCGTTCGAGGTTACGGACGACGGGGTGTCCGCTGAGGACGAAGAACATCTCGTCCTTGCCGTAGTGCATGTGAACCCTGTCTCCGTCGTAGCCGGGTCCGAGCTCGTAGAGCGTTGCGCCGATCCTCGCGTGGTCGGGCCGCCAGAAGATGCGGCGTCGCGAGTCGGTGTCCTCAACGTCCCAGGGGGCGTCGGCGAACAGGTTCTGGCGATTCATGTCGTACCTCCGTTGCGCTAGCGGTTACGGCACGCGACCCAGCTGCCGTCGGCAGCCGGGCACCCGCCCAAGAGGAAGAACCGCTACTACGCCGCCGGATTCACGCCGCGATCGTACTCACTGCGGGATTCTCCTGATTACATCGCCGAGCGCCGGGGA
>Ga0207646_10002239_pt1 | contig 23044 bp, 16 predicted proteins | sample KBSK5502metaG_FD_184343 | JGI IMG/M metagenome (GOLD analysis project Ga0207646, IMG submission 184343) | Corn, switchgrass and miscanthus rhizosphere microbial communities from Kellogg Biological Station, Michigan, USA - KBS K5-50-2 metaG... | ecosystem: Host-associated > Plants > Roots >... | reverse complement strand
TGATCCAAAGTCAGTCCCGACTTTTGCAGCAGCTCTTCGACGGCCGGCGGCACGGTCCTGAGCGCGAAGCTGAACACGTCCGCGCCATTCATGTAAAGGTTCTGCGCCGAACGCCAGTTTCCCGCATTGTCTTCTTTTTCAATCGCGGTCTCAGTTGTTGGGCGGCAACGCAGGCCGCCTGCGGGAACTATGATTTCGTTCGCGCCCCGGCCATCGGTGCCCAGCACCAGCGGACCAATCATTTCTGATTCGGCCTTGACCGAAGTTACCAACGTGGCCGCGGCGCCATCCCCGAAGAGTGTGCGGATCGAGCGGTCGCGGCGATTGATAAATTTCGTGTAGGTATCGGCGGTGATCAAAAGAACCTTGGACGCGGTACCGGCTTCGATCAGACTCTTTGCCAGCGCCAGGCCATACACGTAACCCGAGCATCCCTGATTGAAATCAATCGCGCCACAACTTGTTTTCAATCCCAAACGATCCTGCATCACGCAGGCGCTGGTCGGAGTGAAGTAGTCGGGACTCTGTGTGCAAAAAAGCAGAAAGTCTACTTCGTCCGGTTCACAGGCCCCGCTTTCAAATAGCCGCTGGCCGGCAGCCACACCGAGATCCGACGCCGTTTCGTTCGCGCCCGCCACGCCGCGCACAGCGACGCCGGTCTTTGAAAGGATCTGGCCGGCGTGCCAGTCGCCAAATTCCGCGGCGAGTTGTTCGTTAGTCAGTTTGCCTTCGGGCAAGAACGATTTGATGGCCCGGATAGCTGCTCGCTTTGTCATTCAATCGCTACCTGCTCGCGGTACTAATTGAGCTGTCATTATAACCAGTTTGAGTGTGGCATGCGCATCTTGCGCGTGTCTTCACGGGCGGAACGCCCGTGCCATTCCCTCGCAACCAGCGTTACGGATTTCTGATCTCTGCGCGGCTACGTTAGAATCGCTCGTCATCAGAGAGGACAACGAATGGCCAACCAGGAAAGGATTACCACGGCAGTCTACAGCGCCGTTGACGAGCTTAACAGCCAACTACCAAAGGGGGCGCAGATCGAAAAATCACCGGACGCCCCACTGTATGGGACCGGAGGAAAACTTGAATCGCTCGACTTCGTCACCTTCATCATGGAGGTCGAAGAAAGGATCAAGTCAGAGTTTGGTGTCGACATCACGATCACCGACGAAAACCTTCTGTCAAAGGAGAAAAGTCCTTTTTCCAGCCTCCGCACGCTGGTCGAATACCTGGAAGAATTACTGAAAACGCAAGACGGCAAGCCTGCCTGATCCTGCTTGTGGCTCAGGAAAGGACAAAGAGGAGAACCTCGGGATTCTTGTGTGATTTAGTGGATCGTTTTCACAAGCATTGATCCACGAAATCACACGAAGCGGCACTAATTATGAATCCACACAAATAAACAGTCAGACCTGCTCATGCTTCTTCTTTCTTACGAAAATTTCTCAACCACCGAACGGCAAATTCTTGCAGCCGCCACAAAGTAAGTGCTCCAAAGATGGTCAGCAACGCGTGCATCGGCAATCCATAGCGTAGGTGCGTGTGTATCATCGAACCTACCACGAGATAATAAAACACCGTCGCCATCAATAAAGCGCTCATACGCCAATCCAAACGGAACGCCAGAACTAACCCAGCCAGCATCAGCGGCAAAAGCACATAACGCAAAACGCTCTGAAGCATTCCGAACGCATTTACGACCAGCGCCAGCGCCCCGCCTTGCCACGCCGGCGGCAAAGTCTTCTTGCTGGTGACGTTGACACCCGCACTGCCATAGATACCCGAAGGCTCGCCTGCGTACTTCATGACTCCCGCCATGCGACGAGCGACAGAGCCCGCGTACCAGAAAGGATGCCGGATGATTATTGCCATCGCCTTGCGCGTGCGCCCGCGGTCTCGCTGAATTCCGTCGGGGTAATAGAGATTGAAGGGCGTATCCGGAGGGACCTTCAACTCTGCCCGCTCTTGTTCAAGCAGGTCACTATCGTTGGCCGCAACGCCAAATTCGTTGGCTCCGCGCTCGGTCTCACCAATACCTTCCAAAAGGTTCGTGCCGGCGCCCAGACCCGTGGGCACGAAAGCATGAAACGTAAACGCGTTTCGCACGATCAACGGCGCGATCACAATTATGGCGGCGAGCACCAGGCTGACACTTAAGAGAGCCCGCCGCCGCCAACTGGCTTGCACAAGCAACAAAAGGGCTAGCGCCCAGAAAAATACTAGTAGCATGGCGTTGGCGCGCAGCCAGCACGAGGCTCCTACCAGGGCGCCGGCGCTCAAAGCCCAAGCTACGCTTTGCCGCTTCGTTGCCAGGAGTAGCATCCACGATGCGCCCAAAACGATCCAGCTCGTCGGTGCGTCAGCCAGAGGCACTGCTCCATACGTCGCCAGCAGAGGCCAGAGCGCCGCAATCCCTCCGGCCCATAATCCGGTGCGCCAACCAAAAGCGGTCACACCGATGCCAACGACGAGCAGCACCGCAAAAGAATCGAGTATCCACTGAACGTTTTGAACAACGGCCGGAGATCTGTGGCCGCTCAATTCATAAATGAAAGCCAGCCAGAGCGGATAGCCAGGTGGATAGACGGCCTGATCCGTGCGCGACGGATCGTCGATGCGGAAATAAGAGGCGCGACCGTCGAGTCCATCCTGAGCCTGACGATCAAAGGCTGCGTAAATGCCGAAAGGAAACCAGCCAGGATCGTTGAGATGGGCGCGCAGAAAATTGGCCGTCAACCCGCGCACCGTTAAGGCCAGCGCGAGGATGAATAGGAGCGCGAGCCAGGTACGTCGCATTTTTGTCGGTGAGCCAGTCAAGATTTTTTCCCAGTCCCGGAAGCACGACGCCGAGGGCGGCTCGAATTATGGAATGCGGTGGCAAGTGAAGCGCGACCCCGCTTAGGATTTGCTAAGACCATTGGATCGCTCACAACTGCTACAAAATCTGCCAACCAAAGCGCCGTCGCCGCTTCGCTCTGCCGGCGCACTCCATAGAATTCACTTCCTCGCTGAGATGATCACGTTCCCGCCTACGGTCTGTCGCAGGAAACGGAGAATGCTTTCGGGAATGAATCTTCCCAGAACGGGCAGTTCCGGTCTCGTCAGCTGCTCTACTTCCACACTGACATCGTGAAAACTCGAAAACAGTTTGCGCACCTCCCTCCGGCTGTAGACTTTTACGAGCGGGCACCCGCCGCCTTCGTTGACCTCTACATACCGGCTCATGATCTGTTCCGGCGAACGTCCGCGCAAGAGCTCGCCGCCGAGCAGGCCATGACGCAAAACGATATGTCCCCAGAAGGCCACAGAGGCCCGATGGTAAAGCATCACTCGCGCCTGACCGCCGCGACGCAACACTCGATGAAGCTCGCGCACTGCGCCCGCGGTGTCGGGTGTGTGATGCAGCACGCCGTTTGAATAGACCACGTCGAAGCTTTCGCTCTTGAACGGCAGTTTTTCGCAGTCGCTAATCGCAAACACGCCGCGCTGGCCGTACACTTCAAAATGCCGGCGCGAGATCTCAATCGAGCGCGGCGTGAGGTCGACGCCAGTCACCTTCGCACCGCCGCGGGCGAACTGCAAAAGATCCGTGCCCATCCCGCAACCTACTTCCAACAAGCGCGCGCCGGCGAACTTCTTGAAGCCCATAACCTCTGGCATCCACGGCGCGTACTCAGTGTAACGATGGCGTTCGACGGCATCGAAGAACTCGCGCGTGCCGAACTCGTGCTCGCGGCCGTAAACCGCGCCGGCAGGATCGTGGCTCCACTGTTCGCGGGCGCGCTGTTTTTCTTCGGCAACCGGCATTTATTTTCGTCACATGGTTTGAATCAAATCGTGATACGCGTCCAACACACGTTGGGCGTTGTGTCTCCACGTGTGGTGCTCGACCGCCGTTCGGCGTGCGGCCGCACCTAACTTTTCGCGCAGCTCCTTTGATTCGCTCAAGCGCAGAATTGCTTCCGACAGGTCGCGCGCGTTGCCGGGCTCGACCAGCAGCGCCGTCTCTTCGTCAGCCAGCACGTCGCCAATTTGACCGAGCCGGCTGGCGACGATTCCCTTTCCCATGGCCATGTACTCAAACAACTTTGTCGGTGAGCCGAAAAATTCGCTGCCATCTTCCAGCGGCACGTGCGGCGATAAGAGAATCTCACACGCGTCAAGCAGGGCAGGTACGCGTCGGTGATCGACGTGGCCGGTAAAGATCACATGCTTCTCCTTTCCGGCAGCCTGAAGGATACGCTCGATTTCGTCTCGAAATCTGCCTGCGCCAACCAAGAGGAATCGCACACCGCAGTCCTCCGGAAGCATAATGATCGCTTCGGCCAACGTCAGCACGCCATGCCAGGGGCCAAAGGTTCCTACGAAACCCGCCAGTGTTTCTTGTTCCGCAATTCCAAATTCCTGACGGACGGCCGAGCCGCCAATGCCGGGACGAAACGTTTCGACATCAACTCCGTTTGGATTCACCACGATCTTTTCCGCCGCTACGCCGGCCTTGATCAGATTATTCCGTTCCACATCGGCGACGACGAAAACACGCGTGGCGCCAACGAGATTGAGGCGTTCGCATCGTTCGAGCAAATCCGCCAGTCTCAGGCGCCCCCAGTGTCTTGCCATCCAGACTTCCGAACCGTTGTATTCCAGAAACAGCGGGCGGCGCGTACGCAGGCTGGCCTCGACTCCGGTCCAATTGAAGCGGCTGTAGCGTTGATAAATAAAGTCTGGCGGGCGGGCAATCTCGGCGCAGGCTTGTGCAGTAAAAAGCAAACCATTGCGCAGGTCAAAAGCCGGACGGGTCAGACCTAACGGATCAGGCTCGATCAACTTCATCGAAACCTTCGCTTCATCAAGACCCGCAATGCGGTCGTTCGTTATCACCGACAGATGCGCGCCCAACTCGATCGCCGCGTTGATGAAACCCAATGTATGAGTTGTTGCTCCGCCGGACTGTGAGCCTGCGGCCGGCGTGGTACGAAGATAACTAATCTGTAGAGCATCTGACTCGTTTTGAGCACGAACGCTCTGTTTATTTGTAGTTTGCTTAACCGCACGTTCCATTCTGGTAAGTTCGCGGCGCGCCTGCAACACCGATATCCAACTTAACCATCCTTCATGCGCGAACCGAAACGGCGCGCAAGTCAACGTCCGATCTCTTGTTCCCTCATGCTGGCCTCCATGCGCGTCGAATAGCAGTAAGCGACGAGCGCCCCCCAGGGCCCCAAACAGAAGCAGCGCGTTTTGTCCCTGCTGCCACGCCAGTCGCTCAGTTGCCACCGCGAATAGGTCTGGCTTCAGAGCGCGCAGCGCGCCAATGCGCTGCCACGCGCTGCCACTCTCAATTCTTGCGAGTGGCAAGATTTCGATTTCGGCTTGCGGATACCTGGCCCGCAATGTTTTCTCGGCGCGGGCCGCTTCTCTGTCCAACGCAAGCAAGACTATCTTCATGGTTCGATACTTCCCTTCAGCCCGATCGCGGTCACAAGCTTTTGCAGATTCTCCTCGGCTTCTTTCTGGAATACAGCCGACCAATGAAGGGTTTCCTGTTTGTTCGAATCGTGCAGAGCGGCTTTTATCTGTTTGACCAATGCTTCCTGGTCGCCGTAGTCGTAGGTGTGCATGCCGCGAGTTTCTCCGGCTCGCGTGGCTACCACGGGAATTCCGCACCACAGCGCTTCCACGCGCGAGAGGCCGTAACTCTCCAGACCGAAAGCTCTGACGAAAACGTCGCTGCGCTTCAGAAGCTGTAAGACGGTTGATTGCGGAACGTTCGCTACCACAGTAATCCAATCTCGCTCCACGAACACTTCGGATTCAAACTTTGGATTGCGCACATAACCGCAATCAACCAAGACAAGTCCGATGTCTTCGCAGGATTCGGCGCGAATCTGCGCCACCGCGTCAGCGACCGCTTTGAAACCATAGCCGGGAATGAAAACGCCAATCGAACAAATCCTTTTCGCGTGACGTGAGATCGCCTTGTCCAGAGATTTGTGCAAACAAGCCTCAAAGGCATCGGGAGGAAGCGGCAGAAGGCTGCTGATTACTGAAATCTTCTGGGTAACACCGAATTGATCGCGCAGCCAGGTGCGCAGCGGTTCATTGACTACGATAAATTCCGTTACAGAATTCATGGCAGCGCGAACCAGAATCTTCTCGACCCGAGTGAAGCCGGGGTATCTTGACGGCAGCGATCCGTCGTGGAAGATCTTCACCCACTCGAATCGCAACAGGAGCTTGCCGATGAACCAGGCCGGCAGTAGTAACTTGTGCGGATGCTCGATTGCAAAATAAGAAGAGTCGATGATGCGAGCTTTGACGGCATCCTTGATCAGTGAAGTAACCATTTTGAGGCCGAATGGTTTCAGGAATCTGATGTTTTCATCTTCCTGCTGTTCGTCGGAATACGTCCAGAGTCTTACGCCTCGCTCCCGAACGAATCGATACAAGGCGCTGACATAGATTGCGACTCCGCCATACGGCGGCGGTGTGGGGCCAACGATTATTATTTTCGCGTCTGGCACGGAAAGAATTACCGCTGAGGTAGTCTACGGAAGATCGGCGATTCTCCACAGGCCCAGGCACTTATCAGAGTCGTGCTCAACCGTGCCGTCCTCCTTGATCAGCCTTATAGGTTCGGGAAAGTTGAACGGCGTCTTCTGCAAATTCAAGGGTCGCCATTCGCCGGTTTGGATGTTCTGGTTATGGTTTCTTTCCGCAAAGGTAGTGGTCAGCAGGTACTTGGATTCACTTTGCTTGAAATTCGCTATCGCTCTCGTCGCATCACGGAAAGAAAGATGCACCAGACAATCTCGACAGAGAATCAGATCGGCGGCAGGAAGCGGATCTTTGATGATATCCAAGACCACAAACCGGCGTGTTGGGTGAGCATATTTCCTGGCGTTATCAGCTACGACTTCTTCCACGATATCCGCGCCAATATATTCATCGACCTCTAATTCAACTTCCCTCATCCAGTGAAAGTCCCCACAGGGAGCGTCCAGGAGTTTGCTGACACCTAGCGCGTTGATTAATATCGGCAAGTGCTTTCTGATTTGTTTGGTCTGTGCTAATCCAGAACCGCCACCAGATCGCGATTCATTACCGCCCCATATTTTCCAGGCGTACATTGTCGTGAAAACATTCCTCGGCGATCTCCCCATTAGCCAGAGCTTCCACGCAAACGCCACCAGTGTTTCCTTCACGCGAACAGCATCGGCATAAGCTCGCGGATGACTAGTCTGTAGGAAGGCCTTCGCGTTTTTCCTGACACCCATTTGCTTAATTGAAAGCTCTGAGCAATTCTCGTAATTCTGCTTTGCTCAGGACGAAAGCCGTGCGCAGAGAGTTTCCCGTGCGCGCGCGAAAATAAAGTGTGATCGTTGCAAAGATCAGTGTATAGCTGATCGCCGACGAAAACGCAGCACCGCGCGCGCCGAACTCAGGCACCAAAGCGAAGTTCAGCACCGTGTTGAAGACCAGCGTCGCCACCCAAAACAACGGAATCACGAGCGGCAGTCCGGTGCCGCTGAAGTGATTCGAAAGCACCCCGCTAATGCTCATGAGGAAAACGCCGGGCAACAAGATCAGAGCCTGGGTTCTGGCATCAGCGAACGGCGCACCGTACACCAGCGGCAGCGCAAACAGCACCGGCAAGGCAACCAGACAAATGACGGCCATCACCAGAACGGTGTGTCGCGTCATGCGACAGGCAAGCGCCCCACTTGCGTCCCGTTCAGCCGCGACGCGTGGTAAAAGCAGCGAGGAGATCACGGCCGGAACCAGCATCAGCAGCAGGCCGACCTGCGAAGCGACGGCGTAAACGCCCGCTTCCGCGGCCCCGCGAAAATACTTGACGATTAGCAGGTCCAGGCGGAACAGGAGCAAGCCCGCAATCGTTTGCAGGTACATTTTCACCGCGTAGCGCATCATCCCGGCCAGAAGTCGAACATCCGCGCGCCACTTGTCCGCGACCTTTTTCTTTCTTGAAATGCTACGAACGGCCGCCCAAAGGACAATGAAGCTAACGACGATGGTCGCTGCCGTGTTCAGGGAAACCAGCGTCCAAAATCCCGACTTCAGCAAGATGAGAGCAACGAAGGCGTTGATGACAAGGAAGAACTGCGCGATGGCGTCAAGCACATTCAGACGCTCAACCAATCCCATTGCCAACAGGATGTTCAGACCAAAAAGCGTAACAAGTTGGAAAGGAATCGAGAGGACGGCAACTCCCATCAGTTTGAGTGGGATGTCGCCGAAAACCCCTGGCGCGGTCACCACCAGGCAGAACGTCAGCAAGGCCACAATACTGCCCCAGCCCAGACTAAAGACCAAAGCATTGACGCTGGCCGGGACGAGATTGCCGGGGTCTCGGGCAATGTAGTAGGTGTTGGCAAGGACTAAACCGAGGCTTCCGATCTGCACCGCGTAAGCAACCGTCAAATTGAGCACGGCTAGTGAGCCAAGGCCGCCAGTACCGAGCGAGCGAGCTACAATGACACCCACCGCCACGCTGCTGACGATCATGAAGCCGCGCACGAGGACGGTCCAGGCCACCTGCGTGGAAAACCGGGCCACCGGATACACCAGTGGCGCAGCAGTGATGTCCCCGCCCAAATAACTTAAATCATCGCCGGCTGTTACGGGTTCAACTGGGTTTGATCCAACGGTCATACCATAGACTCAGGTTTAGCAGGCACCAAAGATTGGCGCTCCAATCGCGCGCTTCGCGTCGATGCTCGTCAACCAGGCGCTGAATGAATGCGTAATCAAAAAAGTTTCGTTTGCGGATCGACGAGTTCATCAGTTGCCCGATCAGGCCCTCGCCTTCAGGCCCGCGAAACCACTCGCGCACGGGCGCGCCAAAGCCGCGCTTGGGCTTATACAGCACGTCCGCGGGCAGCACTGATTCCAACGCGCGCTTTAAGATGTGCTTGCCGGTGCTGCCTTTGACTTTCAAGCTGCGCGGCAAGCTCATCGCGTATTCAATCAAGTGATGATCGAGAAAAGGAACGCGGGCTTCGACTGAAGTCGCCATGGTAATCTTGTCGACCCGCATCAGCAGCAACTCAGGCAGACGAAGTTTCAACTCCAGATAGGCCATGCGCGCGGCGTAATCAGATCGTGGCCGAGCTTTCGCGATCGCATCCTGATACTGGCGCACGATGTCGTGGGTAGACAGCCCGTTATAGTGCGCGCGCATTTCGGTCGAGAGCACGTTTGGTTTCATCGTCTCGTCAAACACCACCGCGCCGCCCCAAAACAGCGATTCATTGGCGCCCAACCGCCGGACCAGCTCGCTCGCCATGCGCTTCTTCAGAGTTTCTTGCACCAGCGGCTGAGCCAGAGCAGCGACGGCGCGACGCGCGAAGAGCGGGGTCCGCTCTGCGTGTCGCCAGAATCTTTCGTGGATTCGCAGGTAGGTTCCGAACCAGTCATAACCGGCAAAGATTTCGTCCGAGCCTTCTCCCACCTGTACGACGATCGTGCCAGTGCTGCGGGCCAGATGCGAAACGTAATAAAGCGGCACGCACACGGGATCGGCGATCGGCTCGTCCTGATGAAATACCAGTTCGGGCAGAAACTTCATCATCTCTTTCCGGCCAATCATTACTTCGTGGTGATCGGTGCCGAATCGTTTTGAAATGGCGCGCGCTGAATCCAGCTCGTTGAGTTCCTCAGTATCATGAAAGCCGACGGTAAAGGTTCGCACCGGCTGAGTCATCAATTCAGACATCAGCGCCACGTTCGCCGACGAATCAACGCCGCCCGAAAGAAATACGCCGAACGGTACGTCGGCCATCATTCGCTTTTTGATCGAGGCGCGCAGCAAATCCAGAATGTTCTGCCGATGCTCTTCCTCTGTGCGGGCGATCGCCGATACCGGCGGTAGCGCATCCCAGTATTGAGTGATGCGCGCTTCGCCGTCGCGATCGATGACCAGCATGTGCCCGGCGGGAAGTTTTTGAATTCCGCGAAAGAGTGTCTGCGGCGCCGGCGTAGTGACAAAAGTCAGATAGTGATAGAGCGCTGCTTCGTTTACTTCCCTGGGAACGGATGGATGTTCCAGGATGGCTTTGATCTCGGAAGCGAAGATGAACCGGCCGTCCTGCTGATAAAAGTAGAGCGGCTTGACGCCGGCCCGATCGCGCGCCAACACCAGTCGTTTCAGATCGGCATCCCAGAGGGCAATCGCATAATCGCCTTCGATGTCAGAAACAAAGTCGAGCCCGCGCTCCTCGTAAAGATGCAGAATGGTTTCTGAATCCGTGCGCGAGGCGTAAACGTGGCCCCGCTGTTCCAGACCCTGACGCAGCTCAGCGTGGTTGTAAATCTCGCCGTTGAAAACCAGCCAGACGCGATCGGTGCAACCATGCATTGGCTGATGACCAGCCTCAGATAGATCGATGATCGACAGCCGCCGAAATCCAAAACCGCCTCGCCCTTCGTCAAAAATCAGTTCGCCGGCATCGTCCGGTCCGCGGTGGGTCATGACGTCGCGCATCCGCTCAACCAGCGCGCGCTCGACGCGACCCTCGGCTGCTCCGTATTCCCAAATTCCGCAGATGCCGCACATGCTCTTAGATTTCAGATCTCAAATTTGAAATTTCAGATTTTTACTATCCGTATTCTGTCGCCTACGTTTTCTCCCGAGGCAATCGGAACGATGCCGAAGTATGCGGTAAAAGGCAGCGCCCTCCGCAGTCTCCAGTAAACCGAAACGGACGGTTGCTTTGCTCCGTAATCTCGAGATGAAAATCGTTCTTCCAATCCGGCTTGGACGGTGATGCCGCTTGCGACAATCAGCATTCGCGCGCCACTCATCTTATCGCAGACCTCAATGATTCCCTCAGGACGAACTTTGACCTCGAGTTCGGGAGCCAGGTGAAAGCGAAAAGCAAGCTCGGGTTCTCCCTCGCCGGAGATGTCGTCCGCTACCAGCCACCAACGATCACTCTTATTGAAAGTGACCGTGCGCCGATGCGTCACCGGCTGCAGCAAACGCTCATAGCCACGATGCTCGGCAACCACGACATCTTTTTCCACTCCGCTTTCCCAACCCAGCACGCGCGGCTGTGTTTCGTTACCAATCAAGAATGGCGCGCGCTCGTCAATGGTGTTTTGCTCGACTCCGTCGATCTCGACGGTGGAATGGTAAGCGGTCGAGCGGAATAGATGACGCTCGGGCAGGTCAGCCGTGTATACGTAAGTCCCGGGATCGACAATGAATGCTTTTCCGCAGGCCGAGACTTCGATGCTAAGGGCATCGTTGTGTCCGTGAGAGCCGCGGCCCTTCACGCCACTGCCGCTCGTGTTAAGAAGCAGATAGAGGTCGTCCTGCCGAAGGATGTAGGTCCCCGCGTCGGGAAAAGCCTGCGACTGTGGGCTTTCGCTGGATCGCAAGGCCTGATAGTCGCGCACACCTTGCGCGCCCAAAATCCAAAGTAACTCTTCGGGTGTATTTTGATCGGAGATCTTGAACCGGGGCTCCTGAAACACGGCTGCGCCCACGGCCAGCAGATAGCCGTGCTCGTCGCCGCGCCTCCGGACGATCGGCATCACTTGTCCATTATCAGCATCGCCAATCAACGGCGCGCGGCCGTCGGGCCGCAGATACGCGCGCAGGTAATCGATCATCGCCCGCACTTTGCTCCAGTGTGCTTCATTGATCTGAATCCCATTCAGGTGACACAGCACAAAGGAGTACAGAAACAACTCCAGCTTCAGACGATGATAGCCGGTCGAAGCTTCATAGTCGGCGCCGTCAGGCAGAGTTTGTTTGTCCAACTCCTGAAGCAATTGGCGTAAACCAAATTCGCGCCACTCGGTCGCGTCCTCCAACTCCGGCAACATCACGCCCAACCACAAGAGCCCCGTCACATCCGCCAGGTAATGGTTGCTGGTTGCGATATGCGAGAACTCCAGATTGCGTCTGATGTGCGCGCCATGCTGTGCGAACATGTTCAGTAGCTGAAGCAAAGCGGCCCCATCCATCTGCGGCGCGCGCAGAAAGAGTTCGAAAGCAGCGAGCAGATTCATGGCGCGCAATGCTACTTCCATGGCACAGTTCCAGTTAATGCCGCGTCCGACAGGATTCTGTTCACGCCACGCCCCAAGCTGGCGGAAAAACTCGGCGCTGAACTTTTCGCTGTCAGTGATTGAGTAGGCCCGGCCCAGCGTGATGAGGTGCGACAGACGATTCAATTCCCAGACAACGCGCGCGTCTGAGCCATCGTTGCGGATGAGATTGATGTCAGCATGAAAATCGAGCGGCCAATCAAAACCGGATAGTGGATCGCGGCACCACTTGATCTCTTCAACGCCGAAACACTTTTCGCCAAATCCCAACAACGGCCAGCAGTGTTCGTCCGCGATTCGGGCCGCCTCGCTCAACATTTGCGTCGTTTCGTTCGGAAAAACTTCTCGCTGCAATTCAGCCGTGACCTTTGCCAAGCCGGCAAAACCAGGAAAGAATTCCGGCGAACCTTTAAGTTGATTGCGGGAACGAAAGTGGGCAAGCAGTTCGGCCGGCGAGAGATGCGCGAATTCCGCGTTCAGCCGCGCCGATTGTCCATTGAGCTCATCGAGTTGCGACCGCTCGCCTCTCAGCGCCCGCGCTCTGCGCAGACGCCGCATTGTTTCCTGCGCCGCCGTGCGCGCGTCGACCTCGCCTCGGAGGATGCGCTTGATTTTTGAAAAGGTGGACATGGTTTGAAGAAACAAGAAGGGTAAAGGGGAAGCGAGGAAAGGGCAAAGGGAGAGACGAAGGCCTGCTTCATAGTTCAAAGCAGTCGGGGACCGCTGCAAGTCTATCGGGATATGGCTTTGCCATGGGAAAAGTCTCAATTAGGGTTGGTACTCTAACGCTGCTTTCCGACTTTCCCTTTAATCTGTCTCGTTCTTTCGATCAGCGCGTCGAGAATGCGATCGGCAGTACGCCCATCCCAGAGCTCGGGAGCTTGCAGAGCCGACTTGTTGGGCGGATTGTCTAAGGCGTGATTGGCGGCCGCCATGATCCGGGCCGGATCGGTGCCGGTAATTGTATTGGTGCCCTGCTCGACCGTGATTGGCCGCTCAGTGTTCTCGCGCAGAGTAATACAGGGAATGCCCAGGACGGTTGTCTCTTCCTGAATCCCACCGGAATCCGTCAGCACAAGGCGCCCGCCACTGAGCAGTTTCAGAAAATCGAGATAGCCGAGCGGATCAGTCAAGCGCAAGCCGGGGGCGCGTACTCGTTCCTCCAAACCCAATTCGGCGACCATTTTCAAGGTTCGAGGATGGACCGGGAAAACTATGGGCAGGCGTCTGCCGATCGCCTCGAGCGCGTCGAGAATGCCGCCCAGGGTTTGCAGTTCATCAACGTTCGACGGGCGATGAAGCGTCAGCACGGCATAATCTTCCCCGGCCAACCCCAGGGTCTCTCTAATCTTCGATTTGCCGGCGAGGGGAAGATGCTTGAGCAACGAATCAATCATGATGTTGCCGACAAAGCGAATGCGCTCTGGAGGGATTCCTTCGGCGAGCAAATTCGCATCGGCATCGAGCGACGGCGTCAGCAGTAATTCGGCAATCTGATCGGTTAGCAGGCGATTGATCTCTTCGGGCATTCGGCGATCGCGGCTGCGCAGGCCGGCTTCGACGTGGGCGACCTTGACATTAAGCTTGGCGCACACTAGCGCGCAGGCGACGGTTGAATTCACATCGCCCACCACCACCACCCAATCAGGCCGGCCACTGATCACGTACGGCTCAAAAGCGCGGATGACTTCTGCCGTCTGGACGGCGTGACTGGATGAGCCGACACCCAGATCAACGTCAGGCTCGGGCATTTCCAGATCGCGAAAGAACGCGTCGGACATCGCGGCGTCGTAATGTTGTCCGGTGTGAACGAGGATGGATTGAAAGTCAGCGCTGCGGCGGTTCATCGCTTCCACCAGGGGCGCGACTTTCATGAAATTGGGACGGGCACCGGCGACGGTAATGATCTTGAGCATAGCAATCAAACGTGGCTGTTATCGTCCAAACAACCTCGCCAGCAGCTCTTCGCGACTTATCTCGAAATGCTGGGAGACATCATCGAGGATTCCAGCAAACGTGCCGACTCGAATTGGATCGTGTCGCGGAATAGTTACCTGATGCTGTCCGTGCTGTGTGGTCGTCAGCCTAAGATGGCTGCCGCTTTGTCTGGAAATCTCGTAGCCGAGGACTCTAAGAGCTTTCGCTAAGGTCTCGCCGGACACGTCGCGTGGCAGTTTCATGCGGCGATTACTTCTTCGCGAACAAAGTGGAGGCGGATTACCTTTGGGCCTTCGCCTTCCTCAAAATGACAGCGGACCGCGTCCCGCACTTGGCCGCGCAAAGCGTCGATATCGTCAGCTTCGGTGAAGATCGAAGCACCCAACGCTCGCGCTGTGTAACCTCCTTCGGGCGCATTTTCGACGAGAAAGATCAGTTCGTCCATAAGAAATCCTCCTAGAGCCTTATTATCCTGGCTCGGCTGCCGCGCCGCACGTCGCCGTTCAGGGCGTTGCGCGTGTCAATCACCAGCGGCGCCAGGCTTACGACGCGTTGATAGTCGATCTGACTGTGGTCGGTGACGATGATCAAACAATCAGCCGCCCGGATCTCTTCATCAGTAAAGTCCACGGACGAGAGCGGCTCGCCACCGCCTTCGGTGTGGGCGTCGTCAAAACTGATCCGATGAACGAACGGATCGTGATAGCTGACTTTGCAACCTTTGCTGCGCAATCGGTCGATAATCGAAAGCGCCGGACTCTCGCGCACGTCGTCGATGTCTCGTTTGTAAGCCACGCCCAAAACCAGAATCCGCGCGCCGTTCATCGATTTGCGATCATCGTTCAACCCGTCTGAGACGAGTTGGATCACATGTTCAGGCATGCGTGAGTTTACTTCTTCAGCCAAGCCGATAAAGCGCGAATCGAAACCGTGTTGCCGCGCTTTCCAGGAGAGATAATGCGGATCGAGCGGAATGCAGTGGCCGCCTATTCCGGGGCCCGGGTAAAACGGCATGAAACCGAACGGCTTGGTAGCGGCCGCTCGAATTACTTCCCAGGTGTCGATGTTCAGCGCATAGCAAAGCCGCGCCATTTCGTTTGCCATGCCGATGTTAACGGCGCGAAATGTGTTTTCCAAAAGCTTGGCTGCTTCCGCGACCCGAGCCGAACTAACCGGGTGCACCTCTTTGACAATCTGAGAGTACAAGTAAGCGGCGACCTCGGTTGAATCGTCCGTTACGCCGCCTACGACCTTGGGAATGTTATGAGTTTGAAACTCAGGATTGCCGGGATCGACGCGCTCTGGAGAAAAGGCGAGCAGGAAATCTTCATCCAACCTCAATCCCGTCTCCTGAAACATGGGCAGCAGAACCTCGTCGGTGGTACCCGGATAGGTGGTTGACTCAAGAATGACCAACTGCCCGCGACGCAAATGTTTCTTGATCTCTTCCGCGGCCGCCAGGATAAAAGAAACGTCCGGCTCTTTCGTCTTTCTGAGCGGCGTAGGCACGCAAATAATAATTGCGTCGCACTCTTTCAAATTGGCAAAGTCGGTGGTTGCCCGCAACCGGCCCGCGTTGACGGACTCTTTAACCAACGCTTCATCAACATCGCTGATATAGGTCTCACCGGCGTTAATCCGCTCAGCTTTTCCTTCATCAACTTCGAACCCGATGATCTTGAATCCGTTGCGCGCAAACTCAGTCGCCAGCGGCAGGCCGACGTAGCCCAGCCCAACTACTCCTACGCGCGCACGCTTGTCCTTAATCAGATCGATGATTTCGTTTTTGATCATGAACAGTTCCAGTCAAAGGAGTACAAATCATAAAGGCAGGAAACCGGCAAAGCCTAATGCTCCGAATGAAGACAGGCAAGCCTAAGTGAGCGTCGTGAGTGGTGTCAAGGAGTGGTCTTGCCAGGTATTTCTCGAGAATGGCGTCAGTTTCATGAGCAGCGACCAAGCTGGCCGATGCGCGTTTAATTCCGAAGTTATTTGAATTGGAGCTGATTAATCCGCCTTCCCCACTACGGATCAATAATCCTGCGCCACGACCCCCGGGCCAGGGCATAAGGTGCCCAATGGAGGATGCGACTGAGATGACTGCGGAGATGTTAAAGACCGTGGCGACTGGGCGATTCATTCGCTACAAACCAGATGAATCCACTCTTTTACGGAAATGTATACTTACTAACCATTTCTTATCCCCGAGAGTTGAGGACAGGCTTTACGGAGGGAAAACATCTAGTGCAAAAGTTATATCTATTACTTGCGGCGGTGATTCTAATGGGTTTGCCTACAGTTGCCTCAGCGGATGTGATCACGTTCCAGGCACCGGCGACCGGGGCAAATCAGGGCAGTGGCGGGCCAAATCAGTTCGATTTGGATCATCACATGGCCTACACGTGGCGCATTGGTGGCGTGGACCTTGCCGGAAAGAGCATCACCAGCGCGACGCTCACGTTTCACAACATCAGCAACTGGGATCCCAATCCTAATATGCTGTTCATTCATCTGCTGGACACGGCCAAGTACGCCGGCGTCAGGTCATTTCAGGATGCGCCTTCCAGCCAGGTTCCAGTGACCGACATTAATGACGATTTTGCCGGTTCGCGGTATATGAACAATCCGCTGGTCGATCCCGGCACAGCCAACACTTTTCTGACGCAGCAGTCATTTTCGACCACTGCCGGAGATTTTGTTTACACGTTCACTGCAGACCAACTACAAGTCTTGAGTACGTATTTTCTAAACGGAAGCGACATCGCTTTTGGTTTCGATCCAGACTGCCACTTCTGGAACAACGGAATTACTTTCTCGTTCACCACTGCGCCAAACGCTGTTCCTGAACCCACGACACTGGCTTTGCTTGGCACGGGCTTGGCCGGACTTTATTACCGCCGCCGGCGGCAGAAACAGAAAGCACAGTTATCTAACTGAACATCGTTCGCGATTTGTCCAAAGAAAAAAGCTGCAGACAGCAGATGCTGGCTGCGGCTTTTTTGTGTGTTTACCGAACCCGCCGTTACGGAACCCCGACGAGTCGGGGTAGCAAGCGGGTAGTTCGGTCTATAACAATTACCTACTCGCTATTGCGAGCGGTTCTGTACCGGAATTAGCGTAGTCGCCCTTCCAGATTGTAGTCGCGCAACCGGCGATATAGTGTCGAAGGCGAGATGCCCAGCATCTCGGCAGCTTTTCCGCGATGCCAGCCTGTCTGTTCTAGCGCGGCAATGATCTGTTGTTTCTCAACATCGCGCAGAGAACCCGTGCCGGACTGACCAGCGGCATCTACCGCTCCCAGCGCAACGGTACCAGCGCTTAAGCCAGCGGAAACAGCGGCGGATCCGGGCGGGAAAGACACCGCGCTATTAACGCTCCTCGCAACCTCAGGTGGAAGTTCGTTCGGCGTGATGAGCCCCTCATTCGAAAGAAGGATCGCGCGTTCCAGGCAGTTGCGAAGCTGGCGGACATTACCGGGCCAACTGTAGGCGCCCAATCTGGCCAGTGCGTCGGCTGTGACTTCCGGAGGATTCGCGCCGCCGAGTTGCTTCAGCATGTGATGCATTAGCGGCTCGATATCTTCAGGCCGTTCCCGCAAGGGCGCCAGATGAATCTGGAAGCTATTTATGCGATAGAGCAGGTCGGCGCGAAACGATCCGTCTCCCACAACCAAATCAAGATTGCGGTTCGTTGCCGCCACGATGCGAATGTTTACTTCGACCTTGCGCACTCCGCCCACCCGGAAAAATGTCCGCGTCTCGATCGCCCGCAACAGTTTTGCCTGCAAACTTGCCGGCAGCTCAGTCACTTCATCCAGGAACAGCGTGCCACCGTCTGCCAGTTCTATCAGTCCCAGCTTTCGCGCTTTGGCGCCAGAAAACGCGCCGGCTTCGTAGCCGAACAACTCCGATTCCAGCAGCGTTTCCTGGAACGCCGCGCAGTTCAGATCTATGAAAGACCCGCTGGCTCGATTCGAGAGACGGTGAATGGCCTGGGCGATTAATTCCTTGCCGGTACCCGACTCGCCGGTGATCAAAACGGAAGCTTCTGAAGGCGCGACTCGCTCGACCAAACGAATCGCTTCGTTCATCGCTTGCGACTGGCTGACAATTTCCGGCAAACCGGATTGCCGTTCGATTTGCGCGCGTAGTCTTTGATTATCGACTCGGAGACGCCTTTTCTCGGCTGCTTGCCGGACGCGCACGTCGAGTTCAGTAATGCTGTACGGCTTGGTTAAGTAATCGTAGGCGCCCATCTTCATGGCTTCGACGGCGGTTTCGATCGTGCCCTGACCGGTGAGCATGATTATTTCAGGCGGGTTAGGACGTTCGTGTACCCGGCGCAGGAGTTCCATGCCGTCCATGCGCGGCATGTTAATGTCGCACAGCATTACGTCCACGTTGCTCTCTTCGAGTTTGCGCAGGGCCGCTTCGCCGTCGGGAGCCGCATGCACCCGATACCCCAGACGTTGCAGCTCTTTCTGCAAAACCAATCTCAGATTGGCCTCGTCTTCGGCAATCAACAGTCGCGCATCTCGCTGCTCATTCACTTGTCTATTACTCCGCACTCGGGGAAGATTAGTTCGATTCGTCGGCCACCGGCAATGTAATGGTAAACGTCGTGCCGGTTCCGACGGTGGATCTCACGTCCAGTCGGCCGCCATGGTCAGATAAAATACCATAACAGACCGCCAGGCCCAGACCGGTGCCGCGGCCGACGTCCTTGGTGGTAAAGAAGGGATCGAAAATCCTGGTCATGTTCTCAGGAGGAATGCCGATGCCGGTGTCAATTACCTGGACCAGCACGCGAGGTCCAGAGCAACTGGCCCGTAATGTCAGCGTCCCGCCTTCGGGCATCGCGTCAATCGCGTTGGTGGCCAGAGCAACGACGGCCTGCTGTAATTGGCTTACGTCGCCAGAGACCCTGGGCAGACCGGCGGCGGCTTCGACATCGATCTGAATATTGTCGCCACGCTGTTGATGAGTTACCAGGCGGGCCACGGCTTTGATTATTTCGGCTACATCGACGGGCACACGTTGTCCAGCGCGCAGCCGGCTGAAATCGAGCAGGCCGTTGGTGATGTTCTTACAACGAAAAGCCTCGTCGCGAATCAAGCCGAGATATTCGCGCAGGTCCGCTTCCTCAGGCGAGTTGGCGAAGGCACCCTCTTCGATTCGCTTTTCCAGCGACTCAGCGCAGGCGGCGATGGTGGCCAGCGGATTATTGATCTCATGAACTACGCCGGCGGCCAAACGTCCGACCGCAGCCAATTTTTCGGCACGGGCCACGGCACGATGCGCTTTAACGCGCGCGGTTATGTTTTCGCCGACCGTGATCACATGGGTCACTTCATTGCCTTCGTCAGCTCGCATCGGAATTTTGCTGATCAGCCAGTGGTTCGTCTCGCCGGAGCTGGTGACCGTTTCCTGCTCGACGCGATGGATCTCGCCGGTGGCGAAAACCTTACCGAACTCCCGTTCCAGTAACTCGCGGCTTTGTTTCGTCAACACTTCAAAAATATTTCGGCCCAGGACTTCACCGCGCGGCAAACCCAGTTCGCCGAGTTCCCGATTGCGGTTCCAGGCTACAATCCGATAATCGCGGTCGATCGCGTAAAGCGACAGGGGCAGCGTGTCGACAATCGCCTCGGTGAAGCGCTGATGCATTTCGGATTCGGCGGTGCGGCGATCAACTTCCTCCGCCAGGGTGGCCGCGGACTCGCGCGCTCCGAGGTAGAGCGACGAGATGTGCGCCGCCAGCGCTGCCTGTTGGGCAGCGGCGTCTATCAGCCGGCATTCATCAGCGGTGCAGTCTGTCGCAGCACTGAAGGCGACGACCAACGCGCCAAAGACTTTTCCACCGAATAGAATCGGTGCCAGGTATTCAGTTTCATGTTGCTGGTCGCGAATGAGAAACTCGCGTTGGTTAGTGAGGCGTGCAGCCTTTGCGAAGCCAGCCGAGACGAGCCATTTTTTCAAACCTTCGAGATCGAGTAGTTCGGCGTTCTCAGCGCTGCCTTCTCGATCAAAGACACAAACAGCTAAGCCGTGTCCGTTGTTCTTTACGGCGCAGGCGCTCAGCGCGGCGTTGGTTCCTTCAAAAATGGATCCCGCGACGCGACGCGCGACTTGCTCGGGATAGAGCGTGCGTAATAGGCCGCGGCCCAGATCGGCGAGGAAGCTCAACTCGCGATTGCTGCCGAGCAGTTCCGATTCGCGCTGCGCTATATTCAGGTGAGAGGTAACGCGCGAAAGCAATTCACCCGGTGTTGAGGGCTTGACGATGTAGTCGTCGACCCCGGCATTGAAGGCTTCGACTTTCCGGACTTCACTGTCACTTGCCGAGAACACTACTACCGGCAATTTCTGCATTGCCGGTTGGGCCCGCAGCAGGCGGCAAAACGTGAGCCCGTCAATCTCCGGCAGCTCGACATCGAGCATGACCAGGTCGCACGGCTGTTTGTGCAGCAGGCGCAGCGCCGAGGGCGCGTCGCTGACCGCGATCGTGCGGTGGCCCGCGTTTTCAAAAACACTGCGCAGACCTTCACGCGCCGATGCGTCATCATCGACGATCAGCAGCGTGGCGCCGGTGGCTGTTTGAGTGAGCGAAAGTGGCATTCCTGATCGCACAGGCCGTTGGCCCGTGTTCATCACACGTTAGGTACAGACGGCATCGCTGAAGTTGAGGAAGGGGTAAGACAGGACCGCTCGGTAAGCGGTAAGCAAATTCCAGTGATGGCCTTGGATTCAGCCGTTCAGTTGGATTACTGAGCCGGTGCGCGGGTTAGACAGAGTGTGGTCCGCGCAACCACTTTTCCAATTTGACTGGTCGAGGGGTGCATTGTCAAGAGTTTATTGGGTTTTTGGGTCAGAACGCATCGCGGTGCAGGAAGCCCGGGCGTGCAATTCCAGTGAATTCAGGAAATTTAGTTTATTGCTGTGGTTACCAGGCGGCCGGCTGCGGGACTGTCAGGGTGAGAGTTCGCTGGATTGGATTTGCTGTTCGCGGCGGGCAAGGGCCCGGTTTTATGTGTTGACTTGGCGCGATACATCGCCTGATCGGCAGCCACCAGGAGTTGATCGAGAGTTTCGCCGTCGACTCCGTAGATCGAGGCACCCACGCTGATGCCGACCCGGGCCTTGCCCTGGGCCCGCACGTTAATCGAAAAGTCTGCCACGACCTTTTCGATGCGTTCGCGCAGCTCATCGACCTGCGGACCGGCCAGGTCGGGCACGATGGCCACAAACTCGTCACCTGCATAACGCGCCAGGAAGTCGTACTCGCGTAGCTGAGCATGAACCAGGGCGGCAACTTCGCGCAGCATGCGATCACCCAGCTTATGCCCAAACGTGTCGTTAACCAGTTTGAAGTCGTCGAGGTCAAGCATGATCATCTGGAACGGTCTGCCGTTGCGTTTGGCGCGCGCGACTTCTTCTTCAAAGCGAACATGCAGGCTGCGCGCGTTCGGCAGGCCCGTAAGTGGATCTGTGAGCGCGTTCGATTCCGCCCGAGCATGGTGCATTGCATTGCCGAGCGCGTCCGAGGCCAGACGGGTCACTGTTTCCAGCAGCCGAATCTGATCGTCGGTGTATTCGCCGAGACTCGTCGAGTAGACCGAAAGCGCGCCGAGTAAGAGTTCGTCCTTGAACAAGGGCATCGAAGCCATCGCGCTATAGTCTCGCTCGCCGGCGAACTTCGTGTCGACGAAATCCAGGCTGGGGTGAATTCGATTCACCGATCTCCGATTTGCCAGAGCAAAACCGGTCACGCCTTCGCCGTGTGCCACGCAGCGCCCGCGCAAGGCATCGGCATTCAAGCCCACAGCGAGGGCTGCGGTGGCGTAGCCTTTGGCTTCGTCGTACAAATAGACGACGCAAGTGTCGAAGGGCACGATGTGTCCAACTTTGTCGACCAAAACCGAGAGCGTGTTTTCGACCTGGAGGGACGAACCAAATTTCCGCGCGATCTCGTATAGGGCGTAGACTTCGCGATGCGCGTTACGAATTTGATCGTAAGCGGCGAATGAGGTGTTTTCCCGAGCGCGAGCCACTTCGTCTTCCGCGGGCGCGATCGGGCTGGGCGATGCGCTGTTATGGATCTGATCCACGAGACCGCGAACTGAAATCTGAGTTTCGAATTCCGGGAGGTGCTGAACAAATAAATCTACAATCGTCGGATCAAAGTGAGAGTGCGCGCCTGTCTGCAGGAGCCTGATGGCAGCGTCGCGCTTCATGCCGTTGCGAAAAGGACGATCTTCGCGAACGGAATCGAAGCAATCGACCACTGACATAATCCGGGCGGTGATGGGAATCTGTTCGGCCTTCAGACCATCGGGATATCCGCGACCGTCCCATCGTTCATGATGATGCTTGACGATGGGCACGACCGGATAAGGGAAATTCACGCGGCTTAGAATCTCGGCGCCCACCGTGGTATGGACTTTTGTCTTTTCAAACTCTGCCGGCGTTAATGTGCCAGGTTTGTTCAGAATGTGATCCGGGACCGCGAGTTTTCCCACGTCGTGCAGTAATGCTCCGGCATTCAGCGCGGCCAATTCGGCATCAGAAAGACCGAGCAGCTTGCCCAGCCCTTCCGCATAAATCTGAACACGGCGCACGTGGCAATGTGTAGTCTGGTCCTTGGCGTCGATCGCCGTCGCCAGCGCTTCGACGGTGGCCAGATGAAGGCGACTCAACTCTTCGGCTTCGCGCGTCTTATTGTTGACGAGCTCGAAGTAAATCTTGTAGGTCCAGAAAGTCGCGGCGATTACCGGTATGCTGAGCAGCACATAGACGAATCCGAGCCTCGTTACTGCCGCATAGATGACGGCGGTGGCGATCGCGGATCCGAGGAACGACCACCAGGTCCACAGATAGCCGTCGACCCAGAACCTCAGAATCGGACGCCGCTTTTTAAGCGCGTAGATAGTTGAGATGGTGAAGCCATTGACGAAGTAATGCAGCATTGCCATCAAAGCTAACGCCGCGAGCAAGTGACCGAGCCTTAGCGGCGCCGTCCCCAGCGG
>Ga0207646_10002235_pt1 | contig 23058 bp, 24 predicted proteins | sample KBSK5502metaG_FD_184343 | JGI IMG/M metagenome (GOLD analysis project Ga0207646, IMG submission 184343) | Corn, switchgrass and miscanthus rhizosphere microbial communities from Kellogg Biological Station, Michigan, USA - KBS K5-50-2 metaG... | ecosystem: Host-associated > Plants > Roots >... | reverse complement strand
TGGAAGGCGCGCGCCTGAAAGTAGAGGAGGTCGCCCAAAACATCGCGGCGGGAAACTTCAAAGCCAAGCCCGGCTTCTACTGCTCATTCTGTCCCTATCGCAATCTTTGCCCCGCCACCGAGAAGCGCTTATATTCCATCCCCACTGCAAAGAAAGTTAGCAATCGAAGTAACTAAAAAAGTCTTCAGCCAATCTCAGATACCCGCCCAAAAACTTAGGGGACGCTCTCGCGTCCCCGTTGTTTTCTACTTAACTGCTCTTAGTGTTTCTTCTTGCCTTTTTTTGCTTTCTTCTTTGGTGCCATGGTTCTATTCTCCCTTCCATTTTTCATGGACTATGCAACGGTCTTCAGTTGCACACTAATTGAATGTATAGAGTCAATAAAAAGTGATGTCAAGAAAAAAATCATGCCCGCGAGCGCGTGTGACCGACACACCAAAGTCACCAGACGACATTAGAGAAGAAATTTTCTCCCGCACAGCCACGATCAGTCATCATTTCACGAAAGAAAGTCGAAAGGCACCCACCTCTCAATTGCGTTGCACGCTCAACGCTGGCATCGCTTCTGTGCGCATCGCATGTAAGCCTCAATTTAGCCAATTCAACTTTTCTCCGCCTTGCGCATCTATAATTAATGGAGTCGGAAATCTTCGCAGGAGCACATGAATGGCTGCCTTGGACGATGTCGTCATCATCTCAGCTTGCCGCACCCCGGTTGGAAAATTCCAGGGAAGCTTGTCGGATCTCGGCGCAACTCAACTGGGCGCAATCGTCGTGCGTGAAGCCACGAAACGCGCCAAGCTCGATCCCAAGCAGATCGATGAATGCATCATGGGCAATGTAATATCCGCCGGCTTGGGGCAGAATCCCGCACGACAAGCGGCTCTGTTCGGCGGTCTGTCTCCCGAAGTGAGTGCCATGACTGTAAACAAGGTTTGCGGCTCCGGATTGAAAGCGGTCGCACTGGCGGCGCAAGCAATACAGACGGGAAACAGTTCTGCGGTGGTCGCCGGCGGCATGGAATCAATGAGCAACGCTCCCTATCTCTTGCCTCAAGCCCGCAAGGGCTATCGTCTAGGAAACGCGCAGATCATCGATTCCATGGTGCACGACGGCTTATGGGACATTTACAACGACTACCACATGGGCACCACCGGCGAGAACGTCGCAGAGAAGTATGGGATTACACGCGAGGAACAGGACCAGTTCGCCCTGAACTCTCATCGCAAAGCGGTGGCTGCCATCAAGGAATGTCGTTTTAAATCGCAAATTGTTCCGGTTGAATTGCCGGCAAAGAAGAAGGGCGAGTCGCCCGTGATCTTCGATAAAGACGAATCGCCCCGGGAGGACACCACCATCGATATTCTGCGTTCACTGAAGCCCGCGTTCAAGAAAGATGGCACAGTAACCGCTGGCAACGCGCCCGGAGTGAACGATGGCGCCGCCGCCGTCGTCGTGACCAGTGCCAAACATGCAAGAGAACTCGGCGCGGAACCGGTGGCCCGCATTGTCGCGCAGGCCAGCAGCGGTATCGACCCCGCGTGGGTGATGATGGCTCCGGTCAGCGCAGTGCGGAAGATTTGGCAAAAAACTGGCTGGAAAAATGAAGATGTCGATCTCTACGAACTAAACGAAGCCTTCTCCGTGCAAGCTCTAGGGGTAATGCGCGAGCTTGGTCTCGATCCCGATAAAGTCAATGTGAATGGCGGCGCGGTAGCAATCGGACATCCCATCGGAGCCAGCGGAGCCCGCGTCCTGGTAACCCTGATTTATGAGATGATGCGGCGCAACGTTCACCGTGGTATTGCTGCTCTTTGTCTGGGAGGCGGTAACGCGGTCGCGATGGCCGTTGAACGCTAGGCTGTCCGTTCTCTTTTCGCTTAGGCGTCCGCAGTGGCGGATGTAGCCGGTCCCGACGGCAGCATCACACTGAATATCGCGCCTCCACCGGGCCCCGAGGCGGCTTCCACGTTTCCTCCATGCTCCCGTAAGATCGCTTTGCAAATACTAAGACCGAGCCCTGTACCCCGGCCGGGCCTCTTGGTCGTGTAAAATGGATCGAAGATATTTGGCAGGATGTCCGACGAAATTCCGGGCCCATCATCCTGGAAAGTGGCGGACACTGTGTTGTCATCCTTCCCCAGACGAATCCGCAACGTACCCCGATCGCGCACCTCGCGCATGGCCTGTTCCGCATTCAGAATCAGATTAAGGAAAACCTGCATCAACTGGTGCGGATCCCCATTCACTGCCGGCAATGACTTCTCCGGCAAAAAATCCACCGTAATGTTGTTCTTGCGCAGAGAGTACGCGTGAAGGTGCAGTGTCCTCTGGATCAACTCGCTGACGTTGATCTCGCTCTTGCCCGGGGCTGGTGGACGAGAAAAATACATTAGGTTCTGAACAATTTCCGCGGCTCGTCTGGCCTGTTGTTGCAGCATGGTCAATTGCTTGCGAACTGGCTCGGTAACCTCTCCTTCCTGCAACAATTCGCTCACTCCCAAGATACTGGTCAGCGGATTGTTGAGCTCGTGCGCGAAGCCACCGATCATCTGTCCCATAGCTGCCAGGCGTTCGCCCTGAATGACTTGTTGTTCAAGCTTTTTCTCAACCGTGATGTCGCGCACCGACACAATGACGCCACTCAGCTTGCCCCCGGCATCGAACAGCGGGCTGGCCGATGCTCGCATAGTCCGCCAGCTTCCGTCGCGGTGCCGTGCGCCGTACTCGCAGAACCCAAACTGTTTTCGACCCCTACCCACATCACGAAACAGCGCCAGAAATTCCGCGGAATGGCCTTGCTCCTCTTCAACTTTCTTTCCCACCAAGTCCTCGGGTTTGTAACCGAGAAGGTCTTGAATCCGAGAGCTGACAAAGCTGTACCGTTCGTTAAGATCGATCACCAAAATTAAATCAGGAAAGCTCTCCAGCAGGTAGCGTTGAAATTCTTCCTGGCGGCGTAGTGTTTTTTCCATCTCGCGCCGGTCCGTAACGTCTACCAGCGTCCCTTGATAGCGGATGATTTTCCCAGCCGCATCCCATACCGCTCGCGACGTATCCAGGCAAATCGCCGAAGTTCCATCCCGGCGGCGAAGTGTGATCTCCCGGGCGCGTTCGCCACCGCGATCGTCCGCAGTTCGTCCCAGCACCGGGCTCTTCGTACGATCAAAGTTCAATGCAGTCGAATCAAGTTCCAGGAGTTCTTGCTTGCTTCTGTATCCCAGCATGTGTACCAGCGAAGCATTGGCATCGAGCAACTTTCCCTCTGGCGTGCTGAAGTAGACTCCTTCCTGCAGAGTTTCGAACAGTTCGGTGAAACGTCTTTCCTTCTCTCGTTCTTCGGTGACGTCGCGAGCCAGGGTACTTACGCCCACCACCTCGTCGCCCTTTACGATGGCGTTCAGCACGCAATCAAAGAAGAGTAACCGCGAGCTCTTCTTGAGCCGTATCTGAACCATTCCCGACCAGCGCCGTCGTTCAAGAAAGCGAGCCAAACCTTGCTGCAAATCGCTACGCGGAGGCTGCTCGATGAATTCATCCAGCTTGCACCCCACAATCGCCGAGTAGGGAATCCCCAGAAGTTGAGTCACGCTCCGATTGACAGTGCGAACCGTGCCGTCCAGGGAGAAAGCAAATGCCACGTCATCGAAGGAGTCAATCAATTCCTTGAAGCTGCGCTGCGAGCGGGCAATGACTTGGCTGAGCTGGTCGAGCTGCTCATCCGTCGGTGGAGTTCTCACGTGGTCTTGCAACCCGCGCACCAGATCTCTTAGTTCGGTGACCTGTTTCCGTCGGCCATAAGTGAATGCCGCGAAAGAGATGGCCACAAACAGCACCGCGATCGGCAGCACTCCGAGGTGATAAGGCAGTGCCTGCAGTCGCTCCCAAGTGACCGCGGCCAGCGCCGTCGCCAGTAACACTACAAAGAGCAAAGCAACCCGCCACAGACGTGCTTCTTCCCGTTCCAAAAGATTGGGGTTTGAGGTGGTGCGTGCGAGTTGTTTTTCCTTTTCCGGCATGAGCCGACGCCCCTGTTCCTCGCTGGTGATGTTTATTCTCAGGGTTTGGTGGGCGTTAGTGGAATCGTAGTGCACAAGCGCTGTGGGGACAATCAAAACTGTATTGGGTAACTTGGTTCAGCTGCTCTAACTGTGCTTTTTCTTCCCTTGTCACGTGCCGATGTACGGCGTCACCGCGGGTCCGATGAGTCTGTCTGCCTGAAGCACCGAACCCATGCTCTACAAAACTTTGAGTGCCGCAGTCTATGGCATCGACGCCAGCATCATCGAGGTCGAAGTCGATATCTCTGGCGTCAAGACTTCCGAAGATCACTTTCACACTGTCGGTCTGCCCGACGCGGCCGTGCGCGAAAGCCGAGATCGCGTGCGCGCAGCGCTGAAGAATTGTGGATATGACATTCCTCTCACGCAAATTACTATCAATCTCGCGCCGGCGGATATTCGCAAAGAAGGATCGGGATTCGACCTGCCTATGGCGCTGGGCATCCTCGGGGCCTACGGCGGATTGAACAAGAAAGAACTTCAAGACTGCGTCTTCATGGGGGAGCTTTCGTTGGATGGCGGTGTGCGCGGGGTCCGCGGTGCGCTTCCTATTGCCATTGAAGCCCGCGGCAAGAAAATTCCGCGGCTCGTTGTTCCTGAACTTAATGCCCGGGAAGCGGCTATGGTGGGCGGCGTCCAGGTCTATCCCGTGAAGTCGTTGCTCGACGTGATTCGTTTCGTGAACACGGGTAACGACATTCAACCTTTGAAGGTGGACAGCGACGCGCTGCTAACCGAATCGCAGCATTTTGTTGTGGACTTCAAGGATGTGCGCGGCCAACATACTGCCAAGCGCGCTCTCGAAGTCGCTTGTGCCGGTGGGCACAATATCTTGATGATCGGTCCTCCGGGCTCAGGAAAGATCATGCTTGCCAAGCGCATGCCCACGATCCTTCCGCCATTTACTTTTGAAGAAGCTCTCGAGACCACGAAAATTCATAGCGTTGCCGGGGTGCTCGACGCCGGAGCCGGCCTGGTCGGAGTGCGTCCTTTCCGCTCTCCGCACCACACTATCTCGGACGCGGGACTGATCGGTGGCGGCGCTGTACCCCGTCCTGGTGAAGTCTCGCTCGCCCATAACGGCGTGCTCTTTCTGGATGAGCTGCCCGAGTTCCCACGCAATGTGTTGGAAGTGATGCGTCAGCCGTTGGAAGACGGCACGGTGTGTATTGCCCGAGCTGCCATGTCGCTCACTTCCCGGCGCGGTTCATGCTGGCGGGCGCGATGAATCCTTGTCCTTGCGGATACTTTAACGATCGCTCCCGCGAGTGCCATTGCTCGCCCTTAATTATTCATCGGTACATGTCGAAGATGTCTGGCCAGTTGCTCGACCGCATCGATATTCATATCGACGTTCCCGCGGTGAACTATAAGGAGCTGCGCTCGGCTCCGAACCAGAAAGCTCTGCCAAAATCCGCGACCGTGTAATACGTGCCCGTGAAGTTCAGTTGACCAGATTCTCTTCTTGCAAGCGTGAGAAGCTTTACTGCAATGCGCAAATGGGGCCTCGTCACATTCGTTCTTTTTGTGAACTTTCCGCGGACTGCGAGCGCCTGCTCGAGCGGGCCATGGCTCAGCAGGGTCTTACCGCCCGCGCCCATGACCGAATATTGAAGGTTGCGCGCACGATTGCGGACCTCGAAGCCGCTTCCGCCATTGTCCCCAAACACATTGCTGAGGCGATTCAGTATCGAACCCTGGATCGGACGTTTTGGGCATAAGCGCCAGAACTGCTGAATCCAAACGAGATGCAGGTGGTGCGCCCTTCCGAGTCACACCGTTCTTTATTAAACACTTGACGTTCCCCGTATTTCCGGCTACCGTACAAAGTTCCGCGGGTGATTTAGCTTTTGGCCAGTCCGATGAGCCTCCGCTGCTATCGGCCCAAATCCAGTTTCTAAGAAACTTTCGGCAGCGACGGCGCATCTATTAAAGGTAACCAGAGCTTTCCCGTACAACCCATCTGAATTGAAGGACTTGCGCACTCTGGCTAGGAATTGCCTTGCCCTTGCGGATGGGATCAGGCCGGTCAGCTCAAAGTAAGGAGATAGATAAATGAAGCGTTCTGATCGAGTTTTTGATGCTTTACACACTTTGCGCAACCGGTATATGCTTTGTCAGCTTGCTTCCAAGGCTACCCGTAAGTTTCACAAACCAAACACCAGAATCCAGGAAACCATGAACGAAGTCCTGGACCGGATTGCAGGCTCGGAGCGGCAATCGATTCTTGCCGAACCGGAACACTTTGTCGAGGCACAACGGCGGGCTGCTTAACACCAGCCCCGCCTGCCTGCCCCGCTTGGTAAGTCTTCCTTAGCGTACCCCCCTTTGAAAATCTCCTCGCAGGTGACCAATGACCATCGCAGAACTTAAAGAAAAAAATATTACCGAGTTGACCAAGATCGCCCGATCTTTGGATCTTCCCGGAGCCAGCGGATTACGAAAACAAGACTTGATCTTCAAGATCCTCCAGGCACAAAGCGAAAAAGAAGGCCATATTTTTGCCGAAGGCGTGCTCGAAATCCTGCCCGACGGCTACGGATTCCTTCGCTCTCCCGATTACAACTATTTACCCGGCCCGGACGACATTTACGTTTCGCCTTCGCAGATCCGCAAGTTCGATCTCAAGACTGGTGACACTATCAGTGGCCAGGTCCGTCCTCCGCATGAAGGCGAGAAATATTTCGCGCTGGTCAAGATTGAAGCCGTCAACTTCGAGTCGCCTGACGAAGCTCGTAACAAGATTTTGTTCGACAACCTGACGCCCCTCTATCCCCAAGAACGCGTCAAACTTGAAACCACTCGTGAAAACGTCAGCGCCCGCGTGATGGATTTGCTCACGCCCCTGGGCAAGGGACAACGCGGCTTGATCGTGTCGCCGCCTCGTGCTGGCAAAACCATGCTGCTGCAGAACGTTGCCAACTCCATCACCACCAACCATCCGGAAGTCGTCCTGATGGTTCTGCTGATCGATGAGCGACCGGAAGAAGTCACCGACATGCAGCGCTCGGTAAAAGGTGAAGTCATCTCCTCCACTTTCGACGAACCGGCTGCCCGTCACGTGCAGGTTGCCGAAATGGTGATCGAAAAGGCTAAGAGGTTAGTGGAGCACAAACGTGACGTGGTGATTCTGCTCGATTCCATCACCCGTCTGGCGCGTGCCTACAACACTATTGTTCCGCCCAGCGGCAAAGTGCTTTCCGGCGGCGTCGATTCCAACGCGCTGCAGCGTCCCAAGCGCTTCTTCGGATCCGCCCGCAACATCGAAGAAGGCGGCTCGCTGACCATCATCGCCACCGCATTGATCGACACCGGTTCCCGCATGGATGACGTCATCTTCGAAGAATTCAAAGGCACCGGCAACAGTGAAATCATTCTCGATCGCAAGCTGGTGGACAAGCGAACTTTCCCGGCCATCGATATCCAACGCTCGGGCACTCGAAAAGAAGAACTCCTGATCCCGAAAGAGGATTTGACCCGCATCTGGGTACTGCGCAAAGTCCTGAACCCGCTCTCCCCAGTCGAAGCCATGGAACTGCTGATCGACAAGCTCACCAAGACCCGCTCCAACGGCGAGTTCTTAGCCAACATGAGCTCGTTGTAGTCTCCACGAAGTAGCCTCCGCGACCCACGTAGGGACAGGCGACCCGCCTGTCCGGCCGAGCAAAGCTCGGCGAATTTCGTCTGCAGACTTGCTTTCCCGCTGCCGATATTTCGGCGATGAAAGTTCTCCGGCACGCAAAGCACTTTTGCAAGGGATACCCCTCTCCCCCGGGTCTTGTGGAATCAAAGATTTGGGCAGTGAACACGGCCAAAATCTTTGGAAAATAAAGGTTTACAGGCAAAATCTTGAAAGCAAACGGATTATGACTTGTGGCTAACATTGGAATAGTTTAGTATATCTTTTATGAGGGATAGAGGAAGCGGAAGTCAAGCGGAAAAGAAGACGGTCGTGTCATCTCCCACGCTTTGCTAACAGCAAAGGACGGGCGCCGAAACGGCCAGCCGTCGAGAGTCGGTGGGCCACCCGCCCTGGAGCAGCTTCCGATCCTATGCTTATAGACCAGAGAACGGCAGGAGCGGCAGCATGAAATACCGGATTGCGATGTGGGCGAGTGCGGGCTTGCTGGTTGTGGGCTGCTGGAACCTTTATGCCCTGGCAACGTTTCCACTTCCGATGAATTCCGAACCGATTGTCTGGACTCTCGTCCGTTTAACATGCCCAATTGCGTTTGCCAGTTTTCATTTCAATTTCCCCGTCAGTATCTATTGGGTTCTGCTTGCGAATGCTGCTACGTATGCGTTGGTTGGTCTGATCGTGGAGGCCCTGCGGCAACAACTACATCACGCGAAAAATTAGAAACACAAACCAATGCCGGGGTGCTGCCGTCTGTCTTGCCTACCACCTTTGCTAACAGCAAAGATGGGGCAGCTCACTTAATATAGTGCCGCCGAAAGGTGAGCCACCCGCCAAGCCCGCGAAGTATCAGCTGAGGTAAGCCTCGTCTCTCTGGAGATGAAGTAAAATCCGGGCGCGAAACAAACCATCCACCGAATGATTGGCTATCTGAATGAAATCGTGGACAGAGATTGGCGCCCGGTTTCACGATGGGCCCTGGGAGCGTGGCTTATCTTCTACGGATGGTTCTTGATCTATGCCTTTACCCAGGGCCACGGCTACTTATTCATTGATTCCGCCAATCTAGTCGTTCACGAAGCCGGACATCTCTTGTTCGGTTGGCTGGGCCCCACGCTTGGGCTGGGGAGGAACCATCCTGCAATGGCTGGTGCCGTTGCTGCTGGCGGCATATTTCTTTGTCCAGCGTCAGACTACTGCTTTCGCTTTTTGCATGTTTTTCTTTTTTGAGAACTGGCTTTACACCGCGACCTATATGGCCGATGCGCGAACCATGTCGCTACCCCTGGTCACCGTGGGAGATCCGGAGTTTGCCGAGCATGACTGGCATGCGATCTTCTCCAGCTTAGCCGTGTTGCAGTACGACACCAGAATCGCGTGGACGGTACGCATGTTGGGCTGGTGCGGGATGTTCGGAACCGTCTTGTGGCTGATGCGTCAAAGTCTTGTTAATGGCGGTCCTCAGGGCGGTGCCTGCAAGTTTGACCATCTCCCCCGGAAATGCTACAAAGACTAGTTTTGCTCCCCGCTCCCCAGGCGTCGGCCTGCGGAAATCCGGGGCAGAATCCGAGACGGCCAAGCTCCAGCACTCCTGTTAAAGTCTTGCAGTGGAAGCGTGCTCGGGATTGCGGTAATGCGTGGCTCAGCTCTCCCAGCTGAGTCCGGAAGAGTGCTGTGTGACAGAGAGTTGTCCCTAGACACGTAATCATCCTGACGAAAGTTTTCATCCCTGGAGGATCCCATGCGCTTCTGGCTCGCAAGTGTTGCGTCCAAAGCATGCCGATTGGCAAAGATTCTGACGCCGGCACTCGCCGTCTTGAGCCTCGCCTCTGCCGCTTTCGCTCAGGCCGGTGAAGTCGGCGGCGAAGCCAACCTCAAACTTCCCGACCTCTCGCAAGTGACCTTCCTTGGTGTGGACGGACACAAACTACTCTTGATCGGAATTCTGTTCTGCGTGCTCGGCCTAGGTTTCGGCCTGACCATCTACACCCGGCTGAAAAACCTCCCCGTACATCGCGCCATGCGCGAGATATCTGAGTTGATTTACGAAACCTGCAAAACTTATCTAATAACGCAGGGCAAGTTCCTGCTCATCCTGGAAGCCTTCATTGCGGTCATCATCGTCCTCTACTTTGGCGTGCTGCTGAAGTTTGAGGCAGTACGCGTTGTCATCATCCTGCTCTTCAGCCTGGTTGGAATCGCGGGCAGCTACGGTGTGGCCTGGTTTGGAATTCGGGTCAACACGTTTGCCAACTCGCGAACCGCGTTCGCGGGGCTGGCGGGAAAGCCGTATCCCATCTACAACATTCCGCTGCAAGCTGGCATGAGTATTGGCATGATGCTGATCAGCGTCGAACTGCTGATCATGCTCTTCATCCTCCTGTTCGTTCCCAGAGACTACGCCGGACCATGCTTCATCGGCTTTGCCATTGGTGAGTCGCTGGGCGCAGCGGCGTTGCGTATCGCGGGCGGCATCTTCACCAAGATCGCTGACATCGGGTCGGATTTGATGAAGATCGTCTTCAAGATCAAGGAAGATGACGCGCGCAACCCGGGTGTGATCGCCGACTGCACTGGTGACAACGCAGGCGATTCCGTCGGCCCGTCCGCGGACGGTTTTGAAACTTACGGCGTTACCGGCGTGGCGCTGATTACTTTCATCTTGCTGGCAGTGAAAGAGCCGACTATACAGGTGCAGTTGCTGGTGTGGATTTTCGTGATGCGCATTGCCATGCTGGTTTCAAGCGCGGCGGCATACTTCATCAATGGGGCGATTGCGAAGGCCAAGTATGGCAACGCCCTGAAGATGAATTTCGAGACGCCCTTGACCTCGCTGGTTTGGATCACTTCTCTGGTGTCGATTGCCGTCACGTATGTGATTTCCTCGACCATCGTGCCCGACCTTGGCGGGGACACGTCGTTGTGGTGGAAACTGGCTTCGATTATTTCGTGTGGCACGCTGGCCGGAGCTGTCATTCCGGAATTGGTCAAGGTCTTCACTTCGACCGAGTCGCGGCACGTGAATGAAGTAGTGACTTCGGCAAAAGAAGGTGGCGCCTCGCTTGGCATCCTGTCGGGCTTCGTGGCGGGAAATTTCTCGGCATACTGGTTGGGGCTGGCTATGGTGGCCTTGATGTCGATCTCGTACTACTTCAGTACGGAAGGGTTGGGCGCCCTGATGGCGGCTCCGGCAGTCTTTGCTTTCGGCTTGGTGGCATTCGGGTTCCTGGGGATGGGGCCGGTGACCATCGCCGTGGACTCCTACGGGCCCGTTACCGACAACGCGCAGTCGGTGTACGAGCTTTCTCTGATTGAGCAAGTTCCCAACGTGAAGTCTGAGCTCAAGAGAGATTTCAATATGGATGTGAACTTCGAGCGCGCCAAGGACCTGCTGGAAGAGAACGACGGCGCGGGCAACACCTTCAAGGCGACGGCCAAGCCGGTGCTGATCGGCACCGCCGTGGTAGGCGCAACCACCATGATTTTCTCCATCATCATGGCGCTCACCAATGGCCTCACCGAAAACGTTCAGAACCTCTCCCTTTTGCACGCGCCATTTTTCCTGGGCCTGATCACCGGCGGGGCCATGATCTACTGGTTCACCGGCGCATCCACACAGGCCGTGACCACTGGCGCTTACCGCGCGGTCGAATTTATCAAAGCCAACATCAAGCTCGAGGGAGTGGAGAAGGCTTCGGTTGCTGACAGCAAAAAAGTCGTGGAAATTTGTACAAGATATGCGCAGAAGGGAATGTTCAATATCTTTCTGGCGGTCTTCTTTGGCACCTTGGCTTTTGCCTTCGTGGAACCGTTCTTCTTCATCGGCTACCTGATTTCAATTGCGATCTTCGGTCTTTATCAGGCAATCTTCATGGCCAATGCTGGGGCGGCATGGGACAACGCAAAAAAGATTGTCGAGGTAACGCTCAAGCAGAAGGGCACTCCGTTGCACGATGCTACGGTCATAGGAGATACCGTTGGCGATCCCTTCAAGGATACTTCTTCGGTGGCCATGAACCCGGTCATCAAGTTCACTACACTCTTCGGTTTGTTGGCGGTGGAATTGGCGGTCAAGCTGACGCTGGACGCCGGTAATAATTTCACTCATCTGCTGGCGGCTGGCTTTTTCGCCGTGTCAGTCTTCTTTGTGTACCGCTCGTTCTATGGGATGCGGATTGGCACAGAAGGCGCCTGAGGACCAGGCGTCGAAATTTCGGAGGATCCACGGACATGCAGAGGTTCTGGATTTGCGCGGTTGCCGCGGCGCTAGTGGCGCCGAGCGGGGCGTGGGAGCTGGGAAACTTTTCAGTTTCGGATGCAGCCGTGAATGCGATCTATCCGGACATTGAGAAGTCATACATTGACATCCACCAGCACCCTGAATTGTCAGGGCACGAAGAGCGCACATCCGCCAAGCTGGCCGAGGGTCTGCGTGCTTTGGGTTTCGAGGTTACGGAGCACGTCGGCCACACGGGTGTGGTTGGAGTCATGAAGAATGGCGCCGGGCCGGTCGTACTCCTGCGCACCGAGTTAGATGCGCTTCCGGTACTGGAGAAAACGGGATTGCCGTATGCAAGCCACGTAGTTGTGCACAACGATCAAAATGTGGAAGTGCCGGTGATGCACGCTTGCGGACATGATGTCCACATGTCGGCTTGGCTGGGGACGGCGCGGCTTCTAGCGACGAACAAAGGCCGCTGGAGCGGAACCCTTGTATTGATCGGACAGCCCGCGGAAGAAACCATTGGGGGTGCCGCGGGCATGCTGAAAGATGGCCTTTACACCCGCTTTCCCAAGCCGGCGTACGCGGTGGCGATCCATGACACTTCGGATCTTCCTGCCGGCGAAGTGGGCTATAACACCGGCTACACGACCAGCAATGCTGACTCCGTCGACATTACAATCTATGGGAAAGGCGGGCATGGATCTGCCCCTCACACCGCCATTGATCCCATCGTGATTGGAGCACGGATCGTGACTACGCTGCAGACCCTGGTCGCGCGGGAAACCACACCGGGAGATTTTGCGGTGGTGACTGTCGGCACATTTCATGCCGGCACGAAGAACAACATTATCCCCGATGAAGCGAAGTTGCAGCTCACCGTGCGCAGCTATAAAACCGAGGTGCGAAAAAAACTGCTGGCCGGGATTGAGCGGATTGCAAAGGCAGAAGCAGGGGCCGCGAACGCGGACAAGATGCCGTTGATTGAGCGCGTGGAAGGCGCCGATGCCGTATACAACGATCCCGAACTGGCTAAGAAAGTGATGGCGGCGGTGAGCGCACGCCTTGGCCAGAGCAATGTGAAGCAGACGCCTCCCATCACGGCGTCGGAAGACTTCTCCGAATACGGGCGGGATGGCGTTCCGCTGTTCATGATGTGGGTGGGAGCGATAGAACCTGGGAAATGGAAGGCCGCCAAGCAATCCGGGGAAAGGCTGCCCTCGCTGCATTCTTCAGTTTTTGCACCCGACCGGGAGCCGACCTTGAAGACGGCGATTCTGGCCGAGTCGACCATGGTCCTGAGCCTGCTGGGACCGGGAAAATGAGGAACGCGTTGTTCACTGGAAGTGCACCTGGATGTCTTAGCCGCCGTCGGGGATGAAATGTTTATCGGACATTTCGGTGTCGCACTGGCCGCGAAAAAAGTTGCGCCCAGAACTTCGCTGGGCGTCCTGGTCCTGGCGGCTCAGTTTGCTGACCTGCTGTGGCCAATCCTGCTGCTCGCCGGCATTGAGCATGTAGAGATCGTTCCCGGCATCATCGGAGTCTCTCCTTCGATTTCACCGATTATCCGATTTCCCACAGTCTGCTCATGCTCTTTGTGTGGTCCGTGGTCGTCGGCGGAATTTACTACGCTCTCCGCCGCTATCGGCGCGGCGCCTTGGTGATCGCAGCCGCCGTAATCAGTCATTGGATTCTGGACTTCATCGTTCATCGTCCAGATCTACCCTTACGACCAGGAGGCGAATTGCGCCTGGGTTTGGGACTTTGGAATTCCTGGCCAGCGTCCATCGCGGTAGAAGTTTTGTTTTTCGGAGGCGGGCTTTGGATCTATCTGAGCTCAACTCGTGCCCGCGACAATGTTGGTCGCTACGGTTTCTGGTCTCTGATGGCCTTAATTTTCTTCGGCTGGATAAGCACGCTATTTGCCGGCCCTCCGCCTGATGTCCACTCGCTGGCCTGGGGCGCGCTCCTCATGTGGATAACTGTCCCCTGGGCATGGTGGGCTGACAAACATCGCGCCCTCACATCGAAGGCTTGATTTTAATTCGGGCCCTTCATTTTGTCCTTCACGCTGTGCGCTAGTTTTTCGATCTGCTCCGCCTTTTTCAGCACATTCAAGGAAAGGACGTTCTCGTTGCTCTTGTCCACATATTCCTTCAGTTCAGTGGCCAGCTTGAGCAATTTGTCTGTGTCACGCTTGAGATCGGCGTGGCGCTCCTGATTGGCTTTCTTAGCCATTTCCTTTTCAAGTTTGGCGCGCCCTTCTTCCTCGGGTGGCGATCCCTGTATGCCCGGGGGTACGACCTGCGGTGAAGGCTGGCCCAGCAGCGGCACGGGAGGCGTAACGATGTTCATCACAAACAAAATTGCCAACGCAAGGGTTTGGAGTCGCACAATCACCTCAAACGGGTAGGAAAGTAAGACAATTATACGTTGGCTCGTAACGTGAGAGTTCGCCATCCACTTGCTATAATCGCGCCCGGAATATGAATCGCATGCTGTTGCATTTAGCTATGCCCGAAAGCTGGAATCTTCCCGCACTGCTGCGAGATTGGCGGGAAGACACCATGGTTTTCCTCCGTCACGACGTCCCTAAGATCCTGGTAGTCGTGATCGTATCGTTGGTGCTGATCCGCGTACTCAGGGCCCTCACGGCCAAGATTGTCGCGCTGCATATCCGCAAAGTCCCACCAGGTTTCCGCGCCCAGCAGGTCCGGACGCTGGCCACAGTGATCAGCAGCGTGGGCATTTTTGTAATCATTTTCGTGGCCGGCCTCGAGATCCTCTCGCTGCTGGGAATCAATCTCGGACCGCTGCTGGCGAGCGCCGGCATTGCCGGCCTGGCAATTGGCTTTGGCGCACAGACGCTGGTGAAAGATGTGATCAACGGTTTTTTTATCCTCCTCGAGAATCAGTACGACATCGGCGACAACATTCGAGTTGCGGGAGTAAAAGGTACAGTCGAAGCGATGAACATGCGCAGCACCGTGTTGCGCGATGAAGACGGCACGGTGCACATCATCCCTAATAGCGAAATCAAAATCGTGTCTAACGCGACTCGCGATTGGTCGCAACTGACTTTGCGCGTCACCGTTGCCTACAGCGAACCCAGCGAACGCATTGTGAAGTTGCTGCAGGAAGTGGGCGAAGAACTTCGACATGATCCAGCTTATGCCGATGACATCGTCAGCGACATTGAAGTGCCGGGAATCGATCGCGTAGCCAACGGTGAGGTGGAGTATCTCATCCAAGTGAAAACACGCCCCAACCAGCAGTATCGAGTAAGTCGCGAGCTGCGGCGGCGGATCAAGGAATGTTTTCAGCGGAACAATGTTCAGACCGCGGGCCCAGGCAGGGTCTACGTCATGGACCAGAGCTCGACCGGCTAGATTACGAACTACGCGGCGAAGGTGTGGAATGTCATGCCTCCCACCCTCTGTTAACGGTAAAGGATGGGGCACTCTCAATTATTTTTTGGATAGCCAAATGAAAAAGCCCCCACCAAGGCAGGGGCAGACCGAACAAAATATTTCACTCACCAGTCTTCACTTATTCGACATTCCACCACCGGCCTCGCCTTCATGCGTATCGATCGAAATCAAAAACGCATTCCGGTCGGAGTAGGAGAATTTGTGTCCCTGGACATTTGCGCTGTGCTCGAGCGAGCGGTACATGTCGAAGCCGTCATTATTCTGCGCCCCGAAATATTTGACGTTCTTCAACACCACGCCTTTGCCATCGGCGCCCTCTTCCCGCTTGAGCTTCATCATGGCTAGTTGCCCTCCACCCAGCGTCGCGGTGACGATGTCCCCGGCTCGATCGACCTGAATCGGCGCTTCCTGCACTTTCAGTTCCTTCCATTCCAAACCGTAGGTCTTGAGAATCATGGGCGCTAGCGCTTCCCGTTGTTCTTTATTGGTGGATGGATCAAACGATACCACCACCCAATCTCCTTTTTTGTTTGTACCCCACTCGTCGCCCAGATCCCCGGTGAGCCAGTACTTGGCCCCTGCCAGGTTGGTGTTGCCCGAGTACCCTTCGCGCACTTTAACCGCCATGTTGAACTCGCAGTGCGGATGCTCGGCGTGTTTATTGAAATAGCAAGGACAGAACAGATGGCAACTGCAAGCTTCTACATAATCCGCTTTCATCCGCCATGCTGGTTTTCCGGGAGTCGAGGCCAACAGGATAACCACACACAAACTGAGAAGGCTTATCTGCTTCCAGCTTTTCATATCCACCTCCATCTCACGTGCTTGTATCGTAAGGGACGTTCTTGCTGGGACCTGCTGATATGACGGGCGACAGGATTTTACTGCGGTCGGCCGAGTTTTTCCAGAGGCCTGGGATTTGGGTAGTAGTGCAACTTAACTCTAGTGAGGTTTGCGCTTGGCCGTTGGCTTGCGCAGCAGGATGCGCTTGATGGCTTGGTGCATACGGCGCGTCTTGGGAGATCCATACGCCACAGAGCCAAAACGCACGAAACGTGACCGAAACACTGAGCAGCGCCGACTTATCTGAATCTCATTAAGAGTCGTTTAGACAGGTTTGCCTTAATCTGGTTCACACTATGCGCCATGAAGCCGACGACATAGAAGACGCCGACGACCAATAGTTCGAGAGGCGGGTTGAACAGAATCTTCATTTTGTACGCCTTCTCCGCGTAAGCGCGAATCCGCCAAGCAGCTAAATAGCAGCGGGAAACGACATCCTCTCAGTTCCTCGATGCAGGAGCAGGAGATCGTTCCTCTTGAGGGGCCCCCTTCCTGTCTATCAAGCTACTCTGGATTCCAGTCCGAGTCTGAGCAATAAAGCACAATCGCACATCGCGCAAGGCGTCACGTTTCATGCCTTCAATCTCAAGAAAGTGAGCAATATTGCACAGCCTCCAGGCAATAAATCCGGCCCTCGCCCAACCGTGTCCGGTATTAATTGTCTTGTAATAGTCAGCCTACCGACGTATGTTCGATACCGGACGTTACGATAACCCACCGAACACGCCCTCCGAAATTGTTCTTTTTCGGAGATTGCCAAAATGGAAAAGCCATACCTTGAGATCACGCTCCAACATGCAGCGCTTACTTTATCATTGCTAGTTCTGAAGCCACGAACAATCCAGAAGCCGGAATAAAGGTCCGCAAGCTCAATTTGATAAGCACCTGAAAAAGCAACACAGCTCCGAGGACGCGAGCTAGCCGCTGCATGGGATTCGCGGACGAACAACAATATATCCGAAGTAATACGACGCTCTGGTCCGGGTATCATATTTCGTCCTCGTGCCTTCGGGTGTACCGTCCCCCCCATAGAATCCCGCAAATAGGCCGAAGTCAGCAATAGCACGGTGAAAGAGCCTCGATGCCGGAATGCGAAATATTTGGCCGTAATCGCAGAACCGGTGAACGTGTACCGTTTGCAAGACGCGATTGGGTCATCGTTTCCAGTTCAACCTCTCCTTGGCGTGATTCGTTCAAAGTGGAGCATCACCTCAGACCTGCTTACGAGCAAATGGAGATTACTGTTCCGCAGGCAAATATTCACTTCTACAGGGATTCAATGAAAGACCCGGCCCTAATCGAGTTGCGGGTCGCGGGAAGTTCCCTTCATACAAGATTGATTCAGCCCGGTGACGTTGGCATCGTGCCCAAGGGGATGCCTGTATGGGGACGCTTGCTTGGACCTAGCGAGTCGACTTCGTTTCTTCCAGGGACGACTTTCTTGCGAAAGCTGCGGTCGAGTCAATGCCCGGTGGACGCGTTGACCTTAAAACCCTGCTCCATATTAAAGACCAGAAGATTCTGGGCAAACCAGCGAGGGATACGGGTCACGTGTACAATCCTCACCGTTTTCGAGTTAAAGGAATATGCGGCGTCGAGGAGCATAAGATGAAAGCGATATTGAAGGGTTTACTGGCTGTGTCATTTCTAGCGGGCATGGCCGCTGCCGTTAGCGGCCCCGCCGAGAACGATTTCAAAGCCCTTTTCGCGAAGCACTGGCAGATCAGCAAAGAATTTACTCTGGCGGTGGCCGAAGCCATGCCCGCCGAAAGCTACGATTTCAAACCGAATCCGGAGGAGATGAGCTTCGGCGAGCTCATGATCCACATCGCAAAATCCAACTCGGACGCCTTCGCGGACGTGGCGGGAACCGAAGCGCTGGCTCAACCCTCCGGCACCGACAAAAAAACGGCCATCAAGTTTCTTACCGATTCCTTCGACAGGTGCGCCAAAGACTTTGCCGCCATGACGCCCGCGCAGTTCAACAAAATGCTTGATATTGGGGAGGGACGGAAGGCCACGGGGATCGAAGTGCTCTCTTGGGCCTTCACGGACACCGCGCACCACCGCGGCCAGGCGGAAGTCTATCTCCGAGTGAAGAACATCAAGCCACCCAGATATGTGTTCTAGCGGGGGACGGGCCACCCGCCCACCCGCCAAAACTTATTCTGACCTCGGTCAAGATCGTTAATTCCTGTCCCGGTCTCGGTCATTTCTTTGGTGCTTGCGGTGCTTCTTGCCCTCCGTCTTTTCTTCTTTTCCCTCCAAGCCCCGCTCCCGGCTCATGAAGGCTCCGGGGTTCTCTTTCACTTCCTCGCGGACTCGCGGGTGATCCTGAAGGTAGTCCTTCAGTCCAGGGTGCTTTGACAGGTACTGAGGATTATTAATCAGATTGGGATTTTGCTTCAGATCCTTCGCGACCGCAGGATGACTGTCTAGAAATTGGTCGAAGCTACCGAGTTCTGCCCTGGTGGTATCGTTATCCGGCTTGTCCCGATCCGGAGCCTCGGTCCTTTCAAGCCCGCGCTCCCGGTTCATGAAAGCACCAGGGTTTTCCTTCAGTTCTTCACGTACGCGGGGATGATCTCTGAGAAAGTCCCCCAGCTCGCGGTGCTGTCTAACAAAGCCAGCATCGTTGACTAGCGCCGGGTGCTTCTTCAGGTCGTTTGCGATCTGCGGATGGTTGTCCAAGAACTGGTCAAAAGTCCGCAGCTCCTGGCGGGTGGTGTCGTTATCAGCCGTGTTTTGGGCTCTTGCAAATGAGGGAACCGCCATCAAGGCTGCCAAAAACAATCCCGCGGCTGCCCAACGCTCCAATTGCTTTATCGTCATCATAGTCTCTCCTTGATTGCGCACTGACGCCTCTGCCCCAAGTTCAGTGGTGAGCCCGAGCTTTGTATGTATTTAGACGGACGGTAGATGGACGGGGTTGTAAGCGAGAAGTCAGAATTGGCCGAGATCGCGCCGCCCCAGGCACTGCGCCATCCAATTCCGATTCCGCTGGGTACACGAAGGAAGAATGGGCAAATCAGCGACCCAACTTCGGGTGCTGTTTCGGGGACTTGCCGGTGAACAATCCCCAAGCCTCGCGATACCTCTCCCAACGGCGGGACCTGACCCTGATATTTGGATGGAGCCTGATCTTGATATGCGGGGCAAATACTGTCACCGGCAGGACATACCATATTTCTAGCGGCGGAATGTGCACGACCAGCATATCGATGTCTTCCGCTTTATAGCCGACCTTGCCCTTTCCGTATGCGTTGTGCATCATGTTTACGTGATATCCGCGCTGTTGGAGCACGGCGGTTGACTTCAGTTGGACCCGCCAGAGGCGGGTTCCCGAATCTACGATGAAGTCGTACATGTCGCTGTCGCCCCAGGGCTTGGCGACCAGAAATCCCTGTTCTGTGGCCTTCAATAAGAACGCCGCCTCCGACAATTCTCCACACCGTTTCGGATTCCAGCGTTCGCGTCTGTGCGCCGCGTTCCACCCCATCCCGTGGAGCGTGGGTAAGACTATGGATATGCTCATAATGAAAGTTCGCTAACAGCGAAGGATGGGGCACCCTCAGTTTTTGTTGGATCCAGTCGATCCTACGGTTGCACACCTAGCTGCCAGAACAAGAACGAATAAATATCCGTGCCTTCCTCGATTTGTTTGGTGATAGGTTTGCCCGCGCCGTGGCCGGCTTTGGTTTCGATGCGTAGCAGGATGGGGCGCTCGCGGCTTTGGCCGTTGGCGGCTTCGGCTTGCATCAGGGCAGCCATTTTTTTGGCGTGCATGGGATCGACGCGAGTGTCGGTGTCCGCCGTCATGAAAAGGATGGCGGGATATTGTGTGCCCGGTTTCACGTGATGGTAGGGCGAGTAGGCGTAAAGCCAGTCGAACTGTTTGGAATCCTCGGCAGAGCCGTATTCGGGGATCCATAATTTGGCGATCTGGAAATTCTGATAGCGAAGCATATCCAGCAGCGGGACCTGACATACGACGGCGCGGTAAAGGTCAGGACGCTGCGTGAAGGCTGCGCCCACCAGCAGGCCGCCATTGGATCCGCCCTGGATGGCGAGGTGATCCTTGTCGGTGTACTTCTGCGAGATCAGGAATTCGGCGGCGGAGATGAAATCGTCGAACACGTTCTGCTTTTTCTGCAGCATGCCGGCTTGATGCCAGTCTTCTCCGAACTCGGCGCCGCCGCGAAGATTGGCCACGGCAAAGATGCCGCCGTGCTCCAGCCAGATATAGCGGCCGCCCACGAAGCTGGGGGTCAGGCTAACGTTGAAGCCGCCGTATCCGGTGAGCAGCGTGGGATTGTGGCCGTTGAGTTCCAGTCCTTTTTTGTGGAAGACAAACATGGGAACCTTGGTGCCGTCTTTCGATGTGTACCAGAGCTGATGGACTTCGTAGGCAGAAGGATCGATGCCGGGGGCGTTCACCTTGTCCCACAAATTGGTTTTGCGGGACGAAAGATCGTAATGATAAATGGACGGCGGAATGGTGAAAGATTGGAAGCCGAAGAAAATTTCCTGGCGATTCCACTTGCTGCCTGTGCCGGAGACGGTGCCGATGGCAGGTAGCGGGATGTCGTCGATGAACTTTCCATCCAGTTGGAAAAGTTTGAGCAGGGAACTGGCATTCTTTTCGTACTGGGCGCCGAGTTTCCCGCCGACGATTGCAGTATTCTGCAACACCGCATCGGATTGGGGGACGATTTCCTTCCAATTTTCACGTTTGGGATTGGCGGCGTCCACTACTAACACGCGGGAACGAGGTGCGTCTTCGTTGGTGGTGATGTAAAGCTTGTTTTGGTAGACCTCGCCGCTGTACAGGAAGTCTTTGCCGCTGGTGATCTCAACCGGCGGGGTGCCGGCTTTCAAATCCTGCAGGTACATTTCGCTTTTAGCCCAACCCTGGAATACGGTGATGAGCAGCCAGCGATCATCGTCGTCAGCTAGTTGCACACCGGGTATGTCTTGGGCTTTGCGGCCTTCGCCGAAGATCAGCGGATCCTTCGCGGGGTCGGTTCCCATGACGTGATAGAAAATTTTGACGTGATAGACCTCTTCCCCGGAAGGCACATCCCCCTTTTTCGGATGTCTGCTGTAAAAAAAGGCGGAGTTATCTTTTTTCCAGGCGACGCTGGCGAAGCGGGTACGCTCGATGGTGTCAGGCAATTGTTTCCCGGTTGCGGTTTCGATCACTTTCAATGTGCTTTCTTCCGAGCCGCTGGCGGAAGTGCCATAAGCGACATACTTGCCGTCTTCCGAGGGAAACCACCAGTCGAGGGCGACCGTGCCGTCGGCGGCGAGTTGGTTCACGTCTAGTAAGGTGCGATCTTCGCCGTTGATTCCTTCGCGTACAAAGAGTACGGGCTGGTTTTGTGTCCCTTCACGGCGGGTATAGAAATAAAAGTTGCCACCGAGTTGTGGTGTGCCAATGGTGCCGATGGAAAGGAGTTGCGTCAGGCGCTGATGAGTCTGAGCGCGTCCGGGGAGCGGGTCGAGGATGCTGCGGGTGTAGGCGAGTTCGTCGTGGACATATTGTTGAGTGTCCGAGGCTTGGGAGTTCTCCAACCAGCGGTAGGGATCGGCGATCTTGTGACCGTGAATGTTGTCTTCGACAACTTCGGTCTTGGCTTTGGGAGGAGTCGCGGGAGCAGTCGCTGTGCTGGAGGATGAACTATCATCCGCCCAGAGCGCGATGGCAAAAAGAAACAGGCAAGTTAAAGTCCAGAACAAACGGCACGCTCCTGGCATAGGCACCTCGTTACGGGGACAATTTAATAGGGTAACAAAAATGAGGGTTCCCGACATATAGACGTCGGGTGCAAAGTTGGAGGAAATTGCAGCCGCGAAGGCGATGCGCTATAGACTAATACCTGTGGCGCTGGCGTCGCGCCGGCAATTCAATCCCAGGAAGACGTCGGCGTCACAGGAGCGGCCTGCGTTGCCGGCGGGACGCTGGCGCTACGATAAAGATAAGCTCATCAGATTCCTCATGTTGGTACGCATACTGTTTTTCGGCATCCTCAAGGACCTTGCGGGTCAGGGAGGAGAGTCGCTCGACCTTCCGGACGATGCCACTTTGGGGGATGTGCTCAGTCACTATGAGGCGCGCATTCCTCGGCTGAAGGAATGGGTGTCTGCAATTGCGATGTCGGTGAACCAGGAATACGCGGGTCCGGAGGCGAAGTTGAGTCAGGGTGATGAGATCGCTTTGCTTCCTCCGGTCAGCGGGGGTGCTGGAGAATCAGAGCAGGCGAAGGGTAGGGATCCGAAAGGCCGCCCCATGCATGCCGCGATCGTGCGCGAACGGATTGAAACTCACGCAGTGTTGGAAGGAATCAAGCGAGCGCAGGACGGTGCGGCGGTGGTCTTCGAGGGGGTCGTTCGCGATAACACGCGTGGGCGGCGAACGCTCTACCTTGACTACGAAGCTTACGAAGACATGGCGTTGAAGCAGATGGAAGAGCTCAGCGAACAGGCAGTGTCGCGTTTTCCGATCCGTGATGTTGCCATACTTCACCGCCTGGGGAGGCTGGAAATCGGCGAGACCAGCGTGCTGATTGTGGTGGCGTCGGCGCATCGGGCGGCTGCTTTTGATGCCTGCCGCTGGCTGATCGATACCCTTAAGCGCACGGTGCCGATCTGGAAGAAGGAATACTTTGAGGACGGCGTGCTTTGGGCAGATGGGGAGCCATTTCCAGCGGAGATTCCTCGCGCCCAAGGCACCCTGGCAATCAAGCGCGCATCTAAGTGACCAGCTTCCCGATGAGACAAGCTGCTACCGCTGGTCTGTTTCTCTTTTTGTCTGCAGCAGTGTGCCTTACTTCTGGCGCGCAGGAACCGGACACCACTTTC
>Ga0207646_10002234_pt1 | contig 23062 bp, 25 predicted proteins | sample KBSK5502metaG_FD_184343 | JGI IMG/M metagenome (GOLD analysis project Ga0207646, IMG submission 184343) | Corn, switchgrass and miscanthus rhizosphere microbial communities from Kellogg Biological Station, Michigan, USA - KBS K5-50-2 metaG... | ecosystem: Host-associated > Plants > Roots >... | reverse complement strand
TCGCGCGGTAGCGTCGGCGTATCGGTGCCCATCACCAACGCCGCTTCGTGGCCGAGGGCCAGCACGTCTTCGACGAGACGGCCCTGGCGCTGCCCCAGATCCTCTCCGCGCTGAGCAATCAGCGCGAAACCCGGCGCCACCGCCTCGAATTCACTGCGCGCTTCCGTGGGCGTGTAGGCCAGGATCGGCCCCACCCCGGCCACCACCCGCACCCGCTCCACCGCGTCGAGCAGGAAGCACCGTGCCAGCTCGGCCGCCTCCGGTGCCCGCAGCGGCGGGCACAGCCGGGTCTTCACCGTCCCGACCCTCGGAGCCTTGGCCATGATCGCCAGCCCGACGCGACGCTCGTCGCCCGACATGCCGCCATCATGCCACGCGTGCCTACGGTCTGCCGGGCGGGGCGGGGGCAGGGGCGCCCCGGCCGGCCGCCGCGAGGGCTAGTCCTGGCCGAAGCGCCGCGCGATCAGGTGATCGAGGGAGATGGCCCCGCCCCCGCGGGCGAGCAGAAAGAGGAGGATCGAGCCCCACACGAGATGCTCGGACCAGGCCTGCGGGTAGACGAAGATCTGGATCGTCATGATCATGCCGATCAGCGGCAGCGCGGCCAGCCGCGTGCCGAGCCCGAGCAGCAGAAGGACCGAGCAGCCGACCTCGAAGCTGACGGCCATCGCGGCCGCGAGGTGCGGCGCGAGCACCGGCACCTTGTACTCGTCGGCGAAGAGGGCCACCGTCGACTCCCAGCTCGTGATCTTGATCAGCCCCGCGCGCAGGAACACCCCCGCGATGGCGAGACGGAACAGGAGCTGGTGGAGCGACAGCGGAATGCGGCCGACGAGAGCGACGAGGTCGGCCCACCGCAGGCGCAGTCCCGAAGCGGATGCGTGAGTGCTCACGGCTGAGTATGGCATCAGTCATTCTCCGTGGTTGATGGTGAGCCGGTGAGACCGATCGGCAGCCCCTCGCGGAAGAGCGCGCCCAGCTCGCCCGGAAGGTCGAAGGTTGGGTCCGCCGCGAGGGCGCGCTCGGTCGCGGCGGCCAGCGGGCGCCCGTCCGCGAGAGCGCAACGGAACGCGTGAACCGCTGGCGCGATCACGCGACAGGCCACGTCATCTCCGCGGCGGCGCACCTCGAGCGCCACGCCGCCCGCGCGCAGATCGACGGTGACGCCTTCCTCAACCGCGCCCGGCTGATTCGCCCGCCAGATGGCCTCGATGGGCCACTGCGAGGCCAGCAGCGAGACGGACCCGTCCAGGGCCAGGATCAGGCCGCCCGCCGCCTCCGGCGCCACCGAACGAAGCGCCTCGGGCCCGAGCGGCGCCGCGTCCGGAGCGTGCAGGGCCCGGTGCATCGCCCACTCGAGCCGGGCCACGTCGCCCAGGTAGGGTAGATCGCGGCACGGGGGGAAGGCGTCCAGGAACTCGGGGAAGGTCGCGCCGTACTCGAAGAGGCAGGGCCCGGACGGCGGCTCGACCCGGATATACCGGTCGGCGGCGTAGCCGAAGAACCGCTCGTCCACCAACCGGCACACCACCGGGAACACCGCCTGCAGCACCGCGGTCAGCGTGGTGAAGACGTGGTGCCGGTATATCTGAAGGCGCGCCTCCGGGGCCAGGCCGTCCGCCGCCACGAGGGCGGCCGCCCCGGCGTCCTCGGACCCGAGGAGCGCGGCGCGAACGTCCCGCTGCAGCTCACGCAGCGACGTCATGGGGGGCTCCGGCCGGGGCGCGCGGTTCGAGAATCCGCCCGGCGCGCGCGGCTTCTTCGAGGAGCACCGCCAGCTCCGGAATGTCGGTGTCCCACTCGATCAAGGTCGGCCGCGGCCCGATACGCCGCACCGCCTGCTCGTAGAGCGCCCACACCGCGGGGGCAACCCGGGAGCCGTGATCGTCGATGAGGACGATCCGCCCGTCCACGTCGTTGCTCGAGTGGCCCGCGAGGTGGATCTCCCCGATCGCGTCGGATGGTAGCGCGGCCAGATACGCGGCGGGGTCCTGGCCGAGGTTGTGGCAGGTGACGAACACGTTGTTGACGTCGCACAGCAGTCCGCAGCCGGTCCGCCGGGCCAGCTCCCCGAGGAATTCCGGCTCCGGGATCGGCGAGTGCCAGAACCGGAGATAGCTCGAGGGATTTTCGATCAGGAGCCGCCGCCCCAGCGCCTCTTGCGACTGGCTCACGTGGCGGCAGACGAGCTCGAGGCTCTCTTCCGTATAGGGCAGCGGGAGCAGGTGGTTCAGATACGCGCCTCCCGTGATGCTCCACGAGAGATGCTCGGAGACCAGCGCGGGCTCGATCCGTCGCACCAGCCCGGCCAGCCGCTCCAGATGCCGGCGATCGAGCCCCTCCGCGCTCCCCAGCGACAGCCCGACGCCGTGGAGCGACAGGGGATGCGCTCGCCGGATCACGTCCAGGACGCGGGGCGCGGGCCCATCGCCGAGGTAGTTCTCGACATGTACCTCGAGCCACCCGACGGGTGGGGGCGTGGCGATGATCTCGGCGACGTGCGGCGCCCGGAGGCCAATGCCCACCAGGCCCGGGCTCACGGCCCCGCCGCTCGAGATCATCGCCGCCACGCCCTCGGGTAACGGCCCGCTACTTCTTGGCCTGGAGGCTGCCGTCCACCACGCGGTCGCAGGTGCCCTTCGGCACGTAGATCCAGGCGTCGGCCTGCTTGTCGCGCTTCGAGGTGCCGGCGCAGGAGGTGTTCGCGGTCTGGCAGTCGTTCTTGCCCGCCTTCGAGATGCCGAAGCACTTCTCGTGCTCGAACTTGGGCGTGGCCGCCGGCCCGGCCTGGGCGGAGGAGAGGAGCGGGAGCGAGAAAGCGGCGACCATCGCGGATGCGATCATGAGCTGCATCTTGTTCATCACGGTTCTCCTTGTGGTATGGCGTTGACTACCAATGGCCCGCGGCCTACGATCCGGCGGGCTCGACCCTTGGACACGGGCACGTCGCGCCCGGGTTCGCGGAGATGGTGGTCGCCGGTTCGGCCCGGTCGTGTCACCAGCGTGTGAACACTTCGTGGCCCGCTACCGGCTGCCCTGCGAATCTCCGGCCGGCCGGGCCGTGTCCAACCACGTGCGGTCAACTTCGAGGAGGCCCCCATGCCCGACGACTTCGAATACGTCTCCCAAGCCCGGCTCGAGTACCGGTACGGCTATCGCCACGCCTATCTGGGCGACGTGCCCGCGCCGGTGGTCTACGGTGTGCAGGGCCGGCTCCGCGAGTACTACGGCGTGAAGGAAGGACCGCCAGTCGCCTCCACCCTGGACCACATCGTGGCCGCCGTCGCCGGCTGAATGTACGGCACACTGCGCGGCGCCCTGGCAGGGCGCAAGATCGCGTTCGACCGCGACTCGTTCACGGCGACCGTGGACGGCCGCATCGTCGGCGTGGGCAAGACCATCCGCATCAAGTCGATCCACATGCACTACGAGCTGGCGGTGCCCGCCGACAGCCGGGAGGCCACCGAGCGGGCGCTGACGCTCCATCCGCAGGGCTGCCCGGCGCACCAGAGCGTGCAGGGCGCTATCGAGGTGACGTGGGAGGCCCAGGTCCGCTTCGGCGAGAGCCTCGTCACGTTGAGGAGCGAGGAGGAGCCCGGCGGCCACCCGTAGCCCTGAGCGCCGCTCCTCAGGGCCTGGGGACGCCGGCCTCCCGCAGCTCGTCCTGGATCATGCGCCGGAGGCTCCCCCGCCCTGCCCGGGCCAGGCGCCGGCCGCCGGACCACAGCGCTGCGATGGCGCCGAGCAGCGACGCGCCGAGCACCCCAGCTGCACTTCCTCGCGGTGGAGGTACCCCTGCTCGTTGTGCTTGATCTGGTAGTCCTCGCGCACCCGTTGCACGTCCGGAAAGCCGGGATGGATCGCGGCAGCGGCGGACATGTTGCGGAAGGGATCGGGGAGCCGCTGGAGGCGAATCTGGCGCAGGCTCCATCAGGTCAACTGACGCTCCGGCTGGCCACCGAACCGGATCAGGCGTCGGCGCGGGCTGGCGTCTCCGCCATCAGGTGGGTGAGCTGCTCCCTCAGCGCCATGCGCGCGCGGTGCAGACGCGACTTCACCGAGGAGACAGCCTCTCCCAGGATCTCCGCGGTCTCCTCGTTCGATAGCTCCTCCACATCACGCAGCATCACCACCGCGCGGTAGTGCGGGGGCAGCATGTCGATGGCGCGGCGGACGAGGGCCTGGGTCTCGCCGGACAGCACACCCTCCTCGGCGCTGGCCGACCAGTCGGCGAGGAGGAAGGAGCGCTCGCCCGCCCGGTGCCCATCCGCGTGGAAGGTCGGGAGCTGGTCTTCGAGGCTCACTTCCAGCTCGATCCGCTTGCCCCGGCGGCGCAGCAGCGCCGAGTTCGTGGCCACGCGGTAGAGCCAGGTGCCGAGCGCGGCCCGCTCCTCGAAGGCGGCGATCTTCTCGAAGAGCGACAGGAACACGTCCTGCGCGACCTCCTCGGCGTCCGCCTCGTTGCGCGTGATCCCGAAGGCCACCCGGTAGACCCGCGCGGCGTGCCGCTCCATGAGGATCTCGAGAGCTTGCGTGTCCCGACCGCGGAGGCGGGCGATCAGGGCCGCCTCTGGGATGGGTGCGCTCCGCTGCGGCTCAGGCATCGATTTGCTCCTTGACGAAAGGGGAACAGTTCTGCAGCGTGGCACGGCCTTGCTTCAGACGACGGCAGAGGGCCACCCCGGCCCGATCCACGAAGGAGACCCTCGAGAAATCCAGGGTGAGCGCGCGACCGTTGTCGAGGAGGGGCTCGCAGGCCCTGCGGACCTCGTCCACCCACGGCCCCACCATCTGCCCTTCCAGGTGAACCGTCACACGCTGCTCTCGCTTCTCGCTCACCTCGATCTTGAGCATGATGCTCCCTTGAGAAGGCAAGGGGCGTGCCCACAGGGAAGAGGGTGGATCGACGACGGACATCTCGTCGAATCGGCTACTTCGAGCTCGATGCCTCAGGCGGGCGGCGAGCACGCCCACGAGGGCTCGTGGGCGCTACGAGATGCCGTGGGGGGGACGGCTGATGCCGAGCTTGGCCATGCGACTGCGTAGTGTATTGGGATGGAGCCCCAGGACCCGGGCGGCCCCGGCCGGCCCTTCGATCACCCAGCGGCTCCGCTCCAGCACCTCCGTAATGTGCCGCCGCTCCATCTCCTCCAGCGTACCGAGCGGCTGCTCGGCCACCGGGTCCGACCCGGGAGTGGCGACCCCGGGCGCCCGGGCCGGGCCCAGCAGCAGCAGGTCGGCTCCCAGCTCCAGCACCCGTCCCGAGGCGAGCACCGTCGCCCGCTCGATGATGTTGGCCAGCTCGCGCACGTTACCGGGCCAGTCGTAGCGGGTCAGACGCTCCATGGTGGGCTGGGACACAACCTCGACCGGCTTGCCGAGCTCCTTCGCGAAGCGGCTCAGGAAGAACATCACGAGCTGGGGGATGTCGGCGCGGCGGTCGCGCAGTGGCGGCACCCGGAGCGGAAAGACATTCAGCCGATAGAACAGGTCGGGGCGGAAGCGGCCGCCGGCGACCGCTTCCTCGAGGTTGCGATTGGTGGCCGCGATCACCCGCACGTTCACCCGCAGGGTGCGGTTACTCCCTACCGGCTCGAACTCGCGCTCCTGCAGCACGCGCAGCAGCTTCACCTGGGTCTCCGGCGGCAGGTCGCCCACCTCGTCGAGGAACAGCGTCCCGCCGTCGGCCACCTCGAAGCGGCCGATGCGCCGCTCCAGCGCGCCGGTGAAGGCGCCCTTGACGTGCCCGAACAGCTCGCTCTCGACGAGGCCCGCCGAGATGGCGCTGCAGTTCACCTTGACCAGCGGCCGCTCGCGCCGCCCGCTGTGGCTGTGGATGGCGCGCGCGATGAGCTCCTTGCCGGTGCCGGTCTCCCCCAGGATCAGCACGGTGGAATCGGTGGGCGCGACCTGCTCGACCTGGCGAAGCGTGGCCAGCAGTGCCGGACTGCTGCCCACCATCTCGACGAAGTTGTGCTCGCCGCGGATCTCCTCCTGCAGGTACACGTTCTCGGCCTGGAGCCGGTTCTTGAGCGTCTCGACCTCGGCCAGCGCGGCCCGCAGCCGCTCCTCGGCCTTCAGACGCTCCAGCTCGGCCCCCGCCCGCGCCGCGAAGGCGCGCAGAACGGGGGCGGCGCGGCCGGCCTCGCTGAACGGCTTGTCGTCCAGCACGGCCAGGTGGCCCGCCACCTGGCCGGAAGAGTCCAGCACCGGCATGCCGAAATAGCTCTGGGCGGCCAGATCGACCAGGTCACGGTCCTCGGGGAACAGGCGCTGCACGTCGGACGGATACGTAATGGCCTTGCCCTCCAGCACGACCCGACACGGCGTTAGCGCCACGTCGTACTCGAAGTTCTCCGCGAAGCCGTCACCCTTCCAGAAGGCGAGGGTGCGAACCCGGGTCGGTTCCGGAAGGCATTCGGTCAGGAAGGCGTACCGCACGCGCAGCGCGGAGGCGAGGTGACGCACGAGCGAGTAGAAGAAGTCGTGCCCGGTGACCGCCGCCGTCCCCTCGGCGATCTCCCGGAGCATCTCCTCGGCCCGGGTGAGCGCCTCGTAGGCCTGCATGTTCTCGATGGCGAGCGCGACCTGCTTGGCGGCCTCCTGCAGGAAGGTCGCGTCGGCCTCCGAGTACTGGCCGGCCACCGTGCTGGCCACCGCCAGCACGCCGATGCTCCGCCCCCGGACGACCAGCGGCACGATGATGTAGGAGCGGACGCCGTCCGCGTAAGCCCACTCGTCGGGCGGATAGATGCGCTCCGTCTCGAGGTCCCGGCGCAGCAGCGCCTTCTGCTCCTTGAAGACCCAGCCCACGTGGCTCTCGTTCTGCCGCATCTCGAGCCCGACGTGGAAGTAAGCAGTCGGCAGCGAGGACTCGAGGATGAACAGCGTGAGGACGTCGCGATCCGCGTCGTGAAGGAACGCCGCGATCCGGTCGAACGGAATGACGCGCCGGAGGGCCCCCGCGATGGCGTGGAAGAGGGCCTCGCGCGTCAGGTTGGAGATGATGGCATTGTTGATCTCGAGCAGCGTCCCGTGAGCCGCGCTCTGCCCCTCGTTCTCCACGGGCAGAGCCTAGCACATCGGGCAATCGGCTTTGTCTTCGCGCCCCTAGCCCAGGAGCTCGCGCCACCGCGCGGGCCCGATCATGAGCGCGGCCTCCACCACGCGCGGATCGAACTGGCGCCCCGCCTCCACTTTGAGCACGGTGAGGGCCGAGTCGATCGGCCCGGCCGGACGGTATGGTCGGTCGTGAATCATGGCGTCGAGGGCATCCACTACCGCGAAGACTCGCGCGGCCAGCGGGATCTCATCGGCCTTCAGTCCCTGTGGGTAACCGCTGCCGTCGTAGCGCTCGTGATGCCCCCCCACCACGTCCAGGGCGGGCGTGAGCAGCGGCACCACCTCCAGGATCTCCACGCCGGCCTGCGGATGGCCCTGCACGAGCAGTCGCTCTTCGGGGGTGAGCGGCCCCCGCTTGTTCAGCACCGCCTCCGGGATGCGGATCTCGCCGATGTCGTGGAGCAGCGCGCCCAGCTCGAGAGCCTCGCGCGTCGCGCGGTCCAGCTCGAGACCGGCGGCGAGGGCCCCGCTCGCCCGCGCGAGCCGGGCCAGCGAGCCCGTCTCTCCGTCCCGCGACTCGAGCGCGCGCACCAGCACGTCCACCAGGCTCCGGTGCGAGGCGTGCAGCCGGTCGACCATCAGATGAAACACGTTGGCCAGGAGGCCGATCTCGTCGCGGGCGCTGACCCGGACGGGCGTGCTCAGGTCGCCCTCGACCACCCGCTGGGCCGCGGTCACGAGCTGGCCCACCCGCCGCGTCACCTGGCGGGAGATGAGCACGCCCGCGCCCACCGCGAGCAGCGCGGCCACCAGCGAGTGCATCCACAAGCGCCGCCGCACCGCCTGGAGCTGCGCCAGGTAGACGTCGGCGCGGAAGTCCACTTCCAGCACGCCCACCGTCTGCTCGGCCCGGTTCCGGATCGGGGCGAAGGCGGTGATCCAGGTGCCGTCCTCGCTCGTGTAGATGCCCGTGAAGCCGGCCTGACCTTCCCCGAGCGCGCGCCGCAGCACCGCGCGGGTCTCCGGGGCGAGGCGATACGCCTGCCCCACCGAGGCCACCCCGTTGCTGATCACGCCGTAGCGGGCCATGTCGCCTTCGATGTTCGACAGCGTGTAGACGGCGTCGCCGAGCTGGTTCGTCTCCTGGATCAGCAGCAGCCGGTCGCGCAGGGTCTGGTACTCGGGGGTGTCGTTGCGGCCGGCCCGCACGACCTGCTCGTGGAGATCGCCGTCCACGAGGAGACCGCCGGTGCGGGCGATGTTGAGCAGCAGCCCGCCGAGCGACTCCCGCAGCCAGCGCTCCTGGGCCCGGTACTGGAGTAGCCCGCTCGTCAGGATGCCAACCGCGGTGAGCAGCAACACGGCGGTGGTGAGCCGCCAGCCGAGTCGTCGCCAGATGGGCAGCCGCGCGCGCATCATCATCGTGTCTCCTCCTGCGCCTCGACCTGGAGCTCGGACACGTCGCGCTCGAAGAACAGCTCGACCGTCCAGTCGAGGACCACACGCAGCCGGGCCGCCACCGTGGGCAGCTTCAGCATGTAGATCGTCTTCCACATGAACCAGGCCGGGAAGCCGAACAGCTTGAGGCCGGAAAGATCGGCCACCGCGGTGTGGCGCGAGAGCGGCACCATCTCGCCGAGCAGCTTGAAGTCGAACGGGGCCCGCTCACGCCCGGTCAGCTCCGCCTCCAGCTGTCGGGCCAGCGCCCGCCCTTGGCGGAGCGCCACCTGCGCGGTGGCCACGTAGGGCGCCTTGCTGTGCCGATCGATCTGAGCCGCGTTGTCGCCGAGCGCGTAGACTCCCGAAGCCCCTTCCACCTCGAAGAAGCGGTTCACGGCGAGGCGCCCGTCGCGGGTCTTCGGCAGCGCCAGCGCGGCCACCACCGGGCTCACCTGGTTGCCCGCGGTCCAGATCACGCAGGCGGACCGGATGACGCGGCCGTCCTGCAGCGCCAGGCCCTCGGCCGACACCGCGCCGGCACGCGCCGTCTCCAGCTCGATGCCCCGCTCGACCAGCTTCTCCTTCGTGTAGGCCGCGAGGTTCCTCGCGGTCTGGGGCAGCACCTGGCTACCCACCAGCACCAGCCGCACCGTCTCGGGCGGGACGCTCGGGTAGTGGCGGACGAGGATGCCGCGCGTCAGCTCCTCCACCGCCGCCATCAGCTCCGTCCCGGCATGACCCGCGCCCACCACCACGAAGGTCAGGAGGCGCCGGCGGATCCACGGGTCCTCGGTCAGGGCCGCCGCCTCGAATAGCTCGATCACTCGGTTCCTGATGCGGAACGCATCGCCGACGCCCTTGAAGGTGAGCGCATGCTCCGCCGCGCCGGGGGCCTGGCCCACGTTCGGGGTGGTTCCCAAGGCCAGCACCAGCTTGTCGTAGTGCACCTGTTGGCGCAACGGCGACCGATGGTGGCGCACCGTGACGCGTCGGCGGTCGAGATCGATCCCCTCCACCTGCATCTCGCCGAACTCGATGCCCCACCGCCCGCAGAGCGGCCGGATCGGGTAGACGATGTGGCGCGTCTCCACCGCGCCGGTGGCGGCCTCCGCCAGCATCGGGGTGAAGAGGAAGAAGTTCTGGTTGCTCACCAGCGTGATGTGCACCGGCAGCAGGCCCGCGCAGCGCTTCGCCAGCTCGAGCGCGGCGGTGACGCCCGCGAAGCCACCGCCCAGGATCAGGATCCGGGGCGCGAGCGACGTAGAGGGCCGCGCCAGCACCCGCCCGCCCGCGCGAATCGCGGACATCTCCGCGGGGGCCATGGACGCGGGAGCTATCCGATCGGCGAGGGCGGGGGCCATGGCCGGATTCAAGCCCGCGGGGCCAGCTCGCACCAGGCGCGCAGCGTCTCCGCCACGCTCCAGGCTTGCGCGATGCACCCGTCCGGACGGAAGGGCGGCTCCGCCTCGAAGACCTCGGCGATGCTGCCGAGCCCGTGATCCCTTAGATGCTGCGCCATCGGCGCGAGAAAGGCCCGCGCGGCCTCCCGGTCGCCGTGAACGCGATGGTGAGCGAGCGCGAACGGTCCGAGCAGCCAGGCCCACGCGGTCCCCTGGTGATACGCGCCGTCGCGCTCGCGCGGACCGCCCGCATAGCGCGGTTGATAGCTCGGCTCACCGGGCGCCAGGCTACGCAGTCCGTACGAGATCAGCAGCTGGCGGGAGCAGGCGTCCACCACGAGCCGCTGCCGCTCGGGGGGCAGCGGACTCGCGGGCAGCGACACCGCCAGGATCTGATTCGGTCTCAGCGCCGCCTCGGGCCCGCCGGGGCCGTCGATGACGTCGTAGCAATAGCCGGCCTCCGCGTTCCAGAAGCGCGTGAAGCCCGTCGTGGTGCGCTCGGCCATCGCGCTCCATTCCGCGGGCGAGCGGCCGAGCCGGCGCGCGAACGCGGCCATGGCGATCAGCGCGTTGTACCAGAGCGCGTTGATCTCGACGGGCTTGCCGATGCGCGGCGTCACCACCCAGTCGCCGACCTTGGCGTCCATCCAGGTGAGCTGCACCCCGGGCTCGCCGGCGGTGACGAGCCCGTCGCCATCCACCCGGATGCCGTAGCGTGTCCCCGCGCTGTAGCCGCGGACGATCTGCTCGAGCGCGGGGACGAGCTCGCGCAGCGTCGCGTCGTCGCCGGTCGCCGCGTGATAGGCGCGCACCGCCTCCACGTACCAGAGCGCGGCGTCCACCGTGTTGTACTCGGGCTCCTGTCCGGCGTCCGGGAAGACGTTGGGCAGCATGCCGCCGTCCACGAAGCGGGCGAAGGTCGTGAGGATGCGCCGCGCCGCCTCCGGCCGTCCGGTGGCGAGAGTCAGGCCGGGCAGCGCGATCATGGTGTCGCGCCCCCAGTCCCCGAACCAGTGATAGCCGGCGATGACCGAGAGCCCACTCGGATCACCGGTGAGCGGGCGGCGCACGAGGAACTGGTCCGCGGCCAGCACGAGCTGGTCGATCCAGGCGGGCGCACCCCCCGCGGCGGGCTGGGCCTTGCGCCAGGCGAGCAGCGCCTCCGCCTCGTGCGCGCGCCGGCGCGACCAAGCCTGCTCGCCGTCGAGGGCGGGGGCAGTTTCCGCGGACAGCACGCAGGTGAGCGGACGGCCGGGCTCGAGGGTGGCGATGAACGTGCCCACGCACAGGTCGTCGTCGAGGGAGTCGAGCCCCCGCGCCTCCTCGGCGGCGAGCCGGGAGCCGAGATACCATTCGTGGGCGCCCTCCATGCTGGAGCCGGGAACCTGGAGCAGCAGCGGGCGCGCGCCATCGAAGCCGGTGACGCGGAGCCCGTGCGCGACCGGCTCCACGCGCATCTCCCAGCCCGGCCCGCGCGTGGTCGAATGAAAGTCGCGGTAGTTGACGAGCGCGGTCAGGGCGAGGCGCGCCGGCCTCATGCTGCGGACCAGGCGATAGCGGACGTAGGTCGTGTTGGCCCCCGGCTCCATCCACACGCGCTTCTCGATCAGCGCGTCGGCGCAGGCGTAATCCCAGACCGGCGTGGTGCCGTCGAGGTGGAAGCGCTCGATCAGCCGGTGGCCGTCGGGAGCGATGGTGCCGTCGGCCCAGCGATTGGACGCGAGCGCGTAGTCACGCCCATCGTAGGCGACACGCTCCTCCAGCGCGCTGACCAGCACGGTGCGCCCGACCGGCGGCTTCAACGCCGCGACCAGCAGCCCGTGGTAGCGGCGCGTGCGCAGGCCGGCCACGGTGCCGGAGGCGAATCCGCCGAGCCCGTTGGCGCAGAGCCACTCGCGGGCCTCCGCCGCCGCCAGCCGCCCGGTGGTCTCCCGCCCGAATTCGATCACGGCGCGCCGGTCACGACCCCGAGTCGCGTCTTCAGGTGATCCGCAACCCGGAGGGCATTGGCCATGATGGTGAGCGCCGGGTTCACCGCGGCGCTCGAGGGGAAGAAGCTGCCGTCCACTACGTACAGATTGTCGACCTCGTGGGCGCGGCAATGGACGTCGAGCGCCGAGGACCGCGGGTCGTGGCCGAAGCGCATCGTGCCGTTCTGGTGCGCGACGCCGGCCAGCGGGATGCGCTGGCCGAGAAACAGGTTTCGCGAGAAGAGGCCATCGTGGCATTCGTGGCCGTGCACGTGGCACTTGGTCTGCTGCTTCATCAAATGCTCGAGCTTGGCGGTCAGCCGCTGATGCGCCGTTTCGTTGTTGGGCCGGTAGGCCAGCACGATGTTACCCTCGCGGTCGAGGCTCACCCGGTTGTCCGGATCGGGGAGATCCTCCGACGTGAGCCAGAAGTCCATCGAGTGCTTGGCCATCAGATCGAGGGTCCAGCCCGGCGCGATGGCGGGGGCCCCGCCCCGCAGCGTGTCCGCGTCCAGCTTGCCCACGAAGGAGATGTGGCCCATCGGGTACTCCCACTCCGGCGAGCCGAAGTAGAAGTCGTTGAGCCCGAGCGTCTTCTGGAAGACGGTCGGGTTGGGGCACTTGGAGATCGCCATCAGCACCGAGTTGACGTGGCCCATGTAGTGCCGCCCGACTACGTCTGAGCCATTGGCCAGCCCCCGCGGGTGCCGCTCGCTGGCCGAGCGCAGGAGCAGCGCCGCCGAGTTGATGGCCCCCGCCGAGACCGCGACGACGTCGGCCGAGTAGCTCTCGGTGGTGTCCCCGCGCGTCACGACGATGCGGCTCACCTCGCGCCCGGAGGCTCCCGTCTCGAGCTTCGAGACGTAGGCGCCCGTCAGCAGGGTCACGTTCGGGTACTGGAGCGCCGGGTCGACGCACACCACCTGGGCGTCGGACTTGGCCGAGACCAGGCAGGGGTGCCCGTCGCAGGTCTCGCAGCGGATGCAGCGGCTGGCCCGCGGGTTCTTCTCGTCCAGCATCACGCCGAGCGGCACGTGGAAGGGGTGCAGGCCGAGCCCGGCCAGGTCGTCGTGGAGCTGCTGGATGCGCGGCTCGTGGCTCACCGGAGGATGCGGGTACGGGGCGCTCGCCGGCGGGTCGGTCGGGTCCTCGCGGCGCTCGCCGTGCACGTGGTAGAGGCGCTCGGCGGCGGTGTAGTAGGGCTCCAGATCCTCGTAGCCGATCGGCCAGGCCGGTGACACCCCACCCCAGTGCTTGATCTCCCCGAAGTCCTCGCGCCGCAGCCGGAACAGCGCGGCCCCGTAGAACTTGGTATTGCCGCCCACGTAGTAGTTGGTGTGCGGATGGAGCGGCTGGCCGTCGCGATCGCGCCAAGTCTCCTTGGTGTTGTAGCGGCCTTCCAGGTTGACCGCGCGCGTGCTCCAGTTCGCCTTCTCGCGCGGCACATAGTCCCCGCGCTCCAGCACCAGGATGCGCTTGCCGGTGGGCGCGAGTGCGTGCAGCAGCGTGCCGCCCCCCGCGCCGGTGCCGATGATCGCAATATCGTAGTGCATGGCGCTATCCCCCATGCGCGAACTCGGGATAGAGCGTCATCCCGCCGTCCACGAAGATGGTCTGGCCGTTGATGTAGTCGGCGTCGTCGGAGGCCAGGAACACCGCCACCCGCCCGATATCCTCGGGCTGGCCGATGCGGCCGTAGGGGATCAGGGTGAGCAGGGACTTGAGCGCCTGCGGCGTCTCCCACGCCTCCCGGTTGATGGGCGTCTGGATCGCGCCGGGCGCGATGGAGCTGACCCGGATGCGCGCGGGCGCCAGCTCCTGCGCCATCGTCTGCATCAGGAGCCTGACGCCGCCCTTGGAGGCCGCGTAGTTGGCGTGGCCCGCCCACGGGATGACCTCGTGGACGGAGGAGATGCAGATGATCTTGCCCGCCGCCCGCGAGACCTCGGGGCGGACTCCTTGACGGATCATCTGTCGCGCGGCGGCCCGCGAGCAGAGGAACATGCCGGTGAGGTTGACGGCGATCACCGTGTTCCACTGCGCGAGGGTCATCTCGCTGAAGGCCGCGTCTTTCTGCAGCCCGGCGTTGTTCACCAGGATGTCGACCGTGCCCCAGGCCGCCAGCATCTCGCGGAACATGGCCTGGACCTGATCCTCTTGCGAGACGTCGGCCCGGATGGCCAGGGCCCGGCCGCCACCCGCCCGGATCTCCTCGGCTACCTGCTCGGCCGCCTCCGGAGCCGAGACGTAGTTGACCACCACGTCGGCGCCCGCCGCGCCGAGCGCCTTCGCGACTCCGAGCCCGATCCCGGAGCTGGCTCCCGTGACGAGCGCCTTCTGGCCCTTCAGCGGTTGACGTGTCATGCGCGCTCCTCCCGTGAGGCGACTCTGGATCGCCCGCGTCTGGCTCTTTGACACCGGCCGCCGCCCCCGGGGTTCGCGCGGGTGGAATCAGGCGGCGCTGCGCAGGTATACCTCGCGCTGGGGGAACGGCATCTCGATGCCCGCCGCCCGGAAGCGCTCCACGACCGCCTGGTAGAGCTCCCCCTGGGCCGGCGCGAAGTCGGGCACCGCCACCCACGGACCCACCCCGATGGTGATGGCGGAATCGCCGAGGCTCGTCACTCCCACCGCCGCTGCCGGTGTCTTGAGCACGCGCGGATTGGCGACGAGGGTGTCCCGGACCGTCGCCAGCGCCTTGGCCAGATCGGTGCCATAGGCGACTCCCACCCTCAGGTCAAGCTGTCTGATGGTCCCGTAGTTGTGCATGATCTCGCCAACGATCTTGCGGTTGGGGATGACCACTCGCGACTGGTCCGGGTGCGCCAGCGTCGTCGAGAACAGCTCGATCGCGCTGACCTGCCCGGACACCCCCACGATCGAGATCCACTCCCCCACCCGGAAGGGCTTGGTGAGGATGATGGTGAGCCCCGCCACCACGTTGCTCAGCACGCCCTGCAGCGCGATGCCGATGCCCAGGCCGGCCACGCCGATGCCGGCGACGAGCGGGGCGACCTGGAAGCCGAACTTGTCGAGCGCGACGACCAGCGTGAAGATGAGCACCACCACGCGCACTGCCTTCACCATCAGGCTGCGGACCGGCGGCTCCATCGCCCGGCGCTCGAGCCACTGCCCCAGCAGGTTGCCCACCCAGCGCGCGATGAGCAGACCGATGCCCAGGATGACGAGCGCGCCCAGGATCTGGAAGCCGTAGCGGATCATCAGGTCGGTCGTGATGTCTTTGGCGGACAGGGTTGGCATTGCGGATCCTCCTCGTGGGTCGAGTGACGCCCGGTGGGGAGGATCAAACCACAACTGCCGGGGTCGACGCGAGGCGGGACTGCGGGACGGTTAGGAGGCTACCGCCCTAGTCCCAGAGGAACTGGCGGGGATCGACAGCCTGACCGCGCACCTGGATCTCGTAGTGCAGGTGCGGGCCGGAGGTGCGCCCGGTATTGCCGGTCAGGGCAATGACCTGTCCCGGCTCGATGCGGTCGCCGGGCTTGACGCGGATCTCCTGCAGGTGACCGTAGAGCGAGCGGAGGTCGTGACCGTGATCGAGCACGACGGTCTTGCCGTACTCGCCGTTGATGCCCGCGAAGGACACGGTGCCGGAAGCGGGCGCGTGCACGGAGGTGCCGCGGTTGGCGCTGATGTCGAGACCGCGGTGGAACTCCTGCTCACCCGTCCAGGGCGACTGGCGCATGCCGAAGCGCGAGTTGAGCGGGCCGCGCACCGGCCAGCGGAACGGCAGGGCCATCAGGATCGGGCGCGTGCGCTCCATGAAGCGGCCCAGGGCCCGCAGGCTCTGCCCGCTCTCGGACACGCTGCTCCCGAGCTGGGCGAGCGCCTGGGGCAGCGCGGCCGCCTCGCTCGCGAAGACCAGGGGCAGCACCGCCACCGAGCCGCCCATGCCGGTGCCCTTGCCGCTGGTGCCGGGGGCGGGACCGAAGGTGCTCCACAGGCGCACGTGCATGGCCGGCCACTCGCCCACCTCGCGGTTGACCTCGGCCAGCCGCTGCTCGAAGCCCTCGAGCATCACGCGCTGGTCCTCCGCGCGGCGCTCGAGGCTCGCCGCCTGCATCTGGGCCCGCTTCAGCGAGAAGTAGTCCCACCAGGTCCCGCCGAGGAGGGCGCCCGCGAGCAGCACCGCCAGCAGAGCTCCCCCGAGCAGCCAGCGCGGACAGCCCACGTGCAGCATGCGGCTACCGCCGCTGTGGACCAGGACCAGGGTGAAGCCGCCGCGCTGCCGGCTCATGGGCGCTTGAGGGGCACCACGGAGCCGTCGCGCCCCCCGTCGGCGGCGCCGGGCCTGGGCATGCGGCAGTGACCCTCGAACATCACGCCCTCCTCGAGCACGATGACCGGGGCCTCGAGGTCGCCGAAGACGCGGGCGCGGCCGGACAGCTCGACCCGCTCACTGGCGTGCACGTTGCCGACCAGCTCGCCGTTCACGACGAGCGTGCCCGCACGTACGCTGGCGTTGACCACCCCGCGCTCGCCGATGATGAGGGTGTCGGGCGAGTCGATCTCACCTTGGAACTTCCCGTTGAGCAGGACGGTGCCGGTGAAGGTGTACTTCCCCTCGATCTCGGAGCCCTCGTCGAGAAAGGCGGTGAGCTTCTTGCGACTCGCGACGGAGGCCCGACGCTTCCACGGCCACATGCGTGAGCGGGGGGCCGTTACTTCTGCGCGCCCACGCGCTTGTCCTCGAGCAGGTGCACGGGACGCGGGCCCGACATCGCGTCGTGCTCGCGGATCTTCGCCACGTTGCCGTTGAAGAAGCCGCCCTGGGAGATGACGAGGGAGTCGGTCTCGATGTTGCCGCTCACCCGGCCGGTGGCGGTGACCTCCACGTTTCCGGTCGCCACCATGTTGCCGTCGTAACGGCCCTTGATCACGGCATCGACGGTGCGCACGTCGGCGGTGACCAGGCCGTGCTCGCCGATGACGAGCTTGCCGCCGACCGTCAGCTCTCCACCCACCTCGCACTCGATCTGGATGGAGTCCGCGATCTCGAACTTGCCTTCCACGCGGGACTGCTGACCCACGATCGTCAGCAGGGTCGTGGACGCCGCCGCCGGCTCGTGTCCGTAGCGGGGGGCTGGTTCGGTCTTGGCGGCCAGGGCGGGGTGAGGCTTCGCACCGTTGCGTCGTCCGAACATCGCGGCCTCCTGGCCCGGCGTGGGTAAAGGCGAACTAATGGCGAGCAATCGCCCTGCCACGGCGGCCGAAGACTCAAGTATTCAGAAAAATTGACGAATAGTCCTGGGGTGGAGTGACAGACTACGGCAGGTTGACGCTGCGTGACAGACGGTCTGTCAGAAACGGGACAGTGCTAGTCGGGCTGGATCAGCGTGGGTAGCTCGCCGGGCGGCTGCAGGATCCAGCCTTTTCCTTCTTTTTCCTTCAGCAGCAAGGTGGCCGGGCCGTCGGCGCGCAAGATGCTCCAACCCTTGCCATCCTGCATCTGAACCGCGAAGGCGGCAGTCTGGCCCGGCTGCTGGACGATGTAGCCACCCTTCTTGTCCGAGATCAGGTGGATGGGAGGTTGTCCGGGAGCGTAGATGACGTAGCCTTCGCCCCACACGGAAAAATAGACGTCGATCGGGAACTGGCCGGGTTGCGTCACCTTGAAGTGGGTGGCCGCCGCCGAAGGCTGGGCCGGTGGAAACTCCGCGTCGCTGGCGCACCCCGCCAGCCCGCTCAGCGCCAAGGCCGCCCACGCGAGAAGGCTCGTCGTCAGTCGCCGATCCATAGCGCCCCTCATCGCCAGCTCAGAGACCGAACCGGCGCACGGTCTCGGCGTGCGCCTTGGAGATCGCGGGCGGCATGCGCCCGCCGAACTGGTCGTAGAACTCGCGCAGCTCCGTGAGCGCCTCGCGCCATTCCTCCCGATCCGCGTGCAGCGCGGTCTCGAGCGAGCCCGGCGGCATCGACAGTCCGGACAGGTCGAGCGCGCCGGGCGCCGGGACGTGACCGATGGGAGTCTCGACGGCCTTGCCGTGGCCGCGGATACGCTCGACGATCCACTTGAGGATCCGCACGTTCTCTCCGTAGCCGGGCCACAGGAAGCGCCCGTCGGCGTCGCGGCGGAACCAATTCACCCGGAAGATCTTCGGCGGACTCTTGAGCCGGGGACCGACGGACAGCCAGTGCGCGAAGTAGTCGGCCATGTTGTAGCCGCAGAACGGGATCATGGCCATCGGATCGCGGCGCACCACGCCCACCTGCCCGGTGATGGCGGCGGTGGTCTCGGTGCCCATCGCCGAGCCCAGGAAGACGCCGTGGTCCCAGTCGAAGGCCTCGAACACCAACGGCACCACGCGCGCGCGCCGCGAGCCGAAGATGAACCCGGAGAGCGGCACCCCCTCCGGGTCTTCCCAATTGGGCGCGATCGACGGACACTGCTGGGCGGGCACGGTGAAGCGCGAGTTGGGGTGAGCGGCCGGCCCCGCCCCCGGCTTCCACGCTTGGCCCTGCCAGTCGAGCATCCCGGCGGGAGCCTCCGGCCCCATGCCTTCCCACCACGGCTCACCGGACGGGGTCAGCGCGACGTTGGTGAAGATCGTGTTGGAGCGTACCATGGCCGCGCCGTTCGGGTTGGTCTTGGCGCTGGTGTTGGGCGCCACGCCGAAGAAGCCCCGCTCCGGGTTGGTGGCGCGGAGCTGGCCGCTCTTGTCCACGTGGATCCAGGCGATGTCGTCGCCGACCGTCCACACCCGATAGCCGGGCAGGCTCGAGACGACCATGGCCAGGTTCGTCTTACCGGACGCGCTCGGCATGGCCGCCGCGAGGTAGGTGATCCGACCTTCCGGATCCTCCACGCCCAGGATCAGCATGTGCTCGGCCATCCACCCTTCCTGCCGCGCCTGGTGAGAAGCGATGCGGAGCGCGTGGCACTTCTTGCCGAGCAGGGCGTTGCCGCCGTAGCCCGAGCCCACGCTCCAGATGAGCCGCTCCTCGGGGAAATGCAGGATGAAGCGCCGATCCGGCGAGAGGTCGCCGAGGGAGTGCAAACCGCGGACGAAATCGTCCGCGTCGCGCATGTGCTCGAGCGCGACCGCGCCCACGCGGGTCATGATGTGCATGCTGGCCGTCACGTAAGCGCTGTCGGTAACCATCACGCCCACCCGGCTCATGGTCGAGCCGGCCGGCCCCATCAGGTACGGGATCACCCACATCGGCCGGCCTCGCATGCTGCCGCGGAAGAGACCCCTCAACCGCTCCTTGCCCTCCGCGGGGCCCATCCAGTTGTTGGTGGGCCCGGCCTCCTCGCGCGTGCGCGTGCAGATGAAGGTGAGCTGCTCGGTGCGGGCGACGTCGGAGGGATGGCTGCGATGGAGGTAACAATTCGGATAGGTCCGCGAATTGAGCGCCAGCAGCGTGCCGTCGCGGAGCATGTCGTCGACTAGCCGGTCGTATTCTGCCTTCGATCCGTCGGCCCAGGCGACCCGCGCGGGCCCGGTCAGACCGGCGACCTCGTCGACCCACTTCTCGACCTGACTCGTGAGGCTCATGGATGACGCCCTCCCGGAGATCTCGGATGGGATTGCTCGCGGAGCCCGCCGGGGCTGCACCCCGACTCGGGAGCGCACCGCCAAATTCTCCTCGCCGCGACGACTCCTGTCAACGACCGGCCGGACCCGATCCGGCGCCGTTCGGCCGCCCGGCCCGATGGGCGAGCGCGTCGCGCACCATCAGCTCGAGGTCCCGGCGGGGAAACGGCTTGATCAGGTAGCCGAAAGCGCCGCGTCGCAGCGCCTCGTTCAGCGTCGCGAGCGAGGCGAACGCGGTGATCATCACGACCGCGATTCGATCGTCGAAGGCCTTGATGCGGTCGAGCGCGTCGAGCCCGCTCATGCTCGGCAGCAGCCTCACGTCGAGGAGCACGATGTCGGGACGGAACCCAGGAAGCTCCGCGACCGCGGCCTCGCCGCTCCCCACGCTCGAGACCTCGTAGTCGCGATCGAGCAGGGCCCGCAGGCTCATCCGGACCCCCTCCTCGTCGTCCACCAGGAGCACGCGGGTTTTTTCGTCGGTCATTTTTCCGGCGGTCATAGGGAAGGATCTGCGCGGTGCGATCTAGAACGCCATCGGTGCAACGCGGGTGCCAAGGAGAGACGGCCAGAAAGAGGCGAAAAGCGCCGCGCTTCCATGCTCTCTGGCGCGGCCGGCGCGCCAGAGAGCGGACAGAATTTGGCGAGCTGTTTCTCACCATCGGGAGCCGTCGTGCCGCCACGGCTCCCATGTCACGATCAGGAGCGCGGCGCTCCCGCGCCGGGGCGCAGGCGTTGCGCGATCTCATTGACGAGGTGGTTGAGCCGCTCGGCCGCCTCTTCGCGCTCCTTCTGATGCCGCTCGTTCTCGGAGCGCAGCTCGCTCATGGTCTGGCGGAGCTGTTCTCCCTGCCGCTCGGAGGTCTCGAGCCGGTTCCGGAGCTGCTCGTTCTCATAGGTCACTCCGCGCAGCCGCTCGTTCTCGCGCTCGGACCCCTCGACGCGCTCGCGCAGGCGCTCGTGCTCGTGCAACAACTCCAGCAGTGAGGCCAGCTGGGTCTGGCCGGCTTCGAGCCAGCGCCGTACCTCGTCCCCATCGCGCATCTGCTTGGACTCGACGCTCATTATCCGATCCTCTCCTTTCGTGCGAATGAGTGGAGTGTAATCCAGTCTGGGGGGCGAGTTTCGTCCAATCACGACCGCGGCGTCCCCGGCCCGCCCGGTGACGCTCCGCCCGCGCCGGTTCTTTCGCCGCCGCTCTGGCCGGCGCGCGACCATCAGCACCCGTCGCTCCTGTCGCCGGCGGTCGAGCAGCACCTCCACCTCGTCGGCTTCCCCGGCAAAGACGCGCCGCATGCGCTCGACGAGGGCCGCGCGGTCGCGGGGGATGATGACGAGCAGGGGGCGCCGGGGCTGGCTGCTCCAGAGCCACAGCGACATGCGGCGGAACCGACCGGTGAGCAGCATGGTTAACGCTTATCCGGCTCCCGCCTCTGCACGGCCTCCGCCCGCTTGGCCAGAAGCCGGAGCCGGTGGGTCCAGCAAAGGCCGTGCACCTCGCGGTCGTCGCCCGGGATATCGATCGTGACCAGAAGGCTGGGCTTCCCCTCCTGCTGGCACCGCGGGCAAATGACTTTCAAGGCGTCCGTTACTCGGCAAACTCGGTGCCACGGAGTACGCGACGCCGCCCGCTTGGACACGCAGTGTTTGCATCCGCAGCAGGTGGCGGTCAACCGTATCCGTCTCAGCTATTTAGGCCTGGTATCTGCACACGATACCTGAGCCGCAGTGCTTGCCACTCTGGGCGTCGGGATGGGAAGGGACGAGCCGTCCCTGGGCGCTCCTGCTCCCTGAGTAGGCAAGCGGCTTCCCACTTCGAGTCCCACGGTGGGAAGGCGCCTTGACACCGCCCCACCCCGGTCCTAGCATGCGGACACCCCACGAGGTGGCGACCATGAGCGAGTTCCACGACGAGTATTCGGAATCCCTCGATAGCGAGTTCCGCAAGCTCGAAGACGCTCTCCTGAGCGACGAGGTGCGCCTGCTCGCCCCGAGCGAGCCGATCCGCCTGACCGCCGATGCCTCGGTGGCCGATGCGGTGACGCGCATGGTGGACAATCGCCGCGCGGGCGTCGTCATCGTGGACGCGAACGGGCGCCTCGTCGGGATCTTCACCGAGCGCGACCTGCTCACCCGGGTCGTGCGTCAGGGGCGCGACCTGGCGCGGACCCGGCTCACCGAGGTGATGACCGCCGATCCCGAGGCGCTCGTCCCGGATGACCGGATCTGCTTCGCGATCAACCGCATGCACAATGCCGGCTACCGCACGGTGCCCCTCGTGGACCCCGAGCACCGACCCATCGGCATCGTGACGGTCAACGATGTGGTGGGCTGGCTGGCCCGTGTCTTCCCGGAAGCCATCCTGAACCTGAGACCGGGGGACAAGGTGAAGCGCCCCGCCCAAATGGACAGCGGTTAAATCATCGGAGAGGGCCCCTTCTCCTATGTCGCCGGGGTGATCTTCCGGAAGACGCGGCGCGACGGGGCGTTTCGGAATGGCCAGCCCGGAACGATCGCGGTGAAGCGTCCTGCCGCTCCGCCCGCCACCAGCAGCTTGAGGCTCTCCGGGGTCTGGAACTTCGGCACCCGCGCCTCGCTCCGGGCCCCTTCAGGGATCGCGGCCAGCGCCTCGTCCGAGAGCCCCTCGCCTCCGTCCCGTCCCGGGAGGAGGTCCCGCACCGGTTTCTGCAGTCGCTCCCACAGGAACGCTCGGACGCGACTCTTCGACCAGCCGTCCGCGGCGAGGGTCTTCACGTGCTCGGGCGAGAAGACCAGGGCGGTATCACCGAGCTCCACCGCCTTGTGATGGGCCACCACCTCGACGCTTCGGACGATCGTGCCGAGCAGGTCGGGGGCGCTGCGACTCCGGGTGTCGGCCACGATCTGCGGCGCCTCCGCGGCCAGCACGCCGACCGTGCTTTCGCGCGCGTCGAAGCCGTGCTCGACGTGCAGGGGCTCCCACGGGCTCGCCTCTTCGTGCTCCCCGATGCAATAGGTATAGCGGCCCGGCCCGCCGAAGGTGGACATGCTGATGACGCCGGGCTGTGCCCCGCCGATATTGACCCAGCAGAGCCGCACCGCGCGGCCGATGGTGGCGTTGGCCCGCCAGCCCGGCCCGAATACGCCCGCGCCCGCATTGATGTCGAGTGCTTTCCGGATGGGACCGTTCACGATCACGAGTGGCGCCACTGCGTCGGTGGTCCCGGAGACGCCGAGCAGGCAGAAGCGCTCGTCGCAGATCGCCTCGACCGCAGCCAGCACCACTGGCAGGTACTCGGGAAGGCAGCCCGCCATCACCGCGTTGATGGCGATCTTCTCCACGGTCGCGCGGCCGAAGCGGGGCGGCATCTCCGCTACCAGTTCGTCGGGCGCGCGCCCGGCCGCGGCCACCGCCGCCGCCACCCTGGCCGCAGTGGGCGGCACCGCGGGCAAGCCGTCGGTCACACCGCGCGCGAAAAGAACCTCGATCGGATCCCCCTCACGACTCGCCATGAGACTGTGCCTCGTTCGAGCGCCGGCTTCGCCGGCGCAATCCTTTCCGAGGGGGGAAGCCTCGGAGGGGGCCGTCGAGGCCCTCGCCGATCATCGTGGGCGGGAGAAGGGCGAGCGGTACTCGAGCCGCTCGCGCACT
>Ga0207646_10002232_pt1 | contig 23068 bp, 25 predicted proteins | sample KBSK5502metaG_FD_184343 | JGI IMG/M metagenome (GOLD analysis project Ga0207646, IMG submission 184343) | Corn, switchgrass and miscanthus rhizosphere microbial communities from Kellogg Biological Station, Michigan, USA - KBS K5-50-2 metaG... | ecosystem: Host-associated > Plants > Roots >... | reverse complement strand
CCTGGGTATAGCCCAGCGTAGCGATCGTCTCGATCGCGCACTCGATGATCTGGGCCCGCCGGGCTGCTTCGGTGAAAGTAGGGTGGTGCTGGTCGTTCGGTTTGTCTTTTGTCCGCATGGCCAAAGCATAGCACAATTGGCTGAGAGGTGTCAACCCTTTTCCAATGAGTGCGTAGAGAGGTTCCCCTTACAGGTGGTACTATACAACGTGACGACTACCAGAACCGCTATGGTGGGGATAGCCAAAGCACTCGCGCATGTCTCCTTCGGGAAAGAAAGCAGATCAGTGTATCTGGGATGCTGCGATGCATACACACGCGCTCGACGAGAAGTGAACCGGCACTGACACTGATCAAACACCTTTTTGTCAGCAAGTCATTGTTGCAGTTTTCTTGCGTAAGGGCACTATGAAATACCGTGACTCCCTGATCATATTCCAGTGCCCACAGGACACCACGACCGTTTCTTCGCACTGCTTCGTGGGCCCGTGGTGTCTCGGGAGCAGGCCCGCAGGTTGGTGAATCAGGTGAGGAGTGCTGACATCCACAAGGCCAGGGCCGCCGGGCATCTGTCCCATGAGGTGTACTTCCGACTCACTCAACCAGGAACACTCTCCTCCCTCGAATGCTTGTCAGTCGATGGCTGGTTCGATCTTGAGGGCATGCTTCGCTACTACGAGGAGCTGGATGCGGGCACCGCCCTGGACGGCCTCTTCACTGCTGCCCCTTCGACCTGGTTCCTCAAACATCCGGCTGGCGAATGGATCGAGTGGTAGAGAAGCGTCGCGCTTGCTTGAAAGGAGAGAAGCCGTGTGATCGCGGAGGACACAGGCGCATGACATCGCTCTGGTATGAAATTCTCCCCATGACCTTACAGTCGGACCAGGTGGTGTGGCTTCGCCGTCGGGAAGATGGCGAGGCTCATCCCTGGCGTATCGCGCATCAAGCTGGTCTGCATCCCAACGATGCGGTGTTAGCACATGTTGAACGCCTCTTTGGCGAGCGGTTTGAGCCAGAGGCATCGATCATTCACTCCACCTCGTGGCGCTATTGCCCTCGCACGGAACGCCTGCTGCTCACCTACTTGGTGGTCGTCCCTGCCCGCACCTGGGGATGCTGCCAGGTTGAGAGGGCGAGGATAGTCGGCTCTCCGGTAGCAATGGGAGTACCAGTGCGTGGTGATCATCTGCATCCGCCGAGCAGGATTGAGATGAACAACGTCCTTGCACATGCCCTCGACCACCTTGCGTGGCTCAAGTGCTTTGATGAGAGGATCATGGCCATCCTCGAATCGGGATGGGGAGAAGTGCTTGAGACGAGACTGCCAACACCAGCCGGGTACATCTCTCACGCGTGTGACGAGTGAGCGGGGGCTGTCATGGCTCGCATGACCCATGAATGGTGCAACGAGTCGTAGGGTGTAACTCTCAGGATCCTGGGGCTCTCTCTTACTTTGCGTGAATCGAAAGGAATCAAAGGGGGAGTGCTCTGATAATGGTCCACTGCTGAAGCCTGTTGAAGCGAACTGGTGAGCAGCGAATGTGAGAGCTTTCACGCAAAGTGAGGGAGAGCCACAAAATGGATCTGGCTCACTTTATGTGAAAGCTCTCACATATGTGAGAAGCTGGGGCATATGGATTGACTTCAACTGAGGCCGCCTTTTCTCTGTGTTCCATCTCCTGCTTCAGATTCACAGGATGTAAATTTTGGAATGAAACTGTTGGAATTTAACCAACTCTCTTACTGCTGAGAGACAACGCTCTCAGCAGTAAGAGAGTTGGTTAAATGAGGATAGAGGAACCAGCTCATCCACAGAACAATTACCAAAATTCCGACAACTTAATCTCAAAATTTACATCATCTCTGGTGAGAGACTTCCTTTTCGAGCGATTTCCCCGCTCCCGCCGGTATTACTTCCAAACCTACCCGCTGCTCCCGCTGCTCGAAATGGCGCGCTTCGCCGTCTTCGTGATCGGCGGCGCATGGTTTGTCAATCACCAGCTCACGCAGATGTCAGGAGCACCTGGGGCACCTGAACAGGATGGATGGTCCTTTCTCATCGCGCTGGCCGCATTGCTTCCTATCGCCATCGGCATCCTTGCTGCCCTCGCCCTCTTCGCTCTCCGGCAGTCCTTCCTGCGCCGCCTCTACCGCTTGCCTCGTCACACTCCACCGGGAGGCAGCAAGCGGTAAACCCCGCGAAACTCATACTGGTTTTCCCGGCAGCGAACACGTTTTTCGATCTCTTCATAGACCCAGTTGGCAACTCATAAGCCCATCAATTTCTTATAGTTTAGCACGACTTTTCTTCTCACCAGAGTGCCGACCCACGCGCGCCAGCGCTCTTGACGCCGCGTTGAGGAATCCCTAGAATGCAGGCAGCAGCCTCTCACGACATTCAACGGGCCCTTTCCTAGAGCAGGGAAGTGGCACAGAGGAAAGCAGCATGCATCCAGTAGGGGGGATTCGCCGAGCATGAGAAATCCGAGGCAGATGAGGGACTACAGCAGCGGCCAGTTTGACCAGAGAGCTATCGTAGCCAGTTCCGAAAAAGGAAAATACGCGCTGGCGCAATGCGGCGATGAAGAGCGCTGGTGCCGGTGCCGCCAACGGTGCTCGCGCGCCCTCTCTCGATGCCTGCCCGGACGGTCAATCTATTCCCGCCCGGGTTCTTCCCTCTTTTTGCCCTGGATCAGCACCAGTTGTTCTCTCAGCCCATCCGCCACTGTAGCAAGCCGGTCGGCGCGCTGGTTTACCTGTTCGGTGCGCTGGCGCTCCTCCGTGAGCGCTTCCCGTAACCGCCCCACTTCGGTGCGCTCGCGCTCCAGAGAGGCGCCGGCTTCACTGCGTTCGGCCTCGGCCCGCCTGAGAGCATCTTCAAGTGCGTGCCGCAGCCTCTCTATTTCGGTATGCAACTCAAGTCGCTCTTGCTCGCCCTGTTTGCGCGTGTCGTTTAGCTGTCCAAGAAGCTGTTCTCTCTGTGAGCGAGCTTCGGCACGCTCACGCTCCAGGTTGGTATTGGCTTCATTGACCAGTCGTTCCGCGGCCGCGATCTGCATGCGGGCCTCCGTTTCCGCAGTATTTGCCCGTATCCCTTCCGTTCTGGCTTGCTCCAGGGCCGCGTTGGTGGCTTCCTGTGCCTGGGCAATTGCTTCCCCGGCTTGTCTCTGAATCTCTTCTATCCGGTGCGTCGCCTCGTCTTGCACCCCGGCTATCGCCAGATCCTTCTCAGCCAGGATCTCAGCTATACGTTGCTCCGCCTCCTCTACCTGGAGCCGCGCCCTCTCCTCCGCCTCCTCCATCGCACGTATGGCCTCCTCAGCAGTTTCTTGCGCTGCCCGGGATTCGCCCTCGGCGGTCTCGCGGGCGTTCTCGGCCACCAGACGAAGAGACCGCTCGGCACTCACACGGCCCTCTACCTCGGCGATCCGGATGTTTGCCCGGTCCTCAACTTCCTGCAGCTGTGCGAGGACAAGTTCGGGATCGCCAATTTCTCGCAGGGCCGCGAGATACTGCGGCATTTCCTCCAGAAGACGAAGTATGTGGCCGATGACCGAATCCTTTAATGTCTTCGGGGAAGCCTTGCTGGCAGGGGCCGAGGATTCCTGGGCCGCACTGTCAACCAGTGCCTTGAGCCGCTGTCGTTCTTGAAACGCCGTGGTGATGTTGTGCTCCTCTAAAACGCAATACCCCCTCCGCCTGCCGATCTTTCCGGTCGCCGCCTGCCGTGGATTGTGGCAGCCAGGATAGAGGCAAAAATCACCTGCTTCCTTCTTCTTCTGAAGCTCTGCCAGGATCACTGCGGCCTCGGCTGGGTCATTTGTCCTTGACAATGGAGTCATATCCATGGTGGTTTCTCCCTCTTCATTTCACTCGGTGGTCCAGGGATAGTATCATTTCATTTTATTTCATTGTCAAGTAATGAAATGAAATAAAATGAGGGTGAGCAGTGCGATGCAGGGCGAAAGGGGAGGAGAACTTGCAGCGAGCAGGTAAGTGGGTCACGACACGGCTGGCAGTTGATACCTGCTTCTCTTCGCCATTTTGTCATTAATACCATAACTTCGCCGAAAAGATCTTTAGAGTAAAGAACGTAGAAGCGGCTTCACTCCTCGCATGAACGCGGTTTCTTCTGGGAAAGAGCGAAACGAGAATGCAGAGGAGTTGGCTTGAGAACGTCAACGAAACGTAAACGTCTTCTCAAAAAAGCAGAGAAACAACGTAACGTTTTAACAGAAACGTGAACGCTCTTTCCGTTTTTTCTCCTACGTTTTTCTCTCCAAAGAACGAAACGGGCCTTTATGCGTCAGGAGTCGAAACTGGCGAAGTTATGCGTCAGCCTCTCGATCAAGGACTGACCTTGTTTCATGGTCTTTGTATTCAATTGCCATCTCTGGATGTCTACGGGTTGAAAGCCTCGATCTGGAAAAGATCGCTACAACTTTCTTGGTCATGATTCAAGTGGTAAATTGGCTGAAACCTGAGCCAGATGTGAGGGGAAACAGAAGCAGCTTGGCGCGAAACGTGAGCACGAGGATACCTGTTCATAAGAAAACGGCTCCTCGATCTGGTATACTGCTTCTGACACTCCCAATACCCAACCATGATGGGTCAGGATGGCTTCGGACTGGGATGTGGTTGGAGGAGCGAGAGACCGACAGAACACACCATGACGCGAACAGGAGAAGAAACATGAGCCACAAGATCCTCCTACTGGGACTCACGGACAGCGTCCTCGCCAACGCACAACAACAGCTCACGCGCCCCGATCTGGAGGTGTTTCTCGGGAAAAGTGTGGAAGATGTGCGGTCCCGGCTTTCGCAGACTCCCATAGATCATGTCTTCATCGGGGGAAGGCTCGCTGAGGAAACCCACCTGGAGGTAGCGTGGGAAGTCATTCAGGCAAGCGAGACGACGACCGTGCATCTGCAGGATCGATCGGGGCCAGAAGGCTTTCTGCCCTTTGTCCAGGCAGTCCTTCGTGGACTTGTCCCGGATGAGGGATAACAGGCTCTTCACGCTCACTTTTGTCCGAACTTTCAGCCAATTTCCCATCAAGGCAAAAGGAAGTTGCAGAACCATATCATTGCCAGTTTGACCCATATCATCGCCTGTTTTAGGCAATTCGCCACGATGAGAGGCGAGATATCCGATGGTTTTCTGTTCTCGCCGAATGCGGCGGGGTTATGAGCCAATTTGGGATTCGGGCGAAGTTATGCGCCGGAAGTGGCGAAGTTATGATCTTTTTGACACATTTTCACGCAAGGTTTTGGGTGAAATCTAACACCTGTGGAGACCTCCTCACCAATGGCTACTCGTAGATGGGGAGTCCAACGTGGCAAACAGTCACGCTCGAAACAGGTTCTTTTGTGCTCAATCGTTTGCCAGTTTGAACAGACCAACGGCGTGAAGTTATTAACGAGGAGGTCTCACACCTGTGTGCCTGGATTGCTGCTATGCTTGATACAGATCCTCGTCCTGGCTCGTTCCCCTGGTCCTCTGAAAGAGGGCGGTGTAGTCCTGCGAGTGCGTGGCGCAGGCATGCAGGCGGAAGGCGACTGCGACCCATGCGCTGTAGAAGTGCTGGTACTCAAAGCGGTGCAGTAAGTCCCAGTCATCATGGTGCTGGTCCGTGATCGCAGGATAATTCATGCGCTGATCTTCGATCTCGCGCGCCCGTGACAGCGCTCTGCGCATCACGTCGATCCAGGGCGAGCTGTTGAGATCGGCTACCTCCAGCGCGAGGACGGGCGAAAGTGATGATTCGGGCATAACCAAGCTTCTCTTTGTCCATCAGTCGACGTACTACCAGTATACAGCGAGGAGGAAAGCTATTGCTCACATCTGCCAGGACAGCGCGACCATTTTCTCTCCCTCAAACGTTCTCCTACAAGGAGAGGCATTTTCTATTCCTCACGGGTGGTGAGATCTCACCCGGCACGGAGCAGGTAGCGCACATGTCAGGATACACAGAAGGAGTGATGCATGGTCCAACCGCAAGTAAAGACATTTTTTGAACAGACCTGGTGCGGGATCGCGTGGTCAGACTGGCTTCCGTTCACCAGGGCGCAGATGGCCAGACTGCCCGGGCGCCCTGGCCTCTACCGGCTGCGTGCCGCCGGCAGCGAGGACCTGTTCTACATTGGAGCGTCGCCTACTAGGGGGCTCAGAATGTATCTGACAGGACTCCACCAGGCCGCTTTCCGAGACCGCTCGCAGATGCCTTACGGGGGCATGGACGCCTGGGACTACCTGGTCGCTCCGGCACTCTGGACGTGGCGTGATGCCGAGGGTTGCAGTTACGAGTGTTCGGCTGCCCCTATTGACGCCACGCGGCAGGTTATCGAGGGACTGATGTGCGCCCTGCTCTGGGAGTATCGCCGCGTGCAGGGTGAATCTCCGCGCGTCAACTACGGCCGGTTTCACCCGCATTATCGGGCATCCGCAACCTTCTTGACCAACCGCGGCCGTCAGCGTTTACGCGGGGCACGCCTGCCGGAGGGGCATACCAATCTAGCCGCCGATGAAAGCCACGCCCCATTGCCTCCGATGGCCATAGAGCGCATCTCAGACACCTACTGGATGGGCCTGCACTGGGGCGAGTGGATCGATCTGCGCGCTCCTGATACGCCCAGGGGAACCTCCCTGCCGCGCGGCCCGGCGATCTATGCTGTCGCGAACGGCCAGACCTGGGACGAATTGCTCTTCGTCGGCTTTAAGTGGGACCTGCACGCGGCATATGCTTCCATTGCCCGGCGGCCATGGGACTGCCCACTGCCCGCGCTGCGCGCCTATACGGTGGGCGCGCAGGACCTGCCCGAACATCAGTGGAGAGAGTTGGTCGGTGACCTTGTCGGGGGCTATTTCTCCATCAAGCGCGAGCCACCCAGGCTCCAGTTCTGAAGTGGCTGTGGGTAGAAACAGCGCTCAGACACTTGCTCCAGCGGTCGCGGTTCGCTACTGAAACACAGGGAACTCTTGTGAAGAAGGGCGCACGTATTCACGTCCGCCTTGACGCATTCCAACCATTCAACTATACTGCCTAAAAAGAAGAGCGAGAGAAAGGGTCAAAACAAGTTCATAGGCCCACTCATCTCCCAAAGCGTCGCGAGCTATGCCTCGTACCTGGTCGAGATTGCTCTGCCGTTTGTCCATCACCCACTTCTCAAACACAGGTGAGGAACGTTTGCGACGCTATCGTGGGAAGTGAGCTGCGCCGCTCGAACACCCCGACGTGGCATTGCCGCGGTAATTCGCTTTCCCCATCGCACTTAAACGGAAAGCTTCACCTCCATACACTGATATCAAAGTGCCCGAAAAAGAGGCGAATCTAGGTGTACCCGGCCTGGGGTAAAGGAAAAGGCAGCATGAACCAGGGTCTATTCGGAGATAAAACAGCAAGTGAGCACGAACTCACCTTCTTTATCGAGACGCAGCTCGCCGACGCCCATCCGGGGGTCATTCGGGTACGCGAGCTGCGCAAAGGAGTTAAGCGCTACCTCAAGCATAGCCACGTGTTTCTCTACCAGTTGGATCGGGGGAAAGAGGACATCGGAGAGACGATCGCTCGCCTGATTTATGAAGACCAGGTTGAGGATCGCGTGGGAAGGTATAAAGGCCCCAGGTGGGATTGGAAGCTTGCCACCCGGCTCCACCTCATTCAGGTGATCGAACACCCAGAACCCGGGCAAAACGCCAGGCCGGTGAAAAGGGAAATGGGGACGGCGCATATCCCTGGTGATCTGGATGCTCCTGCCATCATCGCCAGCATTGCACAGGTGATCGACGAGGGCTTAAAGCCTCCGCCTCCAGACGAGGCGTACCGCCCCCCGGAGTCGAACGCCCTTGCAGGCGCAACACCCTCAACCAGCGCGGAGCACCCTTTTTCTCTGGTGGTGCAAGGCGTGTGGAACTACCGCACCTTTACCGGACCAGTCGTCTTCATCGCAATGGAAGACGACGAAGTGAGCGTAGACCAGTGCGCCGTCCTTCTTCCAGGGGAGAGCGCCAGCCCCTCTTTCGAGTGGTATCACCTGTTTCGCTTTGAAGATAATGGCGAAGCGCTCTTGTTGTGCGATCGAGGGATCCATAAGCGGGCGGAGCCCATCTTGCTTTCTACTGATGAAGGGGGCCCACTTCCCTATTGGATGCATGAACATGTACAGTTCCCTGTCATCGGCGGGAAACGGGTACCGCCTCATCGTATTCACGGCACGCTCAAAAATATTGCGGACTTCTTTGCCGAAGCACTTCCCGCTTCCATCTTCTGTAGTGACTGCAGCCGGGAGTTCTGGCCAGGCCCGGACGCCCCAATGCTGCAGGAGGCTGCGCACCGAGGCTACGTGACGACGATCTGCCCTCATATTTTTTGGTGCCCATTGTGCCAGCGATGGTCAACTCCGACTGAACGCACACCACGCTTGGCGACGGGCGAGGTGTGTTCCCACCCGCGTCCAGATGGATGGGAGAGCAGGCTGAGCAACAATTTACAGGAGATAGAAGCGCCATCTCCCCAGGCGCCCGCTGATCTCTCCCACGTGCGTCCTCTCCTCCACCCCTTCTACGACGACTCGTTTCAGATCGAATACTCGTCCGCAGGCAGGCTCCTTCCCCCGCGCAATCCAGGACACTATCTCGCCGCCTCGACCACTACGACTTCCATTGGACAACAGCCAGGCGAGTCGGACCAGGACTGGCTGGTCACGTTCCTTGAAGACTGCCGCTACGATACTGCAGGTGGCGAAGCAGACTTCGTTCCCTTGGGAACCCGCCTTATTGGCTTCAGGGATAGCGACCAACCGGAAGACACCTCCATTGTGGCCATCGTTGTCAACAATGTCACCTGGAATCTCAACAGTGAGCAGGTGGAGCTGACCCCTGTGGAAGACCAGCTCTCGCAGGAACAAATTGCCGCGGAAGATGAGGCCGACGCGGCGCTGAAAGAGAAACAAAAGGATCACACCGGCGCGCAGATCTCCTATGCTCGCGCTATCATTGAGTACGAGGCCTGCGGATGGACAGAGGTACGCCTGGCCCCGCTCCGGGTCAACCGGGCAGGGGCGCTCCTGGTACTCAAGCAGGATTCGGAAGCCGCATCAGAACTCGACCGCGCTGCGCGGGCGTATGAAGCCCAGACGCATCATCACTTGAACAGAATGGTGGGCGACCATCTCGATTACGCCGAACAGGCCTGCGACGCACTTATCCCTCTCGCTATGATCTACCTGCACCGCACCCAGGACACCGTTCAAGCGCGTCGAGTCATTGCACGGCTTCTCGCACTCAATGCTCTCATTAAAAAGCGGTATGAGCGGAAGGTGGACCTCCTGCTCTCCATCGCTGAATGTTTCCTGTCGCTGGGTGAGCAGCAAGAGGCGCTGACCTATTTTGAACAGGCCAACCGCTTCTATGCACAGCAACTGGCGCCCATCGCCGATTTTTCACACGTTCGCCCTATCACAAAGCACTTGGAAGAGGTGAAAGGAAGGCTCTCCACAGCAAAGCAGTCCCGCACGGTCCGCTTCACTGTGACGACGAAAACGCCCGACGATCTGGAGGCCGTTCTTCAGCAGCTTCAGAAAGGCCGCCTAAAAGTGGAGGTCACGAAGGGCGTGACACCTCAACGGACCTCGAAAGACGCTCGCTCAGGGCTCGTCTATGTGGCGAACCTCAGGATCACCCTAGATCCTGAGGAGCATTCGACGAAATAGCCGAAACGACTTGCTCCACCCCAGTTGGAAGGCCAGGACGAGCTTACGTTGGCTTCAAGAGATCCGTCGGGTGTTCTGCCAGCCAGTCCTCCGTGAAAAAATACACTGTTCCATTTGCATGTCCGGCAGTCATGCCAGGCACCAGCATCACGTGGACCAGAAAGCGATGGAAATCGCGTGAGAGCTGCTGCACCTGAAGGCACGCATCTCTCCCAGCAAAGGCATTCGGGAAATATTCACTGTCAGTTCCTGACACCGGGATCCGGAGTGCCTCTTCGGCGAAGCGTGCGAGTTCTCCATACGAGGCCACACGCTTGACTTCAAAGAGGATGCTGGCTATTTCCGGCAGGGTTCGCGTCGTGCGCTGCCCTTTGGTCATCTGCTGATGAAGGCGGAGCAAACGCAAGCGGGAGGCGAAGTCTTCATCTGGGGGACACAGGAATAGGGGATGTTCTGATGCGAGCTGCTCACTCCAGGATACATCAGCGATTGGAACCGTATTCCCGTGTTCAACGACCCAGCGCAAATAGTCGCGATGCCGACTATAGCGGAAGAGGAGCGCGAATTGCCCTTGAACAGGGGTTTGATACGCACAAGTCAGGCGAATGAGGAGGTCATGGCGCGTCTCGCAGCAATCCCAGGCGAACTCGGTATCGCTTTCTCCGAGCGTTTCAGAGGCGATGAGCCTGGTCAGGTCTTGGAGATCGAGATCCGGGCGGGTGGTTGTGTCGAACACAGCAACGTGCAGAGGCATGCGCGAGCCATCCTCAAGTGGAGGGAAATAACCCGTCAGGATATGTACAACCGGAAGAGTTCCCGCCAGAAATTCCTGGGGCGTTTGCTTTCCTATGGTTCTGCGCACATTTTTCGCTCCTCTTTGACAAGATACTGTCCACCCTCAAGAGTATGGGTTTGCCGAACCGTTGTCAAGATCCATCAGAAGACAAGTGGCATCTCCGTTCGGATTGGATCAAGTTTCCCCCTGCTCTTTTGCGGCAAGCAACAAACGCACAAACAGATCCCATGTGATGTCTTCCATACGACGACGACAGGTGGAACAAGGGTGCCCGATGCCTTGTAAGCGCTCGGTCAGCAGATCGAAAAATGCATCGAGGCGCTGATCATCACACTGCTCTGGGTGGCTTGCGTAGGATGCATGTACCTGCTCCAGATCGTCGATCCGGTCCCGCAAAAGAGCGAGACGCTCCCGGCATCGCCCGCAGCCGCGCACCTGGTAGATGGTTTGCAGCACCGCCTGGGCATACACCAGCAAGTGGACAGTATCCTGGAGGCTTTTTGAATCTGCTTCATCCAGCGCCGGTATCGGGTGTGGTGACACAGGCTCAATCACGCGTGCAAACCCGCACGAAGGACAATGGTCGTGCCTCCCTCCGTGCAAGACGATAAGCCGCATGAGGTCGCCACCACAACGCGGGCAACGGCCACTCGACCATCTCGGCCCCCTGGACCCAGGCATGTCTCCTCCTCATCGTAGATGTGAACGCAAGCCGGCTACTGCAAGCCCAGCATGTTCGTGCTCAACTCCTCGCGCGGTCACAGCCAGATCACGGTCGCACAGCCTCCTTTAGCGCAGCTCCAACTGCTGTACGAGCTGGATCATCTCCTCGGAAGTGGGGACGCGCTGATACTGCTGGTCGAACCAGGCGAGTCTCTGAACTAGCCGCCGCTTCTCATCGTCGTCTGGCAGGCGCCCATACTGGTCCTCAAAGGCATCGAGTGCCGCGCGCACTGCATTCCCTCCTCGTTGGGTACGCGCAGGACCAAACCTGATGAGTCCTTGCACATAGAGGATACTTCTTCTCAACAAGAAGTACAGCCGCGTTCTGAGATTCCGCATCGTTGGCATCTGCGTGTTTCTTGCCCCCCGTGTTCTGACCCGCCTGCGAGTGGATGATCGATCAGCGTCAGTATAGCAGCGCCTGCTCTTTTTGTATAGCAAAGGCACCCCTGCAAGATTTCCCGCAACATTATGGGTGAAAACTAACACCTATGCGCCCATTTTTTGCTACGCTTGCTCTTGCTACTCGATCAGACGAGACTGTCGTGCGGTGACACCCGAGAGGGGCGACTCCTCACACAACAGGGAAGGTACACGACCAAGGGGGGGCGGGAGATGTCTGAACACGCCAAAGCGCGAACGGGCCTGCGCAGAAAGCGGAAGCGCCGGGGTGCCGATCGCAAACCTGAACTGGACCTATTGGACACTCACTGGCATGGACAGCTTCGGACTGCTGAACAGCACGTACAATGGCGTGGCCAATTCGACCAGGCAGGAGAGCTCCCTCTGCTTCGTGCAGACCGGACCTGGAGCTGTGCCGAAGGGCAGCGGCTCCTGTGGATCGACCGGGCCGCCCCCCGCTCCACAGGAGCGCAGCCAGTCCACCCCGGTTCCTTCCTCCGTGTCGTGGGCTACTGGCGCGCTCTCGGCCATGCGCATCCACAATCATGTGAGGAGCGTAGACACTGCGCTCGCTCTCGTGCTGGTTCCACTCCAATGAAGTGCAACAACGAGGCGGTGAGAGGATCACCCGCAACGCTTCCACCCCAGGAGGTCACTGAGGATGTTCTATTTAGAGACACTTACAGCTGAGGAGATCGAGAACTCCCAGGGGATGCTAGAACTTATTGAAAAGGTGGGGGTGAGTCTGCACAACCTGCACATTCAGCTTGCGAAGAAGGAGAATCCTACCCCGCTTGAGCAGGAATTTGTGGCGGGGTATGGCGCTTACTCGAGCCTCTGCGCGCGTTTAGATGACATTCGGATGTATGCCCCACGCGGAGTTTTTGATGGCTGGTAAATAGGCTGAAAGTTCGGACGCACATACTGGGCTGAGGGGCACTTGTCCGAACCTTCAGCCCAAAAATAGGGGGCCGAAAGTTCGGACTCATTTCGGAGGTGGCTTAGGCAGGCTGGTAATACAACACCACGACCCCGGAGGGGTGCGTCTTGCTGTCCACCAGCTTCAGGTTGACACGCTGCTCGATATTGGCGAAAAGGGGCTTGCCAGCGCCAAGCACAAACGGATGAACGAGGAGCTGGTATTCGTCGATCAGGCCCAGATTGGTGAGCGCCTGTACAAGGCTGGCACTGCCGTAGATGATGATGTCCTTGCCCGGCTCCTGCTTCAACTTCTCGATCGCTGCGGGCGCGATCTCTCTCACCACTGTCGAGTTATTCCAGTCGGCCTTCTCCAGCGTCTTGGAAAAGACAATTTTGCGCATGGCGTTCAGTTTCTTGGCGTAGGCGACTTCGTTGGGATCGGCTCCCGGTCGGTCAGGGACGTAGGGCCAGGAACCGGCGAAGCTGTCGTAGGTGGTGTGGCCCAGGAGCAGAGTGTCGGCTGCGCTGACGAAATCGTCCTCGTATTGGCCCATGGCGGCATCGTAGATGGCTCCGATCCAGTCCATTTCGCCATGTGGCCCGGCGATATAGCCGTCGAGGGTGACCCACATCGTCATTTTCAGTTTTCTCATGATTTTGCTCCTTCGGCATTTCGTCTCTTTATGTTTCTTGCTTGCTTGCACCTTGCAAGCGATGTGAGTATCCTTTTCTAAATACGCTTTCAAAAGCGGAAATGCAGACAGGGAAAATCAAAAGAGTCATTCGCTCCCCTCTGGAGGGGAAAGAGACTGAAAGCTCGGACAAGGGGCATTCCATCCAGCATGTGCGTCCGAACTTTCAGCCCAATTGCCGATCATTGAGTCTGATCTGTCCGAACCTTCGGCCTATTTACCAATGGCGTCTACGAGGCAGATGGTAAATAAGGCGAAGCGTGGGCAGATTTTGAGGCGACGAGTGATCAATCAGCGCGAAGCGTGAGCATTGGTATATCTGTCCCTGGGAAAAGTGCTCCCCATCTGGTATACTTCCTCCAGAAACTGTAAATTGCGCTTGCGCCTCAGAAAGCTCATGGTGGATGATCCTGCTCGCACAGGAGGGACGACATGAAGCGCGACCAAATTATGACGCCGAATTCTCTCATTGACACCTTGTCGAAAGAGGAGAGCGAGATGACTGAACGAATCTCATTAGAGGGGAAGGTCGCGGTTGTGACTGGGGCAGGCCGCGGGCTAGGGCGGGCATACGTCGAACTTCTCGCCGAACGCGGTGCCCAGGTCGTGGTGAACGACCTGGGCACCGACGTATCGGGGTTCGGGAAGGACTCCCTGATTGCGGAACAGGTGGCCGACCTCATTCGGTCACGTGGAGGCGAGGCAATCGCGGATGCCAGCGATGTTTCCACCCCTGAAGGTGGCAGTGACCTGATCGCGACGACCATCGAGCACTTCGGGAGAATAGACCTTCTCGTGAACAACGCTGGCATCTGCGGAAGCCAGCTCTTCGAGGACACCACCCTCGACGACTTCGATCACTATTGGCGCGTGCACCTCGGCGGGCCGGTCAACACGGTCAAGGCTGCCTGGCCGCATATGGTCGCACAGCGCTACGGGAAGATCATCCTCACGACCTCAGTCGCGGGCCTGTTCGGAATACGTGGCCAAGCCACCTATGCGGCGGCCAAGTGCGCAGTCGTCGGATTGATGCGCATTCTTGCCATTGAAGGTGCTGAGCACAGGATTCTGGTGAACACCCTCTCGCCAGTCGGGTACACCAGGATGCACCCGGCCGCGGGATCCCAGTTGGCTGAAGCAAATGGAAAAGCCGCCATGCCGGTTGAGGCTGTTGCGCCAGCGATCGTCTGGCTGGCAAGCGATGGGTGTTCGGAGACGAACCGCATCTACCACGTGGAAGCCGGAGCAATCCAACGTATCGCTATTGTCATGGGACCTGGCTTCTACGATCCACATCTGACACCCGAGAGCCTCGCCGAGAACTACGCAAAGGTCTCTACGATCGAGGGCTTCTCCGAACCGGGTCCGTTCGAGCTGGTGTGAATCAGACCGCGGCGTTCGCGAAAATCGGAGAACTGCGTGGTTGAGCGAGCGGTCAGAGTGAGCCACAGGTCTGCAACGAGCCTCTCTTAGTTGCAATTAGGGTTGACCGCTCTCTCCCGGTTTTGCCCGTTTTACCGCTCACCGATTGATCCGATTTTCACTCGACATCAGTCTTCTGATTTCCACTAGTTTTGATTCACAGTTTTGGGAAAGGGTCTTTTTGTTGACTAGTCAAAACAAATGTGTCCTTAACGGGATTTTAGAGAGAGGGGGTTTTCTGTTGGGACCTCTCGTTGCTCGATCCTGAGCACGTCAATTTACAAAACAGTGATGAATGAAGCGGGAGATGAAGCAAGTTCTTGGGTCGTTAATGGCTGAACTGATCACGCTTCGCGCTGATTGATCACTCGTCGCCTCAAAATCTGCCCATGCTTCGCCTTATTTACCAGCAGAGCAGGAACTCGAGGAACTGATACCGCGGTATCAGCGGTATCACCCCGCTATGGAACAGTATCTCCGTACCATCACCAGGACGAGGGCCGATCCCATCTCCCATTTTCAGGTCTTGAGCGCCCGCGAACGGGAGACGCTGCGTCTGCTGGCCCGCGATGCGAGTGACCAGGAGGCCGCGCAGCAGCTTGGATGTGCAGTCTCGACGGTACGCACCTATGTCAGGAATATTACAAGGAAGCTGGGGGTTTCAACCCGGCAGGAAGCGGGCCGGTATGCGCAAGAAGCCGGTGTGGAGTGATGCGCGGCTCCGCACGGCGTGGAGTGTAAAATAAGGAACTCAGGCCTCTCTCCTGCTTCCAGGTCACGCGCTGCTTCATTCAGCCTTTCCTGGAGGAGGAAGCGGGGAAAACGCAACCGATGCCGAAAGGCCGTTCTTCCTGGCGAGCAGTAGGGGTCTCCTGCACTTTGTACCGCTGAGCACAGGAGACCCCAGCTGGCTGCTCATTTCGCCCTCTCCACTTGTCCGCCAATGCGCATGAGCTGCGCGCCGAAACCACCAGAGCAAGGTATTCCCACCGTTGAGTATGCCCGAGCAAGGTGAAAACCGGGTGAAACAGTATGAAGCAGGATGACATTCTTTTCATCACTGACACGTAGAACTTCTCTTCGTCTGCCCTGGTGATGACAGTCTCTTCATGTACCCCTGAAAGAGCCTGTTTCGTCCCACGAAGAGGAATGGTGAGGTGAAGTATCTCCTGATGAGAACGCGAGCGGAGGAAAATCGCTCGCGAGAGACGCGGCATTTCTGCCATTTCCTGGGCCATCGTATACTGGGAAGAGGTGCGACATGAATTGGGCCATGGCTTGCACAGGAACATGCGGCTCGGCCAGATCTTTGGACGCGAACAGGTGGTGCAGAGAAGACCTGGCCGGGCTTCTGCGAATCTCTTTTGGGGCGCGGCCCGTCGTGAAACCCGGGGCTAGTGCCCATGCTGGTGCAGGTAGCGCTCGATCGCCGGCAATTCATCCGGACGCGCGGGGCGGAAACCTCCCAGCTCGTTGACGTAGACCAGCTGCTGTTCGGTATCGGCGAAGCCGAACCATCCTCTATAGTGGAGATGCACCAGCATGTCGGGCAGGTGGATGCCACGCACATCGACGAAGCTCAGGGTGACCGGCACCAGGTCGGCCCCTGCACCGTAGAGCTGCGGGCCGATGTAGATGCGGGCCCTGGAGGCGTCTCCAGCGGGAAACTCGATGACTTCGACCCGCCCGTTGTAGTTGAGGGCGAGAAAGTGGCTGGGGGTGGCAGTCGAATCGCCGTGTCCCACCACCGCGTCAACCTGAAACGTACGAGGCCGCCCGTAGTGGAGATCATCCATCGTGGAATTCCACCAAGAGATGGCGAGCGAGAGCAGCCACAAGAGCGCGAACATGGCGATCATACCCACGCCGAGGTAAGCCAGGGGATGCAGCCGCCGCCTGCTGCGAGGCCGCGCCACCGGAGCCCCGGTCTGCGGGGGCTCTTTCTCCACCGAGCCTGGAGTCCGCGTGGCACGCCGACGCAGCGGGGCAGGGCCAGGTGTGTCCGCCTCTGCCAGGGGACGATGGCGCAAAGCGCTGCGTGGCATCCGGGCCTGGTCTGTCTCCAGTGCTGGCATGGCGTGTTCCTCCTGGTGCTTCTCACAGAAGATCGACAGACGGTCAGTAAAGTAGATCGACAACTGGAGGAACCAGGAAACAAGAGCACGAGGCGAGGCACCTCCATTCCTCGCAGCTCGTGCAACGAGAGAGACTTCTTCGTCACTTGTGCATGGGCGTGCAACGGGCAGCGCTCAGCTCCACTGCACGACCCGATTTTTCTGCCCTGGCCACCTCCTTTCTTCTCGTCCTGGCACACCTCCTCAACAGCCCACACCCCTATACAAGGATACCCGTCGGTGCGCTTCTCATACTGCAGGACCTGGCAACAACTCCGTCGTCCAGGTGGCAGCAGGTCGCTGCTCATTGCTCGACTTCCTGTGATCGGTCTGTGCGACGCGAACCACCTCGCCGCTTTCCTGCGCATAGCACTGCCCAAACGCTTTTCTCGCCCGTGAGAGGCGCTGGCGCACCGCAGCCTACCGCAGCTGAAGGATTCCGGCGATCTCGGAGATCGAGAACCCTCCGACGATGGAGAGAAGCAGCGGGACGCGCAGGGTTTCCGGAACGCCGGCCAGGGCGCGCCGCACAGCTTCCCGTTCAGGAATGACGTCCGCCGGATCAGCCGGCATCCTCGCTCCGTACCCCGCGGGCTGCACCGGGGAGGCATACATCTGCGCTCGATCCGAGTCTGCCGGCGCCTCCTCGTCGCCCTCGCTCTGCACCTGTGAAAACGGCACCTGGCGGTAGAGCGCATTCCGCCGGCGCTGCATACGGACCGTGTTGAGGGCGATGCGCATCAACCACCCCCGCGCGTGAAAGTGCGGACCAGATGCCTCGCGGGCCGCATCGATCGCTCTCAAGGCAGAGAGAAACGTCTCCTGGGTGAGGTCCTGAGAGAGATCCCAGTCGCCTGTCATTGCGAACACTGTATGAAAAACGAGGTTTCCATAGTCGTGAACGAGGGATTCGATCTCTTGAGCCGCGGGTCGTGTCTGCATGCGTTCCTCCCTTTGCGCGTATTCAGGTCCCATGTCGGACGGTACCCGCTCCCAGTAATAGGATGCACGAACAAGACTCCTGTGACAGTGAAGAGGAGAGCAAGCGGTCAGACGCCGGCCACTGCTGCACGGATGAGGCGCCTGCTCTTGCCAAAGAAGAAATAACGAAGTACGTCAGAAGAGCGAAACGGTGGAAATCTTACTCAAAGTATACCGGTGAAGCGGCGAAAACGCAAGCTCTGCATGAAAGAAAGAGAGCCAGTCCTTTTTCACAAGCAACTCGCTCCGACCATCTTTGACACGGTGCCGCAGCCATGCAGGAATCAGACGTCATTCCAGAGTGTGAGCGGCGTAATGCTCTCGATCTGCGAGCTGCTTTCTCTCCGCAGGTTGGAAACAAACACTCCGAGCAGGCGCACCGCACGCGGCTCGCTGCCTAACTGGAACAGGAGGGTATGCAGCACCGGGAGCATCTCCGCTGCATGTCGGAACCCCTGTGCGCGGCTGACGCTGCGTGTGATGAGCTGAAAATCGCTCCAGCGCACTTTCAGGCTGAGGGTCCTCGCCTCCAGACCCAGGTCGGCGAGCCGGCGCTCCACTTGTTCGGCCAGATCGGCCAGGATGGCCATCATCTGAACGCGGTCGGTAATATCCCGTTCCAGGGTGACCTCCTTTCCGACCGACTTGCGCTCGCGCACCGGCTCGACTGGTCTGTCGTCTTCCGCGCGTGCATGCCGATAGAGCAGGCTGCCGCGCGATCCCAGTAATTCCCAGAGCTGTTCCTTGCTCATCTGTCTGAGATCGGCCCCGGTCAGGATGCCATGTGTTCGCAGCGCCGCAGCGGTGACTTTCCCCACACCAAAGAATTTCTCAACCGGGAGCGCGTCGAGGAAGGCCGGGGCCTGTTCCGGTGTGATGACGGTCAATCCGTCTGGCTTGCGGGCGTCGGATCCTAACTTGGAGAGCAGTTTGTTGAAGCTGACACCCGCTGAGGCCATTAAGCCCGTTTCCGTTCTGATGCGCTCTTTGATGATACGCGCCAATTGCTCCGCCTCCAGGAAGTCGCATACCTGTGAGGTGATATCAAGATACGCTTCATCAAGGCTGAGCGGCTCCACGAGAGCGGTGACACTCTTGAAGATCGCCATGACCTGGGAAGAAACGGCGCGGTACACCTCGAAGCGCGGCGGGAGAAAGATGGCCTGCGGGCAGAGTCGGTAGGCTGTCCTGGCGGGCATGGCGCTTCTGACTCCGAAGGCGCGCGCCTCAACAAGTTAATGCTAGTCATAGACAGTGGCATAGTACCTTTTTCCTTTTTCGTTTACAACATCCCTCTACACGTGTATTCTTCACTCAAGAATCCTGTGGAGAACATGTGGTAAGAAGAAGGAAAAAGCATGCCAACAACTATCATACAAGAAAAACCTCTGACAACACTCTCGCAGATTCGTCGAGTCCGTGGTCAGCCCGGCGACCTCTACGAAATCATCTTCCTTGATCAACAGGATCGGATCGTTGTCCCGCTTACGGAGTGGTACCGATTACGCAAAGAACAAGGGCCAGCGAGCACAAGAAACACGTACCTTGCCTGCCTCATGCCCTGGTTTACCTTTCTCGTGACTGATGGATGCCCCTGGAACGCGCCTCCTGGCCAATTACGCCGGGCCTTGCTTGCATTCCATCGAGATTGGTTAGGTTGCAAAATCCATCCCCACAGGGATACCAATACCGTAGAGATTGATCTGACGCGCGAGACGCCGCTCCAGGAGAGTACACTTCGGGTCATGCGGGCGGCTTTGCGCGATTTTTACTTGGTCATGAGAGAAGCCGGGCTGTATGCCTTTGCCAACCCACTCTCCTCTGAGGTACTGGTTGCGCTCAAGCGCGATCAGGAACGCACGCTGGCGAATAAAGGTGCCCCCAATCATGCAGGGGTCCGAGGGGAAAGCCATGAACAATCCCAGAGACGACCCACGGCCTTTCTGCGCCAGCACCAGCCTCAGGAATGGAAGCCCGAGCTTCGTAAAGAACTAGCTGATGTACGTGAGGGTATCCACAAAGTGATCGATGCTATGCTCGATAGCACAGAGATTTCTGTTCGTGAGAAAGCTGTGCTGCACCTCTTGCAATCGACCGGGGCCAGGATTCATGAGGTTGCCCTCATGACGGTAGGTGGCTATCAAAACGAAGGGATCGCTGGCCAGGCGCAGGTTATGAACAAAGGCAGTTACGGCCGGGAGGTGAAAACAATCTACTTTTTCCACAACCCGCGTGTTCAGGAGGCGATTAACGAGTATCTTGAACAAGTGCGCCCCCTGCATGATCCACAGAAACGACAACGTTTGGTAGACGTTGGGTCCCAGGAACCCCTCTTTCTGACGGAGCGCGGGACGCCATATTCACCCAAAGCGTTTTACTGGCATTGGTATCGGCACTACACTTCGCTACAGAGCAAGTGCCCTGTACGCTTTTCTCCACACGATCTGCGGCATTTGTTCGTGACCGAAAACCTCATCAGGCTCAAAGTGAAATGCGGGTTAGGCACAGACCATTTCGACGCCGAGACCTATCTCAGCGAGCGAGAAGCTTTTGGCCGTCAGATCATGAATTGGCGCAGTGCGAAAACCATTGATATCTACGACCAGAGCCGCAATGGAGAGGCGGTCTTTTCAACGCTCGCTGAATATCAACTGGATATTTCTCAACGGAACTATGCTGTCCAGCCTACTCTGGCGACGGATTACGCCTCAGAACGAGGCGCATCATCTGCAACACTTCAATCGGAGACATCACAAGAAAGCCAGGAAACAGCCGTCACATGGCTGTTTGATGCAGAGACGCTCGACTGGATCAAGAACATGGAACGACAAACAAAGCAGTAATGGGAAGTGAAACGGAAGGTGGAAAGGAGAGGAAATGGAAACCAAATTCACCCAGGAAAAGCGCACAGAAGCGGCCCCCACCAAGGAGCAGCGGCGCCCCGCTCGTTTGAATTTTAGCAACCCGCAGCTTCGCGACGATCATCTTCAAGCCCTTTGGGCATGGCTCCCCCCGATCCTTCATGAAGCGCCAGGAATTTGTTGGGAGCGATTGCCAAGCCGGGTTATAGGCTATCTCATCAATACAGTTGCCGACCACCCTGATGCTGTTGCCATTACTCTGGCGGTTGGCAGCGCGATGGATGAGCAAAAGTCGTATGGGTTGTACAAAACGTGTGTTCATCTCACGAAGCTCTTAAGGGTTTTTCGTCGCAGTTATGGAATGACCACACTCGCTGATCTGAGCCAAAGAACTATCTGGGATCGTTTTGTCGAAGGAAGGATGATCTCTGGGGGAGAACTCACGAAACTCAAAGTCTATGATGCCGCTGCTTCCACACATCGGCGGATATTCGAGGAGGGTCTCACAGAACGGCAGAAAGTGCTGTGGAAAGCCTATCTGCTGCCGCCCCTTCCTCATGGTTTTCTCGAAAAGAAAGCGCAAAGCAGGGCAGTTGAAGCAGCTTCAGAAGAGCGGCGCAAGGAACAATCGGATGTCGTTCTCCCGCTGTTCCCTCTTCTCGTTGAAATCGCACAGTTGCGAAAGCAAGCAGCAGAACGCCTGGTCAAGGAATTTCGCCGGCTTCGTGAGTGCGCTCGCGCAGGAGAGATCGCATTACCGTATCACTTTCAGTTTGTCGATCGTTATTTTTCCGTTTCAGAGCATGCCACGACCCTCTCTAAGGTGCAACTCATTGAACGAGAAGTGACCCTCTCTCTGACCCTTTGGGATCGCCTTAGCTGGATAAAAGAGCATGCCGACCAGTACAGCGTGAAGGTGCGCAGGGTGTGGAAACAGCAGAAAGGCCCCTATGCCCCTGAACGCAATATATGCTTTCTCCAGTACGAGGGACCGCCGAGTGATCTTCTCTGGATCGGCGATCTTATCGAGAAGCAACTCTTGCGAGGACACGTTCGGGGTGGGTTTGTCGTGGATCGTCCAGGACTCCTTTCTCCTGCTAAGCGCGATGCAAGATGGCTCACAGTCGCCAGAGACCACTCTGGTGCAGTACTTTTTGAACCCGAGTCGCTGTACCGGGGCGTGTTATTTGCGACAGCTCTGGCTACCCTGTCTCTGACCAATGGGAGTCGGGTGAGCGAGCTCCTCCAGGTCAGTGCTTCCCGTTTTGAGACGATCGTCGTTGATGAACTCAAACATCAGCAGCCGACGGGTCACCACATTGGCCTCTGTGTGCAAAAGCTCTTGCCCAAAGGATACACCCACGAAAGTGAACGACAATTTTTCCTCGTCAGCGAGATGGCTGTGCGCCATCTCAAAGAAATGGCTGAGTTGCTTCAAGCAGCCCATGGCGGGAGTATTCCCGTAGTACATCCTCACGTAACTAACACCAAAGCGGAAGATTTAGGACCGGAATCCTACTTTTTTCAATGGGCCGCCACCCAGGATGGGCGGCTCGGCCACCTTCACACAAAAGATGTTGCCAATCTTCTGCGTTTTCTCTTCCATGGTCTTGTCCTTACCACAAGGGCAGGGGAGCCTATCCGCATCGCACCTCATTTGCTCCGGCATGTGCTCTCGACCCATGCAAGAACGGTGCAGAATATCCCAGCAGAAGCGATCGCGTATCTCTTGCACCATCGGGTGACGCTCCCCGACTCGCCTCGCGCGCTCACCATTCCTGAAGCCACGGCCTACTACAGTCGCCTTCCAGTCGCAAAGCTGCTTGCCCTGCTCTCTGACGTGCAATCGACGCTGATTTCGGATCGGGGACGTTCCTACCTGCCAGTCCCACTTTTGCAAACGTTGGAGCAGAAGGACGAGGCGTTGCGCAAACAATTTGAGCGCTGTGGCATGCTTGGACCAACGGTCCTGGGGTTTTGCAGTGCTGGCGTGTGCGTCCGCCCTGACAATCGGGGCATCTGTGCCAACTGCCAGTACCTGGTTCCTCATTACAGCAATTTACCTAAGGCCAGAATCTGGCGGAAACTCTATGTGCTGCAAGTGGAACTCCATGATGATCAAGGCCATTTGGTCGATGCTGAGCAGGCTCGCAAGGTCGTCCAGTATCTGGATGACATGATTCGGATGATGGAGATCCAGATCCGCACCCGCCAGGACGGCGGCTATCTCCCTTTTGCGGATACCCTGCCGCCAGCCCAGGAGGACGAGGGAGATGAGCGATGACAGAATCACCTCTTTCCTCCGGTGATCGGTATGCGCACCTGCGTACCCATGCAGCAGCGCAAAAACAGACAACGGTAGATCGTCTCAGGAAGGCCATTACGCTGCTTGAGATCGAGGGTCGCCCGGTGAATACCTTCACGATTAAAGAAGTGAGTGGTATGGA
>Ga0207646_10002231_pt1 | contig 23070 bp, 18 predicted proteins | sample KBSK5502metaG_FD_184343 | JGI IMG/M metagenome (GOLD analysis project Ga0207646, IMG submission 184343) | Corn, switchgrass and miscanthus rhizosphere microbial communities from Kellogg Biological Station, Michigan, USA - KBS K5-50-2 metaG... | ecosystem: Host-associated > Plants > Roots >... | reverse complement strand
CAGAGGAGGGACTGGTGACCAAGCAGCGCTGGATCCTGGCCGCCGCGGTGCTCGGGTCCGGCATCGTGTTCCTGGACTCGACCGTCGTCAACGTCGCCCTGCCGCGTATCGGACGCGACCTGCCGCGGCTGTTCCTCGGCGTCCTCGAAGGGCAGTCGTACGTCTACAACGCGTACCTGCTGACCCTCAGCGCCCTGCTCATCCTCGCCGGCGCGCTCACCGACTACTACGGCCGCAAGCGGATGTTCATGTACGGCCTGATCGGGTTCGGCCTCACCTCGGTGCTATGCGGCCTGGCGCCGACCATGGAGCTGCTCGTGCTCTTCCGGGTCCTTCAGGGCGCGGCCGGCGCGATGCTGGTGCCGGGCTCACTGGCGCTCCTGACCGCGAACTTCTCGGGCGAGGAGCAGGGCCGCGCGTTCGGCACCTGGGCCGGCGCCTCAGGCGCCACCACCATCCTCGGTCCGGTGATCGGAGGCCTGCTGGTCGACACCATCTCCTGGCGCGCCGCCTTCCTTATCAATGTGCCGCTCGTGCTCGTCGCCGCTTGGGCGACGTGGAAGCACGTACCGGAAAGCCGCAACGACGAGGCGTCGAAGCAGTTCGACTGGCTGGGCGCCGGGATCGTGGCGCTCGCGGTCGGCGGCCTCGCGTTCGGCGCGATCTACGGCCAGCAGCGCGAGTGGAAGGACCCGCTGGGCTACGTCATCCTCGCCGTGGGCGTGGTTGCGAGCATCGCGCTGCCGTTCTGGATGAGACGGGCACCGCACCCGCTCATTCCCCTCGACCTGTTCAAGTCGCGCAACTTCACGGTGACCAACATCTCGACCCTGCTCATCTACGGCTCGCTTTACGTCGTCTTCTACTACCTCGGCCTCTTCCAGCAGGGCACGCTTGGCTACACGGCGGCTGCGGCCGGGGCGGCGGGCATCCCCGGCACGCTTTTCCTGATCTTCTTCTCGCCGCGTTTTGGAAGCCTCGCGGCGAAGTACGGTCCGCGCCTGTTCATGGCGGTGGGACCCCTGCTCATGGCCATTGGAGTCCTGTGGTTTACGCGAGTGCCCGCGGGGAGTGTGCCCTGGAGGCTCGATGTGGCGAACCCGAGCACGTACCTGCCGCCACAGAGCTACTTCATCGACTTCCTTCCCGGCAACGTGATCTTCGGCCTCGGGATCATGATGATGGTCGCACCGCTGACCACCGCCTTGATGACCTCGGTGCCGGTGCGCCGTTCGGGCCTGGGGTCGGCGATCAACAACGCCATATCCAGGGTCGGGCCGCAGCTGGCAGGCGCGCTCATCTTCGTGTTCCTCACCGCGTCGTTCTATTCGTATCTCGCGCCACGGCTGCTCGGGATCGACGTCTCATCGTCGACCTTCCGCAGCAACGTGAGCCCGCTCAACACGCCGACCGACCCACACCTGGTGGCGATCGTACGCGAGGCATCGACCGCCTCGTTCCACCTCGCCATGCTCATTGGCGTCGCCCTCCTCGTTGCAGGCGCAATCGTCAACGCCATAGGCATCGTCAACGCTCACGCCAAGAAACCAACAGCCGCCGGCGATGCCGCCCAGGCAGCCGTCGCCGGGGAGCAGGGATAGATGGACGTGCGCGCCGAGGTCGTGGACATCCTCGCCGGTTTCGCGCTTTTCGCGGACCTCACGACGCCGGAGCTCGAGAACCTGGTCGACACGTTCGACGAGCAGATGTTCAGCGAGGGCGAACGGGTCGTTCGTCAGGGACTGTCGAGCGCCAGCTTCTACGTGATCCTCGACGGGGCGGCCACGATCCGGGTGGACGGCAAGGATCGAGCGACCCTGCGGCCTGGCGATTTCTTCGGCGAGATCTCGTGCCTGCTCGGAGAACCGCCAGTTGCTGACATCGTGGCCCAGAAGCAGCTGCGGTGCCTTGTGCTGCCGGGCGAATCACTCGAGCGTTTTCTCGTCGCGCACCCGCGGGTCCTCTTCCGGCTGCTGCAGGGCGAGGCACGCAAGGTGCGCACGACCACGCGATGGCTCACCTGACCGATAGACCTTTTCCCCCCGGGCGTTATCCGCTGGTCGTCGTCGGCAGCGGCCCCGGCGCGATGCAGCTCACCTACTGCCTGGGCCGGCTCGGCATCCAGCACGCGGTGATCAGCGCCGACGACGCGCCAGGCGGCATGTTCCGCCGCTGGCCAATCTTCCAGCGGATGCTCAGCTGGACCAAACCGTTCGCCGGCCAGGAGAAGGCGACGCGCGCGTACGAGCGCTTCGACTGGAACAGCCTTCTGTCCGACGACGAACACCTGCGCGCGATCATGCCGACGGTGATGGACGGGACGTCGTACTTCCCGTCGCGGCCAGAGATGGAAAAGGGCCTCACCACGTTCGCGCAGAAGGCCGGGCTGCTCGTCCGCCACGGCGTCCGCTGGGAAAGCACGCGCGTGGACGGCAGCGACTTCGTGCTCACGACGTCCGACGGCGAGTACGTCGCGCCGGCGGTCGTCTTTGCAGTCGGCGTCGCCGAGCCCTGGCGGCCCAACGTGCTGGCGGTCGAAGGCGTGCAGCAGTACGGAGAGCTGAGGCCGGCCGAGACGTACGCGGACCGTCGCATCTTCATCGTCGGCAAGCAGAACTCCGGCTTCGAGATCGCCACCGGCCTGCTGCCCTGGGCGCGGCAGATCGTGCTGGCCTCCCCGAGCCCGACGAGGCTGTCAGTCGACACGCGCTCGCTGGTCGGCGTGCGCGCGCGCTACGTCCAGCCTTACGAGGACTGGGCGCTCGCGGGCGGAGTCGTGATCCTCGACGCTTCGATCGAGTCGGTCGAAAAGACCGGGGCGACCTACCGCGTGCACACCAAGAGCCCTAACGACGGCAGCGCGCTCGTCTTCGAGGTCGACGACGTGATCGCCGCCACGGGTTTCGTGGCGCCGCTGCGCGACCTGCCGCAGCTCGGCGTTTCCGTCTTCGGCCAGAGCCGCCTGCCGGCGCAGACACCGTACTGGGAGAGCGCGACCTTGCCTGGGGTCTACTTTGCCGGCACGTTGATGCAGGCGTCGCTGGGGCTGAAGCGCTATGGGATCCCCAGCAACTCAGGCGCCGTGCAGGGCTACCGCTACAACGCGCGCGTCCTCGCGCGCCATCTCGCAGAGCAGCGCTTTGGCGTCAAGCTGGACAAACCGGCGGTGCAGCCGAGCGAGGTCGTGTCGCTCCTGCTCGATGAGGTGACCCGCGGGCCGGAGGTATGGCACCAGCGCTCCTACCTCGCGCGGGTCGTGACCGCCGGCGGCGACGGCATTTTCGACGCCGGCATCCAGCCGCTGGCCCATTTCGTCGACGATGGCGCCGGCCAGGACGCGGTGGCGATCACGCTCGAAGCGAACGGCAAGGACGATCCGTATCCGGCCCTATACGTTCGCTCGAAGGGCGTGGTCAAGGAGCACACCTTGCAGCCGCATCCACTGCTCGACTTCACGGGCGAGCCGTATCGGAAAGAGCTGAGCGACCGCCTGCAGCCTTTGCTCGGCTCCGCGCTGACGAGGTCGGGCTCGTGAAGACAATGCCCAGCGGGACCGTCACGTTTCTCTTCACGGACATCGAGGGCTCGACGAAGCTTATGCAGCAGCTGGGCGATGCGTACATCCAGGCCCAGGTCGACCATCACGCCATCCTGCGCGCGGCCTTCCAGAGCAGGAAGGGCGCCGAGCTGAGAACCGAAGGCGACTCATTCTTCTGCGTGTTCCAGAGCGCGCTCGACGCGTGCGGCGCGGCCGCCGACGCCCAGCGCGGCTTTGCGGCGCACAAATGGCCGGAGAACGGTGCGATCCGCGTGCGCATCGGCCTGCACACAGGCGAGGCGCCCCTGGTCGGCAACGAGTACATCGGCCTCGACGTGCACCACGCGGCGCGAGTCGCCGCAGCGGCGCATGGCGGGCAGGTCGTGGTATCGGAGAGCACGCGCGGCCTGGTCGAGGAGAGCCTCCCGGATGACCTGAAGCTGAAGGATCTTGGCCTTCACCGGCTCAAGGATCTCGCGAAGTCCGAGCACCTGTTCCAGCTGGTGGTCGATGGGCTTCCGGATACGTTCCCGGCGCTGCGCACGCTCGACACGACGCCGAACAACCTGCCGACGCAGCTCACGAGCTTCGTCGGTCGCGAAGCGGACGTCGTCGAGGCGAAGCGCCTGCTCGCAGGCACGAGGCTGCTCACGCTGACCGGCCCCGGCGGCATCGGCAAGACGCGGCTCAGCCTGCAGCTGGCCGCGGACGTGGTGCAGTCGTTTCCCGACGGCGTCTACTTCGTGGCCCTCTCTGCGGTGAACGACCCTGAGCTGATCCCATCGGTCATCGCGCAGTCCATCGGCCTTTCAGTTTCCGGCAACCAACGCCCGATCGATGTGCTTCTCGAGCACCTGCGCGGCAAACGCCTGTTGCTCGTGCTCGACAACTTCGAGCAGCTCATGCCCGACGGCGCGCCGGTGGTGTCTGGAATCCTCCGTGACAGCGCAGATGTGAAGGCGATCGTGAGCAGCCGCGCAGTGCTGCGGGTGTATGGAGAGCAGGAGTTCGCGGTCCAGCCGCTGCGGGTGCCGGACGTAAAGGCCCTGCCGTCGCTCGCGGCGCTCTCCCAGTACGAAGGGGTCAAGCTCTTCATCGAGCGAGCGGTCGCGTCCAAGCACGACTTCTCCGTCACGATCGAGAACGCGCCGGCGATCGCGGGGATCTGCGAGCACGTCGACGGCCTCCCGCTTGCGATCGAGCTGGCCGCGGCCCGCGTCAAGCTCTTCAGCCCGCAGGCCCTGCTGGGCCGCCTGGAGACCAGCCTCAACATCCTCGCCGGCGGATCGCGCGACCTACCGGGACGCCAGCAGACGCTGCGCGGCGCAATCGCCTGGAGCTACGACCTTCTCGACGAGCCGCATAAGCGTCTGTTCGCACGGTTCTCGGTGTTTGCTCGCGGCGCCAACCTCGAGCAGGCGGAGGCCGTGTGCGGACCGGAGTCCGAGCTCGGCGTTGACGTGCTGTCGGGACTCGACGAGCTGGCGGATCAGAGCCTCCTGCGGCGAATGCCCGACTTCGACGAGCCTCGACTGCTGATGCTGCAGGTCATGCGGGAATACGCCGCTGAGCGCCTGGAGGAATCCGGCGAGGCGAGCAAGATGCGCGATCGCCACGCCGCCGCCTACCAGGAGCTCGCGGAAGAGGCGGCGCCCCACCTCTTCGGCGCAGACCAGAAAAGGTGGCTCGACCGCCTCGAGCTGGATCACGACAACTTCCGGGCGGCGTTCGACTCGGCGCAGGCCAACGCCGACGCGAAGCGCGCGTTGTGCCTCGGCAGCGCGTTCTGGCGCTTCTGGCAGATGCGCGGGCACCTGCGCGAGGGTCGAACCCGGCTGGAGGCCCTGCTCGCGATGCCGGCGACGCGCGAGTTCCCCAATGAGCGCGCCCTCGCGCTGGAGGCGGTCGGCGGCATCGCCTACTGGCAGGGCGACCTGGCTTATGCGCAGGTGGCGTACGACGAGTGCCTGGCGCTGGCCCGCGAACACGGCGACGAGCGGGCGCTTGCCAACGCCATGTACAACGACTCGTTTCCCGCGATGATCAGCCGGACCGATCTGCCGCGCGCCGTCGCATTGCTGGAGGAGGCACTGCCCGTCTTCAAGCGCCTCGGCGACGAGCCGGGGATCGCCCGGTGCCTTTGGGCGCTGGGCCAGTGCCAGGTCTCGCTGAAGGAATATCCGGAAGCCATCTCCACCCTGGGCGAGGCGATCGAGATCTTCAAGCGCCTCGACGATCGGTTTGGCCTTGGCTGGGCGTACTACGTCCGCGCCTTGCTGGCGTTGACTCTCGCCGACTTCGGCGCCGCCAAGACTGACTGCATCGAGGCCATGCGCATATTCGCCGACGCCAACGACATCAGCGGTGCGGTCCTGGTCCTGGACGCGTTGGCCGAGCTCGCGTTCAGGGAGGGCGACATGGTCGGCGCCGCCCGCCTTGGCGGCGCGAAGGCGACGCATGAGGTGGCAAGCGGGGCGGGTCTCACCAACGTGGTCGCCATACGGGAAGGCTGGAGGTCGGATCAAGCCCTTGCCGGGGCAGAGGCAGTCGCATGGGCGGAGGGCCAGGCGATGACGCTGCGCCAGGCCATCGACTTCGCGCTGGCCCGTGCGGGTCGAATAACCGCCGCCGGTTAGGAGTAATCAACTACATGCGATATCAGGCCAAGTGGAACGGAGCGGTCATCGCCGAAAGCGACGAGACGGTCGTCGTCGAGGGCAACCAGTACTTCCCGGTCGAGTCGGTCGTGGCGTCAAGCCTCCAGCCGAGCGAAACTCACACGACCTGCCACTGGAAGGGCGTCGCCAGCTACTACGACGTGGTGGTTGACGGTAAGGTGAATTCCGACGCCGCGTGGTACTACCCCGAGCCAAGCGACGCCGCCGCGAACATCAAGGACATGGTCGCGTTCTGGCACGGCGTCAAGGTCGAACCGGCCTCCTAGTCCTCGAAACCGCTTGCCGCGCGTTCTTACTTCGTGAGCGCCAACGGAAAGGCAAACCTGACTCACGTTCAGGTCGAATCGGCTGACATCGACCGCTACCGGCCGATTCTGGGTGAGCCGCCGTGGAGCGAGTTCACCCGTTCGATGTCGGAGCTCGCAGGTGCGTTGCGCGGGCGTACGGTTTGGAACGTCAACTCCACCGCGCGCGGTGGGGGCGTGGCGGAGCTCCTGGCCTCGCTCATTCCCTACGATCAGGGCGCCGGCATAGACGAGCGCTGGGTCGTGATCGAAGGTTCGCCCGAGTTCTTCGAGGTGACCAAGCGGATCCACAACCTGCTGCACGGAGTGAGCTCCGATGGCGCCGGCTTCTCAACCGCTGAGCGAGCGACCTACGAGAGCATGATGAAGCGCAACGCAGACGCGCTCGCCGATGTGGTCAAAGGCGGCGACGTGGTCATCCTTCACGATCCGCAGACCGCGGGACTGGTGCCGGCGCTCAGCGCGCTCGGCGCGATCGTCATCTGGCGCTCGCACGTCGGCATTGACGAGCCGAACGATTTCGCTCGCGCTGCGTGGGGGCTGCTGCGGCCGTACCTGGACAGGGCATCAGCACTCGTGTTCTCACGCCGCAGCTACATCTGGGACGGACTCGCAACGTCGAAGGTGCAGATCATCGCCCCGTGCATCGACGCGTTCGCGACCAAGAACCGTGAGCTCACCGATGCGGAAATGGGAAAGCTCCTCGCGGATACGGGGATCAACGGCGGCGGAGGGATGGTGCTCCAGGTTTCGCGCTGGGACCGTCTCAAGGATCCGATGGGAGTGCTGCGCGCGTTCTCCGACCACATCGCGCAGCGGACGACTGACACGTGCCTCGTGCTTGCCGGGCCGGCCGCGACATCCGTGCGCGATGACCCCGAGCAACCCGAGGTTCTCAGCGAGCTGCTGGCGCAGCAGCAGGCGCTCGATGCGTCCGTCGCATCGCGTGTGCACATCGTGCAGCTGCCGATGGAGGACCAGGACGAGAATGCCGGCATGGTCAACGCGCTTCAGCGCAGCGCTGACGTGGTCGTGCAGAAAAGCCTGGCCGAGGGTTTCGGCCTCACTGTCGCGGAGTCGATGTGGAAGGGGCGCCCGGTTGTTGCGAGCTCTGTCGGCGGCATCATCGATCAGATCGAAGATGGAAAGAGCGGACTGCTCGTCGTGCCAAAGGACCTCGACGCGTTCAGCCAGGCTGTCACTCTTTTGGTGAACGATCGCGACCGCGCGGCGCGCATCGGCGCAGCCGCCCGCACCCGCGTCCGCGAACAGTTTCTTGCGCCGCGCCACCTCATGCAGCAGGGACGGCTGATCACGAGCTTGCTGTAGTTGCTGGAGAAGTAACATGGCAAAAAGCTCGTGGGCCTCGAGATGCGGAACAGCTGCGAGACGTGCGGGCGGCCGCTGGAAGTCGATGGCGCCGCGTACATATGCAGCTTCGAGTGCACGTTCTGCGCGGACTGCGCGCAGGAGCGACACCGTCTGATCTGTCCCAACTGCCAGGGCGAGCTGGTGCCCAGGCCGAAACGATCGACTAAATGAAGGGGCGCTGCAATGATCGTTCGTAACTTGGTCGACCTGACAGGAACCGAGCGAGATGTTCGCGGAGATGGTTGGCGGAGCCGCCGGCTCCTACGTCGGGACGACGGCGTGAAATTCTCGCTTCATCTCACCGAGATCGACGCCGGCACCGAGCTGGAGCTCGAGTACGCGAATCATTTCGAGGCCAACTACTGCATCGCAGGCAGTGGTGAGGTGACTGAGGTGGCGAGTGGAAAAGTCCACCGGCTTGATCCCGGCACGATGTACACGCTGGATAAGCACGATCGGCACATCCTGCGCACCACGAGTCCGATGACTCTGCTCTGCGTTTTCTGGCCTGCGCTCGTCGGGAACGAGAGCCATGACGCGAAAGGTGGATATCCGAGCCTCGAGAGCGAAAGTATGCCGATCGATACCTAGGCGGAGGCGCGGCCTTGAGGGTGTTGAAGCCGCAGGCGGGCTCTGCGTTCCGGGGGCAGCTGCGGGAAAAACGAGATCACCAGCAATACGAGCAGTGGCGCCAGCAACAGCGCCGACCCGATCGCCAGCGCGAAGGCACCGAGCGCCACGCCGGCGCGCGCCAGCAAGCCGACCGCCGCTCCTCCGGCTGCCGCCGCTCCGGTGGCTCGACGCGAAGGAGGCGGCACATCCAGCCACCAGTGGCGCCACATCCAAACCGCCGTCCAGATCCCTGTGGATGCCATCACCGCCAGGGCCACCACCAGCGCGACCGGGCTGAATGCGTACAAGCCCGCCAGCACCGCGTAGGCCAGAGGCACCACGATCGCGAGACAGGCCAGCATCCCCAGCGTAACCGCCCCTCTCCGCAACCAATAGGCGGGACCGCGTTCGTACCATGTGGTGCCGAACCACGGCAGCGGTTCGATCCACATATCCGCCGGGTGCTCGCGGCCCGGCGAAGAGATTCGGTCCATGTGGCGGGTCACCGTCGACAGTTAACCAAAGATGCCATGCCACAGGCTGGACGCGGCTCCAGTCACCCCACTCTTGACCGTCGAATAAAGGTTGACCATGTCGTGACCGGTATTGCTGGCCACGTCCTCGAGGCCGTGGCCGATTCCACCGGCGACACCGTACTGGTGTATGTCCTCGTCCCAATGCTCGTGCCACACATTGCTGACCGCATCGCCAACACCGATGGCGACCGCGCCGCCGATGATGACGCCGGCACCCACGGCAAGGATGACCGGTGCTCCCGCGGCAACAGCCAGTCCGACCACGACCGTCGCGACCACCGCGCCGGCGGCGAGCGCGACGACGTTGGCGGACAGCTCCTTGGGGACGGCCGATGCGTCATCGCCCTTCTGCATGTCGTCGCGGCTTGCCAGGCCGGTCGAGACTGCCACCGTGGCGATGTCGATGATTGGAATGTCGGCTCCCAAACGAGCAAGCCGAGACTCGTCGGCGGCGGCCCGCAGGCCCGGAATCCACTGACCGGCCCGGGTGTCCAACAGCTTCATCAGCCTGTTGTCCCACTTTTCAACTTTGGTCAGGTCCTCGTTTACCTTTTCCAGCGCCTGCAGGGACGACCTCCGCTCGGCCTTGATGTCGTCGGGCATCTTGAGGCCCTGCTTTGCGAACTGCTTCTGCGCCGCCGAGAACTTCGCATGCGCATTCTCGCGAGCGGCCTTGAGCCCCGGCAGCTTGGCACGGAGATACTTGCTGGCGGACGCGGGCACCGCGTAAAGGCCGGCGATTGTGTCCCCGACCGTGACCCAGGTGTCCGGAGGCAGCACCGGACCGTTGCCGGCATTTGGTGGCGGGCCGATGAGCGATTCAACGCTCTGGAGCTGCGCGGTGGCTTTGAACCGGGCACGCCCGGCGACCTCCATCGCGTAGTTCCGCGTATCCGAATAGATCGTGGCCGCCTGGATGACGCTTGGGCCGGCGTCCGCCGGCAGGTCGAGGAGCTCGCCTGTCGGAGCGACAGGAACGCCGCTTGCTCGCGCTTCATCGGCGGCTTGTTCGAGCGCGTCCTCGACTGTGCGGAGATTGGTGGCCAGGCCGGCGACGATCCCGGTGATCGCCATGACCACCTCCTTGAGGACTTGCGCCCCGATGGAGTCGCCCTCCCACTGTCGCTTGAACCGGTCCGCTGCATCGCCCCACCACCCGGCGTCGTTCACGAGGTAGCCGACCTTCCGGTTCAAAGTGTCGACGACGTCCTGCATCTGCGGTGGATACAGGTTCATGGTGGCCGCCAGGCCCCGCAGGCCGGCGATGTCTCCGCCGACCATGTTGCGGTTGAAGTTGGATGCCAACTCTCTAGCTCACTCAGCCGGCATCAGGTCGTCGAAGAGCTCGTGCATGCTCTGGTCGACCTGCGCGTAGCCATCGCGGACCTGCTGCAGCTTGTCGCCGTGGTCGGCCATCCACGCCGCCAGGCTCGAGTGCAGGAACACCAGCTCACCCAGCACGGCGCTGAGGCTCGCGTTGAACGCGGCGTCGCCACCATCGACGGGAGCCGGGTAATTGGGTCCGTTCATGATGCCGTCGAGAACACCGGACTCGGAGTGAAACGTATTGGCGGCCTGGGTGAGGTCGCCGAGGATGACGTGGAACTTCTCGCTCATCGCTCACGTCCTCGCGACATCGCGCGGACGTTGTCCGCGTTCCACCGCCATGCGCCGGAGGGCACGGTCGGGTCCACCGCAATCTGCGCGACGCCTCTGGATCCCATCAGGTCGCGGAGCCTGGCCATGGGCATGGCCAGCCAGGGCTGCGAGTTGCCGAGCGCCTCGACCAGGCGGGGCAGGCTGGTGAACGCGATCGCCGCCTTCTCGCCGGACTCGAGCTGGCGCAGCTCGAAGCCGATGTCTTTGCGCCCACCCGTCGTGATGGGGTGCGCCGGAACGTATACGACGTCCCTGTCGCCTACAGGTTGGTCTCCCATGGAGCCCATCGGGCGGTCAGCCCCAGATGGCGCTGTTCGAGTTCTCGGTCGCCCGGTACTGCTCCCCCGCCACCCGCAGGGCCTGCGAGATCTGGCGCAGGACCTGGTTCAGGTCATTCGCGCTCGTGTCCCACTTCGCCTGCAATGACTGGAAGTCGCCTGCCGCCTCACCGGACCAGCTCGCCGCCAGCGGCGCGACGTATGCCTTGAGGTCGCTGAGCTGCTGCGCGATCTGGGTGGCGATGGAGTCGGCGTCCATGGCAGCCTCGTTGATGGCGCCGAACGTGACCAGGATCTGTCCCTCGTTGCTCATCGTCTTCTCCTAGCCGCCCAACCGGCTGGTGATGGACGTGAAGCTCTGCTTGCTCGTGTCCTCGGTCGCCTCGTAGTTGGCGTGGACCTTGACCAGGCCGTCGCCGATCGCTTTGAGCGCCGCGTTGAGCTGCGTGGCGTCCTGGTGCCAGCGGTCCCTCAGGACCAGGAAGCTCGTGGCCGCCGATCCCTGCCATGTGCTCATCAGCGGGTCCAGCCGCGCCAGCAGGTTGCTGAGCTGGGACTGGATCTGCGCGTTGACGTCATAGACGTGCTGGGCCGCCACGTGCATCGTGGACAGGTCTGCACGGAAGTTCGAACCGGCACCGCTCATCGCGTCTTCACCTCCGCCGTTAGTACGACCGAAGACCCCCTTCGAGCAGGATCATGTTAGACCTGCACAGCCGGATATGGCCCCGAATATGAACCAAAGCTTCGGATGACCTCGGGACGGATTCTGGTCACCGTTGCAAGCCCCTCCGGGACGCGCCTCGTCTCACTACCAAAGGACGCCCTCGTGGAGGATCTCCTGCCCGGCCTCGTCGAGGCGTGCGAAGGCGGCGAGGACGCCGCCGGCTGGAGCCTGGCCCCGCAGGGCGAGGCAGCCGTCGACCGCGGCCGCGTACTCGGCGAGATCGGTCTGTTCGACGGTGCGGTGCTCCGGCTGATCGCTCCCGAGCCCGTGGCGCCGGAAGCTGCGCCGCCGCCGCCCCCACGCATCGAGGCGATGGGCGACGTGGAGTACAGGCGCCTGCTCGACGAGGCAATCGCCGCACCGGTCGCGCGTGCCAGCTCCGTGATCGCGGTCGTTGCGCTGCACCCTGGCGCCGGCGCGACGACAGTCGCCGCTTTGCTGGCAACGCTGCTCAGCTCGCTCCGGCCGGAACCGACGTGTGCGGTTGACGCCAATCCCGAGTCAGGCGCACTGAGCCACTGGCTGGTACCGGACAGCGCTCTCACCGCCGACGCTTACAGGTCGATGTTCGAACCCCGGGCGGCGCCCCAGGAGGTGGCGCGCGCCCTGGTGGTAGGGGTAGCCGGGTTGATTGTTCTGCCTGCTCCCCTGGACACGTCCCTTGCTCGGAACGCCGATGCGGCGGCGTGGACGCGGCTGATCGATCACCTTCGGCACCTGCACCAGGTCGTGGTGCTGGACTGTGGCGCGGGGCTGCAACGCGACGCGGCTCGGGCCGCGATTGCAGCCGCCGGCCAGGTGGTTCTCGTAAACAAGCCGCGGCCTTCCGCTTCCGAAAGCCTGGATGCGACCGTTGAATCTCTTCGGCGCCGGGGCAAGCCAGTGGTGGTCGTCGTCAACGAGGCCCGGCGACGCGTGAGGGCGCGGCGACTCGAGTCGGGGGTGCAGGAGGTCACGCTCACGTTCGAACCGGGTGCGGCCGCGGGGCTCAAGCGCCGGGGATTCGCCTGGAGCGAAGCGCCTGCGGCATGGCAGGAAGCGCTGCGCGAGCTGGCCGCGGTCCTGGCCGTGTCCGGCTAAAGGCTTCGAGCGAGGCGCGCCGCTGCGTCAAAAGCTCCAATCGCACCGGCGGCAAGGGGCACGCTGGCGGCGATCGCGACCGATTCAAGCGGGCCGAGCCACCTCATGACCTGTGGCGTCAGCTTCCAGCTCGGGATCCATGTCGCTGCGGCCACAAGGACCGCGGCGTCAGCAACCAGCAAACCCGCCGTGCCGGCCACGCCGCCAGGTCCGATGCCCAGCCAGTGCGCCAGCGGGTACTCGAGCAGTACCAAGAGGACGGCGGCCGCCGCCAGCAACGGGACGACCTCGATGGCGAACCGGAAATGCCGAGCGCGAATCGCCATCGCGAGGGCGGCCACCGCGATCAGGACGCGGGCGAACCAGCTCGCCGAAAGCGACAGAACCGCGCACGAAGCCGCAATCACGATCACCGTCCCGATGAGCGACGCTCCGAGCACGTGTCGCGCACGACCGAGGCTGGCGTCGAGCGAATCCGGCAGCCCGGCAACGAGGCCGGAGACGCGAACACTCAACGGTGCGAGCAAGGCCAGCGCACCAAGCTCGAGCGGAACGAGCACGGCCGCCGCCGGCGGCAGGCCTGCGGCGAAGGCGGCCGCGCCACCGATCACCAACGCGGGCAGGCCGGCTGCGGAGATCACACCGGCCGAAGCGGTGAGCGCGACGTTCCCTGCGATTGCGAACAGGGCGATGGAGCCGACGACCAACCCCGCAAGGCCGGCCGCCAGAATCAGGTTGGGGCTGGCGCCGGCGAGCCCGGCGATTCCCGTTCCGGCCGTGGCCCACAGGGGTAGCGAGCAGAGCACGACGACCTCAGCCAGCACCGGGCGACGGAGGACCCTCGCCAAGGCCAGGCCGGCAGCCACCGCGACGCCGGCGCCCACGGCGCCGAACAGAGCGCGTGAGGTCCGATCGCCGGCAAGTAGCTCGACCAGACCGGCCGCGGCAAGGGTCGCGCCGGCAACCGACGAGAGCAGGGCCGGCACGGTGGCTCCCCGCCATCGCCCGTGCTGCGCGTCGACGGCGAGTGCCACGCGCTGCACGAAGTCGTCGATGGCCGGAGGCTCGGCGGGAGTGGTGAGGTCGCGGAGGAAGAGCATCGTTCCCGCTTCGACTCCCTGGTCCGTCAGGGTGAGCTCGGGATCCAGGGACTGGCCGCCCACCCGCACCAGCCCCCAGCGCGGCGCGACGCCGTCCTCGCTCTCTCCCAACATGTCGACAAGGTCGGGCAGCAGCTCCGCCACGGCTACGTCCGCGGGAAGGGTGGCGTCAAGCCGCCGGCCGGAACCGATGACTGTCACGCGGCACGACACCTGGACCGCGACCTCCGTGATGATTTCAGTGATGTGTCTGCTCGCTGGACGCGAGCCTTAGTCTGACCGAACTGATGGGCGTCCCGGCCACCCGAGAAAAGCAGCCATTCCGCCGCTCGGCTCGCGTCAGCCCGCCGGCTGTGCCCGAGGGCACGATCACCCTTGCACCGCCGCCGCGGGTCGACCAACTGCAGCAGGGGGTCGGCGGTTGGCTCCAGTACCTCTTCCCGGTGGTGGGGAGCCTCGGGGCGATGCTCTTCATCGCCAATAACCCGAAGCCTCTCTACCTCGCGAGCGGGCTGCTTTTCATGCTCGGGTCGGTGGGCATGGGCGTGGGCATGGCCGTGCAGCAGCGAGCATCGGGTCGGCGCCGGAAACGCGGCGCGCGGGCTCACTATCTCGAGTACCTGGGTGGCGTTCGGACAAGGCTCTTCGACGCTGCGGCAGCGCAGCACGCCGCGTCTGCGTGGCGGCATCCGGCACCCGACGCGCTGCTATCCGTGGCTCGATCGACGGCACGAGTTTGGGCGCGCCGGCCGGACGAGCCCGACTTCCTTCAGCTGCGCGCCGGTGAGGGCACACGCCCGCTCGCGACACAGCTAAAGCTCCCCGACGCGGATGGCCTGGCGGCTGCGGTCGACCCTGTCTGCCTCGCCGCCGTGGAAGACCTCGTGCGGACACAAGGTGTGGTCAACGGCGAGGCTCTCGTCGTCGACCTCAAGGACGCGCCGGTCGTCAGCATCGCCGGCCCGCGGACAGCGAGCCTGGACCTGGCTCGCGCGCTCATCGGCCAGCTCGCGGTCAACCACGCCCCTGACGACGTGCACCTCCTCCTGATGGCGTCATCGACTCTCGCCGCCGACTGGGACTGGACGAAATGGCTCCCTCACCTGGAGGCACAAGACAGCGAGGCGTTGATGAGCGCGCGCCTGGCGCAGGCTCGCCGCAGCGTCCGCGGTCAGGAACAGCCTTCGGGTCCCTGGTTGGTCGTGGTCGCCGACGGCGAGATGCCTAACCCCGAGACCATCGCTGCCCTGCGCAGGCAACCAAGCTGGACCTCTGTGATCGTCCTTGCCGGCAAACCCGGCGATGAGCCGGGCGAGGTCACGGTTCGTGTGCGCGTCGAAGACGGTCGTCTCGACATCGAACACCTCGAAGCGCGCGGCGCTCGCGAGACCGGCCGCGCCGACCGTTTGGGTGCGCATGGTGCTGAAGCCATTGCGAGGCGACTGGCACCGCTTCATGTAAGCGAAGAGGCAGCCGCGCCACGACTGGTCGACGACATCTCGTTGACCTCGCTGCTGGGGATCCGAGACCTGAACACGCTGGATCCGGGCCGGGCCTGGCGACCTCGGGCGGTGGCCGACATCCTCAGCATCCCCATCGGGGTCAGCAGCGAGGGCGAGCCAGTGCGGCTGGACTTCAAGGAGTCGGCCCTCGGCGGCGACGGTCCCCACGGCCTCGTCATCGGAGCCACCGGGTCGGGCAAGAGCGAGCTGCTGCGCACGATCGTGACTGGCCTTGCTCTCACGCATCCGCCGGACCGGCTGGCCTTCGTGCTGGTCGACTTCAAGGGCGGCGCCGCTTTTGCCGGATTGCAGGAGCTGCCGCACGTAGCCGGCCTGATCACCAACCTCGCGGACGACCTGGCGCTTATCGATCGCATGCACGCGGCCCTGTTTGGGGAGATCCGGCGTCGTCAGGAGCTTCTGAAGGCGGCAGGCAACCTCGCGACCGTTCGGGATTATCACCGCCATCTAGAAGCCGGCGAGTCGCTGGCTCCATTGCCGTATCTGCTGTTGATCGTCGATGAGTTCGGCGAGTTGCTAACAGCACGACCGGACTTCATCGACCTGTTCGTGGCGGTGGGCCGCCTGGGCCGCAGCCTGGGCATGCACCTCCTGCTGGGATCGCAGCAGCTCGACGAAGGCCGGCTGCGTGGACTCGAGGGACACCTCAGCTATCGGATTGCGCTCCGGACGTTCAGCGCGTCGGAGAGCAGGACGGTGCTGGGCGTCCCCGACGCCTACGAGCTGCCGCCGCTGCCGGGCTCCGCTTACCTGAAAGTAGGGACGACTGTCTACACGCGGTTCCGGGCCGCCGTCGTCAGCCAGCCGTACAGGGTCGCCGCCGAGCCTCCCTCCGCGGATCGCCCGCGTCCTTTTTATCTGTCGACGGAACATCCGGTTGAGAAGCCCGCGCCGGTGGAGGCGGAACCGGCGCTCGAAGCGAGCATGCTCGACGTGGCTGTGGCTCGTCTGCGTGACGCCGCGCCTCGGGTCCACCAGGTGTGGCTGCCGCCGCTCGAGTCGCGGGTGTCGCTCGACGCGATACTCGGCGCACGGGTGCAAACCCCGGACAGGCCGGTGGTTCCTCTTGGCCTGGTCGACAGGCCGGCAGAACAGGCCCGTGGGATTCTGGCGGCCGACATGTCCGGCTCCGGTGGACATCTCATCGTGGTGGGAGCTTCGCTGACCGGCAAGACGACTCTGCTCCGAACGCTCGTCTCCGCCATCGCCCTGACGCAATCGCCGTTCGAGGCGCAGGTCTACTGCATCGACTTCGGTGGCGGTGGATTGGCCCCGCTGGCCGGGTTGCCTCATGTCGGCGGGGTGGCGGGGCGCCAGGATCCCGAGCGAGTGCGAAGAACAGTTGTGGAGGTCGCGGCGATGCTGGACGAGCGTGAGGCGCGGTTCGAGGCCGCGGGTATCGACTCGCCCGGGGCGCTGCGCGCTCGCCGTGATCGCGGCGAGTTGGAGGGCGCGGGCTGGGCCGACGTCTACCTCGCGGTGGACAACTGGCCGGCCGTACGTCAGGAGTTCGAGGACCTCGAACCGCTCCTGCTGGAGATCGCGGCCAGGGGCCTCGGCTATGCGGTCCATCTGGTGCTGACCGCGAGTCGCTGGATCGACGTCCGCTCATCGCTTCGTGAATCCATCGGCGGCCGGCTGGAGTTGCGACTGCACGACCCCGGCGAGTCGGCCATCAACCGCCGCGAGGCCGAAAACGTCGCCAAGGGGGTGCCGGGGCGGGGCATCACGTCCGATGGTCTCCACTTCCAGGTCGCGCTGCCCCGCATCGATGGCAGCACGGAGACCCTGGACCAGCAGAGCGGCCTCGACAGCCTCATCGAGACGGTCAACTCGGGCTGGAATGGTCCCAGGGCTGAGCCCGTGCTTGTGCTGCCGCGAGTGGTGTCGCTCTCATCCCTGGCCAACGATTCAGGCGGGGCGGGAATCGTGATCGGCGTCGCGGAGCGCGACCTCAAGCCCGTGCACGTCGATCCTGCGGTCGATCCGCACTTCCTGGTCTTTGGCGACGGGGAGTCCGGCAAGACCAACTTCCTGCGCACCTATGTGTTGGGGCTGATGGCGGCGTGGACGCCGAAACAGGTCCAGGTCCTGCTGGTCGACTACCGTCGAACGCTCCTCGGCGTTGTGCCCTCGCCTTACCTCCTCGGTTACGGCGGCGCCGAACCCGCTGTCAACGCGCAGGTGGCTGAGGCGGCCGGGGTCCTGACCCGCCGGCTCCCGCCGGCCGACATCTCGATCGATCAACTGCGGGCCCGGAGCTGGTGGAAAGGGCCCGAGGTCTATGTCATCGCTGACGACTACGACCTGGTCGTTACACCGAGCAGCAGTCCGCTGCTGCCACTGCTGCCGCTGGTCGCGCAGGCGAAGGACGTCGGGCTTCATCTTGTGGTCGCAAGAAGAACGGGAGGCGCGGGTCGCGGCGTCCTCGAGCAACTGCTGCTCAGGCTCCGCGAGCTCGGCTCGCCTGGCCTGCTCCTCAGCGGGGATCCTCAGGAGGGACCGCTGCTCGGCTCTCATCGAGCTGGTCCGCAGCCGCCGGGCCGGGGTCTGTTGGTCCGGCGGCGGGAGAAGGCATCCCTGATCCAGGTTGCCTTCAGCGGCTCGGAGACGTCGTAACCGCGGGCGTGGCCGATGGTTGGCCTGTGTTGGACGCGCGCGCGAGAGTGATGACACCAGCGAACAGCGCCCCAGCCACCGCAATCGCGATTCCGGCCGCAAGCGGGCCTAGCCAGCTCGGGCCGGGAGCGCCTGGCGGCGCCTCGGAACCCATCCTGAAGGCTGCGTTGATGCGGCGCCGGCGGTCGGATTCGATCTCCAGGAGATCGTCGGGCGTCAGATCCGGCATCGGGCGTCAGGCTACAGCGAGGCCGACTTCGATAGACACAGTAATAAGCTGAGGCCCATGCGCTTGATCAGCGCCGATGGCCGCTGGTGGTGGAACGGGCAGGCTTGGCAGCCTCTGCCCGAAGCCGTCGCAGCCGACACGGCCGAAGGCGGGTCGCCGTCCGGCGAGCTGGGACCACCGCCTGAGCCACCGGATGCGCCGGATCTGACAGCGTCACAGGCACTCACGGCCAATGGGCCGCCCGGCTTCATGCCAGGTCGCTATGACAAGTCCGCGGTGCTGGTGCCTGCACGCGGACTCGCCGGGCGGGTTTACAACCTGAGCGGTGGCCGTATCAATCTCGGTCCACGCGCTTCCGAGCTTCGCCATCTGCGACTGCTCGAGGGGGCACGCACTCCGGCGGTGAACCCGCCGCTGCACATCGCCGTCGCATCGGCTAAGGGCGGGGTGGGCAAGTCGACGATGGCGCTTCTGCTTGCAAGCAGGATGGGATTGCTGCGCACCGACCGGATCATCGCGGTCGAATGCAATCCTCACCATGGAACTTTTCGCAGCCGCATCCGCACTCATCACGATCGATCGGTCAAGGACCTGATCGACTACCTGGACGGCCACGAGGTCGAGCGCGACGAGGACCTGACCCTGCCGATGCTTCATCGCTTCACGACGCACGTGCCTGAATCTCGACTCGAGGTGGTCACAGCGCCGACTGACCCGAAGATCCGGCAGGCCCTGAGCGTGGACGACTACCGCCGGGTGTTCAAGGTGCTCGAGCGGTATTTCGACATCGTGGTGCTGGATCTCGGTACGGGTCTGCTGGACGACACCACCAAATACATCCTGGAGAGAGTGTGCGACCAGCTCGTGGTGGTCGCGCCCGCCGAGTTGGACGGTGCGGAGCTCGGCGCATTCACTCTCGAGTTCGTGGCGGACAGCCGCGGTCAGGACTGGGTTCGCGAGCGGGCGGTGGTGGTGATCAATCGCGTGGTCAAGGACACGCAGGTGGACGTCGCCGGTATGGAGGTGTACTTCCGGTCTTGGGCGCGGGCATGCTTGCGGATCAGCCAGGATGCGCATCTGAAGACGGGCGGCATCTTTGACTGGAACAGGATCAGTCGCGCGGCTAACGAGGAAATCCTCGCTATGACCGCAGAGGTCGCAAGCGGTTTCTCGCTCGGCCGGTCAGGGAGCTGAGGATCGGGTTGTCGTAACGCTGATGGGCACGATCACGATCGCGGCCACGTACGGGGCTGGCGGCAGCATCATCGGACCGGCCGTGGCCGAGCGCCTGAGCCTGCCCTTCGTGGACCGTGCGATCCCGATCGCCATCGTGAAGCAGATCCATGAGCCACTTGTGGCTGCCCTGGCGGACGAATCGATTGCCGACGGCCGCGTGCGGAGGGTCTTCAACAGCGTGCTCAGCTCCGCAGGACTTTTTGCCGGAGTCCCATTTGGCTCCGAGCACCTCGGCATCGCTCCCGAGGTCGCCCATACGGAGGTGGCGATTCGGAAGGTGGCGGACACAGGCGGCGCGGTAATCCTCGGTCGCGCCGCTGTCTTTGTGTTGAACGAACGAACCGATGTCTTTCACGTGCGACTGGACGGAGACGTCGAGGCCCGGCGCCGTGCGGCCATGGAATTCGAACACATCGATTACAAAGCGGCGGCGAAGATGCAGCAGGACGCCGATCAAGCGCGCCGCGCGTACATCGCGCATTTCTACCCTCGCTGCGGCAATTGGGACGATCCGCGGCACTACCACATGGTCCTCGACAGCACAGCGGTTTCGCATGCAGCTTGCGTCGACCTGATCGTCCGGGGCGCGCAGGACCTTTTCTCGAGATCCGAACCGGCCAAAGGGGCAGCGCGCTAGCCGGTGGATACGACAGCGGAGCGCTCGCCCGCCGCAGCGATCCCGCCACCTCTCATCTCCCTGCCGCCACGCACGAAACTGGCGATTCTCGGCGCGGTCCTGTTGACGATGTTCCTGGCCTCGCTGGACCAGACGGTGGTCGGCACCGCTCTGCCGCGGATCGTCACCGACTTGAACGGCGCCAGCCTTTACTCCTGGGTTGTCAGCGCCTATCTGCTTTCGTCGACTGTGACGGTCCCGGTCTACGGCAAGTTCTCGGACGTGTTCGGTCGAAAGGTGATGCTGATGATCGGCGTCGGCCTGTTCCTACTAGGCTCCTGGCTGTCCGGCGCCTCGCAGAACATGGGCGAGCTGATCGCATTCCGAACCGTTCAGGGCCTCGGCGCCGGCGCTCTTTTCCCAATCGTCATCGCCATAATCGGCGACCTCTACAGTCCCCGCGATCGGGGACGCTTCCAGGGCTTGTTTGGCGCAGTCTTCGGGCTGAGCTTTCTGGTTGGGCCGTTCATCGGCGGCTGGATCACCGATCACATCAGCTGGCACTGGGTGTTTTACGTGAACGTGCCCTTCGGCATCGCCGCCCTTGTCGTTCTCTGGACGGTGCTTCCCAGCGCCGGGCGGCGTACAGCTTCGGTGCGAGACCTCGATTACCTCGGCATCGCTCTGTTCAGCGCCGGAGTCGTGCCGTTCATGCTCGGCCTGACCAACAAAGGCAATGTCAGCAGCTCGGGCCAGGTGGCGAACTGGACCGATCCCGATGTAGGCGGCCTGATACTCGTCGGCCTCGTGATCCTGGCGGTCTTTCTGGTTGCCGAAACTCGGGCACGCGAGCCGATCATTCCTTTGGACCTGTTCAAGAACCGCGACTACGCGGTGAGCATGGCCGCGGTCTTCGCATTCGGGATCGCGATGTTCGCGGCTGTGATCTTCATGCCTCGCTTCTACCAGACCGTGCGCGGTATCAGCGCCACGGCCTCGGGTTACTACATCTGGCCTCTGCTCGTCGGCCTGATGGGCGGCAGCATCGGGAGCGGGTTGCTGATAAGCCGGCTCGGCCGCTACAAGTGGCTGATGACCGGCGGCGCGGTCGTGATGCTCATGGGCGGCTTTCTCATGACCCACCTCACTGCGGGCGTCTCCGATCCCGTGCTGTGGGCGTGGATGTTGCTTCTCGGACTGGGGATTGGCCCGACGATGGCCGGCTACACGATCGTGGTTCAGAACTCTGTGACGCCCGACCGCCTCGGAGTCGCCACCAGCACTCTCACCTTCCTCCGGCAGATCGGGGCGTCAATCGGGCTGGCTGCAGCAGGGACCATCTTCTCGTCGTCGTTTGCGAACCGGCTGCCGGCCGAGCTCGCACACGCAGGAGTTCCCCAGTCGTTGATTCCCAACCTTGTCAAGGTCTCAGGGGCGCTGCAGAACGTCGGGAATGGGCGTGCCCTGCTCGAGCATCTTCTCCCTGCGCCGCTGCAAGCAGTGATTCCGAAGATCATCGAAGGCGCGAACAACGCGCTGGCGCTGTCGATCGGCGACCTGTTCTGGATCACCATCGTGTCCGGCGTACTTGGATTGGGGTGCACGCTCCTGCTCCGCGACCGACCGCTGCGGACCGCCGCAGAACTTCGCTCCGCGGCGCTGGCGGAGGATTCAGACGGCCAGGCGCCAGAAGGAGCCGGCCTTCCGATAACTGAACCCGTCTAACTTCCGCTCCCGATAACGGGGGCTTCGTTTGAGTAGCGCCTCTAAAGTATTGCCTTTACGGGCGGGCCAACCTAGGCTTGCGGACGACTTGGAGAGCCACTTTCGAGCCCTGGCGGCTGCAGGGGGCGCCCTGCTTGCGATCGCCACCATCGGCGCCATACCGGTCAGCGCCGCGAACGTCCTGAATGTGCCGGGCCCGTATCCGACCATCCAGGCCGCGATCGACGCTTCCACCAACGGTGACACGGTCCTGGTCGCGCCCGGCACGTACTTCGAGAACATCAGCTTCAACGGGAAGCTGATCACCGTCGAGAGCGCGCAGGGCCCAAGTGTGACCATCGTCGACGGCGGAGGGGTCGCGCCGGTAGTGAACTTCTCCAACGCCGAGACCTCAGCAGCCGTCCTCCAGGGCTTCACCCTCCAGCATGGCAACGCACCGTTCGCCTACGCATACGAGGGCGCCGGCGTCCACATCTCCGGCGCCTCGCCGACAATCGTCGACAACCTCATCACCGCGAACACCGCCTGTGGCAGCGGCACGGGCATCTCCGTGGCGTTTGCATCACCCGTCATTCGTGACAACACGATCACAGGCAACTTCAAGCAGGCCGGGTGCAGCGGGGATGGCGGTGGCGGCATCTACGTAAGGGGCGCGGCCAGCGCGCAGATCATCCACAACACCATCACCAACAACAGCTCCGACTTCGGCGGTGGCATCGACCTCTTCGCGTCCGGCACGCCAACGCTGCTGAACAACACCATCAGCAACAACACCGCTGGCATCCAGGGCGGGGGCGTCTATATGGTCAACCAGTCGGACGCCACCATCGTGCAGAACCTCGTCACCGGCAATACGTCGGCGCAAAGCGGAGGTGGCTTATACATCAGCATTCCTTCGGGTGATCGAGGTCCCCTTCTGATCAACAACACCGTTGCCGGCAACTCCGGTTCGGACTCGAGCGTTTTCCTGGGCGGCTTCGACGCGCAGGTCCAGCTGGCCAACAACATCATCGCCGCGAGCAGTGCGCAGCCCGCCGTCCTGTGCGACACCACGTACTCGTCGGCCTCTCCGATCTTCGACCACAACGACCTCTTCAACTCGGCCGGCCCGGCCACGCAGGGGAGCTGCACGCAGGCGGTCGGCGGTAACGGAAACATCTCAGCCGATCCGCAGTTCGCGGCCGCCGGCGATTACCACCTGCAATCGACCTCTCCCGCGATCGACGCCGGCACCAACG